>Ga0075012_10001723_pt1 | contig 21944 bp, 23 predicted proteins | sample All_14_2_FD_71474 | JGI IMG/M metagenome (GOLD analysis project Ga0075012, IMG submission 71474) | Freshwater microbial communities in response to fracking from Pennsylvania, USA - Allegheny Zone_MetaG_DW_15 | ecosystem: Environmental > Aquatic > Deep subsurface > Groundwater > Drilled...
GATCAGTAAAGGGCCACGTTTATCCATGGAGGTCAGAGGTCAGCGGTCAGAGGTCGGAGGTCGGAGGTCAGAGGGCGGAAGTCGGAGGTCAGAGGTCAGAGGGCGGAGGCAGAGCGAGCAGCATTCTGACCTCTGATCTCTGCTGATCGCTGACCGCCGATCGCTGACCTCTGATCTCTGATCGCTGATCTCTGACCTCTGATCTCTGTACTACCGCGCCAACCCGCGCTGCTCCAGCGCTTTCCGCGCGGAGTCCACATTGTCCACGACCGTCTGAGCGCTGACCCAGGCCGCAAGATCAAAGGCGTCATTGGCGAGCGCATGCTTGGGCGTCCAGCCTAGCTTTGCCTTGATTTTTCCGATGTCGGCGAAACAGTGGCGGATGTCGCCTTCACGGAACTTGCCGCAAACCTCGGGCGTGAGTTGCACGCCCACGGCGTCGGCTGCGGTCTTCGCGATATCCAGCACGTTGACAGACACCCCGGAGCCGACATTGAAGACCTCGCCGTCCGCCTCCGGCATATTGGCGGCCATCCAGTTCGCCTCGGCCACATCCAGCACGCTCACGAAGTCCCGGCGCTGCTTGCCGTCCTCGAAGACCATCGGGGCCTTCTTGTTCAGCAGGCGCGAGACAAAGATCGCGAACACGCCGGTATAGGGATTCGAAAGCGCCTGACGCGTGCCATAGACGTTGAAGTAACGGAACGCCACCGAAGGGATGCCATACGCCTTGCCGACCACGCGGAAGAGCTCTTCGTGATCGCGCTTGTGAATCGCATAGACGGAACTCGGCTCAATCGGTTTGCTTTCAGGCGTCGGCAGCGGCTCCAAGTCAATCCCGCAAACCGGACAGGGCACCTCCCACTCGTGGTTCTGTAGGCGGGCTGACGGACGGGTCACGGAGCTGAAGGTGCCGTGCTCCTTACACGCGTAGAGCCCTTCCCCGTAGATGCTCATCGAGGACGCGACCATGAGCTTCTTGAGCGTGTGCTTCTCGTTGGCCACCACGTCAAGCACCACGGCGGCACCAAGCGCGTTCGTCCGCGCATAGCGCTCGATTTCGTACATCGACTGTCCCACACCCACGCAGGCGGCGTGGTGCGACAACACATCCACGCCCTCCAGGGCGGCTTTGACCTGCGCACGGTCGCACACGTCCGCCTGAATCAGCTCCACGCGGGGATCGAGATACGCCGGCCGTTTCCGTTCAGGCCCGTGCACCTGCGGGTCGAGGCAGTCGAGTGCCCGCACCTGCCAGCCGCCGGCCAGAAAACGATCCGCGATATGCGAGCCGATGAAACCGGCTCCCCCTGTGATTAGAATTCTCATGCTGTAACTCCTGTTGACACTTGCCTGCCTTGACGTGTTGAACAATATTCGAGAAAGCTTTGCATATCGGGACTTGAAAGTAAGGGGACGACGCTCCTGATTTCCTCGTCCGTCCAGTCCCACCAACGGATACGCAGCAGTTCCTCCACAACAGAAGGAGGGAAACGATAGCGGATGACCTTGGTAGGAACCCCACCGACGATCGCGAACGGCGGCACATCTTTCACCACCACGGCACGGGCGCAAACGACGGCGCCGTCTCCGATCGTCACGCCGGACAGAATCGTCGCGCCTTCGGCAATCCAGACGTCCGAACCGATGACCACATCGCCGTTCGTAGCCGGTAACCCGTCCTCGCGTGCGCCAGGCAAGTGCCAGTTGATCCGGAAGGGGTACGTGGACACCCAGTCCACCGGGTGCGTACCCCCCGTGATCACGGTGACATCGCGTGCGATAGAGGTAAAGTTGCCAATACGCACCTTCCGCTCGCTACCCGTGTACCAATGCACGTGGATACAACCGTACGAATGCCGACCCCGCGTCACGATTCCCCGTTTGGCGAGTCGCTTTAACAGGCAATAGCGCGCCTGAGTATCCAAAAACACCTTGAACCAGGTTATCGCGCTCTGCAAACGGTCAACTATTTGAGTTCGTACAGACATTATACCTCAACCCGTTAATTGAAACCTTAATTGAAAATTATCATGACACAGCCAGCCCTCAATTGCAAGGCGAGTGTCAGACACGCTCGTAATCGGTTGGTGACGGGAGGGACGAGCGTCTGCTCGTCCGGGCAAGCAGACGCTTGCCCCTCCCGCCCGGTTAAAAGCCAAACGATCATCCGAAACGCGAAATCCTCGCACCCCTGGCACACCCGGTTACGGCGCCATCAGGTGACACGCACCCACTCCTTCGCTGCGCCATCATATCGCTTGATGATTCTGGCAGGAGCGCCCGCCACCACGCAGTAATCGGGAACATCACGCGTGACCACCGAGTTCGCGCCGACCACACAGTTCCGCCCGATAGAACAGCCGACCACAGCCGCATGATTGCCAAGCCATGACCCGGCGCCGATCGAGACCGGCTTCGCGGTAAGACCCTGCGCCATAACAGGCGTCGAAATGTCATGATACGCGTGATTGGAGTCCGCTATGAAAACCCCCTGCCCCATCAGCACATTCTCCCCGATTTCAAGCCTCTCCGCGCAGGTGATATGGCAGAAGTCACCAATCTGAGTGCCTTTACCGACAATGAAATCCGGCTTGTACGTATTGCCTGCGGTATCGCTTGTGATCGCATAGAGCCAAACTCCGCGGCCAACCGATACACCCATGAGCGAGATGAATTGTGGATTGTAGATCAACGCTGAATGATGCACCCGGCTTGGCAAATAACTCTTAAAACTTCTGGCTATCAAGCGCGAGTAAACGCGCACGATTTGACGGTTGACGCAGTTCTTTATTCTTATCACATTCATCATCACGTATGCCTTTAAATAAAGTCTCCCGCCTGCAGAGTGGCGTTGTATTTCTTCTTGCTCCGTTTTCTAACTTCGTTCGCAACATTCCGAGCCGCATCCCGGCCGAAGGCGTAACAGAAACGCTTAACATACACTTGAGCCTGTTTCTTCAACGCCAAGCGATAGGTGCTATTATGAAGAATAGCATTTACAGTGGTCAGTAACTCAACTGCGTTATGCACGATCGGACATCCCGCCTTATCCGCAAGTTCTAGCCCATTACTGAGCGGAGCTGTCAACGCGTCAATAATGACCACGGGACGCTCCATCACAAGAGCATCATTTCCCAATCCGCTGTTGTGGATGACAACCACGTCGCAAACCGCCATCGACTCTTCTACCGTCCATTCGCTACTCTCCAGAAACCGGACGTGCGGATAGCGAAGGATCTCCTCCTGATAGTTGTCTCGTGTTTCGGATGGATGAAGTTTGACCACACTCACGGGGCACGGCTGAACCTGAAAGGCGTCCCCAAATGTGAAGACCAATTTGCGCCACTCCGCGCGCGGCATCGGACTTGTTGCCAACATCACCACCGGAGTCTTCAGTGGCAGGTCCAAACGGATCCGAACAGCCTGACCATCTACGCGGGTCGCTCGTGATAATCGTTGGCAACCGGTCACAACCACCCTCCCCCTGTCGGTTCCCAAGTCGATCATCTGCTCCCGTTGCTGGTCGCCCCAGCATAAAGACACGTCTGACAGCAGTGGCACCACAGTAAATGAAGGATATAGAACCCCGTGAACCATCTGCACGGTTGGAATGCCTCGCAGACGAGAGGCAAGGATCAGGCACGACCACGGGAAATTATGTTCTGATTCTGTTATCACCACACTCGGCTGGATGCGATCAAGAAGCCGGATGTAAGAAGCCACGTAGAATGTACGTACCGCTAGAGCAAAGGCAAGTTGCGGAAAGAAACGAGGGGACTGGCGGTGCCTGGTGAGCCAGCCTCTGATTTTCTTGTGCCAGTCAGTTCGGCATCGTCCATACTCCTTTCGCCACTCGTACAAATCAATGCCCACGCTTTGATTCAGGCAACAGAAACCAACGTCCGAAGTGAGTCTCTTCCGAATAGCCGGAGCCCCCCCGATCACATTGCATTGTTCGGGCCCGAGTTCCTCAATAACCGGCAAAATAAACTCGTTGAGCCGTGGCGTATCGGCAAGCCAAGTCAGCAGGAATCGGCCGATTTCAAGTTGCGGAAAAACCTCCCGATTACGCGGCCCTCGCCAGCAGAAGCGCCACCACGCCAAACACGATTTTATCGTTCCGGAAAGCCCCCTTGGCCGTCCGCAAATGCTGAACATGCTAAGCAACAGATCCGCGAGTGTAGCCCCAATTGGAACGCCGAGAAACTGCGGCTCATACAGCAGATCCTCTAACTCAAAGATCGCACTTTCCGGAAGCGGTAGGGTGTCTTTCTTTCTTATGGCCATAAACGGATTTATTCTGCTCGAAGCTTGTTAGGTAGCGGCCTTGCCTGCCTGAATATGATCGCCATTCCCCCATAGACAGCCGCCAGGAATATGACCTTCCCAACCAACATGGCCTGAGGAAAGGCGGTCAAATCCGTATGACTCCGCAACAACCAACGCAGGCTGAAATAATAGGCGGCCATCCCTAATAGAATGGCTGTCGCAAAAAGTCTCTGCCGCCGAACGACACTATATACATTAATGACTGGAGACAAGCACATTCCTGCTGGCAACCAAACTGCCCATTGAACGACAGGGATCGCATCCACATATTTGGGCAGCAATAAGCGTATCAATGGCGGTACGAGCAGCCACGCGATGATCACCACCGGAAGCATAAAAAGAAAGGAAAGAATCATGGGGCGGAATGTGGATCGGACAATGGCTCGCACATCGCCGGTTCGCCCGTATTGCTCTGCCATCTGCGGATATAACACTTGCGACAGCGCTTGAGGCAGCAACATCAAAGTCGTTTCTGCCATACCTACCAACGTATACAAACCAAGACCGTGAGCCCCCGTGTAATAGAGAACCAACGTAGAGTCCAATGTTGCCCAGTATGTGTAGAGTTGCCCAACGGCAAAGATCGGAGCGCCGACGCGCAACAAGTGGACAAACTGAGCAGAATTCCATGACGGGCTAACCTTGATCGGACGCCAATACCAGAGCAACGCCACCTGTACGCAACCGGCCAACACAGCTCGCAGGCACAACCCGTAGAATGCCAGCCACCAGACAACTGCCACCAAGATCAGCGATACCACGCCCTGAATCACATTGATCAAGGCCAGACGTGCAAAATCACCACGCGTGCGGAAGGTAACCTGCAGATAGTATGTTCCATAAAACAGAAAAAACGCCGTAACCGCGTTCGCCAGCCATCCCACCGCCAGAGCCCATTTACCGATGGCCGCGTGCCAGACTGCCACGCCTATCAACCCCAATGCAGTGACGCCCCCGAGCGCCAACGCCCAAGCCTGCGCAGCGGCCGCCACTTCACGGACCCGATCCTGTTCGCCCTTCCCAATATAGTACGGCAATTCTCGATTCAGCCCGTTCAAGACGCCCAACTGCAGGAATGGCAGATACCCTTGTATTAGACTAAGCCCATTGAAGAGACCATACACCGCAGGCGGGATCACGCGTGCAGTCATAAACCCGCCGATCATACGCAATGCCATCGTCGCGAGATTGCCTCCAGCCAGCACGCTCACAAGTGCGAGGGGAGACCATTTTTTCGGCTGACCTTCCGTATTGCTCCGAAAATGCAATATGAGGGTCAACCTTTGGAACAGGATTCGCAATGGGTTGTATGGTGCGAACCGTTCATATAGCATGGAGACAAATTGCTTTATCAAATGTGCGCACCTTCAGAGATTCCAAGTAAAACAATCAAGCGACCTCTGTCCGTCGCCAACGACTACTTTGGCCGTTGCGCCAGCACCGTCATGGAACTATGCCAGAACGCAAAGCGGTCGTTCGTCTTAAAAAGTAGTTTCCGGAGGCACTTCCAGTGATCGGACCAAATGCGAGCATAAGGCGTGTTTATATAAGGATACTGCATATCCATCACCTCAAATCCACAGTTTCTCAGCACCATGCAAAGGGAAGTATCACACGGTATCCAATGGTTTAAATGTTCCTCCAAAAACGGTAGCGTCTTGAACCTGCGATAGTAGAATGAGTTCGTATTTGGTGTGGCAAGAAAGAGTATGTGTCCGCCAGGTTTGAGCGCCTCATAGGAGCGTGCTATATATTCAAACGGATTCGGGATGTATTGAATAGTCCCTCGGAAAACGACGAGGTCAAACAAGCCCGTGCTGTCGAACAGGTTATGCTCGAAGCGGATTCCTTTGCTGGCGGCGATGCCTCTTGCATAGTCGGAGATTTCCATGCCGTACGCACATGACTTGTTCCACCCGACCGCGTCAATGAATTCCCCGGTGGAACAACCGACATCCAATAACAGACCCTCTTGGAAAGATTTATGACCGAGCCAAGATTCTAGGTACGTACGTTCCTGACAATAACTTTTTTGCCGGAGGATATCATTCCCTTGCCGATTACGAAAATAGTCGCTTCCAAATTGATCATAATCACTCATGCTGTACTTCCTTCACTTCTTCGAGTAGTCCGGCTCGTATCAAATTATCGGCAGCCTCGATCACCGCCAAAAGTCCGTCATCCATCCTCTCCGCAATATCGAGAAACGAATTATTTCCGTCGGACAAGTTAAGAATCCACATATAGCGTTGTATCAATGCTGATTTTTCCGCCTTATCTCCCACCATCGGGTACAAACCTCGCCGTCCCATTTGTGGTTCGCAAAATGGGACAGTGGTGCGACATGTCTGATTGCCTTCTAGCGCACGTAATACTTCCATATAAACATGAAACGATTCCTCTAAAGCCGAGGCGTTGACGAAGTCCAAATTGTCTGCAGACGTGTGATACTCTGGAAATTCACCGTATACTGAGCGCATCAACGACCCGACAGGCATGTCGAACCCAGGAGAGCAATACTGGCGCTCATCGCTGCCCAAAGGTCGAAACCCTCTAATCTCATGAGGCCATTTTCCATGTCGTAACACGTTAGCCACCACTCGATCCAACAAATGATTCCCACAGCGAGTCTGTTTATAGTGAATACGTCCCGAGTCACCTACACACGTTACAACCAATCCTGCATGCAGAGCTTTTTTTAGCCGCTGTCCGAAACGGCTAAGATATGCAATTGCCCCAATGGTTTCCGGCAAAAAACAGAAACGATAACTGAACAGATGCGAACGTTTACTTAGCTCCCGATATAACTCAGCGGCCAGCACGACCCCAGACAGAGAATCGTTAGCCATCGACGGATGACAGATGTAACACGAAATTAAAATCTCACGTTCTGTCCGTCCAGGCAAGAAAGCTTCGCCAAGAACGAGTTCGCCAGGTGAGAACCTACTGTCAATCCTGGCATGATACCGACCTGGCTTAAGCGCCTCCTTGGCACGATGCGACAGACAAAAACCCCATTCGGATCGATAATAGCTCGTTACGTATGGGATGATATCCGGTTGTTCCGGCAAGGAAAACAGATGCGTACGCAACTCGTCGAGCGTGAACCATCCATCGACTGGCAAACTGTACCCAAGCACATGCAGATTGTGATGCTCAAAATTCGCAATCACCGTGCCGTCTTCGTATCTCAGCAAAGCACCATCAATATTCCATTCGAAAGGAACCTCCCAATCGTAACACTGAGTGCCGGACGGGAAACGATGATGCACTAATGGCATATCACGCCCCAAGATGGCAAGCGTTTTGCGCACGCCATCGCCCGTTATACTCCTGCATATGGGGTATAGCTCACGCATCAACCGCCACATGTTATCAGACGGCGAGAGAAGATCATTCATGGCTCGATTATCGAATCTGCTCATGTTGCGGCATGCTTACGCTACCGATGCGAGGACACTTTCGAAGGGCACTCAGACACCGCACAGGTTTTAAGCCTGGGCAACTCCACTCGAGTTGTTTCATCGTGATGAGGTCATCCAACGTATCAAGAGTCAGACTGTGTGAATGTTCCAACCCCATGAAATCTTCCGTCTCTGCAACCTTGGAATATTCAGGGCTTTCCCTTATATCCCAAGTGACATGTTCCTCAGCTTGAGCACTAGGTCTGCCCGCCAGACAACGCCGCAAACTCTCACACCGGATCACTTCTCCCGCGTAGTGAGAGAGGGGCTTGACATACCCGTAATCTGCATTTTGCTTCCGAGTGCTTTCATACAATCCTTCGATCACTTCGGGTTGGATGAGATAATTATCACAGGTGAGCCGCACCATGTATTCGCCACCATACCCATCGATTGCTCTGCAAAAACGTTCAAGGACATTCCCTTCACTTCCAACAAAGAAAGTCACGCCCTTGGCCTCCACCAATTGTCGCATCAACTGGTTTTCCGGAAGGTCACCGGTGGTGAAAACTACCTTTTCGACACCGCGAACGGCCAAGGCAATATCGCAGACACGTTCCCAGAGCGTCTGGCCGAAAAACGTGAAGAACCCTTTTCCTGGCAATCGAACGGATCGCAAGCGTCCTTGTAAAAGAATTATCATAGCCGACACCTTTCGTGCGTTAATTCAAAGTCCATCATCTCGCCACAGACACGCTCCACACCCCAACCGTCTATCAATTGCCGGCCTTGATCACTCATTCGTTGCATGCGTGCTGCATCAGATGCGAGTGTCCGCACAGCAGTCTCCACCTGAATCGATTCGAGTTGGTCGTGCCAACCGAGACTTATGGTCACGCCAATAGCATCAAGACTTTCAGCAATTAGTTGTTGGTTCGAAGCCAAAATGACAGTGATCATCGGAATACCGAAAAAAGCCATTTCCCAACACGTTGCTCCCCCGCCGCAAATCGCGAGGTCACTTTTTGACATTAGGGGGGTCATATCGGAGAGGTTACGTTCCAACCTGATGGGCACTGACGATGTTGCTTGCAGACGCACCAGCATCTCCCAATGTGGATTGTTGGCGCCAACCACCGCCACAACTTCGAGCCCCAGATCCGCTAAGCCGACTAATCCCCTTAATACTTTAGCCGTAATGTTGTCGGCATCCCCTCCTCCTAATGTGACCAACAACCGTCGAGCAGACCCAGAATGCCTCTGCCGTTTCTCTCGCCATGGCCAGAATTCACGGCGAAGCAAGGTGAAACGATTACCCAGCAACAATTTTACTCCCGGCGCAACCCGAGTGTATTCATTAAAATTTGCATGGAGGTTTTGGTTTAACAGAATCGCCGCGTAAAATCTCATCGCGTGTGCGTAGTCGGCCAAGATCAAGACTCTGGGAGAACTAGCAAACACGACCTTTTGGTAGCTTTCGTCAAAACAATAACCGTCTAACACCGTCCAACAGGCCTGCCTCGTTAGCGCTAGCGCTGCTGTGGCCACGGCATCTGACTCAGATCCCGGCTCGACAAAAAGAACTTCTACTTCCAGACCTTCGCTTCTGAGGCGAGGCTCCAAGGCTTTATTTGGAGCGGACAACGCCAGCACAACCTCGCCTCCTTTCGCCCGCCATGCTTGAGCCAGAGCCAAACAGCGCATAACATGCCCAGCCCCAATGCCTGTGTTGGCATCCGCACGAATGAGTAATCGTTTCACTCCAGTCATTTGGAGAGCACACCTCCCAAACCCGATGCCGCTTCACTCGTCGAAGAGTCCTGATTCGGCAAATAGCCTACAAAACCGGCGATCTTAAAATGTCCGGCAACTCGACGGCAGAAGAATAGGGATTGCCAGCATAATTTCAGATCACCTCCAGCCTTCAGCCTGATCGAGCCGCTGAATTTTTTTTGGACAAGTGCAGAGTCCCCTACAACCTCGACTCGTGATAGTCTCATCGTACCATAAAGAACGTCTCGGGGATCGTCGATATACCCTGTGGCGGCGAATTGGCGGCTCTGATCCTGCCAAGCATCTCGGTAGGAGGCCAGGTCAGGAAAGGTTAGTTTCCAACCATCGGGATTAGAGAGAAAACGACCATCAAGGCCGACAAACCCGACATCAAGGAAATCACCCGCCACCAGACTCCAATCCTGATTCAAAAAACCTTCAATATCTCGACGAACCAACATTTCCCACAGTTCACGAGAGTCTATATCAGAAAATGGATTAGATATCGGGTTCATGGCGATAGAATTACCAAAAAAAGGATGACGTCCAAGAGACATCCATTTGAAACCAGTGCCTAGTATTCGTTTTGATCGTCATCTGAGCTTTGGAAAAACTCGCTGGCGAGGTGTTCAACGCCTGCGGAAAAAAAGCCTACGCACCTGTAAACCCCCTTGAGCGGGCGGTGCTTCGGTTAGCGTCACTTCAACAGAAAGCTGCTAAGCCCCTTTTCGTCTACAAACACGCCTGGAAACCGCTGACACGTTCGTGAACAAGCCTCTCCCTCGACTGGATGGGGTCGGCTTGCATGAACTGACATACGCAACGTGTGGCGACTTGCGTCAATCGGGTGCATCCGTGACGTCAGTTGCCCTGATACAATCACCTTCATGAACAGGTCGTGTGAGGATGTGATTTAAAACCTCGGCCATCCGGTAAGGGGGCAATGCATCCATAGGACAGGGTCGAAGCACTGCCAGATCCTTCATCACAAGACGATGGCCGGCTTCCAGATTATGCACCGCCCGGACGGCTCGCCTTTGCACAATCACCGTGTTCTGTTCGTTTTTCTCTAACCGTTTAACCCCGTCACCGATCGCCAGTTGCAGCGCTTCCGGATCATCAACAACTGCCTCTACAAGACGAACCCGACTTTCCCAATTCATCTTGGGGTACTGCGCATGCTTTACGGCAGAGACGTCATCAACCATCTTACGCCACACAACCGGAGTCATCGAGAACGCATGGTCTTGTCCCTGAAGACTATTGTCCAGGGTGAAATGCTTCTCGATGACACAACAATCGAACAGCCCAACCGCACCCAGAACGGTCATCGACCCATGGGTGTGATCCGATAGCCCCAAGGCGGTCCCTGGCCAGCGACGCGCGTAAGTTTCCAGCACCCGCAAATTAATGTGACGGAAACGTTGGAGTCTCTGTTCGCGAGAGTCGTTTATGTTAGCAGTATACTCCGTGTTACACTGCATTAGGACAAGTTGGGACGTCCTCTGCAGCGCAGTCGTCATCGCGGCAGTAACCTCCTCCATGGTGGATGCGCCAGTCGCAATCAAAACAGGCTTGTCGAAACGACACATCGCTGAGATTTCTTCCAACCAAGTGATATCACCCGATCCCAACTTGAGCGCGTCCACGTATGGAGCGACGGCCTTCACAAAATCCAAAGAATATGGCGAGGTTAGATAGTGGAGTTGCAACGTGTGAGCAAGTTCTCTCAACTCAAGCGTCCAGTCCAACGGTATCGAAGCGGCTTTATAAGAGTCAAAGACGGACTGCTGCCATCTGTTTTGATGGGTATGAACACCTTGAAGATGACGGAAACCATAATCGGAGACAATGGATTCCGCAGCAAAGTTCTGCATCTTGATCGCATCCACTCCCGATTCAGCGCACGCATGGATCAGTTCTTTTGCCTTGGCCAATGAACCGCCATGGTTCGCAGCAAGGTCAGCAATAAAGTAGACGGGATGATTCGGACCTATTGGCCGATTATGGATGGTTGTCATAAATCATGCCCTGTAATGATTTGAGTTTCCCGTTCAACACACAAGCCTGAAACTTGCAAGATCCGGACAAGCAAGCAGACCGTCAATCGTGTCTTGTTCAGTGCATTTATAGCGATTGCCGAACAATTCATAAATCCTTTGCGGACGCACTACCAGATTTGTAGCCCGCTGCTGTCCAAGCTGGATCAATTCTGAGTCCAAGCCAAATGCACTCGCAACCCGCTTGAGAAACACGACTTCTTCACTGGAGTCGTTTGTCCCAAGATTCACGACGCCGACTGCTTGGACTCGAAGCAAGTTCGCCATTGCCGAAGCCAAGGTTGTATCTAACATCCGGTTTTGCCGAACTCCTTGATCGACTGTAACCAATTGATTGTTTGCCAACTTACGCAATAGGGTTTCAGTGCGTGATGGCTTGTGAGGCGACCATCCATGAATAGACGAAAATCTTAGTATCAGAGACTGGCAGTCAGGTTGACTCAGAAGAGCTTCTTCACAAACTTGCTTGAATTGGCCGTAAGGACTGCAACTGCAGGCAGGGACATCCTCTGTTAGATCACGTGCGGGCGAGGCATCCAAAGCGAGAGCTGAAGACGCAAAACAATAGATGAGTCCAAAACGTGCACACGACTCAATCACTGAGCCATGAATGGCCATCCCCAACTCATTTTCGTAACGAAGCAAGTTTACTACAGCGACTGGTCGATAGTTATCTATTAAACCGGCAACAGCCGCAGGCCCCTCGACATCAACACAGTCAGTGTAGCCAGGCATAGACAGTCCACAAGCACGACCCGTACCCAACAGATCCCATCCGGGGCATACTGACCTAACAGCCTCTGCCAGCCGGTAACCAATCCATGACCGCGCTCCTAAAACAAGTAATCTCACAAGTTTATCTCTATTGTTTAAACGCCATGCATCGAAGCAATATTCTACATTGCAGATGCTCTTTTGAAGCCAACAAACTATATCATATCGGTTCTACAGGTATCGCAGTACCCATATTTCCAAAGCCACATTCCAAACCTAGAGTAATCGCACAGAAATATCCAAAACCGAGGACTGTTTCAAACACTCCCAATCTTCGCTCGATTCATTTCGATCCATCGCTGTAGTTCCGGAATTGACATCCATGCCTCGTTGTTATCCGACGTATAACTGAACTCTTCCTTCACCTTCTTGCCATCCTTAATACGAATACAGTCGGAGCACCAATTATGAATAGCCGGCAAAATTTTGAAATGTTCAGGATACTCGTAGGTATAATTTGAATCCTCCTGCGAGATCATCTGTTCATGTAGCTTTTCCCCGGGTCGAATACCAATGATTTCTTGCCTCGCTTCTGGGGCTACAGCGCTAGCGATATCAACAACCTTCATGGATGGGATCTTCTTCACATAGATCTCACCGCCTTCCATGTCTTTGAACGCATGCCAGACCAAATCAACACCTTGTTCGAGGCTTATCATAAAACGTGTCATCCGGTCATCAGTAATTGGCATCACGCCTTTTTCAATTTGTGTCATGAAGAACGGAATGACGGAGCCGCGCGAACCCATAACGTTGCCATACCGGACAACGGCAAAACGAGTATCCTGCGAGCCTGCATAAGAATTGCCAGCAATAAATAGCTTATCTGAAGCCAACTTTGTGGCCCCGTAGAGGTTGATCGGACTTGATGCCTTATCGGTAGAAAGCGCGACCACGCGTTTGACTTTCTTGTCGATGCAGGCATCAATCAGATTCATCGCTCCGTTGATGTTGGTCTTGACACATTCAAAGGGATTATACTCCGCTGTCGGCACGATCTTCGTTGCAGCAGCGTGAACAACATAGTCCACACCGTCTAACGCGCGATACAGCCGATCTTTGTCCCTGACATCACCAATAAAGAAGCGGATTCGAGGATCACTCCCGTATTTTTTCGCCATCTCCCACTGTTTCATCTCGTCGCGGCTGTAGATGATGATTTTTCGGGGGTTGTACTTCGCTAGCGTCATCGGAACGAACGTGTTTCCGAATGACCCTGTTCCGCCGGTTACTAAAACAACACTATCTGTGAGCATGAGATGGTGCCCCTTTCTGTTAAAACATTCTAGCAAAACACAGGCTCAAGTCTGACCCGTCGTCTCTTGTTCGCCGGCCTTGAACGCGTCATAGGATTTGACACCCTTGGTCAACTCGGGCGGCAGCGGCGCCTCCTCGTCGAGATCGAGACAGTGCAGCGAGTCAGAGATCAGCGGTCGGAGGTCAGACCCTACTGCCCCCGTCTCTGCTCTCTGGTCTCTGACCTCTGACCTCTGGTCTCTGACCTCTGACTTCTGGTCTCTGACCTCTGACTTCTGGTCTCTGACGTTTGACTTCAACTGGTAGCGATACCCTGACTCGGGACAGACCAAGATGGTGGCTTGTTTCAGATCGACCTCTGTCCTCTGACCTCTGTCCTCTGACCTCTGGCCTCTGGCCTCTGGCCTCTGTCCTCTGACCTCTGACCTCTGGCCTGCGGCCGCAGGCCGCAGAACATGCCCGTGCCGGCTCATCCAGCCTTTCTGCCGCGCGGGATTACCAACCATCAGCGCGTAGTCGGGCACGTCTTTGGTGACCACGCTGCCGGCCGCGATGAAGCAGTAGCGGCCGAGCGTCACACCGCAAACGATGGTCGCGTTAGCCCCGATGGTCGCACCACGACGAATCAGGGTCTTCTCATAGAGCGAGTGCCGGCTGACCTGCGAGCGCGGGTTGGTGACATTCGTGAGCACGCAGCTCGGCCCCAGAAACACGTCGTCCTCGATCACGATCCCGGTGTAGACGGAAACGTTGTTCTGGATCTTGACGTTGTTGCCGATGACCGTGCCGCCGTCCACGTTGACGTTCTGCCCGATCACGCAACGCTCGCCGATCTTCGCGCCCTTCTGAATGTGGCTGAAGTGCCAGATCTTCGTGCCCGCGCCGATCTCGGCGCCGTCGTCAACGTAGGCGGATTCGTGTTTAAAATAGTCACTCATAGAGATTCCAGAGGTCAGAGGTCAGAGGTCAGTGTTTCAGAAACGGCGTGGGGTTTGAGATCATTGCTCCCAACATACGACCAACTTCGTGATTGAGAGATGCCAGACGCTCGTGTTCTTCCGCAGAGATATAACCGCAATCCTTCGCAAAATCGAGCGCCGTGTCCGTTTCAGAATTTTCGCCATCGCAATCGGTTAGCTTTGAAATGAAGTGAGCCTCATACCTTCGCTTGGCCCACGCCTCTCGCAGGTTCAAACATACCGAGCGGGAGGATCTGCGGATCTGACTCGTCAACGCGAACCTCTCCTCAACCGGAAACCGCTTGCTGACTGAGAATATGGCCATCACAACTTCGTAAGCCTTTTGGAAGACGGTCAGCTCTTTCGCCGAAAGGATCTGCAGCGCGCCCCCTGACCCCTGACCTCTGACTTCTGACTTCTAATAGCTCAGCATCTCCATCATCCGGATGCCTGACAGCACGTCGGCCTTGGTCGGAAACATCTCCCATTTGTCCTGCGCGATATACTGGTACAGGGTGTCGTGGCCTTTGCCGTACTGATGATTGATCGTGAAGTCCATGTCCGGCCGCTCCATCCCCTCAACGTTCCAAAAATCGATCTTGTTCAGATTGGTCCCCGACAGGCGGATCGTCCCCTTCTCTGCGACCAGGATAAATTCGGTGAGGTAATTCTTTTCGTACACGCTGACCGTCGTGCTGAGCGTGCCGACCGCGCCGTTCTTGAAACTCAGCACGGCGGACAAGGTATCATAGACCTCCAAGCCGCGCTGCTGCCCGCCAATGCCCTTGTGCTCGGCCAGTTCGCCAAAGAAGTAGTGCAGCATGTCCACGTAGTGGCTCGCCTGCGTGTAAAGTACCCCGCCATCAAACTCCGCCGTGCCGTGCCAGTCGATCTTGAAATAGTCGTCGTTGCGATTCCAGAGCACATTACAGACGAACTGGTGGATCTTGCCGAGCCTACCGCTGCTGATCAGTTCTTTGACCATCTTCACCAAAGGATTGTAGCGGTTCTGATACACCGGCAGCAGCACCTTGCCCGCCTTCTCCACCCGGCGGTAGACCTCGTACGCCTCGCGCAGGGTCAGGGAGAGCGGCTTCTCGCAGACGATGTAGGGCGCGTCAGTCAGTTCGGCGATGTTCGAGACGTGCCGGGGATGCAGGCCCGACGGGGTCAGGACGCTGATGACATCCACGTCTTTGATGAGACGGTAATCCGTCACGTACGGTACGCCGAGCTTCTCGGCCAAGGCCTTGGCACGCTCCTCGACCTTATCGCAGACCACCGCGATCTTCACGCATTGGGTGTCCGTAATGGCCTCGACGTGCCGTGCTGAAATGCGGCCGCAACCAACTAATGCTACTGTCTTCATTTTAGAATTCTCGCATTTTAGAACTTTAGAACTTCCCTCAAAACTTTAGAACTTCCCTCACAATCACATCTTGTTCTTCATCCGTCAGGAACGGGTGCATCGGCAGGCTGATGACCTCGCGCGACGCGCGCTCCGATTCCGGGAAGTCACCCATCTTGTAGCCCAGCGGCGCAAAAACGGGCTGCTCGTGCAGGCACTTGGGATAGTACACGGCGGTGGGAATGCCCACCTTCTTGAGAGACTCCCCTAACGCATCCCGATCCTCCACGCGGAGCGTGTACTGCGCATAGACGTGCGTGTTGCCCGGCATAACCTCAGGCGGACCGATCTGACTTCCGATCTCCGACCTCCGACCTCCGACCTCTGACCTCTGACCTCCGACCTCTCTCCCCTGACCTCTGCCCTCTGACCTCTGACCTCTACCCTGGAACTGCTCCGTGTAGCGGGCGCCGATGCGGTTGCGCTGCCCGACCTCCCAGTCGAAATGCGGCAGCTTGGCAAGGATCACGGCGGCCTGAAGCGTGTCGAACCGGCCGTTCATACCCACCAGCGGGTGGTAGTGGCGCTTGACCCCGCCGTGCGTGCGGATCGCACGCATCTTATCGGCGAGCGCGTCATCGGAGGTGAACAGCGCCCCGCCGTCGCCGTAGCAGCCGAGCGGCTTGGCCGGGAAGAAGCTGGTGCTGCTGACGCGCGTGACGCCGCAACTGCGGCGCCCGTTCTGCGTGGCGCCGAAACTCTGGGCCGCGTCCTCGATCACCGTGATGTTGTGCTTGGCCGCGAGCGCGTTGATGCGGTCATAGTCCGGCATCTGACCGAAGAGGCTGACAGGCAGAATCGCCTTGGTGCGCGGGGTGATGGCCGCCTCGAGCTTGTCCACGTCCATGTTGAAGTCCGCGGGCGTGATATCGACGAACACCGGCGTGGCCCCGACCAGCAGGATGACCTCGGCGGAACTGATCCACGTGAAGGGAACCGTGATCACCTCGTCGCCCGGGCCGATATCCAAGGCGCGCAGCGCGATCTCAAGGCTGTCGGTGCCGCTGGCGACGGTCAGGCAGTGCTTGACGTCCACGTAGGCCGCCAGCCGGCCTTCGAGTTCCGCGATCTCCGGCCCCATGATGAAATGCCCGTGCTCCAGCACGGCCCGCATGCGGGCGTCGATCTCGGCTTGATAGCGCCGATACTGCATTTTGAGGTCGATGAATTCCATGGTTAATAGTGTATAGTTAAGGGTTAATAGTTAATAGTTGAGACTGGCTTACACGGTCGAACCGACACTAGATCATGACCGATCAACCGTTCACGTTTGCAGTCTCAGCACGTCACCACATCAGTTTCGCAGGCGCTCGTAGAGAGAACCCAGCCACTCATAGACGGCGCCCTCTGCGTGTGCGAAGCCGTTTCCGGAGGGCAGAGGCAGAGCCGTCCATTTCAACTGTCTCTGATTCGATATCATCTGGTAGTCGCATGGGGCGGGAATAGGATTGACGCCCCGTTGCTTAAATAACTGCTGGGCGCGCGGCATGTGCGCGGCGGACGTCGCTATAACAATCGTATTCGTTCGGGCCCTCGCCACCGCCAGTTGAGCCTCGTCTGCCGTGTCGCGAGCCCCCGTGAACATCACCATTCGCTGTCTGGGAATCCCCGCCGTCAGCGCAAACTCATCGAGAAAGTCCGACTTTTCTTTCTCTGCTGCCGCACCTGCCATGGAAACCAGCAGCCGGCTTTCAGGAATCAGTCTGGCGACCCTCACGCCTTCCAGCAACCGCAGCAGCATGGAGGCGTTCGCCCGATAGCGGACCGGCAGATCGGACTCTTCCGCAAAGGTCTGCCCGAGCACAACGACATCCACGCCCCGAAGACGCTCAATCTGCGCGACAGACGGATCGAAGGGCGCAAAGAGCCGTTCGTGCCGATACAGATAGGAGGTGCCCCAGCCACACCCAAAAAGGATAAACAGGCAGCCGGCCAAGATTTGGAACGTGTATCCCGTCCTTTTGAAACGTGTGAACCGCCCCAGCATCCAGCCCAGTACGAAAAGCTCGATGACCACCGGCACCGGCATCAGGAACTGGGAGATGAAGCGCTTGAGGGTATAGGGAAGGGAGAGGGACATGGGGAAGTCGGCAGTGGCAGTAGCAGTGGCAGTGGGCAGTAGGCAGTGGGCAGGAGCAGTGGGCAGTGGCAGTGGGCTGTGGGCAGTGGCAGTGGGCTGTGGGCAGTGGCAGTTGGCAGTAGGCAGTAGGCAGTGGCAGTGGGCTGTGGGCAGTGGGGCGAAGTTCTGAAGTGCGAGAGTTAGGAGTGGCAAGCGCTATATGCGGCGGCGGCAGAAGAGGCGAGTCAGTCAAACGTTGCTGATCCGCTGACGGATCTCAGCAGGAAGATACGCGTTAAGCGTGGGATGCGCCTCGACCAACCGCATGATATCCAGAAGATCTTTCTGCCGCTTACTCGGTCGCCGCGCCGGGTCAGTATAGGCGGCTAGCTTGCCCTGCAAGGTGTCTTCGAGAGAGGCTACACGCATCAGGATACCCCACACGTCTGCCGCTACCGCCCGCGAAGGAAACGCACGGTACATCTCTTCCGTGGATATCTGGATGCTGACCTTTGACGCGCCGCTGAGATTGACTGACCAAGAATGACGCTCGGATTTGAAACCTTCCGACTCTAAGCCCGAGACCGCGTCATTCACACGCTCCAAGGCGATCACGATATCCACGTCCGCAGTCACAACCGGCTCAGCGGCCCAGTGATTAACAGCCAACCCGCCGATGACACACCACGGCACATCAAGCCGCTCTAGCACGGATATCAGCCGCATGACATCACCGCCGCCACCGGCGGTCTGCCAATCGTAAAATGCTTTTTGTGTCATGACGAGGTTTGAGCGGTCGTGTTTGTGCGTTCTTTTCTATAACTTCACTGGAATGATCCGATCATTAGAGCCGACCGTCCACCTGGGCCCTTGGCAACGTGGCCTTGATGTCGTAGACCACCGTCGTGGCGGGGTCGCGCGCGAATGAGAGCGTTGAGAAGGCGTCATGCTTGACCGCGAAAACAACCGTCGAATAGCGGGCGAAGAGGGCGCCGGAGGAGACTTGCTCGTAAGGCACCAGCGTCACCCCGTACTCGTGCATCACCTCGCCGGCGTCCGCCCAGGGATCGGCCACGTCCACGCGGCAGCCGAACGACTGAAGCTCGCGGATCACGTCGATGACGCGGCTGTTACGGATGTCCGGACAGTTCTCCTTAAACGTCATGCCCAAAACCAGTACGGCGGCGTCCTTGACGGCCAGGCCTTTCGCGATCATCAGCTTGACCGTCTCGCTCGCGACATGCAGGCCCATGTTGTCGTTCAACCGGCGCCCGGCGAGGATGATCTCCGGGTGATACCCCAACGCCTGCGCCTTGTGCGTCAGGTAATACGGATCCACGCCGATGCAGTGGCCGCCCACCAGGCCGGGCCGGAAAGGCAGGAAATTCCATTTCGTGCCGGCCGCCTCAAGCACCTCGATCGTGTCGATGCCCATGCGATGGAAGATCATGGACAGCTCGTTCACAAAAGCGATGTTGATGTCGCGCTGGCTGTTCTCGATGACTTTCGCGGCCTCGGCGACCTTGATGCAGGAAGCCTTGTGCGTCCCGGCCTTGATGATCGACCCGTACAGCGCATCCACCACGGCGGCCGCCTCGGGTGTCGAACCGGAGGTGACCTTGCGGATCTTGGTCAGCGTATGCTCCTTGTCGCCGGGATTGATCCGCTCCGGGCTGTAGCCCGCGAAGAAATCCGTGTTGAACGTCAGGCCGCTGAACTTCTCCAGCAGCGGCACGCAGTCCTCTTCGGTACAGCCGGGATAGACCGTGCTCTCATAGACCACGATCGCCCCGCGCTTCAGGACTTTGCCGACCGTCTCGCTGGCCTTGACCAGGGGCGTGAGGTCCGGCCGCTTGTACTCGTCGACCGGCGTCGGAACCGTGACGATGAAGATGTCGGTGTCCTTCAACTCGTCTGCCTGAGAGGTGAAGGTGAGTTGCTTGGCGGAGGCGAGCTGTTCGGCCGTCTGCTCCAGCGTGTGGTCACGACCTGCGCCCAGCTCGGCAATCCGCTTGGCGTTGATGTCGAAGCCGAGCGTCGGATAGCGCTTGCCGAACTCGACCGCCAGCGGCAGCCCGACGTAGCCGAGACCAATGACGGTGACTCGAATGGAACCGGAGTCAATTTTGGAGAGCATTGCCTTCATTCATTCACCTCTCATTCAATAAAAACGGCGTCGCGCGGAATACCGCTTGCCGCCGCACTCCATAAGGCTGCACCCGACTCAAGCGTCCACTTTATGATCTTCGTGCGCCTTCTCGCGGCACAGAGCATGGTATCCGATGGCCCACTGTGCCCTCTGCGCATCGGCGAGAGAAATCGCCTCAGGCTGTTGCCCGGACAGCATCGCAAATACGTTCTTTTGCCTCGTCCCAAGTTAGCGACTTGAGCATGACCGGCATTTCTGTTGTTTCCGCATCGTCAAAGTAAACCAAACTGCGCATGACAAGCAGTTTCAAACCTGCCGGATACTTTCTTTGATACAAGCACAACATCTCCTTCAAGGAATACAGATTCAAGAGGAAAGCGACGTCGACAATATCCTTCTTGCTGCCACGATTGGTAACGGCCTCCAACTTCATTGCCGCGATGTCTTCTATCTGTGCGAGGCGAAGCCCCCCCTCGAATGAAGCCTCTTTCAGCCATGAATACTCATACGTCACAAAATCGACCTTGATCTGGTTGACTTCGTAGAATTGCAAGCGGCCCGTTCCGCCTGTTCGCACTACAGTTCCGCATGATTCAAGATCGGGCAACAGGTTTGCCTCGCCCCAAAATCCGAAAAAATCCAAGTCTACAGACCGCCGATGTCCCAATTGAAGGGCTAATGCGGTTCCCCCGACCAGCCGCGTTTCGGAAAGGATGGGCAAAGCCTGAATGCGCTTCAATAAACCCAATGTGTCGGGTTGGACTGTTTCCAAGTGAAGCATCGGAAGCATTCCTTCTTCGTCTTTCCCATACACGAGGCAAACGCAAGCGCCGTGGGTTCAAGCGAACGGAGCTCTTTGGCCGTTTGAACGATCCCTTGGATCGTATAACACGCTTTCAACAGTTCCCAGTCCGAATCATGACCGCGCTCGAGTACGCGCTGAACAATGAGAGCCCTGCTTTTTTCGATGTCGAGGCTTTCACGGTCAACGTCCCAGAAAAGTGCGGGTGTAAACTTTGCGATTTCGGGAGACATGTGGAGAAATTCTAAAGTGCGGGAGTTGGCAGTGGCAGTGGGCAGGAGCAGCAGCAGTGGGCAAGGGCAGTGGAATCAGTCGGCAACGTGGACACCGAATTTTTCAGGGTGATCCATCATGAAACCAAGCAACTTGCCGACTTCATGATAACTGGCGGATAGTCTTTCATGCGCCTCCACCGTGATGTAACCGCAATCTTTCGCAAAATTCAGCCAGACGATTGTTTCGCTCGCCTCACCGTCTGCATCCGTGAGCTTCATTACATAATGCTTCAAGTAACGCCGCTTCCGATAGGCTTCCGCCGTGTTGGCACATACGGAACGTGATGACCGCCGTATCTGATCCGTCAAAGAATACTTTTCTTCTGAAGGGAACGCTTTTGGCAGGCGAAAAATCTCCATGGCTCCCTCATAGGCTCCCTCATACGCTTTCAAACCTTCAAACCCGTCCTTCATTTTCTCCCGTCCTGCTTGCCCACTGCCGCTGCCGACTGCCACTGCTTACTGCTACTGCCTACTGCCCCTGCTTACTGGTACTTTCTCCCACATTCCTTGAACCACGCGATGAACTTGGGAATGCCGTCGGAAATGGGCGTCGTGGGTTCGTACCCGACCGCGGCGCGGATCTTGTCGATGTTCGCATAGGTTGCGGGCACATCGCCGTCCTGCATCGGCAGAAGCTCCAGCTTGGGTTCGGCGACTCCCAGTTCCTTGGCGATCAGATGGATCATGTC
>Ga0075012_10001724_pt1 | contig 21932 bp, 29 predicted proteins | sample All_14_2_FD_71474 | JGI IMG/M metagenome (GOLD analysis project Ga0075012, IMG submission 71474) | Freshwater microbial communities in response to fracking from Pennsylvania, USA - Allegheny Zone_MetaG_DW_15 | ecosystem: Environmental > Aquatic > Deep subsurface > Groundwater > Drilled...
TTACGCACCGCCGCGTCCGCGCTCAAGGAGCATGGCCCGCCCTTTGCGCTGGCCGGCAGCTACGCGCTGTGGGTCCACGGCGGCCCCGAACCGGTCCACGATGTCGACTTCGTGGTGGCCGAGGCCGACACCGAAGCCGCTGCGACCACCCTCGGCAAGGCCGGCTTCCGGATCGAGCGACCCCCCGAGGACTGGCTGTTCAAGGCGCACAGCGGGGAGGTGCTCGTGGATGTACTCCATCGGCTCAACGGCGTACCGGTGACGCCGGCAACTCTGGGCGACGCCGAGGAACACGACGTCATCGCCATCAGAATGCCCGTGTTGCCGGTCACCTGCGTCTTGACACAGAAGCTGAGGGCGCTCAACGAACACCACTGCGACTTTTCCTCGTTGCTACCGGCCGCGCGGGCGGTCCGGGAGCGAGTGGATTGGGAGGCACTACGGGCGGATACCGCGGACAACGACTTCGCGGTCGCGTTCTTGACCCTCGCCGATCGGCTCGATATCAGCGCGTGACAGTTCAGGCGCTGGTCTGTCGATGCGGATCGGCGACGGGCTTGGATTCGGCCGAGCCGCGCTGGCGCAGAAAGATGGACAGCCCCACGATGGCGGCGACGGCGATGAACTCGCTCTGCCAGTTCTGCATGGACTCGAACCAGAATTGGGCCGTCGCGAGGTATTGCCAGACCGAGAGGAGGGGCTCACCATGCTGCAGCTGTTCCTTGTTGAACGCGGCCACACCCCCGAGCGCATGCAATGCCCAGGAGGCGAAGAACAGCGCGAAAAACGCCAGGGCCAGCGAGTTCTCGTAGACCTTCAGGGGCCAACCGCCGCGCCGGACCGGCCACGGCGTCGTGGCGGCGAGCGGGGCGACGCGCGGGTCCGCGTCCTGAGGTGCAGTGTGGTCGATCGGTTTGGACTCCGAGGAGCCGCGCTGGACGAGGAATGCGGTGAGCACCACATACATCCCCATCTGCAGGAACTCGGACTCCCAGTTCTCGAACATGGCTTCCACGAAATCCCCGGTGCGCAGGTAGTCGAACACCGAAACGGCCTGCGCCACGCCGTGCGCGCGTTGCTCTTGCTCCAGCACCGCGGCGCCCGACACCACCATGCCGGCGACAAAGATGGCGAACAATGCCAGGCACGCCAGTAACAGGCCGTTGTCGTGCACCGGCCGGCGCGGAACATTCATGGCCGCAGCGGTCAGTGATGGCGGAGTTTGTCGACGAGCTTGTCCTTGGTCAGGCCGGAGTAACCTCGCATGCCCAGTTCCTTGGCTCGCTTCTTGAGATCGGCCAAGGTCCAAGCCTCGTAGGACCCGGACCTGCCGCCTTTGCGTCCGACCGCGGATTTGCCGCGGGCGGCAGCTGCGTTGGAGATCCGGGCCGCCTTCTCCTTGGAGTTGCCCTGCTCACGCAGGTCCTCGTACATCTTTTCGTTCTTGATCGATGAGTTCGGCATCATCACCACCTCCGATAGACGGGATTGATCAAGGGTGCCCGCGGTGCGTCCGTACGAAACGCGGTCGGCGTCAGTGTTTGGCGACCTTGCGCACCAAGGTGCGGGTCGCCCTCTCCAGCGTGCCGGCGGCGTCCGCGGGGTTCTTCTGCTGTGCCGCGCGCCTGGCGGCGACGGCGATGGTGACGCCCTGACGGTAGCCGGCGACCACTCGGGGATCCACATACGAGTTGCGAGCCACCGCCGGGGTGTTACCCAACTCCTCGGAAACCTGTTTCATGACCCCGGCGGTCTCTCGTTTCACGATCCGTTCGGAAAGAGGTGCCGCTGCCTCGGCGAATGCCGTTGCGGCGAGCACGGTTCCGTGCCAGGTCCGCAGGTCCTTCACGCTGTATTCAGCGCCGACCAGCTCCTTGAACCGGGCGTTCAGATCGGCGGCGTGGATATCGGACCAGCCGGAACCATCGCGGCACACCAGTAGACGGTCGGTTCGCCCGTCGCGACGCAACAGTGCCCGGACGGCGCGCACCACCTCGGCGTCCGCCACCTCCAGGGTGCGACGCACCCCGCTCTTGGCCGGATAGTCGAAGATCACCGCTCCGTTGCGCACCGTCACGTGCTCGCACTGCAGGGTCGCCAGGCCGTAGGATTCGTGTTCCTCGGCGTACTGGTCGCCACCAGCCCGGAAGTAGCCGCGGTCGAGCAGCTGCAGGGCGAGCGCGAGTACCCGGTCCCGGGAGAGGCCACGTCCGGCCAGGTCCCGGGCGATGCGTTTCCGCCACGCCGGGAGGTGGGTGGACAGCTCGAGCACCCGGTCGAACTTCTCCTCGGCCCGCTCCTGCTGCCACGCCTGGTGATAGAGATACTGCCGGCGCCCGGCCGCATCGGTGCCCACGGCCTGGATATGGCCGTTGGGATGGGGGCAGATCCACACTTTTTGCCATGCAGGGGGGATGACGAGATCCTTGATCCGCGCCAGTGTGTCGGGATCGTCGAGACGCTTGCCTTCCGGGTCCCAGTAGGTGAATCCCTTACCAGCTCGGCGGCGGGCTATCCCGGCGCTGTCGAGGTTGCTTCGCCGCAATCGCATCGTGTCCTCCGGCAATCCAGGAACACGCTATCTATGCCCGTTGGTCAGGGATTCGAACCAGCTCTGGCCCGCTCCCGGATGGACGCGACCACACCGCCGTCGTTGAGGATGTCGGTGCCGGTGAGGTAGCCGGCCTTGTCACTGACACAGAAGGCGAACAGTTCGGCCATCTCCTCGGGCCGGCCCCACCGCGGGACCGCCGCATCCGCGACGAGCGCACCCGCGCCACCGGCCTCTTCCAGCCGGCCCATCTCGGTGTCCACGGAGCCCGGTGATACCGAAACGATCCGTAGCCCACGGCCGTTGAAACGCTCGGCCTGCGAACTGCTGTACCACTTGACGAAATTCTTGCTGATCGCGTACGCGATCCCCGAACGCTGCTGTTCCCCGGCGATATCGCAACCGGCCAGCGTGGCGGCCAGGAACGCAGCCTCGTCGGTCAGGGCTTGTGGGAACGCCGAGACGGGGATCAGTTCCTCAGGCAGGATATGGGCGGCCATCGACGCCACATTGACGATCGCGCCACCATCGCCGACCGTCGCGTAGAACACCTCGTTGACGTTGAGCGTCCCGATCGCGTTCGTCCGCATGACGTACTCGGCGTCCCCCATGGCCGGACTGACCCCCGCGGTATGCACGACCGCGGTGACGGTCCCGAGCTCTTGTGCGGCGCCGAACAATTCGTCGACGGCCAAGCGATCGGTGACATCACAGTTCACCGTGGTCGCGCTGATACCGAGCTCACCCAGTGTCGCGGATGCCCGGTCGAGGCGGTCCTGCCGGACATCGCAGAGCACCACCGTGTGGTCCCGGCCGACGATCTTGGCCGTCTCCACACCCATCCCACCGGCACCACCTGTGATCACCGTCACGTCACTCATGCCATCGACCGTATATGAAGCCTAGCTAGCAATCCTCAGCGGGTCGCGGCGTCGCGCAGAATCTGTTGCAGTTTCTCCAGGGGATCGCCCCGGCCGGGTTCCAGGATCCGGGGCGCTCGGGCGGACGGTGCGCTCCCCGATATCGGCGGCAGCGGCGCCGACACCGGCGGTGCCGGAGCAGACGGCGGTACCGGCGCCGACACGGCGGCGATCTTGGCCTCCAGCCGCGCCGCAGTATCGTCGCCGACACAACCGGCGGGTGCCTCCTCGATGACCTGTTTGGCCCCCAGGTAGTGATCGACCGCGGCCGGTGCCTCGAACACCGCCGCGGCGGCATCCCCGCGGGATTCCCGTACCAGGGCAAGGTTGACGCGAACAGCACACGATTGCGCGTGCTCGGTGCGCTGGAGCGCTTCGGTGAACTCGCGGTCGGCGGCATCGAGCCTGTTCTGCAATACCGCCAGCGTGCCCGCGGCGTAGTGCGCCTTGGCCGGCTCGACGATATTGAGCACCCGTAGCGTATCGACGTCGCCGGCCAGCGCGGCGACGTCGCCCTGCGCGAAGTGCCGCACCGCCGCATTACCGGCCACCGCCACGGATGCCAGCTTGACCACCAGGATCAGCACAGCCACCACCACCGGCGCGGAATAGATCAACAATCGACGCCGTAGCTTCATCGCCCCACCACTATCCGGTCCAAGCGGGTGCGCCGCAGCTGCCGCAGCGCGCGGTAGAGCTCGACCAGGATCAGCAGCGCCGCGACGCCGGCCATCCCCCAGTACAGTTCGAATCCCACTGCAGTCTTGGCGTTTTCGGAGCCCTGGCCGGACTCCACGGCCGCCGGCACGGCCTCGTCCACCGATTGGAGGTCGGTCCGTTCGCGGTATGGCACACCGAGTTGCCCGGCAACGGGCTGCAGCACCGGCGTCGCGCCGGTGCCGTACCCGATCACCGCCCCGCCCGCTACGGCGTTCTCCGGAACCTGGAAGGCGCGTTGCGGCACCGTCGAGTCCGGGGCTCCCGCACCGAAATAGAACACCAGGTTCGGTGCCTTCGGGAATTGCTGCACGGCGCTGATCAGCTGGTAACGCAAGACGGTACTGGCGGCTCCGGAGTTGGTGGTGCTCTCGGCGCCCGCCGGATAGGCGGACATCGCCGACACGACCGGCCGCAGACTCCAAGAATCCGCCGAGAGCGGCCAGTCCAGTGCCGGGCGCGCATCGAAGGTGATCATCGCGAATCGGGCATCGGGATACCGGTCGATGACCGCATCGATGTCATCGCGCACCGCCGGCAGGTGGGGTGCCATCGCTGCGGAGCGATCCACGATCAGGAAGATGCTGGGCTCAAGCGCTCCGGCGATTCTGGTCACCGCCGGTGCGCCGCCCAGCGTAGGCCGGAAGACCGCGACGACCAACAGCACGGCCGCCAGTACCAGCATTGCCCTGCGCGGTGTCATCGGCGCACCACCCACGGCCAGGCGAGAAGCGTGAGCACCGCCAGCAGCGCCGCGATCAGCACGGCATCCGGTGTCTCCGCCGATGGCGCCGCGGTGACGTCCGCCGGTCGCGCAGGCGGCGGATGGCTGCGGATGTCGCGGATATCGGTGGCGACGCGCCCGCCGGTGTCGCGTGCCAACTCGCCGGGCAGACCGTCGACCTCGCTGATCGCATTGACCTGGACGTCGCCCGCGGACGCCATATCGCGCACCTGTTGCGCAGAGAACAGCGCGCGGCCGGCCCCCAATGTGGCGGGTCCGACGTAGATGAGCGAACGCCGCACGGGGACCCTGCTGTCGAAATCGGCAAACCCGGTCAGACACATCGCGATGACGTCCTCCACGGTGGTGGTGTAGTCGGCATAGGTCACCGATGAGATCAGCGGCTGTGGCTGCGCATAGGCGGCGAATCGTCCCGCCGCAAACTGATAGTCGCGCGTCAGCGGAATCAGTCGGCGGTCCGGTGAGGTCAGCCCGATGCGCTCGGCGCCGAACTGACCGACCGCGGTGGCGAAATGGCGCAGGGTGGCATTGACGGCGGGGTCCTCGGCGGAGCCACCCGCGCAGACCATGATGTCCTCCGGCTGTTCGGTGTCGGCGGCCCGGCTCAATGCGGGCAACCCCGTCGGCCGTGCCGCCGCCAGCGCGGCGGTGACAAAGGCGAACAGCAGCAGAGCCACCGCCGCGACGGCGGTGATGGTGTGCCGCCGGGCGGCGCGGGCATATTCGGCAAGGCCGGTCAGTCGGCGGGTGTTGGCCAGCGGCCGTAGAGCATCGGCCCGATCCCGGCGGGGCGGCAGCAGCGCAGCGGCGATACATCCCGCCAGCGCCAGGCAGCCGACGATCGGGATGCCCCACCAGATCACGTCCATTCGCGCACCAGGTCCTGCGCGGCGCGGCTCACGGCGTCGATGCCGACGGCGGATGCGGCATTGAACTGGGCGTCCGCCAGGTCGGTGAGCACCGGCGCGGCCGGCGCGAGCGCACCAGCCGCGACCGTCGCGATGTCGGGGACCTGCATGTACTCGACGCGCAGGCCGGTGGCGGCAGACAGGAAGCGGCGAACTTCCTCGTTGAGTGCCGCGCCGGCCCGGTTGGCCGTCAGTTCGCCTGCGCGGTACGCACTCTGGATGGTCTGCATGGCCCGCAGGGCACGCCGGCGGTGCAGGGCGACGCGGGCCGCGCCGATCAACGCCCGCTCACCACGCGTGCGCCCGGCGGCCGTCCACCAGAACACCCCGGCGTACCAGCACACCGTCAGCCCGGCGAGCGCCACGGCGAGCCACAGCCACACCGACGAGTACGGCGTCGGGCCGATCAGGTTGTCCACCAGGTCATCCGGCACGGGCGTACACCCCCGTCATCGCCACCAGTGCGGACATGATGCCGCGACTGGAGGCGATCCGTGCGTGCGGGATCCGCTGCGCGGTGAGCAGCTCCGACAGCTCCCGACGACGTTCTTCCTCCGAGCGTCGATACGCTGCGACGACTCGCTCGCCCATAACGTCCGCACCCAGCAGGGTCCGCCCGTCGGCCACGTCGTAGCCCACACCGGTGGCCTCCGTACCGATCGCCGGCATGTCGGTGACCATGGCCCAGAGCACGTCGTGGCGCGCGGTCAAGGGCGCCAGCACGGCACGCAGACGCTCGCTGATGTCGGGTTCATCCGACACGATCACGATGAGCAGCGGGTGCCGGTAGTGGCGGGCCACCCACTCGAGCTGGGTGACGATATCGCTGGCACCGGGGTTGGTGCTGGTCTGCGCGACGTAACGATGCAGGATTCGCTCGACATGGGTCTCACCGCGGCGCAGCCTGATATCGACACACCCGCGGCGATCCCCGGCGACCATGCCGATCTCATCGGAGCGTGGCAGGGTCATGAGCCCCACTGCGCCGATGATGTGGGCTGCTACTTCGCTTTTCGATTCGCCAGTGGGGGTGGGCGCGGCCGTGTTGCGGCCGGTGTCGGCGACGATCAGGATCTTGTGGTGCTTTTCGGAGACGAACTGCTTGATCAGGGTGTGCCCGGAGCGGGCCGACGCCTTCCAATCGATGTCGCGCACATCGTCGCCGGGTACGTAGGGGCGCAGCTCGTCGAATTCCATGCTGCGGGTGTGCACCAGCGCATAGCGACCACCGGCCAGCAGTCCCGCGGCGTCGCGGGTTACGTACGCCTTCGCGGCGTCGAGGTATTTGCCCATGCCGGCCTCACGGCACCGGAACTGTCTGGAGCACCGCGTCGATCACGACGTCCGGCGTGATCCGCGCGCTGGCCGCCTCGAATCCGAGGACGAGGCGGTGGCGCAGGACGCGGTGTGCGAGTCGCGCGATATCGTCGGGCAGGACGTGGTTGCGCCCACGCAGCACCGCCAAAGCCCTTGCGGTGCGGCAGAATGCGATGGTCGCACGCGGGCTGGCGCCGTATTCGATGAGCCGCGCCATACTCGCGGGCAGGTGACGCTCGGGGTCCCGGGTCACGCTGACCAGCCGGCTGGCGTACTCGACCAACGCCCGATCCATGTGCACGGACCGCACGATCTGCTGGGCACGCCGGACATCGGCGGTGGTGACCACCGGGGCCGCCCGGTGGTCACGGTCGTACAGTCCGGCGCCCATCCGGTCGATGATCTCGACTTCCTCATCGACGGACGGATACTGCACCAGGTCCTTGAGCATGAAGCGGTCGGTCTGCGCCTCCGAGAGCGGATAAGTGCCCTCTTGGTCCACCGGGTTCTGGGTGGCGATCACCAGAAATGGCTCGGGGATCGGGTATTCGACACCGGCGATGGTGGTTTGGCGTTCCTCCATCGCCTCCAGCATCGCGCTCTGGGTCTTGGCGCTGGACCGGTTGATCTCGTCGAGCAGCACGATATTGGCGTGCACCGGCCCCAATTGGGTGGTGAAGGTGTTGCCGGCCGCCTCGTAGATCTGGGTGCCGATGATGTCGCTGGGCAGCAGGTCCGGCGTGCACTGAATGCGGCGGAAGCTGCCGTCGATGGCTTCGGCGACCACTCGGGCGGCGGTGGTCTTGGCCAGCCCGGGCACGCTCTCGATCAGCAGATGGCCCCCTGAGAGCAGGACGAGCAGGATGGACTCGCGGAGGTGGATCTGGCCCACCACCTTCGCCGAGTACGCGGTTGCCACCGCACCGACGACATCGCTGGTAGGGGCTGTCATGGGTCCTTCCGGTCGGTGCGCTGCCGGTTTCGGGTACCCCGATTTCGCGCAGGCGAAGCACGGGGTGCCGGGTAACCTGCCTCCATGTCCGAGCCGCCGCCGTTCAGCCCGACCATCGGGCTGCTGACGGTCAGCCGGATCTGGGACGCCGCACTCGCCGAGGCACTGAAGCCGCTCGGTCTGACCACGCGAAAGTACGGACTGCTCGGGCATATTCGCGGTGCGCCGGGAATCTCGTTCAGCGAGCTGGCCCGGCGCTCCCGCGTCACCGTGCAGAGTGTGCACACGGCCGTGACCTCCTTCACCGAGGCGGGCCTGGTGGACGACGGGACCGCTCACGCCGGATCGGCGTCGACGCTGCGGGTCACCGAGCGGGGTGAGGCGTTGTTGACGGAGGCCGCCCGGGCACTGGCGCGCCTGGATGACGCGTTCGCCCTCCAGCATCCGGACCTGACTGTGGCGCTGCGGGCGCTGATGTCCGATATGGCGGCCCGAACTCCATAACCTTCAGTTAAGCTGAAGGTTATGGAGCCCTTTCTGCTGTCGGTGCACGTCGTGGCCGGCATCCTGTTCGTCGGTCCGGTGGCCGTGTCCGCCAGCCTGTTTCCCCGGTACGCAGCGGCGGGCGGGGAAGCGGCCCGGGTGCTGCACCGCATCACCCGGGTGTACGGACTGCTGGCCCTGATCGTGCCCGTCGCGGGTCTGATGCTGGCCTTCGCACAGAACCGAACGACCGAGGTGTGGGTGCTGGTCGCCATACTGCTGACCGCCGTGGCCGGCGGCGTTCTCGCGCTGCAGATCGCGCCGCGCCAACGGGCCGAACTCGACAGCCCGGGCAGTGCCGCCGGTCTACGCAGACTGGGCATGCTGACCGGCGTCTTCAACCTGCTGTGGGCGGCCGTCGTGGTGCTGATGATCGTTCGGCCCGGATCGGTCACCCCATGAAGTTCCGGCATTACCTGCACCGGCCGGCCCATCCAGTGGCGGGCCGCCGGAGGCCCGCTTAGCGGATAAATTTGTATGTGCTAAACATATTTTGTGCATTCGACGCCCTTCGACCAGTTGGATGACCTGCTCACCCGGATCAATGTGGCGCGGCAGCGCCCGTCCTGGCGTCGACGTCTGCTCGCTGACGCCGACCCGGTGACCAGCGTCTCCACACTGCGCACGCTGCGCGCGGTCGAGCATCATCAACGCAACGGTGCCGGCGCGTCGATCGGCGACGTCGCGGACTACCTGGCGGTCGAACATTCCACCGCCAGTCGAACGGTGTCCGCGGTGGCGGCGGCGGGGCTGATCACCAAGTCATCGGCCGCCGAGGATCAACGCCGCAGCGTCCTGGTGCTCACCGATATCGGCGTCAAAGCCCTCGCCGCGGTGACCGACCGTCGACGCGAACTGGTCGCCGAAACCGTCGCCGACTGGGATCCTGCGGATGTCGACCGGCTCGTCGCCCTGCTCGATCGCCTGACCCGACGATTCGAAGAGGCTGGTTGCCGGTGAGCACCGTCGCGACGCGGCCCCGCGGGGCATTGGCGCTGATGTTCGACCCCGTCTTCGGCGCGCTGTTCTGGGGCAAGATGTTTTCCGTCGTCGCGGTGTGGACGCACAGCATCATCGCCGCGGTCGTCATGTACGACGCGACCGGTTCGGCCCTGATGGTCGGCCTGGTGGGCGTCGTGCAATTCGGACCCCAGCTGATCCTGAGTCCGATCAGCGGAAAATGGGCCGACAGCGGCAATCCGGGCAGACAGATTCTGCTCGGGCGCCTGTTGTGTGTCGCCGGTTCCGGCTTGGTGGCGGCCTGGATGTTCGTCGAACCGGAGCTCCAGGGTTTCTCGGCCGCCGTCCCGGTATTACTCGGCTCGACTTTGGTCGGCTTCGGTTTCGTGGTCGGCGGGCCGGCCATGCAGTCGATCGTGCCGGACCTCATCCGGGACGGTGAGCTGTCGACCGCCATGGCGCTCAACAGCATCCCGATGACGATCGGCCGAATTCTCGGCCCCGCCGCGGGCGCCTACCTGGCCGCGCATTTCGGCGCGGCCGTCGGCTTTGCGATCAGTGCCGGCCTGCACGTGGTGTTCGCGATCTTTCTCCTGGTGGTTCGACTGCCGGCGCCGCCGGACCGTGTTGCCGGCACCGATTACCGGGTGCGGGCCGCCGTCGCGTACGTCTGGCGTGACCGTCCCCTGTTCCTCGCGCTGGTCGCGGTGGCCACCGTCGGCATCGCGGCCGACCCATCCATCACGTTGGCACCGTCGCTGGCCGACGCGCTGGGCGGCGACACCACGCTCGTCGGCGCCCTCTCGGCGATCTTCGGAATCGGCGCCGCGGCCGGGATGGCCGCGCTGGCTCTCATGCGTGGTCGGATGGCGGCCGCCCGGGTGTCGTGGATCGGGCTCTTGGGGCTGGGCCTCGGCTGCGCGGTGCTGGCCGCCAGCATCAACCCGGGGCTGGCGTTGGCGGGTTTCGCGCTGGCCGGCCTGGGCTTCGGCTGGGCGCTCACCGGATTGAGCACCGTCGTGCAGGAACGCGCCCCGCAGGAGCTGCGGGGCCGCATCATGGCGCTGTGGCTGGTCGGCTTCCTGGGTTCACGCCCCATCGCCGCAGCCCTGCTCGGCGGCACCGCCGATCTGACGAATGTGCAGGTGGCGTTCGCGGTCGCCGCGGCGCTCACCCTCGCGGTGGCGCTGTGGTGCCGTCCGTCCCGGCTGTCCGGCGATCTTCCTCGAGGCTGAATCGTTATCCAGGTTTACCCCGTTTGTCACACGGGTAACTTTGGTCACAGCGCCGAGCTCGGTGGCGCCGCCCCGGAACACGACAAGAGAGCCGAATGGATCATCGCAATGAACACCGTCCTGTACTTCAGCGCCAAGGGCGCCGTTTACGAAACCCGCGCCTATAGCCCCGCCGATATCACCCGGTTGATACAAGACCAGGGCCTGCAGTCCTTGACCAGCGCCGACCGGCAGTTCGATTTCTGGTTCAGCCCTTCCACCCATGGTTGCCAGCGCCGCGTCAACCGCAACGCCACCGAACTCTTGCTCGCCACCACCACGCTGGATGCGAAATCGGTGCCGCTGCTCCGTGGCGCGGTGGTGATCGCCACTCACGACTGCGACGGTGACCTCGACGGTCTCAGCTGGCAGCAACTCGATCTGCTGGCGACGCGCAGCCGCGCTCTGACCAAGCGCGATGACCGTCTGCTCACCCGGCGCATCGTTCGTGCCGAGCGGCACCTACGCCGAGCCGGCGTCCCTGCGGCCACACCGACGCGGGCCACCGTGTCACACGCCCACTCGCGCTGAATCGGCCCTGCGCCCGCGCCGAATCAGCCCTGCGGCGATCGGCGCTCGGCGATGGCGGCAAGTCGCCGCGTGCACTCCCGGTTGCGGGGAATGGCCGCCGCGAGCGCGAGCCGCTCGGGAAACCATCCCATCGGAAAGCCCACCGGCACCTCGGCCATGGTGATGTGGCAACCCCCGTCGGCGGTATCCGAGAGCCGGATGGTGACCCGCGCCTTGCCGAACGGGCGGCCCTTGGCCAGCAGCACCAGCTCACGCAGCGGGTCGCAAGACTCGACCACCGTCTGGTCATCGAGCAGAAGCGGCCACACGCCGATCGAGTGCTCGATGGTGCTGGACTCCTCGGGCCAGCGCGGGTCGACCGCGCGCATCCGGCTGTTACCGACCACCCATTGCGAGTACGTCCAGCCGTCGGCGATCACGGCCCACACCTGTGGGCGGGAGGCGGTGGTCTCACGCTCCACGGTCAGGGAGCTGTCGACTTCCTTCGGGTGCGTCATCGACGCTCCTTCCTCACACAATCGGGCCAATGCCATGTAGTACCCGATCCCAGGTGAGCGAATCACCGGGCGGCCCGCCGGTTGACCGCCTCGTCGCCGGGTTAGACTCGGTGTGAAAGTGGGTTCAGGTCGATGCCCATCCGGTGCTGTCTTTTTGGAGCCCTGATGATGCCCGACCCCATTGACGTCTATCCCGAGCGCTCGCACATCGAGTCCAACGACGCGGATCTGACGCAAAAGCATCTCGAGCAGACCTACTCCGCTCGGTTCACCATCACCCGAACCGGCAGTTGCTCGTGCAACCACTCGCGAACAGACGCCGGTAGCTTCGCGGTCGAAGAGATCCAGCAGACCGGCGATGTGCTGTTGCGGACCGACCGCGTGCCCGCGGTCATCGCGTTGTACGTACAGGACGGCCGGGTCGAGGTGGAGCACGGCCGGCTCACCGGATCCGCCGGTCCCGGCGAATGGCTGCTCGCGTCCACCGGAGTGGGCAGTGTCCAGGTCCGGGTCCGCGATGCGACGCTGCGTTCCCTGGTGGTCTCCCGCACCCTGTTGACCGAGGTCGCCGCGATGGACACCGACACCTCCACGGTGCCGCGCTTCACCGGGCTCGCCCCGGTGACGGCGGCTGCGGGCCACACCCTGGCGGCCACCGAACAGTTCCTCAACCGCATTCTCACTGCTCCCGAGCCACCGGCGAACCGGCTGCTGTTGACGTCGACGGCGCGCATGGTGGCCAGCGCCATCTTGGCGGGGTTCCCCAACGATCTACCCACCGACGGTGCACCCGAGGGGGGCGGGGACGCCTATCCCGCGCTGCTTCGCCAGGCCGTCGAGTTCATCCGGGACAACGCGGCCCACGACGTCGGGGTCGGCGACGTCGCCTCCGCGCTGTACCTGTCGCCGCGCACCGTGCAGTACATGTTCCGCCGGCACCTCGACACCACCCCGACGGCCTACCTGCGCGAAGTCAGACTGGCCCGGGCCCGTGAGGAACTGATCGCCGGCGACCGCAGCATCACCACGGTCGCCGCGACCGCCGCCCGGTGGGGCTTTGCCCACACCGGACGCTTCGCGGTCCTGTACCGGCGCACGTTCGGGGAGAGTCCGCACGAGACGCTGCGACGCTGACCCGCGGCCACGTTGCGTTTGCCGGCCAGTGAACGTCGGTTTGTGGACCCGGACCGCGAGTACCGTTAAGGCTGGTTCAGCAGCAGCCGTAACCGTCGCGATCGATGGAGGTTGCCATGACAGAAATGCTCTTCTACGACGCCCACGCCCGACCGACGTCGTCGTCTCGGCTCGAACTCTGCACCGAGTGGCGCGATATCGATCTGGCGGTGATCACGGTCGCGGGCGACGTGGACGCCGCGAACACCCACCAACTCCTTGACTACACGCTGGGCAAGGTCCTGCTGAGCAGGCGGATGATCCTCGATCTCAGCCGGGTCGGGTTCTTCGCAAGCGAAGGCTACTGGATGCTCAAGACCCTCGAGGCGCGCTGTGCGGTGGCCGAGATCGAATTCACGGTCGTTCCGGGTGCGCTCGTCGGCCGCATGTTGCAGATCTGCCGACGCGCGGATCAGCACTTTTCCTGACGAGCTATCGGCGCGATCACCGCCCGTACAAGAAGTTGTGTTCACCGGTGTCACCGCTGGCATGGGTCGAGACGGTCTGGACCACACTCGCATCGGGGGCGACGGCGGTGGCGGCCATGGCCTGGTTGGTGGTGATGGCGCCGATTGCCAGGATGGCTGTCGCGCCGAGCAGCGCGAATCCGGCAGCGAAGTGGTGGCCGATGCTCTTCATTTCGTAATCTCCTGTGCCACTGGTGTTTTGAACTTCCGGCCGGTACGTTCCGGCCATGGTTCAACAATGGCAGGCGGGGCCCGCGCGGTCTGTCGGCCAGCCGGACCCCGTACCGGGGGATTCACGTGTCCCCCAATCGGGGGAACCGCAGTTCTGCGGGCACCCGACGATCACGGCGCGCTTCGAGTTCGGCGTCGTCGACGAGGACGAACATCTGCTGTTCCGGCGAGCACAGCATGGTGACCAGGAAGCGCAGTGGAACATCGTCGCGGTGGTTGCCGTCCGAGTAATGGATGACATCACCGCCGGGCTCCCAGAACGCCTCGCCGGCCTTGATGACGCGGGGCGCCTCGCCTTCGAGCTCGAAGAGCATCTCGCCTTCCAGCACGTAACCGAAGCAGGGGCCCCCGGGGTGGCGATGCGGCGGTGCACCGGTGTCCCCCGGCCCCCATTCGATGACCGCGGTCATGGCGTGTGCGCCTGCAGGAATGAACGGCGGCCGCACCCCCTGGATGACCGTCATCGCCTTGGTGAGCTTCTCGAGTACATCCGACATGGGCTTTCCTCTCTCGGTGCGGCTGGTACTCGTGACGATCGCACCGAGCGAGGGGTCCCCGAATCACGGAAAACCCGTAGTCCCCCTGGGGTCCGGGGGAACTACGGGTTTTCGGTGAGCTCGCCGGGTTCCTCGGTCGGTAGCGCCTCGGCACCGGGTGTCGCCGGCGCCAGCACCTCGTCCTCGTCGGCGTGGACTTCGGTCGGCTTGGGGTCCTGGGATGTCACGTGTGCTGTCCTCACGTAGTGGCGTTCTCGCTGTCGAGAACACCATTACCCGAGTTGGACACGGACTAATCCGGTGCGTGCACATCCAAGGTCAGCGGCTGCGGTGGTAGTAGCCGTGGTGACGGTGGTGACGGCGGGCCAGGCTGGTGACTCCGTCCTGCGCACCCTGGCCCTGGTGGGCCGCGGGTCCCTGCGATGTGGTCGGTCCGGTGTTGGTGGCGGTGGTGGCCGTGGCGTGGGCGGCGGTGGCACCGCCGACGGCGATGATCGCGGGTGCGGCTGCCATGACGATTCCGGCGGCGAAGCGGCGGGTGGCGGTGTTCATGTCGTAATCCTTTGTGAGAGTTCATGTCCGGTGTTCTCCGGCGATGACTCAAGAATGCCTCCGGCAGCCGGCCGCGTCTGTCCGTCGACCGGGCCCCGCACCGGATGAAGCCGCTGTCCCCCGATCGGGGGAACGTTCAGGGCGCGGTCAGCAGGATGTACTGCGCCGCCATCTGCTGGTGCGCTTCCGGCAACGTCTCCGCGTTGACCTCGACGGCGTAGCGACCCGCCGCGGCGACACAGTAGAAGGCCTTCCCGCGCGCGGAGCAGTGGCTGTCCGGCAGCGCGGGTACCGAATCGGCCGGCGCCGCACCCTGGGCGGTGACCTCTTTGCTGAAGGACCCGACCACCATGGACGCCAGACCGGGGCTCTTCGCCTCGTACACGTTGGTCAGTGCCATCGCCACCGCCGTCACACCGGTGTCGGTGAACAACGTCTTGGAGGCGATCGGGTTGCTCTGGAAATGCACCGCGCCGCCCCGGCTGTAGACGGCATTCTTCGTCGGTGCGGCGCTGCCCGGCAAAGGCAGTGCCTTGGCCAGCAGCCCCGACGGGTCCAGCGGAACGTCGGCCAGGGCATCGGCCGGGGCGGGGGCGAATCCGTCGATCCGCGGGCCCTGTACCTCGATCGCCTTGCGCACCAAGGCAGCCGCCGCGTCGAAGCCGTCGACGGACTGGACGAGTTGCATGAACACGTAGGGACCGTGAGGTGCGAACGACCGGATGACCGTCCACTCCCGCTCCGATTCGTGCGGGGTGAAGGGGTAGGTGGAGGCGGCGGCTTCGGGGTGGCCGGGAATCACCGCAGGTGTCGGGGTGACACCGCGGATCGCCTGAGCGGCCGCGCTCGTGTTCATGTCCACCGTGGCTGATGCGGCGGCCGCCGCGTCCGGAAAACGGAACACCGCATTGATCATCACCGTCTTGTCGGCGACCTGCCGGGCGGAGGCGAATCCGTTGACCAAACCGTGGGTTTCGGCCTGCTGCGCGACGCCCTCGGGCGCGAGTTGCATCAGCGAACCCGCGGAGTCGAGCAGGTAGTACGTGGCCAGATACGGGGTCACCAGCGCCTCGTCGGCCTCCCATGGCCCGACCACGAAGCCGGCCAGGTTCTGCGCGTCGGTGATCGCGCCGACGCGGGGATCACCGGCGGTCCCCAGCGGCGGACGCACTGCCGTCGGGTATGTGCCGGCGTCGAGCAGGGCGGGGTTCACGATGGGCGCCACGGTGGTAGTGGGCACATTGGCCCCCGGCACGCCGGGATCCGGTTGCGTCGCGGAATCGTCGGGGGCTGCGCAAGCAGCAAACAGCGCTGCGGTCGCGGCGACGGACACTACTTTGGTGAAGCGGCGCAACGTTTCTGAAGTATTCATGCTGGCCCGACCCTATCCGGGCGGCCGCACACCGGCGACGCGTTCGGTGAACTTCACGCTGTCGCGTCGGCCACCCCCGCCAGCGGAGCCGCACTCATCACGAGGTTGTACAGCGGGCCGCCCCACGCATGCGGGCCGCTGGCGGCGGGTGCGTACGCGGTGTGGATGGCGATGGCCGAAGCCGGCACCTCCTCGGCCTCGGCGTCGTAATCGCAGACCGGGTCGCCCACATCGCAGACGCTGACGGTGCGGGCGCCGATGGCCGGCGGCAGCGGCGAGGTGTCGGTCGAGGCGAGGAAGGAGTGCTCCTGGGCGACGCCCTTGCCTGCGCCCGGCAGCACCGCCGTCGACCCCATGTTGATGGTGGTGTCCGCGGGCAGCCGGTCCCCGTCGGCGACCAGCAGGGCGGCCGCCACATGCGGGTCGTCGGCCAGATCATGCAGATTGCGGTGGATGACCATCGCGCCCTGGGAGTAGCCGGCAAGCACCACCTTGGTCAGCGGGCAGCGCGCCGTGAACGCCTCCAGTTGATCGGCGGTGGCGTCGGTGCCGTCTTCCACACTGTCCGTGAAATCCATCCAACCGCCGAGCCCGCCGCCCAGCGGGACGGGTGCGGCCGGGTATTGCACAGCCTCGGCGGTGATGGTTCGGCCAGTCGCCGCCAGCTCGGAGCTCAACTGCTGGTAGGACTGGTACACCACATCGCCCATCCCGCCGTTGGCGGTCAAGCCGGCCCCGTCGCGTTGGCCGGATCCGGCGGCGCCGATCCAGTGGAAGTCCGCGCACCCCGGTGCCGCGGCGGCGGTGCCGCCGGCCAGCCCGACCAGGGCCGTCGCCGCGACCGTGACCGCCATACCCAACCGAAAGATCATGCTGGGTACATCGCCGGCGGCACCGCCCGTTGTTACCGCGGGTGAGGTCGCTCACCCCTGGCCGGCGGTCAGCACCGCCGCGGTGTTGATGCGCCGGAACTCGCTGGGGCTCATCCCGCGGACCCGTTTGAAGGCCGCGCTGAAGGTGAACGGATCGGCGTACCCCACCGCGCGGGCGACCTCGGAGACCGTTGCCGTCTCCTGTTCGATCAGCAGGTCCATCGCCACGGTCATCCGCCATTTGGTCAGGTAGGTCAGCGGCGGTTCGCCGACCAGGTCGTTGAACCGTTTGGCCAGCGTCGACCGGGACACGCCCGCTCCGGCCGCCAACGACGAAACCGTCCACGAAGCGGCGGGATCGGTGTGCAGCAGTCGCAGCGCATCCCCGACCACCGGATCCCGCTGGGCGGTCCACCACGTCGGCGGATGGCCCTCGGGGCTGTCGAACCAGGTGCGCAGCGTGCACACCAGCATCCAGTCCAACAGGCGGTCCAGCACCACCTGTTGGCCCGGGATGTCGAGGGCGGCCTCGGCGGCCAGGTGGTCCAGCACCGCATCTCCGTCGCCGCCGCCGGCGAGGTGCAGCACCGCAGGCAGTGCGTCCAACAGGCGGCGGCTGATCTCGCCGCGCACCGGGTAGGCGCCGACGACCAAGGTCGTTTCCCCGGACCCGCTGTCGGTCCACCCGATCCGGTGCCGGGTGCCGCCGTACTCGGGTTTCGCACACATCTCCCCGCAGGCGATCGGTTCCGCCGTGGTCGCGAGGTCGTCGACGAAGGTGAAGGTGTCCGGCCCCTTCACCACCACCGTGTCGCGATCGCGCATCTGCACGGGCGCACCATGTTCGGGCAGCAACCAGCCCTGCCCGTCCAGCACGGTGCACAGCGTCAGCGGTGCACCGTCCACGAACTGCAGCGCCCACGGTGGCGACAGCTGCGAGCTGCCGAACAGGGAGCCGTGGGCGCGCACGCCGCGGCACAGGTCACCGAACACGTCCATATATCGAGGCTAGACGAATTCACATGTGATCAGGCGTCACACCCATGGAATCGTCCGACGGCGGAAACTTGAATGGGCTCATGGCTACAGACACAATCCTCATCCTGGGTGCGAGCGGAAAGAGCGGCCGCCGCGTGGCCGCCCGGCTACGGCTGCGCGGTGTCGCCACCCGGCTCGCCTCGCGGTCCAGCCCGACCCCCTTCGACTGGTCCGATCCGACCGGCTGGGATGCGGCGCTGGACGGCGCCACCGCGGTGTACATGGTGGCGCCCGCCACGGTGGGCCCGGCCGACGAGTTCGTCGCCTCGGCGCAGAGCGCCGGGGTGCGGCGGGTCGTGCTGTTGTCCGGACGCGGCGCCGACAGTTGGGGAGACTCGACGTTCGGGCTGGACATGCGCGCCGCCGAGAGCGCCGTACGCTCCTCGGCGTTGGAGTGGACCGTCCTGCGGCCCAACAACTTCGCGCAGAACTTCGACGAAGACCTGTTCTTGGCGCCGTTGCGCAGCGGGGAGCTGGCGTTGCCGGCCGGTGAAACCCCCGAACCGTTCATCGATCTCGAGGATGTCGCCGACGTCGCAGCCGAGGTGCTGACCCGCCCAAGCGGTCACATCGGGGCGACCTATGAACTCACCGGCCCCGACGCTCTCACCTTCGGCACCGCCGTGGAGATGATCTCCCGGGCATCGGGCCAGTTCATCACCTACAAGCAGATCAGCGCGGCCGAGTACACCGCGCTGCTGGTCGAGCAGGGCGTCGATGCCCAGGATGCCGAACACGTCACCGAGATGTTCGTGCTGATGGAGAACGGTTCGCTCGCCACCACCACCGACACGGTGGCGTCCGTGCTGGGCCGCCCGCCCCGGTCCTTCCAGGATTATGTGCTGCGCACCGCCGCCACCGGGGTGTGGTCCCGGTGAAGCTCACATCCGAAGACCTGGCATTCCTGCGCCGCCCGCTCTACGGATTCTTCACGGTGGCCGCCGGCGCCGAGGAACCCCAGCCACGCCCGGTGTGGTTCGAGGCCACCGACATCGGCACCATCGAACTGTTCACCCTTGCCGACGCGGCGAAGGTCCGGCGTTTGCGCACCGACCCGCGCGCGTCCCTGGTGGTGGCCGCCCCGGTCGGTGAACCCGAACACTGGGTATCGGTGGCCGGCACCGTGACACTGGAAAGCCAAGGGGCCCAGGAACTCGCGGCTCGACTGGCCGCCCGCTACTGGGACCTCGGCGACCGCGGGCGCAGCACCGAACTGGAGCAGATGCTGGGCGCCGAGCTGCTGCGGCTGGTCATCAACCCGCAGAAGGTGGCCCGCTACACCCCGTGAACCCGGCCGTTCTCGACGCGCCAGGTCCGATCGAGGCGGACGTTCTGCAGCATCCGGCGGTCATGGGTGACCAGCAGTAGCGCGCCGTCATAGCTCTCCAACGCCTGTTCCAGCTGCTCGATGGCGGGCAGGTCCAGATGGTTGGTCGGTTCGTCGAGGACGAGCACATTGACGCCGCGCGCCTGCAGCAGCGCCAACCCGGCGCGGGTGCGCTCACCGGGGGAAAGCTCCCCGACCGCGCGTTCGACATGGTCGGCGCCCAGGCCGAACTTCGCCAGCAGCGTCCGCACCTCGGCGGTGGGCCAGTCCGGGACGTGTGCTTCGAAGCGGTCCACCAGTCGCCCCGGACCGTCGAATTCCGCACGGGCCTGGTCGATCTCGCCGACGGCGATGCTGGCGCCCAGACCGGCCCTGCCCTCGTCGGGCCGGCTCCGGCCGAGCAGCAACCCCAGCAGGGTCGACTTGCCCGCACCATTGGGTCCGGTGATACCGATCCGCTCCCCCGCGTCCACCTGCAGCGACACCGGCCCCAGGACGAAATCCCCGTGCCGGACCACGGCCCGGTCGAGCGTCGCCACCACTGCGCTCGACCGCGGCGCCGACCCGATGGTGAACTGCAGCGTCCATTCCTTGCGGGGCTCCTCGACTTCTTCGAGCCGCGCGATCCGGCTCTCCATCTGGCGCACCTTCTGCGCTTGCTTCTCGCTGGACTCGGTTTGGGCGCGGCGGCGAACCTTGTCGTTGTCGGGAGCCTTGCGCATGGCGTTACGCACCCCCTGGCTGGACCATTCACGCTGGGTGCGGGCGCGCGCCACCAGATCGGCCTTCTTGTCGGCGAACTCCTCGTACTGTTCGCGCTTGTGCCGGCGGTTGACCGCGCGCTCTTCGAGATAACTGTCGTACCCACCGCCGAAAACGGTGCTGGTGTTCTGCGCCAGATCCAGCTCCAGGACACGGGTCACGCTGCGGGAGAGGAACTCTCGATCGTGGCTCACCAACACCACGCCGCCACGCAGTTCGGTGACGAAACGCTCCAGCCGGGCCAGCCCGTCCAGGTCGAGATCATTGGTCGGTTCGTCGAGCAGCACGATGTCGAAACGCGACAGCAGCAGCGCGGCCAGACCCACCCGCGCCGCCTGCCCACCCGAGAGCGCGGTCATCTGGGTCGCGTCCGGCGCCTCGCAATCCAACCCCAGGTCGGCCAGCACGGCGGGTAACCGCTCCTGGAGGTCCGCCGCGCCGGTGGCCAGCCAATGGTCCAGCGCCGCGGAGTAGGCGTCCGCGGCGGCATCGGAATCGGAGAGCGCCTCGGCGGCAGTCTCCATCGCCGATGTCGCGGCCGCGCACCCGGTGCGCCGCGCGATGTAGCCGGCCACGGTCTCCCCCGGGACCCGTTCGTGCTCCTGGGGCAGCCAGCCGACGAACGCGTCCGCCGGGGCGGCGCTCACCGTCCCGGCCAGCGGTTCGAGATCACCGGCCAGGATGCGCAGCAGGGTGCTCTTCCCGGCACCGTTGGCCCCGACGACACCGATCACATCGCCGGGCGCCACGGTCAGATCGACGTTCTCGAACAGTGTGCGATGGGCGTATCCGCCGGCCACATCCTTCGCGACAAGCGTTGCGGTCATGGCCTCATCATCACATCAACGGATCAGGCCGGGTTGAACAGGCGCGGCTCCAGCCACCCTTCGTTCCGATACCGCTGCAGGGTCTTCGCCCCGGCCAGTACGGCCAGATCCGCCACCGGTTCGACGACAATCACCAGCATGTACGCGACACCGAAGGTCGCAACAGCGGCCACTGTCTGTCCGCTGAATCCCTCACCGTAGAGCGCCCAGAACCCGACCCACGAGACGATGCCGGCCTGGTAGGTCATCGACAGGGTCAGGGCCTGTCGGTACGTCAGTGCGGTATAGCGGGTCTGCGGCGTGATCGTGCGGCCCGCCACGTACTGCAATGCGAACAAGGGCACCAGCAATGTCGTGAGATTCATGCCGTACTGCGGAAGATCGACGGGCGACAGGAACAACCCCTGGATCAGCAGACCCAGCGCCAGGCCGAACGCCGCGGGCGCGACGCCGAACAACAGGAACAGAGTAGAGCCGAGGATCAGGTGCACCTCGGAGACACCGACCGGGAAGTGCGGCAGGATCTCGAAGAACACCAGAACCAGTGCGGTGGTCACGGACGTACCCAGCAGCAACGAACCCGGCCCACGCTCCTTGAGGTGTCTCCACGCCGATGTCAGCGCGTAGCCGCCGGCGCCGGCGGCGGTGGCGTAACTCAGGACGATTTTTGCGCCGTCCACAATTCCTGGCTCGATGTGCATATCGGGTTCCTTTCGCGAGGGTCAGTGGTGGTCATCGTGGACAGCGTGGTCGCCGTCGTCGGTGATCAGTGGGGCGGTGAGGATTTTCCGATGGTCCACAACGTGTTCCAGCGCTGCGACCCAGTGGTCGTAGTACTCCCATTCACCTCGGGCGGGTGCGGGCGCCGACTCCCACGCACCGATCGTGTCGATCAGGCT
>Ga0075012_10001725_pt1 | contig 21928 bp, 23 predicted proteins | sample All_14_2_FD_71474 | JGI IMG/M metagenome (GOLD analysis project Ga0075012, IMG submission 71474) | Freshwater microbial communities in response to fracking from Pennsylvania, USA - Allegheny Zone_MetaG_DW_15 | ecosystem: Environmental > Aquatic > Deep subsurface > Groundwater > Drilled...
TCAATGTTTCCAGTTATGGATGTTTCCAGAAACTTACTTTTGCTGTTAGACATAATTTTAAATTAAATTATTAAATTGACTATAGAATCGATTTTATCTTTCTAATTTCAAATGATTGATTATCAATTATTTGTCACTAAAGAAAGGAGTAAGCCGCTTCTACATCTGTGAAGAATTTTTGCCTTCTGGAAGTTTTTGGCATTTTTTTAGGTGCTGTATATGTATACTTCACACCTAATAGGTTTTGTGCAAATAGGTTTTGGGGCGTCCTTCCCCAAAAGCCGCCGAAGGCGATGTGGAAGGAATGCAGTGTATAATTTTAGATTTGCACAATACCTATTAGTACTGAGTATAGTTTTCAGTAATTTACCGAACCGGCACACTATAAAGCTTAACCATAAAATAGCTATTATTGTCCGAATAAAATCTAAGTTCCATTCTCGCAATTGAAGATACTTGCCTATTCACGTTTGTAAACCTAAAGGAGGACTCAATCGGATTGTCAGCAACCAAAGCTTTTTGAATCCAACCACTGGTACCCCCTTTATCTGCCAGTTTAATTTCACTTGCAACAAATTCATGCCCACCATTCGCATCGAAAATTCTACAATCATTAACATCTGCTTGTAGTTTTTCATCTTTATCAGAGGCTATAATATTTAACTTACATTCAATTTCCCTTCCCATTTGCCTACATCCTGTGAGCTCAAACGTCAAATTTTCGTGCTTGGCACTAATGCTATTTGAACCAGCAGGCATGGTGGGCGTATATGACGTATTTGACGGGGAAGGCTGCGAGCTATGAACAGGCGGCTGCGCCATTGCTACCGCACCTTCCACCATCCTCCGTATCTGCGGCGTCTTCGTGAAATTCCCAGTGGCGGCACCGATATTCTTTCGTTTAGCGTTGTTCTTGGTCACTTGAATGACCACCCTTAAATCGTCTTCCCAGTCTTCTATATCACCATAGATAACAGCATCCACTCCTTTCAGGGCTTTTCCAGCACCGATGAGGCTGAATCCATCCCCAATGGCATTCCATAAAGCAAGCGAATCGTTGGCTGGACGGGAAGCTGCTTTATTGCTTTGCGCTTGTTTCTTAGCCACTTGTTCAGCCATACCTTCCCTCACTTTATCCCGGTTCATCATGCTGTGCCCCTGCATGGTTAATTTACTGGACAGTTCATCTGCGAGGTATTTGCCAATGCGAGTGTTCGTTTGGCCTTGGTAGGTGAAGTCGGCCACGGCTGCCATTTTTACACCCTTGTTTTTTAATTGCATGGCCAATGAGTTGGCCATTTTTTCAATTTCAGCATCAGGGTTTCGCTGAGCAACAACAAGGGTTTGGTTAAGTAGAAAGGCAATGGTGATGAACAAGCAATTTTTCATAAGATGAGGTTTCAAGATTTTATGTTGATGTTTTTCAATTGCGCTTTGAAAATATAAGCCGAATAGGAATTGCAGTTCAATTCCATCATCGGGTAGGTTTTGACAGAGGAAGGCACATTCGCAAATCGGACAATCGCAGGCACTGGGCTATTGGCCCGTAATGCCTTGTTTCCTTGCACCGAACTCGGCTGTTTACCGCCCATGCCCACTTGGCTGGCGTAACAGCTATTCCAATTGGCGTCCACCAAGCGGGTATTGTCCACTTTGATGGCAAAATTGTCGTCCTTGCCAATACTGGTAATTTCCAGTTCGCAGTCCACGTAACTGCCGTTCCGGGTGCATCCCACCAGCTTTATCTGGATGTTTTGATTGGTAAAAGGCGATGTTGTTGAAACTGGCGATGTGTTGCCCACCTCCTTGCCTCCGCTACCGTCAACCTTGTTGGATATAATCTCCAGCCCTAAGAAGCCATCAATGGTTGGCGTCCTTGTCAGCTCGCCCCGCACCGTGATTTCGTTGACTTGAGTTTCCAGCACCACGACCTTCACATATACTTTGATGGAACTGCTAGCTGGCACCAGTTTGCCGTATAGCACGGCGGTGATTCCCTTCAGGCGCCCCAGTTTTTGGACGGAACCGGGGTCAACCATGCCCTTGTCGCCGATGCCTGCCTCGTCCATCAGGCGGCGGAGTTGGGTACGGTCAATGACCTTGAACTTGTTTGCTGCCTTGTTGACGAGCGTGTAGCTGAATTCTTCCGAAAGGTATTTGCCGAGGTTGGAGGGTTTGTCGTCGGTGTCCACAAAATCGGCGATGGCGATGTTCTGTCCGCTCATTTTGCTTTCCACGGCTTTTGCCAAGTCCTCGGCCAACTGGGCAAGCTCCCTGTCGGTAATATTTTGGCAGAGTACCGTGTTGGCCAAGAGTAAAAAGAATAGGGTTTTAAGTGTTTTCATCATGCTATTTGCATTGTTGCGTATGGATGGAATTCAGCTTGTCAGATTGAAGCAGGTGCTCTTCTAGGCTTTCCAAAGCGGTGGCCTCAGATAGCCCCGAGCCATTTTCTGTGAAGGCTATTTGGTCCAGCTTTCCCGTATCAAGGTTTAATATATGGACCCAAATTCGCCCCCTGGCCGTGACCATGTGGACGCCCGCCACTTCGTTTGGTTCGTATTTGATCTGCTCGATGATTTGGCACGTACATTTTATTTTTTCGGCCAAGCCTATTTCCCGCAAAGCGGCTACGTCCATCTTTTCCAAGGAATTCCCGAATTTTTGGGGAAACGCTGGCCGGAAATAACTGTCGGATATACCAGTAAACTTGGCTTTGACCGCTGCCTGAAATGCTGGCAATTCCGTGCTTGATGAAGTGAGCATTGCGGTATTGGCAGATTGCCCCAAGTCAATGTAATTTGATAGGATTTCGGGGCGCTTTTCTATGGGTTGAGGCTTGTTTGCTGGTGTTGAGGGTGGTTGTTTTGGCAAAACAATTGGGGCAGCTACTCCTTCTGCATCATTTGGGGCTTTGCCCCCTTGTTTGGTCGTTGTATCTGAAGGCGTGGGTTGGCCAATTTCCTCCGCTTTGGGATTCATATCAATCAGTACAAATTTTTTAACCGTAATGGATACACCAATCAGCGTAAAGGAGAACAGGACTATTTTAAAAAGGTCAAAACTGCTTTTTTTCTTGGGGGTGGCATTACCATCACCACTGGGCGATGCATGGTTGTGAATGATATCACCGATATGCACCTTTTCGCCTCCGGTGATATTGGAACCGACGATGGTGTTTTTTGAATCTTTTATATCTGTTCTTTTCTGCGACACTATGAAAGATATTTTGAGAAAATTGGCGGTTTCTTGAAGTTTGGGACGCATAACACGGGCAGAAACATAGCGGATTGTGCTCAGATGAGGCAAACCCCACCAGCTACCACTATGTGGAAAGTTTTTCTATCCAATATTATTCATAATCAATCATAAGCCTTGCTACGTGCCAAAAGCTTATCTTTTTGCTCTGCCATTGCCTTGTGTATATCTTCCCCACCTTTTCGTATTTTGCAGGTAGAAAAACTTGCTTCAATTTCTCCAATCTTAATTTCTCCAATCTTATTCCAATAAATTGCCCCATATTCATCAGTCTCCTTAATGACAACATCCATTTCCTGGTCAACCCTCAATCCATTGGACAATCCGCCATTGATTACCAAGAATTTAGGTATCCCTTTCTTGTCGAAATCCTTTTCTTTGAAAATCTTCACCTCCGTGGGAAAGTATTTGTCAATGAATTTCTTTACTGGTTCATTGGCATTCTCAAGTGCAGCATTCAATGCTTCTTTCTTGGAGTCCTTTCCAGCAAGCCGGCCTCCTATGCCTTTGTCACTATTTACCGAAAACGTTTCGGTGACATAAATCCTACCAGATTCTACTGAGATTGCTTTGACGGCAAAGCCGAATTCAGCCCTCCATAAGCCGGAAACGGAGGGCGAAGTGGAAACATTAGTGATGGTGCCAGCAAAAATATACTCGATACCAAGTTGTTTCCCTGCCTCTACTAACTGGGCTTCGGTGACATCTTTCCACCCACCAGAGATTTCTTTAATTTGCTGTCGCCTTATAACCATTAAGACCTTCTCCATGTCTGTGATATCCACCATTTTGAAACGCTGGGTTTGAACAATAGAAGATAATATAGTTTCAGTGAGCATTCTTGAGTAGTCTGCCTCATCTTCGTCTTGCTCGAATGCCGTTGAGAAAGGCACCACAGCCACTGTATTTTCATGCCCCATTTGTCCTTGGGCACAAATTGAAGCATGTATGCCAAATAACTGTATTATCGAAAGCGCAAGGAAAGTTTTTAAATTGCTATTTAATTGATTCATGACAAAATTAATTTTTAATCGTGATAAGCCTTTGTATTTCATGTCAGATCAAATCATCTGCTAATCAAACTAAGCAGCGTTAACAAAGCAAGCCCTGCACCATAAGTTAGGATTTTTCTCCTTTTTTTGACTTCTTCATCTTCTTGAAGCATTGCTTTCTCCTTTAAGGCAGAACGTTCCTGGTAAACGTTCTGCAGAAACAGGTAATCCCTGTCATGAGCCAAATCCACATTATTGGTTTTAGGCCTTATTTCTTCAAAAGCTAATCTTTCATGTACCATTTCAAGATATGCTCCTTCACTGAACATTCTCTCCCCATAAATGCCAGAAAGCGTATCGTTCTTAAATAAAAGATAAATTTCTTTATGATTGGTATTATACCAGGTCTCACCTTCTTTTTGCGCCTCTTCGGAATGAATTGTTCGGTTTGCAGTTCTGGAAGCAAGCACCATGTTCCTGTCCTTGACCCGATAGTTGAATATCAATATCTTACTACCTGTTTCGTAAGAATGTATAATATCATAGGGTTTGATACCTAAAGTAGTGTTTACCTCGCTAAGCCCGATACCGGACCTGAGTTTCATTATTTTATCCACATCAGTGAAAGGAGGAGCAATATAACGACTTACCTTGCAAGAAGAAAGTAAAAATAATACGCTGAAAACTAGAAGTGTAAAATTGAATGTGTTTTTCATTTCATTTTGTTTTGATGATTTATTTTCAACTGTCTCCAATTCGGAAATCCCCGCCCACCGTTATCTGACTCCCATTAACCACATTTTTGCTATCTCGAATAACAACAGTCGAATTGGGAGCTTCCCGCTTCACTTGTTCCACCAATTGCTCCAACTGCTTTGCCAAGGCGTCATCACCGGCCAAGACTCTTCGCAACTCGCTCTTGGCTTCTGCCTTGGCATCGGCGTCATTGGGAGCAGCATGAAGAGCCTTCAGTTCATCCGCAATGAAGGGCTGAATGGCCTTCAAAAGTGAGTTCATCGGACTACTGGCGTTGGCTGGCTTTCCTTGGCTTATTACTAGGTCAATGATTTCTTTCGACAATTCCTTGATACCCATTCTCCCTAGTATTTTAAATTGTGAAACATCTAAATGATAGAGCAATTCAAACACGAACGCCGCCATATTAGCCACCGCCAATTCCTGCGAGCCACCAGCATCCGACTTCGATTTTCCGTCAAGTAGGTCGGAGATACCCCGCACATTCAGGAAGCGAATAGAGGGATACGACTGCATTGCATGTCCAAACCCGATGGCCTCCATTTCGATAGCAGTAGTATCGTTGTAGGTCTGCTTCAGCAGTCGATAAGCATCCGAATCTGTGGCGGCGATTACCTTGTTTCCAGCGGCGATGGCGCCGAACACGACTTTGGATTGATTGGGCTTGATAGCACGTCTTTTCCAATTGCCATTGCCTGCCACAGATTGTGCAAGTGTGAGGAGTTCTTTGCTGTATGGCCCGGATTCCGGTCTTGCGGCAAAGCCATCGGGTGTCACCTTGCCGAATTCGTAACCGTAGTACTTAGTCCCGATGACCAAATCACCGATTTCGACATCCTTCACCCCGCCTGCCACACCAGCAAGGATAACAACCATGGGATTGAACTGCCGGATAACCCTATCAGTGGCTAAAGCGGTGTTTTCGTTTTTTGATCCAGATTGGTGTGTGATGATGTTGAAGTGATGGAATTTGCCTTCAAAATCTCCCAAAAGGTAACGGTTCCCATTAACCAATTGCTCAGTGAGCGAAGGGAGGTGTGCCGTGATAGCATCATGTTCTACCGGGATGGGAGTTAAAAGTGCTATGTTCATCGTGCTTGTTGAAGGCTTTCGAAAAGCCAGTGTTAATAATTGTGTTGCAGTTTTCTCAATTGGATGTTTATTAGAGAGCCAAGCGAAGACTTAATGTTGTTTTACGTTACGCACACCACCGTTTTTAAGAATGTTCCAAACGGTACGTTCTGAAATATTGAAGCGATGTGCAAGGGTGTTCACGGTGAGCGTCTTATGGAATTCGGGGGCTTGGCTCATTTTGTCAAATTCGTTGAGTATAGCGTACCGCTGTATTTGTATGGACGGAATCAGGTCTTGGTCAATGAGGAAAGTGACCAAATGGTCATCCGATTTTTGCACACCATGCCTGTCACACCAGGCTTGGTATCGTTCCTCCAAATGCCGTTGAAATCGGTCTAACAAGTGTTTGCGATTTCCTTCCATGCCTTTGAGCTTGATAAGTTTTGCGTGTGAGGTATGGGGTTAAACTCGCTGGAATCAAAAAACGATGAAAGGTGATTTAAAAATATAAAAATACGCAAATACAAATTTCACCGCTTTCACCTCATTTTTTTTAGATTTTATACCTTCTTAAAGATTGCAGTTGCTTTGAAAGCTAACACCTGTCTTGGAATAAATTAGTTATAAATACCACGCAACCAATGTCTTAATTTTTATTTTTGTGTATTGAATCTTGTCAGCAGCCAAAATTAGCAGATGACATGAATTCAGTAGAGTTTAAAATATTTCACCGTAGAAAATAAATATTTTACATGAGGAAAAGTAAATTCATAAGCCTTGCTCGCACACTCAATGAAAAGGAGTTGTATACTTTCAGCAAATACTTGAAGCGGCTTCACTGCAACGATTACGTGGCAATTAATGTCTTCGACTATATCCGAAAACACCTCCACAGCATTGATGGCGATAGAAAACTGGATATTGACTTTGCCTATAAAAAAGTTTTCGACGAGCCTTTGGATGGCAACAGACCGAATCGAGTCAAGATGTTGAATGCGCTCTCAGACCTTCACCTTTGGTTAAAAGAATACCTTCTCCTTGAAAAACTGAAATCAGACTCGTTTGAAAGCCGGGTGTTTTGGATGGCAATCTTAAAGGAACGCGGCTTGACGGCAGATTACGCCAGAAAGGCAGCACTACTTCAGCGGGAAGTAGAAAAAATGCCCAAGTCAACCGTTCTAGATTACATGAAAGGAATGGCCTCCAACTATTTTTTCTATTACCACTTGACACAAGACAAGCAGAAGGCGGACATTCAAGCCTTGAGCATTTGTGGCTATGACCTTGATGTGTTTTATGCCGTGAGCAGGTTGAAAATTGCCTGTGAAATGGCGAACAGGCAAAATCAGGTGTCCCAAGTGGCCAGTTTGGAAGTGTTGCCAGCAATTGCAGAACTTTCAAAATCAAAAACAATCTCGAACCATCCGCTTTTTTTGCTCTACCTGAAGGTGTATGAACTGGTTTCCTTCCAACAGCACTTCCAGTTCAAGGACTTGGAACACCTTCTTAAAGCGAACCGCCAAGCCATTGACCCTGAAGAGTTTCACGCAATTCTTAGCTATCTCCACAACCACATCGCCGTTTGTATCCGAAGGGGTGATGATAGCTATTGGGAAATGGCCCACAATCTGAACATGTTCGCTGTAGAGAATAGCGTGTTTGATAGAAGTGGGGAAATATCTTCAAGTCAATTCAACAATATCGTCAATGTTGCTTGTATATCAAAAGACTTAAAGTGGGCTTCCTCTTTTATCAAGAAATATGAACAGTTTTTGCCTGAAGGTATCCGAAGGGACGCTGTCGCATTGGCTGAAGCCATGATTCTTTTTGAGGAAAAGAGATACATGGAAGCAGTTTATAAACTATCTGATGTCACATTTTCCGACCTGCCTCACGCAATTCGCTCGAAGTCATTGATACTCAGAAGCTATTTTGAAATTGCTGATGGTAATTTGGATACCGAAGGTTTTTGTCTTGTATTCGAGCTTTACCTTAAACGACACCAAACACCGAAGCGGGAACTCATAACAGCTACCGCCAATTTTGTGAAGATTGTTAAGAAACTCATACGTCGCAAGGAAACCAAAGAAGCCATCACCCATGAAATTCAAAACGCCAACCCTATTTATTTCAAGTCATGGCTGCTTGAAAAAGCAGCCGACTATGAGGCTTAGCCTGCCGCCCACCAGTTTAAGCTGATAAGCGGCAAGCATGGCATTATCCCATTATCAAGTCATCCATGATGATGATTTGAGACACCTCTCCTCCACAGTCGGTAGCAAAATAAAACTCATACTTTCCATTCGGGAGGTTAGAAAAACTGACAGAAGTCCCATTGATGGTCATCTGTTGGCTAGTGAAGTTGTCGCCGCTCCTGACATACCAGGCCTGGTAGCCAATTGCACCAGACACTGCTCCCCATGAAAAGGTAATAGCGTTGGTGGCCTGGCTTGTTATGGTCACGTTTGGCGATGGGCAGCTACAATCTGTAATCACTGGCGGGGCTGAAAAACCAGTAACCAATAGTCCAAGAAGAAGAAAAAGAGTGGCGAGCACCTGCTTGCATTTTTTGCTTGCATTTTTCATTGTTTGAAAAATTTTGAGTTGGAAATTTGATGGCAGGCTGTCGGCAAGCATTTCATGGGCAAAAAAATCCGTTCCAGCCGAAGCATCAGCATCGGCAAGTGAATCAAAAAACATCCATTCCTTCTCGAAGACACCGCTCGATAGGTTAGAATATCATTGCCCGTAAAAAACCATTCTTGTCAGGAGAATCGGCGAGAATTTACGATGGTTTTTAAGGTATCGTTTTTCATCCCGCTGTACCGGACCTGTTCATCAGTTTTGACAAGGCAAAGGTCGGGGATAGGAATACAGCCCGCTTTAACGATTTGATTTAGAGTGTTTTACGTGAATCTAGATAAATTTAGGTAAGCTAAAAATTGTGAAGGAGCTATGTGTGCCTAGAATTTGTTTTTCTCTGGGATGGCCTTGGCTCCTTTGATTAGCTTTTGATAAGAATTCCAATATCGCTTATATAGGTCATGGTTGTCGCTTTTGGTAAACTCCAGCACGGGGGACTTTGCCCTTGGAACGCCATAAATATAGTGCGACACCATCATGCTTCCATTGGGGGTGTTGCCATCCACTACCATGAAATAGTTGTAAGGGATATGTTTGTAAGTAAAGACTTCAAACTTACCTTGGTATCCAGCTCCTTCTATTTCTTTCTTTATGGCACCAAGCTTTCGGATGCTATCTCTTATCGGCTCAACGTTTATTATTTCGTCATCTTGTTCACGCCTTCTATCTTCAAAATATGCGCTAGCTTCATTGCATTCGGGATCCAACAAATAGCATTTAAAGTTAACACCGGCTTTCAATAAGGTTTCAACATGGATTTTAAATTCGCTGTCCTTCCTTGATTTGAAGTAGGATGTAAACGTGTTGAGTGTCACGCCAAATTCAACCACTTCCTTCTGGGCTCTGGAGATGAACTTGACCTTTTGTTGGATTTCCAATCTTCCTTCAGTATGAAAGGTGAAACCGGGGTTTAAGGCAACCGATAATACTTTCGGTGTAGCTTCCCTCACTTCAGTCGGTTTCCAATCGGGTGTATTCAATTCAACATAACCCAAATTATTCCATTTTAAATCCAGCTCCTCAACCATAAGTTTCTGCATACCATTGCTGACCATACTAAGCGTGTGGTCGCCAACCCGCTCATCTTTCAGAATCTTCCCAAAAGTTGCAGGTGAAACTGAAAAGTTCAAATATTTCAACTTGTTGACAACAGTAAGCTGGTCATATTGCTTTTTCTTTTTGAGTAGCTTAAATCCCTCTTTGATAATTTCGCTATCCATAACCTTGGTATTGTTGGTTCCGAATTATTCAAGATGTTGCATTCCGCAAAAAAACAACTTTTCATACTCCAAACCGTTTTATTTTCATCATCTTTAGCAAGCTTTTCTACACATTGTTCAGAACAGGTTTCACCCCCCATTATCACATCACGCCAAGTATCGGAATCCACTCACATCGAATAAATCGTCTCCAACTTACTTAACCTGCGTCGCAGTACCATCTTGTCTCTACCACCACGAAAAGTCGCCCTTCAACTCCAAAGCTGCTCTCCTATGTGGACAGCACCGTTCCTCTGCTCTTCCAGTTGTACAGCACCTACTAGCTGACGCCGAGCAGTTCGGACACTTCCTTTGCCGCTCTTTCTTCATGACACAAAACTAAGTTAGATTTGTGTCCGTTTAATTCAGACCACCTTATACCCTATTTTTAATTAACGATTTCAAAATTCTTCACAAACCATTGATGCTTATCTGCAATTCAAACTCCCCCTTTCCTTCTCTATTCTCTGAATAGGGCATTACCTTGACTTCTTTCACCCAAGGCAACGATTGAAGTTTCTTTATCCATTCATTGAGCTGAACGCTGCGCTGGGAATTACCTTTTACAAGTATCCTATCGCTTAGAAATCCCTGTACCGAATTTTCATCTTTCTTGCTTTCTGGGTTAGCAGGAAAAATCTGTAATTCAATCAATCTTATTCCACCTACCATGGAAGCGCCTATTTGGTCCGCATACCAGCTAGTAAGGCTACTTTGTCCTAAGCTGTTTTTTTCGAGAAATTGTCGTTGCGCGCTGTATTGACTTTGCAAACTGTCCAATTTAGCAATCACGTTACCTTGTGTTGCCAATGATAATGATTGTTGCTGCAATTTTTCGCTCCATGAAAAATACAGAAAAGTGTTCACCAACAATGCAACTAGCATGAAGGCTAGGAATGAAATTCCGGCAAAGCGGAACAGCTGCTTGTATTTGTAGTTCTGTTTGGAGATTAAAAGGACGTCAACGTTTTGTAAAGACTCAACTGGGCCAAGGAACGTGTGCAAACATGCTGCAAGTGATGCCAAGTGATTACTTGTAAAGGCATCATCACCCAATTGGTAGCTTAGGGCTTGGGAAGGAGGATGCGGTGAGAAATCGGCAAGTCCATCTTCACTTGGTGTTAATTCCCATTCGCTAGTAGCCAAGGGAGAAGCCAAGCCTTTTAGCATGGGCATTACCGATGGCAAGCTACCAAAAGCCAAGTCAATATTCAGCACCTCATGGCCTGCATCATTGAATTTTCTTATCAGTGACGCCACCTGCTCCAGTCTTGCCAAGGCAATGACGGAATTTTTAGACATTCTTATGTGCTGATACGCAAACGAAGCTATTTGTATATTGGGGAAAAGCCCTCCCAACGCTTCTTCGATATTGTCAGAAAGCACGGCATGCTTCTTTAATATAACACCTTTTCCACCAAGGACCAGGCAAAGCGGTATGCTTTTGGAAAGCTTTGCCAGTAGGGCATCAAAATGGAGCGATGCTTCGGATTTTTCAACAATAACTACCTTTCCCGACTTCTTCTGGACAATTACATAGTCGCAGACCAAGTCTTGTTCAACAAGTCGAATCTCAACGCCTGCAATTTCACGAGGCTGTAAAAGAGTATTCAAAAATTGCCAACCCATAGGCTTCAATTAACAATTGTTGGCTTGACAAAAATGAGCAGTTTCCCTTTTTGGGTGGACTGCCTTGAGCGTCCGAAGAGCCATCCCAAAACAGGTATCCTTGACAAAAAAGGCACACCTCGCTTTGTTTTGGATACTGCTGAGTTTTCCAGCCCACCCAATACCACCATTTCCCCGTTCCGTATTCTTATCATGGATTCGAACTTTCGGGAAACCTGTGGTGGTGGTGCGTTCGGTCCCGAGTCTCCCGAAAATTCAGTCTGCTCAAAATTAATGTTCAAGGTTACTTGCTCATCGCCAGAAACAATTGGTGTTATTTCGATGTCCAAATTTGCCTCGACTTCTCGGTAAACGTTGGCCTGAATAGGAATGGGCCTATCCGCACCAGGATATGAAACCTGCTGCTCTTGGAAATAGCGTTTTTGTCCGATACTCAACATGGCCTTGTGGCTATTGAGGGTCGAAAGCTTGGGTGTTGATTTCAAATCGATGATACCATTTTCTTGCACGGCTTTGAGCGTAAGGTAAAAATTGGGCGAAACCTGCCCTAAATTGATGATGCTCCTCCCGGACAGCAGGGTCAATAGGTCGTTGATGGCCTGCGGACTGAACGAAAAATTGACGCCACCAGGATCAACTATTGGTCCGCCTGGTGTTGCACCTCCTGCCTTGATACCTGCCTCTAGTCCAAAGTCTTTCAGCTTGTTGGTCTGGACATCTACCAACATCACCTCTATCAAGATGACTGGCACCAGCTTGTCTATCTCTACAAAGAAACTTTTTACCTGCGCAATTCCAAACTTGGAACCACTGATAATCACGCTGTTTTGCTCTGGAAATGTATCGAGGGAAACATCCTGTAATAAGTCGTCTGGTATTAGGGTCAATGCTCCTTGAATAGAGCGGTTTTGGAACTGGTAAATTTGATAGCTCCGCATGGTCTCCGCTAACCGTTGACCAATAATGTACAGCCCATTATCTTCCACATACCCAATGCTAGTGTTCTTAAAGACTTGGTCAAGGAGCGCTTTAAACGAAACCTGTTGCGTCTGAATAGTAACTGCATCGGCAAGAAACTGTGGGGTATTGCCTTGGTTTTGTTGGTTGCCGACGCCACGCTCAGTATCAGGTAGGAGAAAATAATTAATGCTCAATTGCGCGGCTGCTTCCCGCATGATGTCAAGTGGATTGGCATTGACAGCTTGAACATTCAGTAGGTCATTGCCTATGCGCTGTATCTGTATTGTACCAAACCCCGCATTGCCTTGCTGCGCAAACCCCTGATTTCCTCCCGGCTGTATTTCCCTCGATTTATTTGGCTCCAGTTTAAAATAATCTGGTTCTCTTTTTAATTGCAGATTGTTGTTGGCTGCGATTTGCTTCAAAGAACTCTCCAGCTCTACACCTGTCATGAAGCCACTTACCTGTAACAACCGAACGGAAGGGTCAATTACTATATTCTTGCCCGTCAGGAGTGCAATCCTTTTGGACACTGCTTCAAGCGTATCGTTTCGAAGGTTCAATGACAACAGTCCTGAAGCTGCATCCAGTGTTACGTCTGGTTCACGAGTGGTCGGCACAGGGGCTGGCGGAGGCTGATACTGTGAAAAGGCAATGATATTTCCAGTAAAGCTCAGGTCAAGTCGATAGGCTTCGCACAGATAGAGAATGACATCCCTTGCAGTGGCATCCGTAAAGGTCACCGAAGCTAATTGTGTTTCTACACCTGGTACTACAGTGAGGTTCAGCTTGGTGGACTCGGCCAAAAAAGAAACCAGTTCCTTCACAGGGCCGTCAAAGGTGATAGTAATCGGTTGCTGAAGTGGGACACCATTGGCTGCGAGCGCGTCCAATTGTTGCGAAAGCGCTATCATCCGTGAATTCTGCCCACAAAGAGACAGCCAACAGCCCAGCCCAAATATTAAGTATAGTGTAAGTTTCTTCATTTGTAGAGCGCAAAAGGCTCATTGAGCGGTCATAAGTATTGAATAGATTTCCTGAAAGCTCGTTTCGCCTGTAGCCAATAACTGAAAGGCATTGACAGGCAAAGGTGTCACATTTTTCTCATTTAGTAGTTTGCGGATATCCAACCGTACCGACTTGATGGCATCGGCCAAATCCTGGTCGATGGAAATGACCTCGTAAATGGCCCTTCGGCCCTTGTATCCAGTGAAGTAGCATTGCTCACAGCCTACAGGTTCATAAACGGAAGATAACAAAAACGGCGGCTTAAACTGTCGAGGGAACCTCAATGCTCCTGCGGAAATTTCCTTTTTGCAAAAAGGACACAGGCACCGAACCAAGCGTTGTGCAGCGGCGGTGTTCAAGGTGTCAGCCAGTAAGTACTCTGGCAGGCCCATGTCTATCAACCTAGCAATGATGCCCCATGCGGAGTTGGTATGTATCGTTGACAATACCAGGTGGCCCGTCAACGAGGCCCGAATGGCCATATTGGCAGTGTTCACGTCCCGTATCTCTCCCACCATGATAATATCTGGGTCTTGTCGGAGAAAAGTGCGAAGGGCACTGCTAAAGTCTAACCCAATGATTTCCCTTAATTGAACCTGATTGATTCCCTCCAGGGTGTACTCGATGGGGTCTTCGATGGTAAGTATATTCCGTTCTTTGCTGTTGAGCAACTGGAGCGTGGCATAAAGGGTGGTGGTTTTTCCAGAACCCGTTGGCCCACTTATCAATACCAAGCCATTTGGTCGGGATGTTCCTTCTAGGTAACGTTCCAGTTCTGTCGCTTCAAATCCCAGCGTTTGGATGTCAATGCGGGCCTCGCTGCCGGACAAAAGACGCATCACGATTTTTTCCCCATGAAGCGTGGGAAGGGATGACACCCGGATATCGAATTTGCTGCCATCTTCTTCCACGAAAATCCGACCATCCTGCGGGAGGCGTTTTTCGGCAATGTCCAGATTGGCTTTTATCTTGATCTTATTCACCAGTGCCGGGTATTCAGAAGAGGGAATCATAAAACGCTCGATGAGTACACCGTCAATCCGAAACCGGACTCGGCAGCGGCTTTCATAAGGTTCGAGGTGGATGTCGGATGCATTCTGCCGTTTAGCATCTAGAATGAGCGCATCCAAGCTGAAGTTTTTCCTGAAATCAAGGGACGGCCCCTTGCCATTGTTGGCGGATTCATGCACAGGGTTATACTCCCTCCCAGCATCCTGACGCCTGTAGTGCCTGGCCAAGCTTTGTTGCAGTTTGGCCTTGTCTATCACTTCCACATGTACCTGTTTGCCAAGTACAAAGGCCAACTCCTCTTGTTGCTCATGCTTTAGCGAAGCATACACCCAAAGCCCATTGGCATCGAACCGGAACGGCAGCACCTCGTAATGCCAGGCCTGATCGACAGTCAATTGTTGAAGCACCTCCGCTGGTATATTGTCAAGCATTTTTGTTTTGAATATTGAAAAATTGCGTCAAAACTCATTCAGCACACGCTGCCTTCTATCAAGAAATAGACTATCAAACAAACCGCCAAGCCCCCCGCAAGTGGGACGGTCTGAAAACTGTCTGGCCTTGCCAATTTTGCCATCAGAGCAAAAAGCAGCACGATGATAATGCTCCCTGTATAAAACCAGACAAACTGCTGTAACGGCATCAGCACAACGAAAAGAAGCATAAACCACAGGTCGCCAGCACCGATATACTTGCCCCAAAAACCTCTTAGCCGCCGCTCCTTGAGGGCCAGCCAAACCCATAAAAAGAACAACTGCGCTGACAGGAACAAGAAATTAAACGCAGTATTCTCCGCTAAAATCAGGTAAGGAAACTTGTAGAGTCCCCAAGCAACGAAACCTAATGCCGTTGCCAACAACTGCCAAACCGAAATAGTGCGGGTCTTGAAATCTGAATAAACCACGGTCAATAGGACGATGCTAAGCAACGCCTTCAGCAGCAGATTGGCCATTTTAATCCTTTACAATTTCCCGAAGGACGCCATCCTGCGTGATTTCCCATTCATTGAAGACGCCGTCTTGGTCGAAATCTACCACTGCACGGGCACGGGCAGAAAAACCCGTAGGGGTAGCGCCCGTGATTTCGATAGCATACTTGGCAGTGCCACCTTCCGGCACTGTCTTTTCCGGCTCGAAACCAAGCTCAAGCAGGTCGGCAGTGTAGTTGACGTGCATTTGGTGGTAGCTTTTTTGCAATTTTTGGATAGTGGTCAGTGCCTGTTGTGCTTCGATGCTATGCGTTTTGGAGATGAGCGGCATCAGATTTGGCAAGGCAATCAGCATCAAAATACCAATAATAACGAGTACCACCAAGAGTTCGGTCAGTGTGAAAGCGTTTAATTTCCTGTCTAGCTTGAGCATTTTTCTATTTTTGACACAATTATACCAAATTGCTCCAAAATTTGCCGCTCCGATGAAGAATATTCTCGCTTTCGTTTTTGTGTTGCTTTTGTTCTCAACTGCGCTTTCTGCGCAGAACTTGGTGCCAAACCCCAGCTTTGAGGAAAATACTGGGATACCTATATACAGAGGATACTTGCATTTGGCAGTACCTTGGCGAAATCCTAATGATAGGACTCCAGATTATATGCATGAGGATTGCGACGAAAATGGGTTGGACAGGCCCGACATCCCGTTAAACCTTTGGGGCTACCAATATGCCCGTACTGGGAAAGCCTACATAGCGCTACACTCTTGGACATTCGAATCCCAAAATATTGAATTTGTACAGGTTGACCTTAAGGAAGCGCTACAAGCTGGCAAAGAGTATAAAGTAGAGGCTTGGATAAGTCGAGCAGAACGCACTGGCCAATCTACCAACTGCCATGGTTTCTTTTTTTCGGAAGCTCTATTCTATGATAGTGGCTTTATAGATAGTATTCCTCAGTTAAACGATATTAGTATCATTCGAGATACGCTTAACTGGGTGAAGATTGGCGGAGAGTTCGTTCCAAAGAAAAATTATAAGGTGATGACCATCGGTAATTTCTGTGGTGAAAACCCTCCTTTTGAAATGCTGGATGAAACGGGCTCGTACATCTATTCCTCTACTTATTACTGGGACGACATTTCCGTAGAGTTGATTGAACGGCACGCTGATTTTGATTTCAGCATTGTTGGCATCTGCCTACCTGCCACTGTGAACCTCTCCACTACACCATTTGCCCCAGGCGACGACCTAATTTGGACATGGAGCGATGGGGTAGTCCAGAATGGCGAACACGTCCAGCGGGTGTTCGAGCAAAGCGGGGCATTCACCGTAAAGCTTACCATCACGCACAATACCGCCGTCTATAGCGTCGAAAAAGAAATTGTGATAGACATGCCCCTTGCCCCCATCGCAGATTTCGAAATCGAGGAGACCAAGCGGGGCATGAAAAAGGACATCCATTTCCAGAATTTGAGTGACAATGCCACGCAATGGCGCTGGGATTTCGGGGATAGCACTTTAACCAATGAAGAAACTCCCGTCCATGCTTTCGACACCGTGGGCTATTTCCGCATCCTGCTCACTGCCTCCAACGAAGTGGGCTGCACTGATACCGCCAGCCAAGAAGTCTATATCGCCTGCATCAACCGCATGGTATTCAATGCCATCACACCAAACGGCGACGGCCAGAACGAGGAACTGCCCTTCGACCGCTTGGCCATCTGTGAAGGGCCGCTGCACATCAAAATCTTCAACCGCTGGGGGAACCTGGTCTTTGAAAGCGAGGATCCGTCCACGCCCTGGCGGGCGGACAATGTCCCGTCAGGAACCTATTATTTTATCGTGAGCTACCTCGGTGGCAGGGAAGAAGGGTATATTGATGTGATAAAATGAGCTTATCGGTTATAAATCTCAACTGCTTTCCGCAACCTCTTTTCTTTGGCCTTTTTGGGCAAACCTGTGAAAGGTAGTATCCCTAGACCAACCAGCATGATGGGTGAAGCCAGTTTCAATGGATTATTGGTACGTTCCGATTGGGGTTTCTTGAAATCCTCATCAACCCGATGGCCGGTAGCTACAAATCCAATAGCAGTTAGACCTAAACCGCCCACTACCATCCATATCGTACCATTCTTCGCCTGCTTCGCTTTTTTCACTGCTTTCATTGCCTCTGGATTGTCCCCAACTGCAGCACTTAAATTTTCGATGCTCAGCGCCCAAATGGGGCCTTCACCCTTGGCATAATACCAGTTCTTCACTTTTTGGCTGAATCCCCCGCCAAACCCTCCTCCTGCTGAGTACATCGGTGCCGACGTGATCCATTGCTCCTGCGAATACAGCCCGATTTTATTGCCGGGCTTTTCAAGTTTATAGATTTGTGGGAAAGCCCTTTCAGGTGGTGTGGCTACTTTGAAAAACCCATGCTGGTTTTGGTAGTGCGTGATGTCTTTGAACTCGTACCGCTCACCATCTACTGACAGCCAAGCCCTCCCAAAGAAAGGTTCCTTCACTTCTAAACTGGTTGGATGAAGGATGGTGCTGTCGAGCAGCTTCACTTCATATTTTAGCTGCCCGAAAAGCAAACTGGAAAATAGGAGAGCAGAAAACAATAATAAGTTTTTCTTCATGGCAAAACAGTTGTTTATAGATAAGGATACATTTAAATGGATTTCAAAATTCTAGTGCAGTTTATACTTCACCGGAAGGTTGAACTTGCAGCTCACCGCAACGCCCTCTACCTTGCCCGGCACCCAGTCAGGCATCTGCCGCACGACCCGCACTGCCTCCTCTCCAGTGCCAGCGCCCACATCCCTTACAATTCGGATGTCAGCAACATGGCCATACCTTCGTGATGATGAAGGTCACGTACACCGTACCCTCCACGCCATTGTTCCTTGCCTCGACCGGGTATTTGATATTGCTGTAAATGAACTGGAGCATTTTTGTCTCGGAGCATGTCTTGAGTTCCCCCTTGCCCATGTCTGCTTTGCAACCAGAAAATCTGGGCATTTCCTCTGTCGTGGAAAATACCAGGTTGGCCAGTTCGGCTGGGGTTTCGTCGCCCCCGAACCGCTTGTACCATTTCCCGTCCCGCTTTACGTTGAGGGTGTCCTTGATGCCTGACTCCACCTTTTGAAAGCTTGGCTCGGTCACTCGTTGGCCCAAAGTATCCATGAGGCCTAAAAGCCCGCCCTCCAAATATGCCACCATGTTCGCCCTGCTGGCAAGCGTGTCGTAGCTTGGCCTGGCGAGGAACTGCCCACTTTTATCAATGAGGCCGTACTTGCCGTTCAGTTTCACGCAGGCTGCTGAGTAACTGAAATGCCCAGCTTGTTCAAATTGGTAGGGAATGACCATATCGCCCCGTTTGTCGGCATAGCCCCATTTGCCCCTTTTTTCTTTAGGCGTGAGATAATTTTGAGCGGTGGCATGGAAAGTGGAAAAAAGGAAAACAAGCAGCGAAAAGAGCATCAGCGCATTTTTCTTCATGGTGGAAAGTGGTTTTGATGAGGCAAAGATAAGCCAAAACAGGTTGTAATTTGGTTGAAAATAATGGCCGCCTACCTAATTTTGCTGTCTCTTCGGCCATCATATCACCTCCCATTTGAAAATATTCTTGTCAAAAAGCACCCGTTCGTTGTTCTTGTCAAGAATGTACCGCTCGTCATTCTTGGTATCGTCGTACACCCGATATACTTCCCCGGACTCGATAGTTGGCAGTACAGCCGAAACTGCCTTGACCAACAGCACCACTTCGTCCCGTGCCTCCCACTTCCAGTTGATCTCGTCCAACAGTACACGCTGCCCGTTCCTATTGACGATGAACCACTTGTCCTTTCGGTTCAATACCCGATAGACCTTCCCTGTCGGTACATTTGCATCGTTGGAAGTGATAAGGAAAATATTCTCTGAAATAACCTTCTTTGCTTGCTTGTTTGTATTGGCTACAGCCATGTCATTTTTTTCTTCAAAGATAGGGGGTTTTGGGTAAAGGTGGCAGTGGCTTATCTAGCCTTACGCACAGCGGCCTACTTGTCCCTTTGGGGAAGACCGTACCCAATCACAGCTTGTGACAAGTGATGTCTTTTTTATCATACAGCTATTGCGCCAACGGGTGTATCTGCTGTACCTTGTGCTTTTTGGGAGATTAATGTTCTCAACTTTGATGGGCAAGCAAAGCTTGAGGCAACAGACTAAAAATTGATGAAATGAAAATCAAGCGCTGTTTTTATTTGATAGCAACTGTACTCCTGCTGCTTTTCTGCGGCTGTAACAAAGACGACGACCAGACACCAATCAACCGAATAACTGGCAAGTACATTGGCGAATTGAGTGACAACTTTCAGGGGGATATCCTGGATGTTGAAGTTATCGTGACCAAGTTGAGCGCTGATAGCATCAGCGTCGAACCAAAGGAAAGCGCCTATTTTGAAAAAATCGAGGCAGAGGTGAAAGACTACACGGGTGGCATGTATGGCTGCAAACTAGGAAATGATTTGGAGTTGATTTTCAACCTAAAGGAATCCCCGATTTCATTGAGGATTGTTAGGGATTTTGCTAACGCCCATTACGTTTACAACGGTCAAAAGAAATAGGTTGCCGCTACTTGTTTCTAACCCGCTCCGATTGGAAGGCTGTTGCCGACTATTCAAAAGCTGTATTCGACAGAAAGTGTGAAGGATAGGGTACTGTCAAAAACAGTCAAATCTATGGTTTTGGGGAAACCCTTATTGGACACATCGAAAGGTTCAAAACACATCCCTCCAATGAAGTCATCCTCATCAACGTCGTCCTTGTCATAAAGCTCGATACAGTATTGGTCGATTATCCTAGGAATAACGAAACTAGGCGTGTCCCAAGTCACAGGCAAGTTGACAGCATCGCTGACAGTCTCTTCTGCATTGTTTTCAATGGGGTTCCAGTCCCGTGACAAGACCAGATAGAGGTCCGCATCGCCGTCACTGTCCCAGCTTTCCCCAGCAGGATTGGACAATGGATAGTTTTTCACCGTTATGCTTTTTATGGAAATGCTCAATGGTATGATGCGCTGCTCACAGGCTGGACCAGTGTACCCGGCTGGGCAGATACATCTGCCATCTTCGCAGGTAGCGCCGTTCTCGCATATCGCTGACTCACATTTATCCTTGCAGCCCATGAGCGCAAAGAGGGTAAAGAACAGGAACAGTGCTTTTTTTTTCATGGAGTAGTACATATTTTGTTTCATGGGTCTTCGTTGTCTTTGGTCAAGGAGTTCGTTTTTGTAAGGCTAGCCGTATGTTGATACAAAATTAATTTTTCCGATTTACTTTGCAAAGTGCTTGTGGCATACCTACAGCAACCTACTTGTCCCTTTGGGAAAGGCCACAACCCAAATCCATCAAAAAGCACAGTTTGTGACGAGCAGTCCCGATTTCAATTTACAGACCCTGCGACAGCGGGTACAAAGAAACGTCACTTTTTATGAACCCCTCTAAATTAGATTTTAACCAAATAATGTTTTGCAGATTAGGTCTGTGGAATCCACGGGAACTGTATGATATTTCATAGAGCGTCCGTGGAATTTACAGACACCCCATGAAAAAGATTTTTCGACTGGATTTTTTCACAGAAAGTGCATGTAATTGTTTCTTGCGTCGAAAATTTCCACAGCGGTTCTTTGCAGAAAAAACGGAAAAACAGCTTGTTATTGAGAAGGCTTGGGAAAGGAGGGGATCGTGCGAATTGTACAAAACAGACTGTCGCAAGAGCCGTTTCGCACTTGTCCCTTTGTGACTTGCTGAAACTTATGCTTTTTTGATAAGGCACCTAAACTGTGCATGGGTTTAAATGTAAGACTAGCTGCAACAAGGTCTGGTTTCTTTGAACAGTCGCTTTGATGGCCCAGTTCGGGTGGCGGTAGTGGGCCGCAAGAGCTGCTTCGCTAAACTCTTGCCGGAACTGCTGCTTTTTCGGAACTATTTGGGCAATGCTAGACCGTAAAAGAACACTTGAGCCAACGGGGTTTACATCAAAAAAACTAACTTATTACCATGTCTCGTATTTATCAAACACCCACTTCGAATCTTTTTCTTTGTAAAAAAACTTTATGTAGCCCTCATGTTTTTCACCTTTTACATATAAGGTGATACGGGCTTCATCAGGTATGCGTTTATTAGTTCCGGCTTCTATGCCTATTTCATAGGACATAGTGGTTTCATCGTTAATGTGTCCAAATTTCTCAATAATGCTTTTATCATTTTCTGTATATTTCTTACTTGATGCTATCAGGGCACTTGCTGTTTTGTTTGGAAAGTGAAGTTTCAACAGAACAAATGGAATAATACAAAAAGATAAAACAATAACAATGATTTTTATTTTTCCCGAAAAGAAAACTTTTCTAAAATCCATAATTGATTTTTAAAATTTTTCAAC
>Ga0075012_10001727_pt1 | contig 21912 bp, 14 predicted proteins | sample All_14_2_FD_71474 | JGI IMG/M metagenome (GOLD analysis project Ga0075012, IMG submission 71474) | Freshwater microbial communities in response to fracking from Pennsylvania, USA - Allegheny Zone_MetaG_DW_15 | ecosystem: Environmental > Aquatic > Deep subsurface > Groundwater > Drilled...
CTGCGACGACGGCCAAGCCGACGACGACGACCGCGGCGTCGGCGACGGTCGCAAAGAAGTCGGAACCTGTTGTGGCTGCAGCAGCGCCTCCTCCCGCAGCGTCATCGACAGCAGCTGCGCCGCCCGCCAAGTCTGCCGTAGCAGCTGCAGCCGCTGTTCCTGCAGCCACTGCCGCGACGGCGCCCAAGGAAACGCAACCAAAGCCTGCGCCCGTCGTGGCCGCTGCGACGCCCCAGAAGCCCGCGGTCGCTGCGGCTGCGGGCCTGACCGCTAACGAGGAGCAGCTTCTGGAGGTGCAGTCGATGATCGTGCGCGGCCACATGCTCTTGGAGGAGGGAGACCCTGCCCAGGCGAGCCGGTTGTTCAAGCGGGCTAAAGAGCTCGCTGAGAGCCTCCAGTCCATCCAGTTGAAGGCGAAGGCCAATGCGGGCCTTGCGGCGTCGTACCGTGACCAGGACACGATGCGGAGGGCTTCTGGGACCCTGTTCGAGGTGGCGGCGACGCTGTTTGCCATCTCCGGGGACACGAGCGACCGCATCAACTGCATCACGGAAGCTGCGGATGTGTACATGCGCCAAGGGATGAAAGCTGACGCTCTGAGGGTGATGGAGGCGTATGACAAGGCCGCCAAGCGGGCGGGGACCGCGCCCGTGTTTGAGGACCGCATTAACAAGCTCAAAGCAGCTGGGGCGTAATGAAATTGACGATGATGGATCAACCAATGTTTAGATAGTACTTCTCTCTACCTGATAACCCAAACTCTGCTGCATTCACCGATTACATGTTTGTTCCTTGTTAAGTAAGTGGAGGAAGACACGCCAACTAGAATGAGACGCTAGTAAATGATGAGCAGAGCTACGTCGTACCATGCACTCGTAGACTACGCTACCAGACGACAAAACCCTTCCTATCGTTGGTTAAGTTGGCTACCCACGACTTGACAAAACATCTTTCAACGATGGTATTCCTCTAAATACCAGGTCTAGTCCACTATTGATTTGCTTCTTTTATTCTACTGATCCCCAACCCTGATCATTCAAGAACAATCGACTGCCTGACCCTAGGAGAGGACAAAATCCACTCTTTCAATGATGGACTCTCTGCTGGGAGCGGGCGAGTGGATTCTCACCCGCGCAGCCGAGACGGGGGTTTCCATCCGAGCGCGTCCCCCAGTGCTCCTCGCTAGTCGAGGAGGGGAAGATCGATGCGCATACTCGCTAACGACGGATCGCGGGGTCTGAAATCCGTCCCCCCCGACGAGAGCAGCCTCCCCTTCATGAGAGTGTTGACTGCTACCACTTGTAGAAGAAGCATGGTTATTGCTGAGACGAGCCTTCTCTTGCTGCTCTGCTATCCTGAACCGTAGCAGGTCAACCAAGTGGTTGCACGTCTTGCGAGGCTGGGTGGATGACGACGATGAATCTCCCCCTCGCCGATCCTCTTCCCTCTCCGACTGGGAGGGGTTTAGCTTGACCAGGGTCGTCGTGCTAGACGCGATCGGGGTCATTGGCACAGACCGCCATCGCTTCTGAGACGACGGTGTGCCTTGCGCAAGAACGGACGTCGACAGTCTAAGGCGCTTCTTGGTCGCCGACGATATCGCCGATCCCTTGGTCATTGTTGTCATAAGAGGCGTGGAGGACTGCCACTTACGGGTGCTGCTGGGAGGCGGCGCCTCAAAGGTCGATGTCGTTGCTGTTGGATATGGTTGCGATGCTGACGATATTCTTGGAGACACTGATTGCTGCCTCTTTGGCCATGGTTTCTGCACAATCCTTGCAGGTATCTTACTGGCAATTCGCGGTCGGGATTGCTGGAAGAAGCTCGCTCGATGAATGAGAGGGAGAGCGACGAGGTTTCCACTCTGTGTAGTGGTCGCAAGCGGCCTTAAGGGGTCCATGATGATAAAGCTCAGGTTTCCGTCCAGCGTGTGCCCTTCTAATCTATACTATCACCTCTCTATTCTCTATTCTATCACTACCCTCTTCTAAACATACACAAACCTCTCCTTCACTACCGCTATCAAGACTCTCAGCACTTCATTTACCGACACGTTCCTGCGCCCGCCCCAAACTGTTCGATAAGCCTAGGGTTCCTATTCTCCATAGATCCAACTGCACTGTTTTTCATAGAGAGATGGGCACAGCCAATCAAACATCACTTGCTGCTTCTCTCGACTGGCAGTCCCCCAACGGTCCCTTCAGGTCAAAGACCAACGATTCAAATGCGTGCGCGTCTGAGTGTTACATCCACCCTCAAAGAACGCTTTGTTACCACGAGGCCTGTTACCTAGACCAAGCTAATCTCCTTCTCTAACGAAGCGATCTGAGCGCACTAACGTCGAGGAGCCTCTTGCCTTGAACAAACTCCTCTAACGAGCTGAAGCCTTTGGATACTTTCGATACGAATCAACTGCTCTACTGACTCAAGCAAAACTACAGCGGACCCCTCGAGACAATTATCAAACTCTACCTAACCAGATCAGTCTTTCGGTTGAGTAGATATGCGCCAAAGCTTGACTGTAGTGTAGCTTCCACTCTATGGTATTCGAAGCCCAGCTTTCTGCTTGCGAGAGCTGGACTATATATATAGCGCAGAACCCACTCAATTGGCATTCCGAGCACGCTACCAGCCAAGGAAGGTACGCAGTCTCTCTAGATTGGTCGTCTCCACTTGAAAAAAGAAGAATCAAAGACTATCGGCTGTGGAAAGAACGGACAACCGTGATTCAACAACGTTTCTAAACTATGGTTCTAGTCTAGCATCGTGACTTGTTGCAGTTCGATTCGATCCACAACGGTCGTTTTGTAAGGTTAAGGTGCGATAAGAGAATTTGGGGGCTCCTGCTCCGTGTGGTGTAGCAAGTAGCTATCTGTTGAGGGTACAATCGATCAATAACAATGTTTCCGTTTATGAGGGTCGATGACTGAAACCCATTCATGTACAATCTATTTACAAGTTTATACGCATATGCGTATCTCCTCCGAGCTAAATCTCTCCTTTCCTTTGCAGTTCGGAAGCGTCTGCTGCGTTCTGGTTTTAATTTCAACAGTGCTGGGGACTGCCAGAAATGCAGAGAACAATGCTTCTTCCTCGTCCCGCCCTCCGACTGCTCGCTTCAAAATCAAAACCTTGATATATGCAGCAGATCCCTGAGACCAGCACATGAGAGCATACAGACCAGCGTGGAAAGCATGAAAGCACACCACTGCAGCAACCCAGTCCAGTCTGGTCGATCATGCATGTGAGTCAAACAGATAAGAGCTAGATACGAAATTACTGCTTCTGCAGCATATATTGACGATCGAGTCCGCGAAGAAGCTGTCTGGCCCTCCGCGGAAGATACTGATGGCTCGTCAGATTGCAAACAAGATGATAGAAACGCCAGAGCAAACGCTGCAGTTCCCAGACCTGTCTGATCTCCGTACCAGGCCGCACCAAACTCAGCTATGAACCCCACCAACTCAAATAAGGCATGAGAATTGGAGACACCGCTCAGAATCGCTTGGGAAATGTTTTTTGAATCTATTCTGCTCAAGGTCGACCACGCGCCTTGTAGATGGCTCAAGCCGAACCCTATCGACACGCCCGTCTTGTCCTTTAACCGCATCCTTAAGAGCGATCCAAGCGAAAATACGACAAGCCCGTCGAACAGAAGCTTCACTGGGGCCAAATCGCCAGTCAGAACGACAATCATAATCACACCAAACATGAGCATATCAATTTGAAAAACCATTGTCAAAAGAGCGGTTTTGAGCCAGAGCTGGTCTATGGGTGAATCCTGTCCCTCATGAGCTAGTTTCATCACTATCATCCCTAAATACATATGAATACCGACCTCTGACACAAGTCTTGAGACCAAGTCTCTCGTCTCCTGCACAACTCGAGGCTGAGCATGGGAAGAGCCTCGTTCAATCACGATATGCATGGCCGCCAACGTCAATACTACCACGGGTTGCAGAAGCAGCACCTCGCGCAACGCTGGGCTCTGCTGCCAAGGAAAGTACCTCGCCTGAAACAGCAAATTCCGCACCGTAAGCTGCTTCAACATAATCACGCGAAACTCTGGCCGCTCCCAAAACTCCCATGACGCAAACAGAACAAGCTCTTCCGCGGCCAATTTGACTACCAGTCCGAGACCCGCCCATGCGGACTGTGTACTGGAGGGGGGCGAGTCTGACGGATAAAAGTCTGAGGCCGCAATAAACAGCGCAACGAGTTCAAGCGCGAATCCAAAGAAGGACTCAAAAGGGACCAAGGTCCTCGGGATCGAGAGCTGCTTGATGAGCACATCGTCCTCGTGGCAATCATTGTTCACCAGCGTCAACAGCAAGTCGCCGTCCATTCTTGTTTGAGTTTTAGCTGTCCTTGAAAAAAGCAGCTGAACCCCGTGCACTCATTGGTACATTGTACCCTTTGGTAGGTAAAAGCCGCAGTTGTATGAAATTAGTTGACGCATAACAAAAATAAATGTAGACCTAAGAGCCGCGTTTCAAAATCAGATTTTGCAGCAGGGGGACCTTGTTCGAAATGGGTGCTGGGTCGAAGGAACAAATGCAGACTTTGCGCTTGAGTGCTTCGACCGTCCGTACAATATCATCGATTATTTACAAAGAGGATCAGCAGCTCAGAAGCAGGCTCACAATCTGTAGGAGTTTTAGCACGACCGAGGGGACAGGATGTCACCTCCTACCGCCTACTCCCTCGTCTGCCCCTCGCTGGCCAGCGAGCTGCAGCAAACTTGTTCCAGCTCGTGTGCGTGTTCGCCCGTACTTCCAAACGTCACGACTCCAGTGACCGTGGACTACCAGCAGAATGTGGCGATTGCGTTCGCGATGGTCACCGCCGCGGGCTTGTCGACAACCATCGGTGCGGCGCTTGTGTTTTGCAACAGGTGCGTAACGAGAACAAACCATGGCATTCTTGGTGCGGCGCTTGGATTCTCCTCAGGAGTTATGCTGTTTGTGTCCTTTGTCGAGATCCTCCAGAAGTCCCTAGGGTCGTTCACAGAATGCAACTGTCTATGGAAGACCCAGTCGAACGATAATGCGGCGTACACTGCAGCGACTCTTTGCTTTTTTGGCGGCGTGGTCATCGTCTATCTCCTGGACTTTGTCGTTCATTGTGTGGCGAAGCATGGACACGGACACTCCCATGGCCCGGAAGCCTTGTCCGATCGTGGTCACTCGAACTTTGAAAGAAGATCCGACGCGACTGATACTCCTGAAGACACGAAGCAGGCTGAAGAAGTTAAGCTGAACCAAAAGCAGCGAGCTTCTCACCCAGCTGTCGATGAACTTCTCCTAGAGGATGAAATGTCATCTGGAGACGAAGAGAACAAGGAAGCGATGAAGAATCCAGAGGGGTTTCTTGATCGCACCCTGTCCCGGAACATGCACGACGTCCCCATACCAGCTGATGGAACAGTTGATGAAGAGTCGCTCTTTGATATCGAGAGGCAGATGTCTCGCCGGATGCAGGAAGTCGAGTCGTCGGAAATTCGTGAGGGTAACGATGCAACGATAACGGTGAAGTCACCGCGTCACATGCACTACGCTGAAGAGCATAACGGTATCTCTTCCGCAAAAGTGGAAACAGCTGCAGCCCCGCATGGTCACGGTCATACGCATGGACACCATCACGACGCCAAAGGTGTTGATGACGAGGAGATGAAACGGAAGCTCAACCACATGGGTCTCATGACTGCACTCGCGATTGGGCTCCACAACTTCCCTGAGGGGCTGGCGACGTTTGTAGCGAGCCTGGCCGATCCCCAGGTCGGGGCGGCTTTGGCCGTGGCCATCGCGTTTCACAACATTCCCGAGGGTCTATGTGTGAGTATTCCAATTTATTACGCCACGGGAAGCAGAACGAAAGCGTTTTGGGTGGCCTTCTTCTCAGGAGTGACTGAGATCATTGGTGCGGCCTTGGGTTACGGGTTCTTGATGGCGATCATGGGCCCTGCCGCATATGCGGTTTTATTTGGACTCGTTGCCGGAATGATGGTTACGATTGTCGTCAAAGAGCTCTTGCCGACTGCACATCGCTACGACCCCCACGACCGAGTGGTGACCATCAGCATTTTCCTCGGCATGCTTGTTATGGCCTTAAGTCTGGTGTTATTCCGGATATAGCCGATGTTCCTTCATTGACGTGTAAAGGACGTCAAATGAATTGGACTGTGCCATATCTGAGGCCTCAAAGAGTGTACATTAGTTTTTCATGTTTCATGCGTAAGAGTCCGATACGAAAAATACGCATCTCTAGTACTAGTAACATCGTTGAATATATATTCTCAGCTAGTGGAGTTCCGTGGCGCTTACCCTGAGTCTTTCAAGGTAGGCTTCAACTCCTAGTAAGTTGTCCCGTCAAGGAGGTATGGTATTCGTAATGGGATCCGATGTGCACATCTTTGCGTGCTTCCAGGTACCCTGGTAGCCCTAAAAAGCTCATTTTGGTTTTCCCCGAAATCTTTTCCTCCATCTGGTATGAGTGACGTGTTGTGGAGAACGGTCATCTGTATGAGAACCTCGGCACACACGAACCATCACTGGACGGCTAGACCATTCATCATCCACGCACCCTTTTGCTGTGGGTTCTTACCTAGGGTGATAATCCTTGGTTTGGTTTCTGGTTTCTTTCGTCGTTCTCGGTTCGAATTCCTCCCTTCTCCGGTGGCGACGAATTCAAGGCTCAGCCAACTTGTTAGGGACCAATACGCCAAGCCGAGTTTCCGCCTCGATAGCTCCCGAGCAGACAGCTGAAGTGCCATCCTGGAAACTTACACTAGACGAGAGAATGTCGAGCAGCAAGTCTCCCTCGCGCAAGAAGGCGCCTCGTGCCCCCAAGCACCATGACCACTTTGAGTTCGGAGGCCCTCCCGGAGCGGTGGTTCTGCCCATCGTGCTGGTCTCCACCGTGTACTTCCTCTTCTTCTCCACCAGCAAGACGTGCGTCCTGACCGTCTCCGGACTCCTGGACGGGTCGAGCGTCCAGTGCATTGCAAAGCAGGTGAACGCATTCCCAACTTGGGCGGATCTCTTGCTTCCCTCGCGTGTGAGTTTCCATTGACTTGGCTCTTTGCAGCAGCAAGACTCACAACGCAGTTCTGACGCGAAAAAAAATTATAGGAAAGCTTTAGCTGGGTCGTCATGTGGTTCTTGTTCCAAGTGGTCCTGGAGCGCATTCTTCCCGGGGACGTCGCCGAAGGAACCCTGCTTTCGAATGGGAAGCGCCTCAAGTATAACATTAACGGGCATCTGGCCTTCTGGGTTTCGCTCTTTGTGATGCTCCACGCCTACCCCATGTACTCGGACAAGGGACAACTGGTGGGATTCACTCGCTTCCCTTTGGAGAAGATTTACGATAATTACCTCGACCTCGCCAAGTCCGCCATCTGGTTCAGCTCGGCTCTCTCGGTTTACCTGTACGTCAAGTCGTTCGCCAAGGGAGCGTTGTTGGCTGTCGGAGGAAACACTTCTAGTGGCGTGTACAACTGGTGGATCGGTCGTGAGCTCAACCCTCGCGAAGGCGATTTTGATTGGAAGGAGTTCTGCGAACTGCGTCCTGGTCTGATCGGATGGATGATTATCAACATCGGGTGCGCGTGCGCTCAGTACCAGCGATTGGGAATGGTGACGACGCCGATGATCTTGGTCAATCTGTTTCAGGGCCTGTATGTGTGGGACGCTTTGAATAGCGAGCAGGCCATTTTGACCACCATGGACATTACCACGGATGGGTTTGGGTTCATGCTTGCGTTTGGCGACCTCGCCTGGGTCCCGTTCACGTACAGTTTGCAGGCCAAGTTCCTCGTAGAGCACTCTCCCCAGAACATCCCCGAGGTTTTCTGGCTCATCGTGTTTGGTATCAAGGTTCTCGGCTACATCATCTTCCGTGGCGCGAACAGCGAGAAGGACCAGTTCCGTCGCGATCCTTCTCACCCCTCGGTGGCCCACATCCGCACGCTGGACACCAAGGTGGGAAGGAAGCTCATGATTACCGGTTGGTGGGGCATGGCCAGGAAGATCAACTACACTGGGGACTGGCTCATGAGCCTTGCCTGGTGCCTCACAACTGGATTCACCACGCCCGTCACCTACTTCTACTCCATCTACTTCTTCGTCCTGCTCGTCCATCGCGCCATGCGTGACGATGAGGCTTGCGTCAAGAAGTACGGTGAGGAGGATTGGGCTGCTTACAAGAAGGCGGTGCCTTACATCTTTGTTCCTGGCCTCATCTAAATATGGCATCTTGAGTAGCTAAGGTGGAAACGTGGTTCTTTTATGTATTTTTGTCATGTCTAAATGACAGCTAGAAAACTGTTTATCATGCGAAGGGCAGTGACTGCCGATAAAGCAAGTCATCGAGCCACTTAATCTCTCATCTTAGAACGCTAACCATAACTGCATTGGTATGAATAGCGTAGTAGAATGCACAGTAAAGATAGAAGATACATGCTCCTTAGACAAGAGCCGAGGAACCGCCAAGAACCAGGCAGAAGAACCTCGAAACCCTACAATGGAAGACCTAGAGCTTTTCTTTTGGAACTTTCGACTGATCGATCGATGCTTCTAAGAACGACGTATCTCGGTCGATGTCTTCATCCGAGCAAGCTACCGCAGCACCTCGGAAGGGGCTTTCACATACTCGCCAAAGACCAGAATTTGCAGCTCCCACTGAAGAACCTTACTACAACAAGGCCATCATAAAGCATTTTGATCGAGGTAATGCGCCCCGGCATCGCCTCACATACGTCTCTCCTGGTCTTAAACATCCTAGTAAGATAGGTGCATCGAGCTTCATCACAACACCAGAGCACCATTTTTCCGCTTCGCGCAATTATCCCTTGCGGTCGGCGATTTTCTTCCTGGGTGCTCGGACAGTCATACGCGAGGTTCTTCTTCACGTGTCGAGGAGAGAGAATAGGATCCCCTGTACCGCTGTGGCACTCACTGCGATGATGACCGTTGCGAAGTTGGTCTATGGGTTATAAGGGGGTCAAGTTAGATCCAACGTCTGGAGAGGGACAGCATTATTCACTGTCAGCAATCTTTTGTTTGCGTTTCCGGTTCTCAAACGACAATCAAGCACCAGCAGAGGACGAGTACTGTCACCGCCATCGGTTCCCCCTTAACGGGAGTGCGAGTACTGCAGTACTGGATGGGATAGGAAGGGTTTGGTGTGTGATGTAGTATTGTACCTAGTATATGGTGGTGGTTCTCAGTCATCGCACCTTCTCTGATTACTAACCAGTTGAAGGAACCGTGAAGCAAAGTGAAGTACTAAGGAAGAAGGAGAATGGCGAGCCCCCCCACAACAGTATCGTCGACAACGACTACGACTGTCCCTGCTCAGTCGCCAAACGAGAAGGCGAAAATGCCCGACCACAACGGTGAGGACGAGCAGCTCGTGGCCAAGTTCCAGGACCGCGCCAAAAAGGTCGTGGACCGATGGGCGGGGGTCAAGGACGAAACCAAACGACCCGTCATTAGCGACCAGGGAAAGGTTATCGAACCCTACTTTGTCCAGCGCAACCTCCACGCCGAGAAGCGCATCGGGAGGTTCGCACAGCACCTCTCCCAGTCCGCGCTTTCCTCCAACCCCTCTTCCCCCCTCACCTACACCGAACCGCCCAGGGAAATTCCAGTCAAGTACACGTGCGAGGTTCTCGTGTGTGGCGGAGGCCCCGCTGGACTCTCGGCTGCTATCACCGCCGCACGAGCGGGTGCGGACACGATGCTCATCGAACGGTTTGGGTGCTTTGGGGGCGTCATTACGACTGTGGGAATGGAAACGCTCTCCTGGTACAGATATGAGAATAAGGTGCAAGAGTCTAACATCGGCCTCGAATTCGAAAAGCTCGCGGAGAAAATGGGCGGTACGGTGAAGTTCCCTTACAACGACTCGCCGTGTCTCGACGCCGATATGTTCAAGATCGTCGCCGACTCCCTGATAAAGGAGAACGGTGTCCGACCACTATTGCATACCTTTGTCGTGGACGTCATCATGGACGGCAAAAAGATTGTCGGTGTCATCGTCGAGAGCAAGTCGGGCAGGTTTGCAATCAAAGCAGACCGCGTGATCGACTGCACGGGAGACGCCGACGTCGCGTACTTGGCCGGTGCAAAGTGCAAAAAGTACAACAAGAGCGACATGATGGGCGTCACGACTGTGTTTAGCGCTTCGGGAGTGGACAAGCGAACCTTCCTCTCCTACACCGAGGCCAAGCCTCAGACGTACAAAGACTGGTCGAGGGAATGGGAGCAGACGACAACGGGAAAAGAGGATAATCTACGCAGTCCCTACCTAGACGAGGAGTTTGTCAAGGCTCAGAAGGACGGAGTCATTCAGCTCGGTCCCGACGTGAGCATTGGTGGCACCTGGTCCGCCCTTACTGATGCTGGAGAGGCCACCAATCTGAACCTTGTCCATCTGAAGGGTTTTGATGGAACCGAAGTGGAGGACCTCACGAAGGCTGAGATGGAAGGCCGGAGACAGGTGATGAGTGCCCTTGCTGCACTGAAGCACACCGTCCCTGGGTTCGAAAAGGCCAAACTACGCAACATTAGTATGACGCTGGGCGTCCGCGATACCCGTAAGATTGTCGGCAAGTATGAACTCTCGGACCATGACGTGCGAAACCAGGCGCGTTTCAAAGATTCGATTGGAATTTTCCCCGAGTTCATCGACGGTAAGTTTATAGGAGTCGCATACCGACCCACGGACGTTCTGACTGACGTTTATCATTTGCATCGTAGGTTATGCGATTTTGATCCTGCCGACCACGGGAAGATACTTCCAGGTCCCATACGGTATATGCCAGACGAATGACGTCGAGAACCTTCTCGTCGGAGGCCGATGTGTCGCAGGGGATCGAACCTCGCACGCGGCCATGCGCAACATGATGGCGTGCTGTGTGACTGGTCAAGGGTGCGGAGCGGCTGCAGCGGTTTCGGTTAGAACCAAGACGACGACCTCAGAGGTGAATATCGAGCAGGTCCAGCAGGAGCTGATCCGCCAGGGCACTCGAATCTTCTGAGGGGCAATTATGCTTGGTTTCCAAGAGCTTTGAACGATAATCGTTATGTACAGAGAGAGGTGTGACTAAACGTGTCGTTGTAGTTTATGTATGTGCTCTAAACTTCCATAGGTGTAACTATACATTATCACCTCAAAGATTGAGTTCCTGTCTTGATTTGCCTAACGATCTCGTTGGAGACAGTGGAGTACGTGATTGATGGGCGACTGCTGCTTGATACCGAGGTTACTGTGGCAGCTTTGCCAAACTCAAACATGTTAGTCACTCCTCGCTGATCCAAACAGCTTTAAGGCGAACTCCGCCGGGAAACATAGAGGCCGGAAGGATTGGTGGTACTCTAAGTAGGGTCGCCGATGGGAATCAGTCACGTGTGATCTGTTCACATGATGCATAAACGTGTTCCTCAATTAAGCGGACCACACTGACATAACAGAGCCAATGGATGCAGTTTAGGGTAATAATTAGAGTCAGGCGAGGGACTCATATGGCCGTCTGCTCATATCGGCCGACCACACTACATAGCAAAGCAGAGCCACATCGCTGTATATGAAAGAAAATCGCGCTATGCACTGCTGACCACGAACTGCTGTGACCGAATGCCATCAGTGATCATAGCCATCCAACTGTTCGCCTCTCAAGGGCAATGCTCAACTCCTTAGCTACAGACGGCCATATGGATTCCTCGCCTGACCGACCTCTCAGTTGACTTTCCTTGTGAGCAGGGACAATGTAGCAGTGAACTACACCTGACTGAAATTGAAAAGAGAGAAATGATGCCCATGGTCCGATTAGTTGTCCACATTTTAATGGTTTCTAACAAGGTCCATGCCGCTACGGTTCGATCTTCGAAAACACGCCCTTCTTTGGCTGATGCGAGCAGATGACGCGACTAGAGGGCGCTTTGACATGACCGTATCATTGTAGTATAGTATCCCTTCCTGATCACTAGTTGGTCGCTCAACACTTGCTAGGATACACCCGCGGATTACAGAACCGTGCGGCGAAGCCACTTTGAAAAGCAGGACCACGAGGAACAAGGAACGCAAAGAGTATGGTAAAGAGCGACGACGATTGTCGAAAATTTGATTTTCAACAACCCCACCCCTTTCTTTTCGAGGAGACGAGACAAGACACAGGTCCCACCACAGACGAGGCTAGGCCATTCTTCACTGGCTAGACACTGAACAGTCAAAGAGCCTGTTTGTTCCTCTGGAAGCGTTTTCCCAAGTGCTGTTCCTCGTTCGAAAAAGAGACCTTGGCGAAATTTAACCTAAGGCAGAAAGTCGGAGCCCGACCATCCAGGGGTAGCAAACTGGGATGACCCATAGAGCGCCTGAGCGTGCGTCTTGAAAACTCTCCGTTGTTGAAAGTGTTTGGGAGAGAATGACGGAGGAAATCTTTGACGTAGGGTTGTTTACGTCGTCGCGGTTTGACACAATGCTCGAAAAGAGCTCGACGAATGCCGTGATGAACCTTACCCACCTGAACGTTACCGACGCGCATGTTGGGAGGATAATAGAAAGGCTTAAAGTAACCAGTGTGGAAAAGATCTGGCTAAGCTTTAACGCTCTGACTGATGCTGGGGTCAACGCTCTCATGGGGGCAATGCTTCAACTACGGACATTCGATACGCTAAGAGAGCTGTGCTTGGCTGGGAATCGACTGAGTGACACCAGTGTTTACTTCATAGTACAAGCCCTATCGCGAGGGTCGCGTCTCCGTGTGCTGGATTTGGCGAATAATCGAGGCATCACGGATGACGCGGTAGCCTTACTAGCCTCCTTTCTCCGCAATTCATATTTGGAGAAGCTGCTACTGAATGGCTGTGCGATTTCTGACCGGGGCGCCATTCAACTAATCGACTGTGTGAGAATGACGCGGCTAAGAGAAATTCGTCTTGCAAGTCCGCAGCTCACAGAGCTAACCGTGGTTGGGGCCGCGGCCATTGTGAGGTCGACATGTTTGCAGAACGTGGTCGTTGGCGGCACCAACGCAGTGAACGCGCCAAGCCAGAGACTTTTGAAAGAGAATCTCGCTTGGAAAAATGCCGATGAGGTCAGGGTGCTCACGGCGCTTGCAGCTGTTCACACGCTTCCGAGGATGAACGCCAAGTCCACCTTCCGTCATTTTTTGAGCAAGAATCTCTCTGCCCTTGCGAAGATGCTCTGCAGTACCGAACAGTCAACAATTCCCTCAACCGCTGAGTCAATGAAGCATTAAATTGGAGAACTAGTCTTTGAACCTTGTAAACTTGCCGGTCAGTAGTGAGTTCCACTGCTTTGACGACTTGGTTGCTATTTCTATAGTCCTTGCTCACTTTTGATCATAGAGGTATAAGCAACAGTCGTGCGGGAGCGACAACATCTGCTTTATTTTGAAGGAGACTAATCGACTCAGTAGCCCCGTCGGCGATTACTGTTCAGCGAATAGGGGAGCGAGGGGAGCTGCGGATGGAGAACTCTCATCAAATGTATACATCGCAAAGTGCTACCAGAGGTACACCCTAATCGCCCCTTACATCCATCCATTATCGTCATCACAGAGCGAGTCTTTTCAGATAGGCACCAGGCATTGGCCGAGTCGGTGCTCTCTTCCTGGCCGTGTGATAGGTTGATAAGATCTTGTGGATCAAACCGCTGCGTCTTCGAAAAAATCCATAAAAGAGATTTCAAGAAAAATGGCAGACGACGATGACTGGGACACGGCCCCAGTGGTTGTGAACATTAAGAAGCCCGTCGCGGCGGTCGACGACGAGGAGGAGGTCGTCGAACTAGAGGAGAGCATCGCTGCGCAGGAGACGACCAAGCCTAAGAACGCCGTCGACGAGAAGGCGGCACTAGCGAAAGCCAAGGTGGCCAGCAAGGCAAAGCAGAAGGAGCGCGAAGAGGAGCTCGCTAGAGAGGCGGAGAGGGCGCGGAACGCCAAGCCGATGACCGCGGAGGAGAAGGCGGCGGAAGCGCTAAGGCTGCGGAAGCTTGTTGAGGAAGCCGATAACGAGTTAACGAAGGATTTGTTCTCGGGAGTTTCGAAACCTGCGGCCTCGCAAAGTGCCACTGCTGCCAAGGCCAAGGATGGGGTTCAGGACGCCGAGTCGCTAATAGCGATGATGAATTCCATTGATCTCAATACCGTCAAGCAGGTCTCTGATCTCGCTGGTGCGGTTTCTCGCCGTTTTGACACAGCGCCAAAGAAAATGTCAGTGCAGTTCCTCAAGGATCTACTACGGGCAGCCACTGTTTCTTTGAACGACGAAGATGTGAACGAGATCATTGGCGTGCTCACCGTTATCAAGAACGATAAAGTCAAGGCGAAGATGGCAAAGACGAAGAAACCAGCGGTCGTCAACGTTCCCAAGCCAAAGTTGAACTCTATGGGCCTGGACAAGGCAGGAGGCGACAGGTACGATATGGACTATGTCGATGAAAGGGGGAACCGCGGAGGAAAGTACAGCGCGTATGATGAGGATGACTTTATGTAAACCTTGTGATGCATTTTGTTTTCTTCCCACTGTACTGCAGATTGTGCGGAGTCGAAGTATGTTTACAGGCGAACAGTAATCGTTCAAAAGACAGTAATTAGGGCAAAACAGGCGAAGAACAGAAACGCCGGATATGCGATCAGATACCTCTGTTCTCGAGCCGCCAATATAGTTTCGAAGAACCGAGTCGACGTCAGCACGCACCAACCTATGCTCGGTGGCACCAGAAGCCATCCTAATATACCCTTCAATGGTAGGAAAACAGCCACCGACGCCAGAAATACGATGGGGAGCAGCGAGTATCCGAGAACTGAGAACACCACGTGTAGATCAATCCCGTTTTCTCTCTGAGTCATCAGATTCAGAACGGTGTAGATACCTACGCAGCCCATCACACCAAACCCAAACACATAACCAAAATGGAGCTTCCCGGCAAGCATGAGGAGAAATCCAAGCGAGAAACAGAAGACAAACGGACCAGCCAGGTCCCCATCCGACATCAAGGCCGGGTCTAACTGCTTCATAGGGTGAAGTGCGGACTGCGTCTTCGCCGCAATTACATTAAAGTCTATCCCAAGCTCGACTAGGAGCGGCGGCTCTCCTTCATACGTGGAAATTCCAAAGGTACTCCTGTGCGCGCCGTAGCCGTGTTTCCCAGATGACATCGCCCCGCCAATGCTTCCACCGAACTCGGCCCCAGGCGGAGGAGGTTCGAACCCTACCGACGTGAGCGGCCGGGTTGAGGTTACGCCAACCGGGGCGACCGGTTGAGGTCCCCCTATCCCGTAGCCGCCTCCTCCTTGGGGAGGATACTGGTACTGCATGCTATTACTCGTACTAGGGTCCGAGAACCACGCAGCCCCGTCAGACGCCCCGTCAGACGCCCCGGCGACAGCGCCTGTCGAGTACATGTCGGGCTGGGCTGGCCCCGAAGCATAATACTGCTGTTGCTGAGCATGGCCTCCAAAAGGGTCGGATTGCATTTTTCCCCTTTCTCAGTTAGGCGAACGCGCGGAACCAAAATACCAACTTCAAAAGAGCAAACGCCACTACTGCGTGTCTGATGATTAACGACGCAAGATCACCCCTGACTCGTTCTTGGAGGACCTCGTCTAGAGAAGATTACGAGGAGGAACCTACACGAGGAAATCCTTGATATCTCGAAAGGCGGACTCTTACGTCTCTCTGTATTCAATGGAAGCAATCGTAATACTTTTAACCCCTTCTTATATTAAGGTCTCAATGACAAAGGAATACAAGAGAGCGCGGCCACACTGAGATGATTTTAGGTCATTTGAGATCAAAGTAGTTCAAAGGACTTGGATGAGGTGGCATGGTAAGAGTTTAAGGTACGATAAGCCATGGTTCGGAGATGGTAGATACCACCCCGTTGGTCTATGCTCTATGTGTCGACAAAGGTCCACAACGTCGATTCAATTTCTACTCTTTGAATTCCTTCATCGAACTCATAACAGCGCAAGAGACAGACAGGATGGGCGCAGTCTGTGGACAGCCCCTCGACAGCGGGGAGGTCGAGTACTACGGCCCTCCCGACCGGCCCCGGACCGTTCCAACGGATTTGCGGCAGTGGAAGCAAGCTTTGGCGGAGAAGGCAAGTCGGAAAGCGGAGCAGCCTCAACAGGAGATGGGGACGACGACGGCCAGTACAAGCGCATCAGCAGCTGGTGACAATCGGCCAGCCGCAGCGAGCGTTGTCGGCAGTAGCAGCACAACCGCCACCGGCAGCGCGCTTCTAGCTACGGGTGGGACGACGACAACGTCCTCCTCGTCCGCCCCCGTCCCTGTCAACGAAGTCTTGCTGACTCCCGGTGGAACCAAGATTGGAAAGCTCAAGGAGGGCGACGAAGACAGCAGGAGAAGCGATGCGCTCGCGGTGATATGACCCTGCCAGCCGAGCCCTCCCGGTCGTTCGCTCCTAGTACTTGTACATATAAAATCCACTTGCAACGGCTTGGTGGCCAGGGACGGATCGAAATTTCAGGCTCTTTCTGGAAGCATCGTATGCTAAACGGGCGGTCCCGATCTTTTCCTGTTGTATGGTGGCACGGTTGAGTATCTATGTATGTATGACGCCCGCCCTTTCGGTGTTGTCTTTTTTATTGTGTCTGATCTGTCTGTAACCCCGCCTGAGATTGACTATGAAAACCCTTTCATTTTTTTCAGTATCAACCACGCCTACATGCACATGGACTGCGATCACGTTCAAGGGCACGTATTTTCATGCCGTACAGAATATACAAGCGAGATTTTATAGGTAGTATGTCATTATTATCGTCAGGTGCGGTTTCTCTCAGCCTTCCTTATTAGCAGGGCTTGGAATGTGTCAAGGCCTTGATTGGGTCGCAAGAACTCTTCATATTCCGGATGGGCTCTGGGAGACCCAATGCCCGGTCCTGGAAGCTCGTGTCCGTCGCGATGGTGTCACGATACTTTCGCAGACGGAGGATGTAAGTGGTAAATGTCGAGTACCCAGACCCGAGGAACATGGTCGCGTAAGAGCATAGCAGCTGCTCGATCATGCCTAGCACGTCCATGAACATTCGTTTGGGAAATGTAGCGAGGTATGGCCGCAACACAACGTCGTACCCAGGTAGGGACTCCCAAAACACCATCGAGAACCCGTATGTCTTGAACGCATCGAATAAGCTGCGATTAGGTTCGTCCGTCGCGACGTAGACCTTGGGGGCGAGGGACTTGTGTTCAGCCATTCGCGAAGCGTACCATTCAGGGTCGTGATACACTCGCTTGAAGCTCGTTTCGAACACTTTGTCCCCACGTCGGATGTGGACGGCATGGAAGACGCCGAGGTTGTCGGCAAGCTTGCGGGCAATCTTCTTCATGTGGTTCGGGTACATGACGGCCAGTTGGATCTGCTTGCGCTGGGGCCAGCCGTACATGGACCCCTTCCACTCCACCGAGCCCCACAACGTTTGGTTGGCGAAGTAAATGACGTCGGCCGCGTCTGTGCCAAACATGCGGATGATGTCCCGCTCCCCCCACTTCTTCATCGTCCCCGGTTTGTACTTGGAGCCATCGCGGAACACAGTCTTGACCGTGTACTTGGACCCCGGCTGCATGAACTCCTCGTCTAGAAACTTTTTGAAGGGCACACCCCTAGGAACCGCCACAGCCGAAACGACCTGGTTGAGAGCCTCCATGTTGATGACTCTGGGCATGCCCACGATGGCTGAGGCCGGGATGTTATTGTAGTTGTTGAAGTAATTGCTGTGCGGGGCGGCGGGGGGGAGAATGCACGTGCGGTTCAACAGTTTGCAGATGATGAGGGCGCTCTCCATCAACAGCCGCTGATTGTTCCATCCCCCGGACGGCTGGTAGAAAAAGTACTTGGGCATTGGCTTCTGCTTTGCAGACTCGGCAAAGTCGTACTTAGAATCCTGCTGGAGCTCCTTCGGTAAAGTCGTCTCGTCTATCGGCGGGTCAGTGTCGAGGTCGCAGTACTCCTGGTTAGGCAGACGTCTCCATGCGCACTTGGCATGTCGCGCGCAAACGTGCCAGAACTTGTGCTGACGGCACTCCACGTCCGTGTCCACGTCGTCCTCCTCCTCCTCTCCACCCTGAGACTGCTGCTGATCGAGTTGGGACTGCTCGGCAAAGTGCTCTTCGGCATCGTCGCTCTTCTCGGCCTCGACTGTTTCCACTGGGGATTTGACGACTTGCTGTGTCTCGTCAAGAGGAGGAGGCGGTGGCGGTTGAGCCTGATTGGACTGGGTATCATCCACCATCTTCTCCTCCTCATCGTCTTGCTCCGAAGAGGACGTCGAGGGAATCAACCCCGCGTTCTTGTCCGACATGACTGCAGGGGACTCTGGTGTCAAGGACGTGATGTGCGGGGTTGAGCGCGCGGACGTGGCTGCGGAAGACGCCGAAGAAGGCCAGGGGTGGACGTCAGGATCCATAGACTCGTCCATGAGCTTCATCTTTCGCATGACGTTCAAAACCCCGTTCCTAACCATGTTCTTATCGTGGCAAGCAGCTATGGACTCGGGCTTCTTGTACACAGCTTCGCAGTCGACTACCGGCATGCGCCAATACTTGCGCAAGTTGCTAGGAATGGTAATCTTGCGGATCTGTTTCATGACCGGGTGGAACGGACCCTCCGCAGCGTCCTTCTTCGTCACGGGAGCCCAAGTGTATGGCGCAATCTGAAGCCATAGCCCGTGGATCTTGGCCAGCTTGAAACCGACCACGATATCACCGTTCTTTACCGAGTCTTTCGTTAGGCCCATCTTGTCCTTCGAAGTAAGCGCCAGAGCTCCGATCGGGGAGGGTTTAGTCCTGATGGCAACGTAGGGCGCCACCACACGATACGCATATAGAAAATGACCAAAACCGCGCTCCTCAAGCTCTTCACGCTTGTACTTGGGGATGGGCTGAAGACCTCCCGGGACCGAGACACTTTCGTCATCCTGAGAATCAGCCTCGGTATCGTCTCCCTCTTCAGCTTCAGGGGCGCCCTCGACCACGACGTCATGGGCGTTCTCATCCACCGCGTGCTCCTCGTTACCAAGTTGCTCCTCGATTTCCGTCTCTGAGGACGCCGGCGTAGAATGATCTTCCACGACGACCTTGGACGCGTCACCTGCGGGCGCGTCATCCTCTTCGTGCTTCACTACGTGAACGACTTCCTCCGGCTCCTCTTTCGATTGCACACCAACCACAGGAGTTGAATCCGAAGCTCGCTTTGGTGGATCTTCTAACACTTTTCTGGCTGGGAGAGGCATGGTCTTTTGTTCAGCTTTGGCTTCATCATGAGCATCCTCCTCAGCATCTGCATCTTCATCGTCATCGTCTTCGTCCTCTTTTCCATCCGCAGTAGCAGCATCGCGAGTGTCCTCAACGCGGGTTCTCGCTTCCCCATCAGAAGAGGCACCGAGGTTGACAGTATTACCAACCACACTCTTCTTCTTATCCGTTTCTGGCCGGACGATTTCGACGACGTCCTCGTACGTGGTGAGGCCCCTGAGACCCTGTTTGGCGGCGCTGGATACCGATCTGCTAAGAGCGTTCAGCGAGCCACCAGTGGAGCGCAACACCTGCATTTTCTGGGTCGCGACGTCGACCGCCTCCTGGAAGCCCAAGGCGAGGTAGACTAGACCGGCTATTAGGCCGAAGAAGCAGCTCAGTCTGAGGAGCGCCGCGCATCTTCCTCTGCCCTGGGGTGCGGTCCCGACTGTCGTCGTCTGCAGTCCGCGCGGGGACACGGCTCTTCTTCGAATCACTGGTGGCATGGTTGGTCGGTCGGTTCCAAACTTCACACCAACTAGCTGGGTTGTAGTACAGTTGTACCACAATCCTTAGAAGGAAGACCACGAGGCGATGGCTGGCCACCTCTGGTGTGACTTCGGACGAGAAGAGTGAGTGAACTGCGTGGAATCGAAAGCGCAAGAGTGTCAATGATAGTGAAATGTCCCCTACATGCAAGTGCTTGCCAACCATTAGGCCACTCTGTGCTCCGTGTGGTATCTACCAATAACACTTTTTTGAATTTTTGAATTGTGCGCAGTACCTAAGCTCTCAGGCGAAAGGGCATATACTCTCTAGTTGTTGTACCTACTGTTCCAAGTTGTATGTGCTGAAGGGGGAAAATGGACGTCGAAGATGAGGCACGCCTAGACAGGGAAGACAGCGAGGATGAATACGAGGAGAAATTAGATCAGGACGAGGAAGAGAGCGTGGATGACAATGACGCTGAGGAGGAGGACGAGGACTCTTCTGTTCCTGGAGGGGATGACGAGCCTGAGAACAAGCAGGACGACAACAAGTCTCCGCATAGGGGCGGGGAGAAGGGCAGTGAGGAGAACAAGCAACAGGGATCGTCCGGAAAGCCCTCAAGAGGGTTAACAGGATACATGCTCTTCTTGAAAAACAACCGAGACTCCATCAAGCAAGAGCTGGGAGAAGGCAAAGCTGGATTGAAAGAAGTGGCTAAACTGGCCGCTGAGAAGTGGCGAGCTCTTAGCGAGGAGGAACGGACCAAGTGGAATGAGGACGCGAAGCTCGTCAAAGTCGAACCGAAAGCCCCGAAGGCGGATGATTCGGAAGAGGAAAAAGTAGCTTTACCCATATCCAAGGTCCGCGAGATACAAAAGAAGGACCCTGACGTGAAGAACGTCCAAGCAGGCGCGGTGAAGATGCTAGCCAAGGCCACAGAGATGTTCACCTCGGAGCTAACAAAGCTGGCGCTGAATTGCGGGGATCACAAGCGGATCCGACTAGTGGATGTTCACCATATCATCCATGCTCACGACGATAGGTTCGGGTTTCTCGCCTATGACTTTGAGACACCAGCGCAAATCGTGGGGCGAGAGGAGCGCGAGTCGCGACGAAAGAAGATGAAATCCGAGGCACCAGAACAGTCCGTGGCTCAAGCGCAAGGTAAAGGCTCCATCGCTTCGTACTTCACGAGTAGTGCAAAGACCGAGCGTGCTTGACAGCGACTCTCATTTTCTTTATGTAAATTTAGAGTCAATGCATGGTCTCATACTTCCTTTACATCCCCGTCAAATAGTACATTAGAGCCTGGTCCAACACGGATCATGTTTGTTGGCCAAGAGTTGTCTCCTCTCTTCGGTTGTCGCTCATACCTTTCAGTCATAATCAGCAGAAACAAAGAATAAATACGCCTCGCGCGGTAGCTTGCTTTCGCTTTCTCAAACGTCAATTTACAGTAACGCCGCCTCCCGAAAAGAGGAGGGGCGGGGGCGCGCTCGCATCACCCGTTGCTGCCGGGGCGTCAGGGGCACCTCCATTCGGAGCAGTGTTAAGGACAAGCAAGTTTTGTACGCGATCTACGGCGTGAACAGTGCCGAGGAATTGGCCGCGCACGTCTTCTAAGACAAACCCTTTGTCGTAGCGTGCAGCATCCCGCGTTTTCAGGACGGTTAGTGCACCTCGCGGTAGATTTTCGTTGTATACGATGATCTTTCCGTGCTCATCGTCAATGCCTACAACGATGCCATCGCGATACCGCTGCCCCACTTTGTATTTGGCAACGTTCCGCGAGTTCAAACATGTGACAAAGCCAGGGAGCATGTTCTGAGTTTGAGCGGTCGATGCAGCGGGGCCTGTCTGGAATGCTACTCGGGTCGCGGGCGCTGTTCTATTTAGCTCGATATCGGACATTGTCATTGCGCTCTTCGTCCTACGCACTGGCTTGTCCTGCGGCGAGTTAGACTTCTTCTGGCTGGCCGGATTGGTCGGAATATGAGCGGTCGTGCCGGCTCCAACCGTACGCTTCCTCTCCCGATACTGGCTTGTTGGCGTCCCCGGGGCCTTCTCCGCTAATTCGACCATCTTCATCAGCTGGTCTGAGCTGTCGAACCCGGAATTGCGCCTTTGCTCAATGGAGGGA
>Ga0075012_10001731_pt1 | contig 21857 bp, 28 predicted proteins | sample All_14_2_FD_71474 | JGI IMG/M metagenome (GOLD analysis project Ga0075012, IMG submission 71474) | Freshwater microbial communities in response to fracking from Pennsylvania, USA - Allegheny Zone_MetaG_DW_15 | ecosystem: Environmental > Aquatic > Deep subsurface > Groundwater > Drilled...
CGCCCCGGGTCATCCCCAGAGGCTCGCGACGAGCACGTCGACCACCGCGAGCCCGCCCGCGGCGTGGAACCACGGCCGCACCCGGCCCCCGCGCCCCTTCGCGATCACGGCGGCGATCGCCGCGCCGAGCACGACCACCGCGATCGCGAGCTTCGTCACGACCCACGCGACGTCGATCTCGCGGCCGGTGGCCTGCCGCATCCCGACGAGGGCGAGACCGGTCGCCACCTGCACGATCGCGCCCGACAGCAGCGGCCAGAGCACGAAATCGTCGCGGCGGCGCAGTTGGGTGAAGAAGGTGCCCACGACGGCGGCGAGGCCGAGCATGTGCAGCGCGAACACGGAGTGGCGAGCGAGGTCGAGAGGATCCATCCCCCGAGGGTCGCGGAACGGCCGCCCCCGCCACAGGGCCGAAAGGCCCGGCTCAGTCGTGGCCGGGGATGATGATCGCGTCGGTCTTCGTGTTCGACCCCGCGACGTAGATGTCGGGTTCGATGTAGATGACGCGCGCCGCGGGCACCGCCTCGCGCACCGCCACCTCGATCTCGTTGATCGCCCGCGCGATGTCGGTCGCCTTCGTCGCCTTCGGCACCGCGACCTTGGCCGCGACCATGAGCTCGTCGGGCCCGAGGTAGAGGGTCTTCATGTGGATGATCGCCTCGACGTTGGCGTGACCGGCGAATGCCGCCCGGATGCGCGCGACATCGCCCCGGGTCGCTCCCTCGCCGACGAGCAGGCTCTTCGTCTCGATGCCGAGGATGACGGCGACCGCGATGAGCAGCACGCCGATCGCGATCGTGCCGATGGCATCCCAGATGACCTCGCCCGTGACGATCGACAGCCCGACGCCCGCGAAGGCGAACACCAGGCCGGTCAGGGCGGCGAGGTCCTCGAGCAGGATGACGGGGAGCTCGGGTTGCTTCGCGTGGCGGATGAACGCGAACAGGCTCTCCTCGCCGCGGGACTTGTTCGCCTCGATGATCGCCGTGCGCAGCGAGAAGCTCTCGAGCACGATCGCGACGGTCAGCACGATGAGCGGGATCCACGGCAGGTTCAGCTCTTCGTGCGCCTCCAACTTGTGGATGCCCTCGTAGAGGGAGAACATGCCGCCGACGCTGAACAGGATGATCGCCACGACGAACGCGAAGACGTAGCGTTCGCGGCCGTAGCCGAACGGGTGCTCCTCGTCGGCCGCCTTCTTCGCGCGGCGCCCGCCGACGAGCAGCAGCACCTGGTTGCCGGCGTCGGCGACGGAGTGCACGCCCTCGGCGAGCATCGACGCGGAACCCGAGATCGCGGCGGCGGCGAACTTGGTGATCGCGATTCCGGTGTTCGCGAGCAGTGCCGCCACGACCGCCCGGGTGCCGCCCTCGGTGCTCATGAGTTCAAACCTACACTCGGGGTATGAGCGCCACTCTCCCTCGCATCGCCATCCTCGGGGCGGGCTCGATGGGCGGTGCGATCCTCGCCGGACTCGTCGACTCGGGTCTCGCCGCCGACGGCGTGGCGGTCACCAACCGCACCACCGCGAAGGCCGACGCGGTGCGGATGCCGGGGGTCGACTCGTACGCCCTCGAGCAGCACCGGGACGCCAACTCGACCGCCCTCGAGGGCGCCCGCGTCGTGATCGTCGGCGTCAAGCCCGCGATGGTGCCCGCCCTGCTCGAGCAGATTGCGGACGACCTCAAGCCGGACGCGATCGTGGTGAGTGTCGCCGCCGGCGTGACGATCGCGACGATGGAGGCGATCGTCCCCCACGCGGTCGCGCGCACGATGCCGAACACGCCGTCCCTCGTGCGCCGCGGCGTCACCGGCCTGGCCGGGGGTTCGCGGGTCACCGCCGAGCAGCTCGCGCTCGTGCGCGCCGTGTTCGAGACCGTCGGCGTCGTGCTCGAACTCGACGAGTCGCGCATCGACGCGCTGAGCACGATCTCGGGCTCGGGACCGGCCTACGTGTTCTTCCTCATCGAGCAGCTCACGGGCACGGCGCTGCGGCTCGGCTTCACGGCCGCCGAGGCCCGGCTCCTCGTGGAGCAGACCTTCCTCGGCGCGAGCGAGCTGCTGCAGGCGTCGGATGCCGACCCCGCCGAGTTGCGGCGGCGCGTCACGAGCCCGAACGGCACGACGATGCGGGCGATCGAGGTCATGGAGCAGGCGCAGCTCGACGCGATGTTCGATCGGGCGACCGCCGCGGCCCTGGCCCGCGCCCGGGAGATGGCCGCCGGCGGTTAGGACAGCGCCGAGAACTTGTCGAGATCGGCGGTACTGCCGCTCGCGATGATGAGGTCGTGGTTCGACACGACCGTGTCGGCCGTCGCGTAGGTGAAGTCCTTGCCGGGGCTCTTCACCCCGACGACGGTGATGCCGTACTTCTGACGCACGTGCGCCTCCGCGAGCGAGATGCCGCGGATCGGCTTCGGCGGGTACATCTTGACGATCGCGAACCCGTCGTCGAACTCGATGAAGTCGAGCATGCGGCCCGAGACGAGGTGCGCGACGCGCTCGCCCGCCTCCGCCTCCGGATAGATGACGTGGTTGGCTCCGATGCGGCTCAGGATCTTGCCGTGCGACTGACTGATCGCCTTCGCCCAGATCTGCGGGATCTTGAGGTCGACGAGGTTCGCGGTGATGAGCACCGAGGCCTCGACCGACGACCCGACCGCGACGACCGCGATCGAGAAGTCGCCCGCGCCGATCTGCTGCAGCGCATCGATCGAGCGCGCATCCGCCTGCACGGCATGGGTGACCCGCTCGGCCCACTTCTGCACGAGACCCATGTCTTCGTCGACGGCGAGCACGTCGCGGTCGAGCCGGGCGAGCTGCCCCGCGGTGGCCGCCCCGAACCGGCCGAGGCCGATGACGAGAACGGGAGCGTCATGGGCGATCTTCTCAACCAACGATGGGCCTCTCTTCTGGTCGCGTGAACAATTGTCGTCGCTGCGCCGCGGCGAGGCCGGCGGCGAGCGTCACCGTGCCGACGCGGCCCGCCCACATCGTGGCGGCGAGCACGTACTTGCCGGCGTCGGGCAGCTCCGCGGTCAGTCCCGTGCTCAGCCCGCACGTCGCGAAGGCCGAGATGACGTCGAACAGCACGCGGTCGAGGGGCTCGTCGGTGAGCTGCAGGATGATGATCGACGCCGTCGCGACGATCGTCGCCCCCCACAGCACGACGCTCACCGCGAGACGCAGCACATCGGACGGGATGCGGCGCCCGAGCACCTGCACGTCGCCGTACCCCTTCGCCTCGGCGAGCGCCGCGAGGAAGAGCACCGCCAGGGTCGTGACCTTGATGCCGCCGGCCGTCGACGCCGAACCGCCGCCGACGAACATGAGCATGTCCATGAGCAGGAGCGTCGAGCCGTTCATCTCGTTGACGTCGACGTTCGCGAAGCCGCCCGACCGGGTCATGAGCGACATGAAGCCCGCGGTCATCGGTCGGGCGGCCGCATCCTGACCACCGAGCGTCGCCGGGTTCGACCACTCGAGCGCGAGGATCGCGACCGCGCCGAGCACGGCGAGCACGACGGTCGTGATGAGGGTGAGCTTCACGTGGAGCGATAGCCGCACACGCGCGCGCACGAGCCGCAGCAGGCCGAAGATCACCGGAAAGCCGAGGCTGCCGAGGAAGACCCCGACGCCGATCACCGAGAGGAACCACGGGTCGGTCGCGAACGGCTCGACGCCCTCCTCGGTCGGCACGAAGCCCGTGTTCGTGAAGGCGCTCGCCGCGAAGTAGAAACCCTTCCAGATGGCGGCCCACGGGTCGAGCCCCGCGAGCAGCAGCCGCGGCACGATGAGCGCCGTGAGGAAGAGCTCGATGATGAGCGCCGACAGGGCGACCGTCGCCAGCAGCCCGCCGATCTCGCCGAGCCGCACCGCTTGCGACTCCGAAACGGGACCGGCGTGGATGCGCGACGGGTTCGTGTCGCTCGCGGCGAGAAGCCGTTGCCGCAGCCCGAGCTTCCGCGAGACGACGAGGCCGAGGATGCTCGCGAGCGTCAGCACCCCGATCCCCCCGACCTGCAGGCCGATGAGGATCGCGACATTGCCGAAGACCGACCACTGCGTCGACATGTCGACCGTCGTGAGCCCGGTGACACAGATCGCCGACACCGCCGTGAAGAGGGCGTCGACGATCGGCACCGCTTCCCCCGTGGGGCTCGCCCACGGTGTCGCCAGCAGCGCCGCGAGCACGAGGATCAGCGCCGTGAAGATGAGGATCGCGAACCGGGCCGGCGACTTGCGGGCGAAGTCCTCGAACCCGTCACGGAGCCGACCGGCGAGCGAGATCCCCTCGCGCGCGCGACCGAGTCCGGGGTTCGCTCGCACAGTCGGCCATGGTACTCCGCGACTACCCTGAAGGGATGTCCGACATCTTCGACGTCCTCGCCGACGGCACGCGGCGCGACATCCTGCGTCGACTCCTCGACGCAGACGCGGCGGCGAGCGACCTCGTCTACGAGCTCGGGCTGACGCCGCCGACCGTCGCCCGGCACCTCGCGCGACTTGTCGATGCCGGACTCGTGACGGTGCGCGGGGAAGGCCGTGCCCGCAGCTACACGTTGCGCGCCGCGCCGCTCGACACCGTCGACGCGTGGCTCTCCCCCTTCCTCGGGGGTGCGTCGACGACCGCGACGGCATCGGATGACGCCGCGGGCCCGACGATCTTCGCGGCCTGGGCGGGCACCGACGCCGGCGACCGGGTCGGACGGGTCGCCGCCGACGCCGCGCACAACGCCCGCGTCGCCCTCGACGCCGCGCAGGAGAAACTGCAGGGCGCGCAGAAGCGAGTCGCCGAGAAGCTGCCGCGCTGGGGCCGCGAATCCTGACCCTTCGGCCGCACCACAAGCCGTAGACACCGCCCGGCGCGACGGCCTAGTCTGATCGGTCGAGCGCACTCCACTCACACCAGCAACATCATCCCCAGAAGTTCGATCGACGACAGGGAGCGGACATGGCAGGAGCACTCTCCGACATGCGCTTCCTCACCGTCGCCGAAGTCGCCGAGATGATGCGCGTCTCCACGATGACCGTGTACCGGCTCGTGAAGTCGGGCGAGCTGCCCGCCGTGCGATTCGGGCGCTCCTACCGCATCCCCGAGAGCGCCGTCGCCGCCGCCGTCCAGCTGCCGGACGCGCAGAGCAACCGCGCAGGGTAGACTCGCGCCTTGTGATTTCCGCGGTTCGATGAGGGCCCGGGTGGTCCTTACGTCGAAACGAGGTGAACATGGGTTCCGTCATCAAGAAGCGCCGCAAGCGCATGGCGAAGAAGAAGCACCGCAAGCTCCTGCGCAAGACGCGTCACCAGCGTCGCAACAAGAAGTAACTCGTCGGTCGGGGTCCGCCCGCATTCGCGAGAGTCAAGAGCGGGGACCCCTACCCCGATTGACTCTCACGAACGCGGGCGGACCCCTTCTGCGTTTCCCGCGACGCTGGCAACGCGTCTCGCTCGAAGCCGCTCGAAACCGGATCAGCGAAGCCCGCGGGTTGAGTAGCGCCCGCGCGGTGCGCGGACGCGTATCGAAACCAGCCCCGTGCTAGTCGGTGGGGGAGCGGCGGGCTCCGCGGCGCACGCGGCGAGCTTCGCGGCGCACGCGGCGGCGGGCTTCGCGGATGCTGCGCGGCGACAGGCGCATCACGGGCCAGCCGTTCTGCTGCGCGTGGTGGGCGAGGATGGCATCCGGGTTGACGACGACCGGATTGCCCACCATCTCCAGCAGCGGGATGTCGTTGCGGCTGTCGGAGTAGGCCCAGCAGTCGTCGAGGCGCGCGCCCGCCGTCGCGGCGAGGTCGCGGGCCGCGTCGGCTTTGCGCTCCGCGTGCAGCGTGTGCCCGACGAGGCGTCCGGTGTAGACGCCGTCGACCGACTCGACGACCGTGCCGAGCGCTCCGGTCAGGCCCAGGTGCTCAGCCATGACGGTGCCGATCTCGACCGGGGTCGCCGACACGAGCCACACCTCGTGGCCTTTCGCGATGTGCTCCTGGGCGAGTCCGACCGTGTCGGGGTAGAGCCGCTTCGAGATGCGGTGCTCCCAGATGCGTTCCGCGAGCGCGTTGATCTCGGCGACCGAGTGCCCGCCGACGAGTCCGAGGGCGCGGTCGCGCGCGCTGTCGAGATGTTCGAGGTTCTCGCCGACGGCGATGAACCGCCGCTGATGCCACGCGAAGCGGGCGATCTCGCGGAAGCCGATGATGCCGCGCGCCCAGGCCTCGCGCCCGAGGTGGAACAAGCTCGTGCCGCGCATGAGCGTGTTGTCGACGTCGAAGAACGCCATGATCGGGCGGTCGCTCGGGGTCGGGCTCTCGAGCGGGGAGGTGGGGGTGTCGTCGCTCGGGGTGGGGCGGGCATCCTCGGGCATCCCCCCAGGGTAGTTGCCGCGTACTGTAGGAGCCGTGCCCCACGTCGTGCTTCTCGGCAAGCCGGGGTGTCATCTCTGCGACGCGGCGCGCACCGTCGTGACCGACATCGTCGCCGAATTCCCGCACGTCACGGTCGAGGAGCGTTCGATCCTCGACGATCCGGTGCTGCTCGATCGGTACGCCGAAGAGATCCCCGTCGTGCTCATCGACGACCGCGTGCACACCATCTGGCGGGTCGACCCCGCACGACTGAGAAAGGCCCTCGCATGATCCGACACCTCGTGCTCTGGAAGCTCGCCGCCGAATCCCCCGACGAGAAGGCCCGCGTCGTCGCCGAGATGGCGCAGCGCTTCGCCGCCCTCGTGCCGCTCATCGACGGCACCGAGCGGCTCGACATCCGCGCCGACCTCGGGGCGACCGACGGCAACTGGGATGTCGTGCTCGACTCCGACTACCGGGATGCGGCGGCGCTCGACGCCTACCAGGTGCATCCCGAGCACGTCGAGGTCGCCGCCTACGTGCGCTCGGTCGTGACCGCACGGGTGTGCGTCGACTTCGAGGCCTGACCGGCATAGTCTGATCGCGGATCAGAGTCGACCGAGAGGATCCGCCATGAAGTTCCAGATCGTCAAAGGCAAGAGCACGACCCAGCCGTACTTCTGGCGCATCGTGGCATCCAACGGTCAGACCCTCGCCGTGAGCGAGAACTACACGCAGAAGGCCTCGGCGAAGAGTGCCGTCGAGTCGGTCATGAAGAGCGCCGGCGGCGCGACCGTCGAAGACCTCACCTAGGTCGACGTCGAGGGTCGTCGTCCGGCTCAGCGTCGGACGACGACCGACCGCCCGGCGAGGTCTTCGAGCCCGCGGTGCCGGGGCGCCGCGATGAGGATGCCGAGCAGCGCCGCCCAGAGCACGACCGGGATCACGAAGAACCCGAGGATCGGGTCGATCACGTCGCTGCCGCCGAACGGCAGCCGGGCGAGGATCTGCAGGATCGCGATCGTCAGGAGGACGGGCGCGACGATGACGAGGCTCCGCAGGATCGCCCACGCGCCGATCGGGCGACCGGTGACAACGTGGACGACGCGCAGCCGCGTCATCCACTTGCCCGGGGTGACGCCGAGGGTCGCCGTGAGCACCGTCGCGAGCACCGCCGACGCGAACGGCACGATCGGGATCGCATACAGGCCCCAGAAGTCGTCGGAGAAGAGCCCGATGAAGACGACGAAGGTCGTCACCAGCACCGTGCCGAGCCCGTCGAGCGCAAACGCGAGGGCGCGCAGCGCCGGGTGCGCGAGACGCTCGGTCGGCTGCTCGCCGTAGGCCGGTGGGGCGTCGTCCACCGACGTCGGTTCGGCGTCGAAGATCTCGAGCCCGTCGCCGGGCGGCGGGGGTGGCGCGTCGCTCATGCCCGCAGCCTAGAGGGCTACGGCGTGAGGCGGTTGGGCCCGCGGAAGAGGTAGGTGACCTCGCGGATCGACGACTGGTGCAGCAGCAGCATGATGACGCGCGACAGCCCCATGCCGAACCCGCCGTGCGGGGGGACGCCGTAGCGGAAGAAGTCGAGGTAGAACCCGAGCTCTTCGGGGTCGAGCCCCTTTTCGCGCGCTTGCACTTCGAGCACGTCGACACGGTGCTCGCGCTGCGCGCCGGTCGAGATCTCGACGCCGTTGAACAGCAGGTCGTAGGAGTTGGTGAGCGTCGGGTCGCCCTCGTGACGCATGTGGTAGAACGGCCGGATTCCGGTGGCGTAGTCGGTGACGAACACGAACTCGTGGCCGTACTCCTCGCGCACGTACTCCGCCAGGCGGCGCTCGCCCTCGGGGTCGAGGTCGCCGTCGGCGCGCGGCACCGTGTAGCCGCGGCTCTGCAGGATGGTGTGCGCTTCGGCGAGCGGGATGCGGGGGAACGGCGTCGACGGCACCGTCACCTCGATCTCGAACGCGGCCTCGATCTCGGCGCCGTGCTTCTCTTTCACCGCCGTGAGTGCGGCGACGAGCAGTTGTTCGTGCATCGCCATGACATCGTCGTGCGAGTCGATCCACGAGATCTCGGCGTCGACCGAGATGAACTCGGTCGCGTGCCGGCTCGTGAACGACGGGTCGGCGCGGAAGGCGGGCGCCACCTCGAAGACCTTGCCGAAGCCGGCGGGCTGGGCCATCTGCTTGAAGAACTGCGGGCTCTGCGCGAGGTAGGCCTTCGTCTCGAAGTACTCGACCTCGAACAGTTCGGCGCGACTCTCCGACGCCGACGCCATGAGCTTCGGCGTGTGGATCTCGATGAACCCGTTGTCGACCCACCAGGTGCGCAGCGCGTGCAGGAACGTCGTCTGCACGCGGAAGATGAGGTTCTGCTCGGGGCGACGCAGGTCGAGGAAGCGCCAGTCGAGCCGCTTGTCGATCGACGAGTCGTCGGCGATGGGGGAGTCGAGGGCCGGGGCGACGACATCCAGGTCGCCGATCTTCACCTCGAGGCCGCCGAGCTTGACGCGCTCGTCGTGCTTGAGCTCGCCCTCGACCGACACGAACGTGCCCGCCGTGAGGCCCGAGATCGTGGCCGCCACGGGGTCGGGCTGCGGGTCGTCGCCGGCGTCGAGGCGCGGGTGCACGAGCTGGGCCGCGCCCGACTCGTCGCGCAGCACGATGAACTGCACCTTCTTCTGGTCGCGCACGGTGTCGACCCATCCGGCGACCCGGACGGGCCCTTCGGCGGCGGCGGCGAGGTCGGCGATCAGGGTGCGAGATGTCACGGGGCCTGAGTCTATCCGCGCCCCCTCGGGCGTTCTCGCAGCCAACCGCCTTGTAAGCTCGGGGTCGTGCCTGCCGAACTCGTCCACCTCGTGCGGCACGGCGAAGTCGAGAACCCCGACGGCGTGCTCTACGGCCGCATCGAAGGGTTCGGGCTGAGTGAGCGCGGCCATCGGATGGCGGAGCTCGCCGCCGCCTCGCTCGCCGGCCGCGACATCCGCGCCGTCGCCGCGAGCCCCCTGCAGCGCGCTCAGGAGAGCGCCGCCCCGTGGGTCGGACGGTTCGAGCGCGAACTGCAGACCGACGAGCGTCTCATCGAGCCCACCAACCGCTTCGAAGGGCTCAACATGCGGCGCGACGTGCCGCGCTCGCCGAAGTACTGGCGGTACTTCGCGAACCCGCTGCGGCCGTCGTGGGGCGAGCCGTTCGTGAGCGTGCAGGCACGCATGATCGGAGCCGTCGCCGACCACTGGGCGAGCGTCGACGGCGGTGAGGTCGTGCTCGTGAGCCACCAGATGCCGATCGTCATGGTCGCGCGCACGGTTGCGCGCAAGCCACTCGCCCACAACCCGTCGACCCGGCGCTGCGCCCTGTCGAGCATCACGACGCTCGAACGCCGCGGCGACCGTTTCGTCGAGGTCTCCTACACCGAGCCGGCCGCCGAGCTGCTCGCCGACGCGATCGACACGGGAGCGGTGTGAGGCGCCGCGCGCTCGCCGCGGCCCTCGCCGTCGCGGGCCTGCTGCTCGCCGGGTGCACCTCCGACGACGGCATCGCGGGCGAGAACACCGGCGGCTACATCTCGGGCGACGGGTCGGTGCTCACGGTGCCCGAGTCGGCCCGCGCCGACGTCGGCGCGTGGGGTGGCGACACCGTCGACGGTGAGCGCATCGACAGCACCGAGATCGACGGCGTCGTCGTGCTCAACTTCTGGTACGCCGGGTGCCCGCCGTGCCGCGACGAAGCCGGTGACCTCGAGGAGGTCGCCGTCGAGTACGCCGACCGGCTCACCTTCCTCGGCGTCAACATCCGTGACACCGCGCCGACGGCCGCGTCGTTCGAAGAGGAGTTCGGCGTCACCTACGATTCGATCCTCGACGCGTCGACGCGCGATGTGCTGCTCGCCTTCGCGGGCGACGTGCCGCCCTCCGCCGTGCCGACGACGCTCGTGCTGGATGCTGACGGCCGCGTCGCCGCGCGCATCGCGGGGCGCATCCCGAGTGCGCAGACGCTCGCCGACATCATCGACGACGTGCTCGCCGAGTCATGAGCCTCGCCTGATGGGCGACATCGTCGCGGACGGGGGGCTCTGGCTCGCGCTGCCGATCGCGATCGCGGCGGGGCTGCTGTCGTTCCTGTCGCCGTGCGTGCTGCCGCTCGTGCCGGGCTACCTCGGCTACGTGTCGGGTGTCGCGGGCGGGGCCGAGAAGCGCCGCAGCCGCGTCGTCGTCGGGGCGCTGCTGTTCATCCTCGGGTTCACTGTCGTGTTCGTCACCGTCAACTTCCTCGGCGCGACGACCGCGCGATTCTTCCTCGAGTACGGCGACCTGCTGCAGCGCATCGGCGGGGTCGTCGTCATCCTGCTCGGTCTCGTCTTCATCGGCCAGGTGACCTTCCTGCAGCGCACCATCAAGCCCGCATGGCAGCCGCGCACCGGGCTCGTCGGCGCCCCGCTGCTCGGCATCGTCTTCGCGATCGGCTGGACGCCGTGCCTCGGCCCGACGATCGCCACCGTCTTCCTCATGTCGGGCTTCGACCCCGTGCGCGCCATCGTGCTCGCGTTGGCCTACTGCGTCGGTCTCGGCATCCCCTTCCTGCTCGTCGCGATCGGCGTCGGCTGGGTCGGCACGTCGCTTCGCTGGGTGAAGCGCCACATCCGCGTCGTCAACATCATCGGCGGGGTCATGCTCATCGCGGTCGGCCTGCTGCTCGTGACCGGCGTGTGGAACCTGCTCATGTCGAACTTCCAGGCGGTGATCGATGGCTTCGTTCCGGCCCTCTGATCACATCGACGCCGCGCCCCAGGCGCCCGAGCTGCCGAAGCTCGGCCCCGTCGGGTTCGCACGCTTCGTCTGGCGCCAGTTGACGAGCATGCGCACGGCGCTCGTGCTGCTGCTGCTGCTCGCGCTCGCCGCCGTGCCCGGATCGCTCGTGCCGCAGCGCACCTCCGACCCCAACGGGGTGCTGCAGTTTCAGGCCCGCGACCCGGAGGGCTTCGCGATCCTCGACTCGCTCGGGGTGTTCTCGACATTCTCGTCGCCGTGGTTCTCGGCCATCTACCTGCTGCTGTTCGTCTCGCTCATCGGCTGCATCATCCCGCGGTCGCGGCACCACTTCGAGGCGTTGCGGTCGCGCCCGCCGAAGACCCCGGCGCGCCTGTCGCGCCTCGTCGGGTTCACCTCGGTCGAGACCACGGTGGATGCCGAGACGGCGGTGCACGCAGCGCGTCGCCTGCTGAAGAGTCAGCGCTACCGGGTGGAGCGCTACGGCGACTCGATCTCCGCCGAGCGCGGGTATCTGCGCGAGACGGGCAACCTCGTGTTCCACACCGCGCTCGTCGGCGTGCTCGCGGGCGTCGCGATCGGCGGCGGCTTCGGCTACAACGGGCAGCGGCTGCTCATCGAGGGCGAGCCGTTCGCCAACGTGCTCGCCGACTACGACTCGTTCTTCCCCGGGCCGTGGGTCGACCCCGACACCTCGCTTGAGCCGTTCGGGCTGCGGCTCGATGCGTTCGACTCCGAGTACGAGTTCGATCAGGACGCCCGCACCTGGCATCCGCTCGACTTCGAGGCGACGATGGGCGTGCGCGACGGCGGCGGCGACTGGCGGGCCGCGACGCTCAAGGTCAACTCGCCGCTCGAGGTCGGCGGCACGCAGGTGTACCTGCTCGCCAACGGGTACGCGCCCGTCGTGACGGTGCGCGACCCCGACGGCGAGATCGTGTATCGGCAGGCGGTGCCGTTCCTCGCCACCGACGGCAACCTCACGAGCGGTGGCGTCATCAAGGTGCCCGACGGCCTCTCGGACCAGCTCGGCATGCAGGGGTTCTTCTATCCCGACGCCGTCGCCAACGACCTGGGCGCCTTGACCTCGTTCTCGCCCAACCTCACCGAGAACGCGCTGCTCACGCTCTTCGTCTTCCGGGGCGACCTCGGCCTCGCCGACGGCCGGGGGGCGAACGTCTACACGCTCGACACCGAGAACATGGAGCAACTCGCGGGCCGGGAGGATGCGCTCGCGCTGCAGATCGGCGACACCGTCGACCTGCCCGACGGGATGGGCACGCTCGAGCTCGAGAGCGTCGCGACGTACGTGGGGCTCGACATCCATCACGACCCCGCCCAGGCGTGGGTGCTCGGGTTCGCCCTCGCGGCGGTCGGCGGTCTGCTCACGAGTCTCTTCATTCCGCGGCGACGCATGTGGATCAAGGTCGTGTCGGGCGCCGACGGCACGCGTGTGGAGTACGCGGGCCTCGCGCGCGGGGAGGACCCGGGCCTCGCGGTCGCCGTCGCCGAACTCGCGCGGGCGCACACCGAGGCCCTCGGTACCCCCTCGCGGCCGAACGTAGGATGACGATGTGAACTCCGAGACTCTCGCCGCCTGGTCGCTCGTCGGCGTGTACTCCGCGGCCGCCGTCTATCTCGGGGCGTTCGTGCTCTTCCTGCTCGACCTCGCGAAGCGTTCTGCTGATGCCCCCGCCCGAGCCGTCGCCGCGGAGGCCACCGCGACGGCGGGGTCGACGGCCGTGCTCGTCGAGGCGCCCCCCGCCCCGCCCGCCGTCGCGCGGCCGAGCCGCAACGCGCGCATCGCGTTCGCGCTCACCGCTCTCGGCTTCGCCGTGCACGCCCTCGCGATCGTGCTGCGCGGGGTCGCCGCCGAGCGGGTGCCGTGGGCCAACATGTTCGAGTTCGCCCTCACCGGCACGGGCATCATCGTGGGCGTCTTCGTGTTCGCGAACCTGTGGAAAGACCTGCGCTTCCTCGGCACCTTCGTCACCGGTCTCGCCGTGCTGCTGCTCGTGCTCGCGACGCGCAACCTCTACGTCGACGTCATCCCGCTGCCTCCGGCCCTCGACTCGGCCTGGCTCGTCATCCACGTGCTCGTCGCCATCCTCGGCACGGGCTTTTTCGCGCTCGGCGCGGGGCTGTCGATCATGCAACTGCTGCAGCAGCGCCGCGAAGCGGGCCGCCTCTCGGGAGCCTCGTTCCTCACCCGCATCCCCGGCTCGACGACGCTCGAGTCGCTCGCCTACCGGGTCAACGTCATCGGCTTCGTGCTGTGGACCTTCACGCTCATCTTCGGCGCGATCTGGGCCGAGCGGGCGTGGGGCCGCTACTGGGGCTGGGACACGAAAGAGGTCTGGACCTTCGTGATCTGGGTCGTCTTCGCCGGCTACATCCACGCGCGCGCGACGCGCGGCTGGCGCGGCACGCCGTCGGCGGTGCTCGCGATTATCGGCTTCGCGGCGGTGCTGTTCAACTTCACCGTCGTCAACCTGTTCTTCACCGGCCTGCACGCCTACTCGGGGCTCTGAGCCCCCGCGGCGAGCACCTCGCGGCACCGCTCGAGCCGCGCGAACCACCAGTCACGGCGCTCCGGCGCGGCCGCCCAGCGGTCGAGCAGGTCGGGGTCGGCGTCGACCCGGTCGACGGGGATGCGGCCCTCGCGCGGCAGCAGCGGTCGCGTCGCGACATCGGCGGCGAGCAGGGCGGCCGTGCCGAGCCCGCAGTCGTACTCGAGCTCCGGCAGGGCGGCCGCGAGTCGCGCGCCCATCGCGAGGCCGACCGAGGTGTCGAGGGCGCTCGAGACGACCGCGGGCAGACCGGATGCCGCGACGATCCGCAGGGACGCCGCGATCCCGCCGAGCGGGGCGGCCTTCACGACGAGCAGGTCGGCGGCTCCCGCCGCGACGACGGCGAGGGGATCGGCGGCCTTGCGCACGCTCTCGTCGGCCGCGATCGGCAACTGCCAGTCGGCGAGCCGCGTCCGGAGCTCGGCGAGTTCGGACACGGTCGCGCACGGCTGCTCGAGGTACTCCAGGTCGAAGGGGGCGAGCGCGTGCGCCGCATGTTCGGCCTCGTCGACGTTCCAGCCGCCGTTGGCGTCCACCCGGATGCGCCCCGCGGGTCCGAGCCGCTCGCGGACGGCCCGCACGCGCGCGAGGTCGTCGGCGAGCGTCTGCCCGCGCTCGGCGACCTTCACCTTGACCGTACGCGTCGCGCCGAACCGGTCGAGCACGGCGTCGACGCGAGAGGGGTCGACGGCCGGCAGCGTCGCGTTGACCGGCACGGAGTCGCGCACGAGGTCGGGCTCGGCGCCCCAGCCGAAGTCGACGGCGGCGGCGAGCCAGGTCGCGGCCTCGGCGTCGTCGTACTCGGTGAACGGCGCGAACTCGGTCCAGCCGGAGGGGCCGCGCAGCAGCATCGCCTCCCGCACCTCGAGACCGCGGAACCGCGTGCGCAACGGCAGGGCGACGACGTGCGCGTCGGCGCGCAGGTCCCGGATCGGGGGCAGCTCCACGGGCTCAGTCTCGCGCACTCCGCCTAGGCTCGATCCCGTGACCGAAGCGGATGTCGTCGACGCCCCGGCGCCGATCGAGCGTCGCCCGGTGCGCTGGCCCGGTCGCGCGGTGCTCGTGCTCGGCCTCGTGACCCCGCTCGCCGTCGCGACCGGCGTGGGGGCGGCCTCTCTCGACGCCTTCCTCGTCGCGACCGTCGCCGCGTGGGCGGGCATCGGTGCGAGCGTGCTCGCCGTGCTCGGCGGGATCGTCGCGATCATCGGCAACTGGGAGCGCGGGGCCGCGATCGGCGGCGTCGCCTTCGGAGTGCTCGGCAACCCGCTCGTGCTGCTGCACGGGCTCGACGCGATCGGAAGCCTGTAGATGACCGTGGTCTCGGAACTGTTCGACGCGGAGCGCTGGGTCGAGGTCGAGGGGTTCGGCGATCTCGCCGACCTCACCTATCACCACGACACGACGGGACGCATCGCGCGCGTCGCGTTCGACCGGCCGGAGGTGCGCAACGCGTTCCGGCCGCAGACGGTCGACGAACTCGCGCGAGCCCTCGACGACGCCCGCATGAATCCGCGCATCGGCGTCGTGCTGCTCACCGGCAACGGCCCCTCGCCGAAGGACGGTGGCTGGGCCTTCTGCTCCGGGGGCGATCAGCGCATCCGGGGCCGGGGCGGGTATGAGTATCGGGACGATGAGGGTTTCGATACGCGTCCGGCGGGGCCGGGCGCTACTCAACCCGCGACCATGGGGCGGCTGCACATCCTCGAGGTGCAGCGCCTCATCCGGTTCATGCCGAAGGTCGTCATCGCCGTCGTGCCGGGCTGGGCGGCGGGGGGCGGGCACTCGCTGCACGTCGTGTGCGACCTCACGATCGCGAGCCGCGAGCACGGCCGGTTCAAGCAGACGGATGCCGACGTCGGGTCGTTCGACGGCGGCTACGGCAGCGCGTACTTCGCGAAGCAGGTCGGGCAGAAGTTCGCGCGCGAGGTGTTCTTCCTCGCTCAGGAGTACGACGCCGAACGCGCGATGCAGATGGGCGCTGTCAACGCCGTCGTCCCGCACGCCGAACTGGAGTCGACGGCGCTGTCGTGGGCTGAGACGATCCTCGGCAAGAGTCCCACGGCGATCCGCATGCTCAAGTTCGCGATGAACTCCGCCGACGACGGGATGGTCGGGCTGCAGGTCTTCGCGGGCGAGGCGACGCGGCTCGCCTACGGCACCGACGAGGCCGCCGAGGGTCGCGACGCGTTCCTGCAGAAGCGCGCCCCCGACTGGTCGCCGTACTCCTGGCCGTTCTGAGCGCGGCCGGCTGATGCGCGCCTTGCGAGTCGTCGCCCCCGGCCCCGACGTGCTGCCGGAACTGCGGTCGGCCCTCGCGGGCGGCGACGCGATCCTCGTCGGGGCGCCGAGCTCCGACCTGCCCGCCGAGGTCGAGCAGCGCGTCGCCCTCGTCGTCGAGACGAGCGGCTCGAGCGGGCGTCCGAAGCGCGTCGCGCTCTCGGCGGATGCCGTGCTCGCCAACGCGGGCGCGAGCGAGTCGGCGCTCGGCGGCCCCGGGCAGTGGGTGCTCGCGCTGCCGACGCACTACATCGCGGGACTCAACGTGCTCATCCGCTCCCTCACCGCCGGATTCGATCCCGAGACGGTCGTCGGAGAGCACTTCACCGCGGCCGCGTTCGTCGCCGCGACCGAGCGCCTCACGGTGCCCGAGCGGTACACCTCGCTCGTGCCCGCGCAACTCGCGACCCTGCTCGACGACCCGGCCGCGACCGCCGCGCTCGCCGGCTTCACGCGCGTGCTCGTCGGCGGGCAGGCCACGCCGACACCGCTCCTCGAACGTGCCGCCCGGGCCGGGGTGCGGGTCACCCGCAGCTACGGGTCGAGCGAGACGAGCGGCGGGTGCGTCTACGACGGGGTCCCGATCGGGCAGGTCGAGGTGCGCGTCGTCGACGGCGAGGTGCACCTCGGCGGACCGACGATCGCGGAGGGCTACCTCGGCGACCCCGCGCTCACCGAGGCGCGCTTCGCCGAGGAGGCCGGGATGCGGTGGTTCCGCACCGCCGACACCGGCACGTGGGACGGCACCCGGCTCACAGTCACCGGGCGGCTCGACGACGTCGTCATCTCGGGGGGGATCAAGGTGTCGCTCGGCGCCGTGGAACGGCTGCTGCACGAGAACGGCTTCGAGGACGCCGTGGTGGTGCGCGGGCAGGATGCGAAGTGGGGCGAGGCCCCCGTGGCGTTCACGGCGAAGAACGACGACCCGGGCCCCGCCCTCGCCGCGATCGACGCCGCCCTCGGGCGGGCCGCGCGTCCGCGGATCCGCGGCGGGAGTGCCATCCCGACGCTGCCGAGCGGCAAACCGGATCGCGTGACCTTGCGGCAGAAGGCGAACGAATAGAGTTCACTCCGTGGCGAAGCAGCAGCGACCGATCCCCCGTGTGCAGATGGATGCGAACCGACCCGTGCCGCCGAAGGCGAAGGTGCGCGGCGGGAAGCTCGCTCCGCCGAAGCCCGCGACGCTCGGCACGTGGATCGCCGGCGCCCGGCCGCAGACCCTCGCGCTCGCGATCGCCCCCGTCGCACTCGGTACCGCCGCCGCGTCGCTCGTCATGGAGCACTGGTTGGACCACTGGGTGCGCGCCCTACTCGCCCTCGCCGTCGCGGTCTTCCTGCAGATCGGCGTCAACTACGCCAACGACTACTCCGACGGCGTGCGCGGCACCGACCGCGACCGGGTCGGGCCGCAGCGTCTCGTCGGATCGGGTCGGGCGAAGCCGCGCACCGTGCTCATCGTCGCGCTCGTGTTCTTCGGCCTCGCGTCGATCGCGGGCATCGTGCTCGTCTGGCGCACCGAGCAGTGGTGGCTGCTCGCCGGGGGAGCCCTGTGCCTCATCGCGGCCTGGTTCTACACGGGCGGGCGTCGCCCGTACGGCTACCTCGGCCTCGGCGAGGTCGCCGTCTTCGTGTTCTTCGGCATCGTTCCGACGATCGGCACGATGTTCGTGCAGGTGCTCACCGTCAACGTCGAAGCCTGGCTCGCCGGCGCGGCGATCGGTGCTCTCGCCTCCGCGGTGCTCGTCGCCAACAACGCCCGCGACCGGGAGCGGGATGCCACGCACGGCAAGCGCACGCTCGCGGTGCTGCTCGGCGATCGCGGAACGCGAGCCCTCTACGTCATCCTCGTGCTCGTGCCGTTCGGCATCCTGGCGTTCTTCGCGGTGTTCTACGAGCCCGGTTCGGGCAGCGGGTACGCCCCGTTCGTGTACTTCGTCGGCGTCACCGCCGTGCCGGCGATCCTCATCGCCGTGACGGCGCGCTCGGCCCGTGAGTGGGTGTTCGTGATGAAGCTCACGCTCGCGACGGCGCTCCTCTATGGCGTCGGCCTCGCGGCCGCGCTCGTGCTGCCCGCGGGACTGCTCTAGCTCGACGTCGGGCGGATGCCGAGGGCCGGCAGGATGACGCGGTCGAGCAGCTCGAGCATCGATTCGCGCGTCGTCGGCTGACGCAGCAGCAGCACGCGGTAGGCGAACATCGCGGGGCCGATCGTGGCCGCGAGGTCGATGTCGGCATCGGCGGGGATCTCGCCGCGGTCGCGCGCACGCTGCATGAGCAGCCGGTTCGCGGCGACCCTCGGTTCGACGATCGCCAGTCGTGCGGCTTCGCCGAGTTCGGGCGACCGGGAGATCATCGACGCGATCCCGGCCATGATGCGCAGCTTGCGCTCGCCGTCGTCGAGCGTCGGCGGCTTGATCATCGCGACGAGGTCGCCCCGCAGCGTTCCCGTGTCGGGAAGCCGCTCCGGGTCGAGGTCGTTCCGCTTGAGACACGCGACCGCATCGATCACGAGGTCGGCCTTCGACGGCCATCGCCGGTAGAGGGTCGCCTTTCCCGCCTTCGCGCGGGTGGCCACCATGTCGATCGTCATGCCGTCGTATCCGGTCTCGGCGAGCACGTCGAGCGCGGCCGTGAGGATCTCGGGGTCGCGGCTGTGGTCGCGCTTGCGGCCCAGGCGGGCGGGCGCGGGTTCGGACGAGGTCATTCGCGCCCTCCTCGGCGGTTCGGTCGTGAAACCGAGTGTATCCGGAACTGAACAGTTCCGTATAGAGTGAGCGCCATGTCCTCCGCTTCGGCCGCGACCCCGGCCCCCGCCTCGTCCCGTCGCTGGCTCACGCTCGTGACCGTCGGGCTCGCGCAACTCATGGTCGTGCTCGACGCGACCGTCGTGAACATCGCCCTCCCGTCCGCTCAGGCGGAACTGCTCTTCAGCGACGGCGACCGCCAGTGGGTCGTCACGGCCTACTCGCTCGCCTTCGGCAGCCTCCTGCTGCTCGGCGGTCGCGTCTCCGACCTCGTGGGCCGCAAGCGCATCTTCCTCATCGGACTCGTCGGGTTCGCGCTCGCGTCCGCCCTCGGCGGCGCGGCGGGCACCTTCGAGGTGCTCATCGCGGCCCGCGCCCTCCAGGGGGCGTTCGCCGCCCTCCTCGCGCCGACCGCGCTCGCCGTGCTCACGACGACGTTCACCATTCCGCGCGAGCGCGCCCGCGCGTTCGGCGTCTTCGGGGCGATCGCGGGTGCCGGAGGCGCCGTCGGCCTCCTCCTCGGCGGCGCGCTCACCGAGCAACTCGACTGGCGCTGGAACCTCTACATCAACGTGCCCATCGCGGTGCTCGCCTTCGTCGGTACGGTGCTCTTCGTTCCCACCGTCGCCCGCAGCGGACCCCGCCCGAAGCTCGACGTGCCGGGCACCCTCCTCGTCTCGGCGGGCCTGTTCGGCATCGTCTACGGGTTCGCCAACGCCGAGACCGACGGGTGGGACTCGCCGCTCGCGTGGGGCGTGCTCGCGATCGCCGGGGTGCTTCTGATCGCGTTCGTGCTCTGGCAGCGCCGCGCCCGGCATCCGCTGCTCCCGCTCTCGGTCGTGCTCGACCGCAACCGTGGCGCCGCCTTCATCTCGGTGCTCATCGCCGGGGCCGGGATGTTCGGGATCTTCCTCTTCGTCACCTACTACCTGCAGACCTCGCTCGCCTTCAGCCCGATCCAGACCGGGCTCGCGTTCCTGCCGATGATCGCCATGCTCGTGCTCGCCGCCCAGCTCTCGACGAACCTCCTGCTGCCGCGACTCGGCCCGAAGATCATGGTGCCGATTGGAATGGTCTTCGGCGTGATCGGCATGCTCATGCTCACGCGTCTCGACCTCGCCAGCGGCTACGCCGCGAACGTGCTGCCCGCACTCATGGTGCTCGGACTCACGATGGGCACGATCATGCCGGCGTCGATGCAGACCGCGACCCTCGGGGTCGACCGGGAGTTCGCCGGTGTCGCCTCCGCGATGGTCAACACGAGCCAGCAGGTCGGCGGCTCGATCGGCACCGCGCTGCTCAACACGATCGCGGCGACGGCGGCGACCAATTACCTCGCCGCGCACGTTCCGCCGACGGCGGGCGACGTGGCCCAGGCGGCCGTCGAGTCGTACGCCGCCGCCTACTGGTGGGGCGCCGGCTTCTTCGCGGTGGGCGCCGTCATCGCCGCGCTCCTGTTCCGCCGTCGCGGGCACGGGGTGTCGCTCACGTCGGGCCACCCCGCCGCCGACGAGGCGGAGGCCCCGCCGGTGATCGCGCACTGACGCGCCGCCGTCACCCCCGCGGGCCGGGCGGAGCGTCCTCGACGTCTTCGTCCGACCCGGCGACCGGGGCGGGCCCGGCAGCGGCACGGGCGTGCGCGAGTTGCAGGGCGACGCGATCGCGCAGCGGGCGCAGGAAGATGTACGACACGCAGAAGCCGATCGCGGCGGCGAGCAGGGCGGCGACCCACCAGTCCAGGCCGATCGCGAACAGCACCCCGAACGGGACCGCGAAGACGAGCACCCGAACGACGGAGAACAGCAACCAGGCGCGCACGGCCCCAGTCTAGGTGCGCTGCCCGCGGCCTCTCCCGAGTGCGATTCCCGGCCGGCGCTCGGCTGCACTGCCTAGAATCAGGGCATGTCCCGGCTGCTCCCCATCGCCTTCATCGTCTGGGTGGCGTTCACGGTGTTCACGGTGGTCGACGTCGCCCTCATCGAGCGCACGCGCATCCGGGGGCTCCCCAAGCCGCTCTGGATCGTCGTGATCGTGCTCGTGCCGATCGTCGGCGGGGTGCTGTGGCTCGTCGTGGGACGGGTGCGTGCGGGCGATGCCGCCGGCGGAGTGCGTCGCGGCCCGATCGCTCCCGACGACGACCCCGAGTTCTTGCGCCGGCTCAACCGCGAGAAGGCGATGGAGGACCGGATCGAGCAGCTCGAGAAGGAGCTCCGCGACCTCGACGATGACGCGCCCCAGCCCTGAGGGTTCCCCGGCGAGTGCGTTCGCGGTCGCGTTCCTCGCGGAACTGATCTGCCGCGGCCTCCGCGACGTCGTCGTGTGTCCCGGGTCGCGTTCCCAAGCCCTCGCCCTCGCGGCGGCGGAGTTCGAACGCGCCGGGATGCTGCGCCTCCACGTGCGCATCGACGAGCGCTCGGCGGGGTTCCTCGCCCTCGGACTCGCGCTCGAGACCCGCGTTCCCGTCGTCGTCGTCACGACCTCCGGCACGGCGGTCGCCAACCTGCACCCGGCCGTGCTCGAGGCGTCGCACTCGGGCATCCCGCTCGTCGTCGTGACCGCCGATCGCCCGGCCGAGCTGCTCGGGATCGGCGCGAACCAGGCCACCGTGCAGGCGGGGATCTTCGGCACCGCGGTGCGGCGGGCTTGGGATGTCGCCGCCCCGAGCTCCGCTGACGGCGCCGCCGAGCTCGCCGCCGACCTCGTCGCCGGGATCTCGGGACCCGTGCACCTGAACCTCGCGTTCCGCGAACCGCTCTCGGCCGTCGTGCCCGTGCCCGAGGTCACCCCGGGGGAGTGGGTCGAGCCGGAACGCGTCGGCACCCCCGAGATCCTCGCGCCGGGTCCGCTCACCGTCGTCGTCGCCGGCACCGGCGCGGGCGAGCGGGCGGAAGTCTTCGCGCGCGGGATCGGGGCGCCGTTGCTCGCCGAAGTCGCGAGCGGTGCACGGTTCGGGCCCCACCTCGTGCCCGCCTACCGCGAGCTGCTCGCCGAGCCGGGGTTCGGCGATCGGGTCGAGCGCGCCGTCGTGTTCGGGCATCCGACGCTGAGCCGGGAGGTCCCGGCGCTGCTCTCGCGCTCCGATGTCGAGGTCGTCGTCGTGCGAGGGCCCGAACGCGACGCCTACGACCCGGGCCGCTCGGCCCGCCACGTCGACAGC
>Ga0075012_10001734_pt1 | contig 21850 bp, 19 predicted proteins | sample All_14_2_FD_71474 | JGI IMG/M metagenome (GOLD analysis project Ga0075012, IMG submission 71474) | Freshwater microbial communities in response to fracking from Pennsylvania, USA - Allegheny Zone_MetaG_DW_15 | ecosystem: Environmental > Aquatic > Deep subsurface > Groundwater > Drilled...
ACACCAGCGCCCACGGGCCGCGCGGCGTGCGGCCGAGCAGGGCCGAAGCGGCGGGGTCGTTGAGGATCTGCTCCTTGACCGGGTCCCACGCGATCTTGCGGCCGGTCAGCATGGCGATCTGGCCGAGGTGCCCGATGCTGGCCGAGCGGTGCGCCACTTCCGCGGGGGTGAGCGTGGTGTCGCGGTTCTTGACGCAGTCGATGAAGTTGCGCTGGTGGCCCGGGCTGCGCAGGCGCAGCTCGCCGGCCTCGATCTTGCTGTCGCGCAGCTTCGCCGACGACGCGTCGAACTGGCCGCGGTTCACGTAGACCCACTCGCCGTTCTCGCCGTACCAGGTCGTGCCGCTCTTGACTTGCAAACTGTCGGCAACGGTCAGCTCGATGCCGTCCGCATAGCGGCAGGTGTAGCGGTAGGTCTTGGGCGAGTCATAGATGCCTTCGGGCTCGAAGGGCGCATAGCCTTCGAACGAGACCGGGCCTGTGGTGTCGCGGTCGAGGCCCCACTGCGCGATGTCGGCGTGGTGGCCGATCCAGTCCATCATTTGGCCGCCGCCCCACTCCAGCACCCAGCGCCAGTCCCAGTCGAACACGCCTTGGAAAGGACGGTAGGGGGCCGGCCCCAGCCAGAAGTCCCAGTCGAGGCCCTCGGGGATCTGCGCGTTGGGGACCGCCGGCTTGCCGCGGCCGCCGGAGGGCAGGCCGACCTCGACGCGCGCGACCTTGCCGATGCGGCCGTTGCGGACCAGCTCGACGGCGCGGCGCATCTCGCCGGAGGAGCGCTGCCAGCTGCCGGTCTGCCAGACGCGGCCGTGCTGGACCACGGCGTTGACCAGGGCGCGGCCCTCGAGCAGATCGTGGGTGAAGGGCTTCTCGCCGTAGATGTCCTTGCCGTGGCGCGCGGCGAACGTGCCGATATAGGCGTGCCAGTGGTCGGGCGTGGCGATCATGACCGCGTCGATGTCCTTGCGGGTGCAGACTTCGCGGAAGTCTTTGATCATCTGGCAGTCGGCGTTGCCGTACGTGTCGTCGACGCGTTTCTTGGCGGACTCCATCTTCTTGGCGTTGACGTCGCAGACGATGCGCACGGCGACGTCCTCGAGGCCGAGGAACGAGCCCATGTTGCCCGAGCCCATGTTGCCGACGCCGATCATGGCCATGGCGATGCGGTTGCTCGGCGCGCTCTGCCCGAGGACGCGTGCGGGGACGATGTTGAAGGCAGAGGCTGTGGCCGCTGCGGCGCTGCCGCGAAGGAAGGTTCTGCGTGAGAGGTTCATGGTTTGACTCCAGCTTGTGTTCGGGGCGGCTCGCGAGGACGCGCCCGTGTTTGTCAAAGGGGGTTAGCGGATGCTGTCTGCGATCTTGCCGATCTCGTCGACCTTCTTCTGGTCGAGCCCGGCTTTGGCTGTGATCTCGTGGATCGACCAATGGAGGCCCGGACGGCCGCCCGTGGTGACGAACTTGAGGTGGCGCGTCTTCACGGCCAGGGGGATGACCGTCTTGCCGCGGCTGTTGCCGTCGCCTTTGGCCACGGGGCCGTCCCAGTCTTTACCGTTGGACGAGGTGAAGACCTCGTACCCGTTGGGCGTGTCGCCGCCGGACTTTTCGGTGTCCAGCACGACCTCGGAGATGAAGACGCCCTCGCCGAGGTCGAGCGTGAACCACATGCCCTTTTCCGACGCGTGGTTGGAGCTCCAGCGGGTGCCGGCGTTGCGGTCGAACGCGAGTTTCGCGTCGCGGCCGTTGTGCGAGGCGTTGGCCTTCCAGTTCTTGGGGGCGATCTCGCTGGCGGCCGTGCCCGTCTGGCTCTTGATCTTGCCGTCGAAGAGCGACACGTAGGTCTTTTTGGCGGCTGCGCCGCTGGCGGCGTCGCCGAAAAGCGCCTGAAGGGTGGCGAACACGCCGAGTCCTTCGGCCTTGAAGAGCGCGTCGGCCACGGCGGTTCGGCCGCGGTCGTCGGGGACGGCCTTGAACAACTCGACCAGGCGGGCTCGCATCTCGGGGCCGGCGTTGGCCGTGGCGAGCTTGATCGCGCCGCGCAGAGCCACGGTCTTCAGTCCGGCGTCGGCCTGTTCGGTCGCGGCCTGCTTCAGCGTGGCGAAGGGGGCCATCGAGGGCCAGTCGGCGAGCGCGCGCAGGGCGGTCTCGCGCAGCTCGCTGTCGGTGTCGGCCAGCGCGCCGGAGAGGAGCGGCAGGTAGGCCGCGTCGGAGTAGCCGGCCATGAGCCCGGCGAGGACCTTCTTGGCGGGGACGGACGAGGGTCCCCAGGCGGCGGCGAGGGCGGCGGCGCGTGCGGCGGGCTCCACGTTTTTGGATGCGGTGCGGAGGGCGGCTTCGGCTTGGTTCTGCTCTTGCGCCCGCACCAGCGGCAGCCAAGCCACCAACTGAGCGAAGGTGCGGTCGTCGGCGGTTTTGCCCAGGGCTTTCCACGCCTCTTTGCGGACGTCAGACTGATCCGCTTTGAGGAACGGCTCGAACTGCGGCACCAGCGCGGACTCGGTCCGTTCGCCGAGCAGAGCCAGCACGGCGGGCTGCTTGGCTGGATCCTGCTGGGCCAAGGCGATCAGCGCCTGTCCGGCGCCTTTGGCGCGGAGGTCGGCGAGGGTCTCTTTGGCGGCGGCTCCGGCGGCGCCCTCGCGGGCGGTGAGGGCAAAGATCGCGGGCACCTGTTCGGCGGAGCCGATCTTCGTCAGGGCGCGCAAGGCGGCGATCACGACGGACGCTTGCTCGGAGGCGAGCAGGGCGGCGGCCGCGTCGGCTTGGGCTTTGGCGTCGCGTGCGGCGAGTTTGGCGAGGAGCGCCACCTGGTCAGCCGGGGCGGCGGTTTTCAGGGACGCGGCCAGCGTCTTGGGCGAGACGCCGTCGGCGGCGCGGATGACGGTCTGGCGGACGCTGGGGCAGGCGTCTTTCAGGCCGTCGGCGAAGAAGCCGTCGTCGGCGAGCAGCAGGGCCTTGGCGGCCGCGGCGCGCAGGGGGGCTGGGGCGGCGGCGTCTGCGAAAAGCGGCTTCGCGGCGCGGGCGGCGGCGCGGGCGCTGCCGCTCTCGGAGAGGGTTCCGAGGCAGGCGGCCAAGGCGGTGGTGCGGACTCCTTCGAGCGCCGGGGCGGCGGGCTTGGCGAGCGTCGCGAGCGCCTCTTCGGTGCCGAGGCGGCCGAGCGCGGAAAGGGCGGCCGTGGCGACCGCGGCGTCGGCGTCGGCCGCATAGGGGAGAATGAGGCCGGCGTTCTTGCGGATGGCGGCTGCGGCGAGCAGCGTGCAGCGCAGGGGCGCGTCGGCGCCGGCGAGCGCCTGGGCGAGGGCCTGGTCGGCCGCCTTGCCGGGCGTGCCCGCGAGCAGGGTTGCGGCCCAGTCGCGGGTCTCGGGCAGCTTGAGGCAGGCGGTGACGGACGCCGCGTCGGCCGGCGCGCCGACGGCGAGCAGGGCACGCAGGACGGCTTTCTTGCCGAACGCCGAGGCGGCCGGGTCCTTGAGCAGAGCCGCGAGCTTGGCCCGGTTTGCGGCCTCGACTTGGGCGTGGCCGGTGTGCGCGAGGATGTCCTGCAGGAGGGCGAAAGCCTCGTTGGCGGTGTCGAGGGTCGCGCCTCGGATGCGGGCGAGGTCGGCATCCGAGAGCCCTTCCGGGGTGTCGTCTGCGGGGCGGTCGCCGAGGGTGTACTGGACGCCGTCGAGGATGTGCGTCAGCCGGACGGGGTCGAGGAAGGTGCGCTGGTCGTGGCCGAAGGAGGTGTAGAAGACGCGGCCCTTTCCGTAGGGCCTGATCCAGGAGACGGCGTAGTCGTTGTCCGCGCGCTTCTGGCCGCTCGCCTCGGCGGTCGCTTGGTCGGTGAAGTCCAGGGAGACCAGGACGCGGAGCTTGGCGCGGTTGTAGAAGGGCGACTGCTGCTGGTAGATCTCGTCGCCGGCCGCGTAGCCTTTGCCGCCGAACGCCCGGTTGAGGGGGTGGCCGGGCTGGTCGAGCTTGAAGGCCCAGGTGCCGCCGCTGCCCCACGGGTGGCCCCAGAAGTGGCCGCCGATCATTTCGGCGGCCTGTCCGGCCTTGTTGAAGTTGTCGGCGCCGGCGTGGATGACGGCCAGACCCTTGCCGGAGCGCACGAAAGCGACGAGGTCGGGCTCCAGAAACCGGTTCTCCTGCGTGTTGAGGCCGGTCGTGTTGTTCAGCACGACGGCGTCATACTGGGCCAGGTTTTCAGCCTTGAGCGCGGCATAGTCGTTCGAAAAGTCGGCGGCGAAGGCGCGGGTTCGGGCGGCGGCGAGTTCGAGCGCCTTGTTGCCGTACTCGAGCGCCTTGCCGTGGACGAAGCCTTCGCAGCGCCAGAAGACGAGGATGCGCCGCTGCTTGGCGGGTTTGGCCGAGGGCCACTTCTCCAGCAGGGCGGCGATCTGGTCGGCCTCGGCCTGCGGAACGGGGTTCAGGTCCTGACTGGAGGCGGTGAGGGCTGCGCCGCCCGCCGCCAACAGGGCGAGAGCGGTGCGCTGGAGCACGTTGCGTGAGGATCCCATGGTCTTTCCCTTTTTTAATATTGCTCTGTGGAAGCTGAGGGCGCCTGTGCGGTCCAAAAAAAGAGCGGATCAAAAACCGATAAACCGACTTTTGTCCGCCCTTGTCACGGGGTGCGATCCGGCCATATGCCGGTCGCCTGTATTCGGCCACGCCTTCTGCCCGCAAGATTTGCGTTAGACAGAAGGCGGGCCTTATTCAAACAGCACACACATCAAACCCGAATACGACCCGCACAGTTTCCGCTTGAAACCGATTACGGGACAGATGTCTCGTCCCATAATTTGACATCAGTATAACTCGCCTCGGCAAGACCGGTTATGGTAAGATTGCGCATATGAAAGGTAAAAATGCGCAGAGCCGGCAGGGCCATTACCGCGTCGCGCTGCTGGTGGAGACCTCGCACGAGTTCGGGCGCGAGGTGCTCCGCGGCATCCGGGACTACGAGCGGACGCTGGACAACCACTGGGCGTTTTATCTCCAGCCGGACGGGATGCGGCAGGATGTGCCGCAGATGGGCTCGTGGCAGTGCACGGGGGTCGTCGCGCGGCTTTTCGGCCCCGCCGTGACGCGGCTGCTGCTGACGAGCGGCCTGCCGCTCGTCTTGCTCGACCCTTACACCGAGCACCTCGCGCGCAAGTTCGAGCTGTCGCAGATCCCCTACATCACGACCGACACGGAGGCGATCGTGCGGATGGCCTTCGAGCATCTGCACGCCTGCGGCTGCCGGGCTTTCGCCTTTGTGCACAGCACGGCCGACACCGTCTGGTCGACGGCGCGCGAGCGCGGGTTCAGCGCGCTGGCGGCGCAGCGCGGGTACAAGTGTCACGTCTACGGTAACCAGCCGGAGGCGGTCAGCTGGGAGAGCGACATCCACAAGCTGGGCGCGTGGCTGGCGCGGCTGCCGCGCGGGCTGGGCGTCTTCGCGGCGATGGACCAGCGCGGCCGCCACGTGATCGAAGCCTGCCGCGAGGCGGGGCTGCGCGTGCCGGACGACGTGGTGGTGCTGAGCGTCGACAACGATCCCCTGCTGTGCGAGCTGTGCGAGCCGTCGCTCAGCAGCATCGCGCTCGACGCCCACCGCGCCGGCTTTGAGGCGGCGCGCATGCTGCACGAGCTGATGCGGGGCGGCAGCGTGCCTCCCAACACGCGGATCCTCGTGAAGCCCACGCACGTTTCGCGGCGGCAGTCGACCGCGTCGGGCTTCGACGAGGACTGCCTGGTGGCCGGGGCGCGGCGCTACATCTTCGACCACTTCAGGGAGCGCGGGGTGCAGATCGCAGACATCGCGGCGCACTGCGGGGTCTCCCGGCGCCTGCTGGAGACGCGCTTTGTCCAGTCGATGGGGCGCACGCTGCTGCAGGAGCTGACGGACGTCCGGATGGAGCGCGCCCGGACGCTCCTGCGCGAGTCGCTCGGGACGGTGACGGACATCGCGGCGGAGAGCGGGTTCGCGGACCCGAACTACTTCACGAAGGCGTTCCGGCAGCGTCACGGCGTCTCGCCCCTGAAGTACCGCGAGCAGTCGCGCACGATCTGAGCGCTCAGGCGCCCGCGCGCCATGCAGGCCCGCGCTTTGTTCTGGTTTTCGCGACGCCGGACGGCTAAACTTGCGGCCGTCTTTTTATCCATGGCTTGTGAAAAGTGAGGAGTTGAGGTATGGCGACTGTTCCGGTGAATCGTGAGACGGTGTTGGAGTTCCACAAGGGCGGCAAGGTCGGGGTGCGGCTGGTGAAGCCGCTGAAGACGCAGAACGACCTGTGCCTGGCCTATACGCCGGGCGTGGCGCACGCGGTGAAGGAGATCGCGGCGAAGCCCGAGACGGTCTTCGACTACACGGCCAAGCGCAGCCTGGTGGCGGTGGTGTCGGACGGAACGGCGATTCTGGGCCTAGGCGACCTGGGCGCGGCCGCGAGCATTCCGGTGATGGAGGGCAAGGCGGTGCTGTTCAAGGCCTTCGGCGACGTCGACGCGTGGCCGGTGCCGCTGAACCATTGCCGCAAAGGCGGCGAGAACACCGGCAAGACCGACCCGCAGCGGGTGATCGACGCGGTGATGGCGCTCGCGCCGATGTACGGCGGCATCAACCTGGAAGACATCGCGGCGCCGGCCTGCTTCGAGATCGAGGACCGCCTGGACGCCATGCTGGACATCCCGGTGTTCCACGACGACCAGTGGGGCACGGCCGTGATCACCGTCGCGGGTCTGCTGAACTACGCGCACCTGAGCGGCCGCTCGATGGAGTCCCTGAGCGTGGTGATCAACGGCGCCGGTGCCGCGGGCATCCGCATCGCCGACATGTGCAAGGCCGCGGGCGTGAAGCGCCTGATGATGTGCGACACCAAGGGCGTGATCCACGCCGGCCGCACGGACCTGAACGACCACAAGCGGCGGCACGCCTCGGAGACGGCGGCGCGCACCCTGCAGGAGGCGCTCAAGGGCGCGCACGTCTTCATCGGCGTGTCGGCGGCGGACAGCGTGACGGCGGACGACGTGCGCGGCATGGCGGATTACCCGGCGATTTTCGCGATGGCCAACCCCGATCCCGAAGTCCGCCCCGAAGTCGTGGCGGAGGTGCTGGGAAACAAGCCCTATGTCATGGCCACGGGCCGCTCGGACTACCCGAACCAGATCAACAACGTCTTGGGCTTCCCGTACCTGTTCCGCGGCGCGCTCGACGTGCACGCCCGCACGATCAACACGGCCATGAAGGTGGCGGCCTCCCAGGCCTTGGCGATGCTTGCGCGCGAGCCGGTCCCGGCCGACGTGCAGGCGCTCTATGCGCAGGAGAAGCTGGTGTTCGGCAACGGCTACATCATCCCGAAACCCTTCGACCGCCGGCTGTTCGTGGAGATCTCGTTCGCGGTGGCGAAAGCCGCCGTGGAGTCGGGCGCGGCTCCGGCCGACACCGATCTGGTGGCGCTCCGCGCCAGCCTCGAGGCCCGCAACGCCGCGCGCGCTTAAGCGAGCCGCGCCGGCCAGCGCTCCCGGTAGATCTCGGTGTCCAAGATGGTGCGGATCGCTTCCGCGTCCGCGCCGGTCAGCGCGTCGGGATATGAGACGATGAGGTACGGCACGGGCTGGAGCCCCGGCCGGAGCGGGGGCTGGGTGAAGCCGATGTCGGCGACGTGGTAGCCCAGCTCCCGGTAGAAGGCGAGCCGCCGCCGCGCGCGCGGCGTGTCGGGGTGCTCGACTTCGCCGAAGATCAGACGGCCCGCGTGCCGCGCGTGGAAGGCGCGCAGCACGCGCTGGCCGTATCCGGCGCCGCGGTAGGGGCGGTCCAGGGCCAGGTAGATGCCGTAGAGGTAGTGACCGAACTCCGCGAAGGCGTTGAACCCGATCGGCGCGCCGCTCTCCAGATAAATCCCCTCCAGCCGGAAAAAGTGTCCGGGCTGGCGCAGGAACCCGACCATCCGCTCCCAGGGACAGCGCTCGTCCTCCGGGAAGGCGTCTTCGTAGATCCTCTGGAAAAGGGGCAGGTCGGGGTGCGCGGCATCGGTGATCGCGGCCGTCCTCATGCGCGTCCGTAACGGGCAGCCAGCCCGAGGTTCTCCTCGATGCGCAGCAGGCGGTTGTACTTGGCCACGCGCTCGGAGCGCGAGAGCGAGCCGGTCTTGATCTGGCCGCAGCCGGTGGCCACGGCGAGGTCGGCGATGAAGGTGTCCTCGGTCTCGCCGGAGCGGTGCGACACGATGGAGGCGTAGCCGGCCTCGCGACCCAGCTGGATGGCGTCGAGCGTTTCCGTGAGGGTGCCGATCTGGTTGAGCTTGATCAGCACGGCGTTGGCGGCGTGCTCGTCGATGCCCCGCCGGATGAACTTGACGTTGGTGACGAACAGGTCGTCGCCGACCAGCTGGCACGAGCCGCCGAGGCGTTGGGTGAGCTGCACCCAGCCCGGCCAGTCGCGCTCCGACATGCCGTCCTCGATCGAGTCGATCGGGTAGCGGTCGGCGAGCCCCGCGAGGTAGTCGACCTGCGCCGCGCTGTCGCGCTTCGCGGCGGGGTGGGCGGCGCCGCGGGCCGGCGTTTCGAAGCAGCCGTAATCGTAGACGCCGTCTTTGAAGAATTCCGAGGCGGCGCAGTCCAGCGCGAGCGAGACGTGGCCGTCCTGGCCGGCCCGGCCGGGCTTGTATCCGGCCTGCGCGATGGCCTGGAGAATGGTCTCGATCACGTCTTCGGCGCTGGCGAAAGCCGGCGCGAAGCCGCCCTCGTCGCCCACGGCCGTGGAGAGTCCGCGCTTCTTGAGCAGGCCGCGCAGCGCTTGGAAGATCTCGGCGCCGGCGCGGAGCGCCTCGCGGAAGCAGGGCAGGCCGTGCGGGCGGATCATGAACTCCTGAAACGCGACCGGGGCGTCCGAGTGGGATCCGCCGTTCACGATGTTCATCATCGGCACGGGAAGCGTGGCCGCCGCTTCGCCGCCGAGGTGGCGGTAGAGCGGCTGGTCCGCGACTTTGGCGGCGGCGCGCGCGCAGGCGAGCGAGACTGCCAGCAGGGCGTTCGCGCCGAGCCGGGCCTTGGTCGGCGTGCCGTCCAGCTCGATCAGGCACCGGTCGAGCGCGGCCTGGTCGCTGACACTCATGCCGATGACGGCCTGGGCGATCTCCTGCTCGATGTGGCCGACGGCGCGGGTCACGCCCTTGCCGCCGTACCGGGCCGCGTCGCCGTCGCGCAGCTCGAGGGCTTCGTTCTCGCCAGTCGAGGCCCCGGAGGGGACTGAGGCGCGCGCGCAGAGGCCGCCGCTCAGGCGGACTTCGGCCTCAACGGTGGGGTTGCCGCGCGAATCAAGAATCTCGCGGGCCATCAGGGTTTGGATGCGTGTGTTCATGGGCTCCTCCGCGGGTTTGTGTGTGGATGGTGTGGAACAGAAAAGGGGCTCAGGCGAGTCCGCGCGCCTCCAGTTGCTCCTCCTCGAGGCCGAGGTAGTGGCCGATCTCGTGCAGGAGCGTGGTGCGGACCTCTTGCCGGAAGCGGGCCGGGTCGTCTTCCGCTTCGTCGCGCAGGTTTTCGACGAACAGGCGGATCGCCGGCGGCGTGGGGTCCGAGGTCTCCAGCTCTTCGCCATATGAGGGCCCCGTGAAAAGCCCCAGGAGCGCTTCGTCGTCGCCCTCCTGCAGCTCCTCGTCCGGGGTGGGCCAGCCGTCCAGGGTGACGGCCAGCCCGCCGAGCCGCTCGCGGAGAGCCTCGGGAAGGGCGCGCCGCACGGCGCAGGCCTCTTCGTCGGCCCACGTGTACCAGCGCTCGTCGCCGCTTCTTTGTCCCGGGGTTTTCATGCTGGCGCTCCGTTGCGTGACTCGAACATGTCGAGAGTTTATCACAGCGGCGGACTTGACGCAATTCGCGGCAGCCCCTGTTTGCGCCCTCCCGGCCTCCTGCCCGGACTTGATTTTCGGACCGCCGGTGGGTTACGCTAGGGCCATGCGATTCATCGAAGAGATCCGCGGGGGAGTCCGCGGCGGCGGCTGGAGGCTCGGCCTCAAGGCCTGCTGCGCGCTGCTGCTGGGCGCGGCCTGCCTGTCGCTTCACGGAGGCCTGACAACGGACCGCTTCTCTTCGGGCGCGCGCGGCCTCGACGAGGCGCCGCTTGCGGGCCGCTCTGGACAGATCTCGCTCGGCGCCCTGCCGCCGGCGTGCGACGTGGTGCTCCGCGACAGCCGCGAGGACGATCCGTTCTTGGCCTTTCTCGCGCTGCGGTCGGCCTTCATGCCGGGGCCTTGCCCCTACCTCAAGACGCCCTGGCCGCTTTCCGAACGGCCGCTGTCCCTGACTTGGACCGCGCCTCCGGAGGCCGTGCCGTTCCCGCTGGACCGGCTCGCGGCCTCTTTGCAGCTCCTGTGTTGACGCTGAACCCCGATCCGTCGTCTCTCGGTCCGGAGGAGGCTGGCCGTCCTGTGCCCAGCCGCTGCCCTCCGGCTGTCATTCCGTGGACAAGGAGATTTCTCATGTTCAGCATCAAAGACAATGAAGGCACCCTGTTTGTTGTGGCCGTGGTGATCCTGATGGCCATCGCCTTCTTCTACCGCATGGCGGTGAGCGCGTAAACGCGCAGAAAACGCGAAGTCCCGCCGCACGCTCGGATCGCGAGGTGCGGCGGGACTTTTTTTCTACTCGCCCTGATCCAAAGCAGACGGCCGACACGGAAAGTGTCGTTGGCTACGACGGCCGGGGTAGGGAAACACCCCATAGTTTGAAAATGTCCTGTCGCGTACCATGGTGTTGTCTGAAGTAGATGTGCGTGAGTCAAGAACGCGAAGGAGGTGGGTATATGGACGAGCGATTGACCAAAGGGGTCTTTTTTTTCGGCATCATCATTGTAGGCCTTCTCATTGCCGGATGCCGCTTGCTGACGGTGAATTGACGACTTTATGGAACGAGCCAGTATGCGCGCGAGCGTCTTGGTGATGGTGTTTGCGGCCTTATGGGCCGCTTGGTGTTCGGGGTTCAATCTTGAGAAACAAGTCAGAAGGAGGGCGAGGTTATGAAAACGGTTATGTCAGTTCTAGCGGTCGTTATGTGCATGGGCTACGCAATGGCGAGTGAGCCTATCCAGCTCAGCCTGACTCCGGAGATCGCCGTTTTTGACAGGAACGAGAGAATCGAAGGATTGGCGCTCAGCATCTGGGGCGAGAACCCGCAAACGGCGCTGGCCATCGGTTTTGTTAACGGGTCCACAGGGACGAGTGCCGGTCTGAGCCTAGGGCTGCTCAACTATACTGACGATTACACTGGGTTTCAGTGGGCAGCCGTGAACTATGCGGATGGAGGCTTTCTCGGATGGCAGCTGGCTTTCGTGAACTACACGGAGGGCACAATGAAGGGCTTGCAGTCCGGATTTGTGAACTACGCGGGAAACCTGACGGGCTTGCAGTTCGGTTTTGTGAACTTCGCGGATGCCGCGGAAACAGGGTTGCAGATTGGCCTCCTGAATCTGATGCCCGGAAACGAATGGTTCTCTGAGTTGCCTGACGAGCTGGCGCCGGGAATGGTGTTCGTCAACTGGTGTTTCTAAACGGTAGCCACCGAAGGGCACCCGGACATGGGCGAACCGTTTGGAGGATAATGTCTGCACCGCACCTGTCGGCAACACGCTTGAGGGTGCGCGTGTCGCAGGCCGGTGACGGCCATTTTCAATGTCGGCGGTCTTGTTGAAGGTTGGTTGGTGGGAGTATAAAACAAAGGAGACGGAACATGGAAACAGTGAGAAACGGCAACGCGAGCATTGAGGAAGCCCTGAAGCTTCTTGAGGAGGCGGCTGCGCAGAAAAAAGATGAGCTGCGTGCGGTTATGTCAGATAAGTTCACTCACCTGAAAAGCCTGATCCTTGAGAGTGAGGGCAGCCTCGCGAAATCGCTTTCTGATGCAAAGTCACATGCGGCTGAGGCGGCGGCTCACGCAAAGGATGTGGGTGTCGAGAAGGCTCGGGAGGTTGCCAGTGCCGTAGACATGAAGGTGCACGCGACCCCATGGCCCTTTATCGGCGGCACGGCGGTCGCCAGTTTGTTGCTCGGTTTCATCCTGGGTCGGAGTCGGAAGTAGTGCGCGGCGTCGAGTACAGGTGGGCTTATGTACAAATTCCTGCTAAAAGGCGTGCTTTCGGGCATTGCAGCAGCGATGCTTGAAAACTATCGGCATCTGTCGGTCCAACTGCTCAAGATCGAGGCCGCAAAATCCTATTTGTACGGCGTAAGGATGGCCAGACGGTATGCGGTCGGCCTGCTGGGGATGTTTCTTTTAGTCGGGCTCATCGGCGTCGGTGTGGTGCTCTTCCATGCAGGGCTGTTCATCCTTCTGCCTTGGTCCGTAAAGGCAAAGGCGGCGTTGGGTTTGGTGCTGGGGGGCCTCTATATGGCCGGTGGCGCAACCGTGCTCCACGCTGCTATGGGCGAAAGGAAGTGGATGGACAGGTCGGGTGCATCCCTGATGCTGCATGACGCGGCCGCCCCTGACAAGAAACACTGATTCGGCGGCAAGACGGTTAGGACCGGCGGGGCTTTTCATTGGGGTGCCCACGACGTGAACATCAGGGCTTACCTGTAATTGAACGGTTCTCGCGCGTTGTTTTCTGGGAGCTGCCTTTGAACTAAACGGAGTAGCCCTTTTGCTTATATAGACTGCGAAGTGAAAGGCCCGCGAAAGAGGAAGATCCGGGGGAACGAGCTGAAGCGGATCAAGAATTTCGAGGGTGAGTACCACTACATGGGCGAGAAGCGCTCGACGGGAGACACGCTGAGGCTGGTGGAGAGGGGTGGACGGCGAGTAGAGGCACGCTGCTCGTCTGGGAATCGGGCCAAAACGTGCCCAACGGCCGGCCGCCCAAGGCGCTCTGCTTTGTGCGCGACTCGCGCGGTAGTAGCCGCGCCTGGCGGTCGGCCGGGGCCTCGACCGGGCCGCCGGCCTCTTCGGCGTCTAGACGCTTCTCAAGACGGAGAGGTCTCGTACGGTCATCAAAACCGGCAAGGCCTCCTGCGAAACCGCCTGGCACCTCTGCACGCTGGACGCATGCTCGCGCACCGCACGCTAATGGGCGGCACACATCCGTGACCACTGGGGGATCGAGTCGCGCAACCACAACCGCCGCGACTGCACGCTGCTCGAGGACAAGACCCGCAGCCGCAACGCCAACGTCGTCGGCAACCTCGCGGTCGTGGGCGTCGCACTGCAGTTCTTCAACTCCAGCACCAACGATGGCCACCTGGGCGACTTCGCCAACACCTGCCGCGATGACAAAGCTTGCGTCCTGCGCATGATTATCGCGCGAAACCCGTTCAAATAGATAAGACCCGCCCATATGCGGGGCGGGTCTTATGCGGGCTTCATGCTGAGACGCAAATTACGGGGTCTCATCGGAGGTCATGATTATCAGGTCATAAGACCAATTGAATTTATACTGCGCGTTTTGGTTTTGAGGCGTGACGTATTGCGCTTTGTCGGCCAGCAGGAAGAAGCCCCGGCCTGCAAAGCCGTCTTCCTCATCTTGTCGTTCGGGAGTAAGGACGCCCGTAAAATCAACGTTCCTCATCGTGTAAAGGTGGGCCTCCGTATAGTCAAATCGTGCTTTGAAAGATCCCTTAAAAAGACCAGTTGCGCGAGCCAGTCGGATCTTCAATCGAGCTGGGTTCTCTGCCGCCGGCGCTCCCTCTTCTGCTGTCGCGATGCCGGTCAGAACGCCATATCGATTCGTCTCAATCGTCAGAGCGACTCCGTCAGGCCTCAGCCAATCCGCCTCATAGGCGACAGTTCCGATCCGGAGTTCCGGCTCAGGCGCGTCCGCGTCTGTGCCGACTGTCAGGACCTTGTTCCTGTAATAATCGTACAAGTTGCCGAGCCTGTCGAACCTGCCGCCGGAAAGTTGGAGTTCTCGCTCAAAACCGCTGCCGTATATCGGAGTTGCCTGCAAGTTGTTGTTCTGCCAAAGGAAAGATCCGCCATCCAGAGGCCGCAGGAACACATGACCTGTTGCTGCCGTAACGAACTCCGCGATGCCGGAGAGTCTCCCAGCCTTATATGTTGCGGGTGTTGCATAGACCACAGCCCACACGCGATCGGCTTCATCGAGAATCAAAGTCCCGCTCATGGACACCGCCGTGCCATCCGCCAGTTTGCCTGCTGTTCGGACATTTCCCGCCTTATCTACGGTGAAGGTCAGATAGCTGCTGCCGTGTGACTCGTTGCCAGGAAGCGTGGCTGTGTAATAACCGACGTAAGGGGCGAGTCTCTCATGGGCTTGTTTCCATGCGTTGCGGTACATGACGATCGGAAGGCCGCTGTTTATCTGGCCGATCACAACGCTCAGCGTCGCAGGAGCCGGAGCCGTGGCTTTCACTACCCGGAGTGTCAACGGCGACAAGGGTGTCCGGCCTGACATGACGGAAGTGTCGACCCCGAACCCTGTCGTTGCATTTCCGCCTGCGGCGTATGATGCCGCGCTGAACGTCACGGTCTTGTCGCCGATCACAAGTTTCCCCGTAATCTTGCCCCTAGAAGAGACCGCCATCGAAGCGTTTCCTCCGCCTTCGACCTGCCCATTGAATACGCCTTGTGCCCAGGTCGGCAGTACGCCGATCCCGATCATGATTGTCTGTTTCGGCACACCGTCGGCAGAAAGCTCAAGTGTGAACGCGCCCGTGGTCGCTGGTATCCCCGTGATCTTTCCCGTGGCGGCTGAGTATGTCAGGCCTTTTGGCAGACCACGGATCGAGACGTTCTCTGCGGATGAAAACGGTGATGGAAGCGGCATCTCGAGCGCAACTCCCACCGCATAACTGGGCATCGCCATTGCCGGCGGGTCAGCCCACACCGCCATGACCAAACTTGTCGGTTTGCCGCTACCCATCAGTCCTATGCCCGTAATCTTTACGGATTCGCCGGGGTCAAGAGACAGGTCGCCATTGCCGGTACTGAGCAATTGGTTTGCGACAGGCGTGCTGATGTCGAGGTAGTCCAAGCCGGTGTTGGTGTCGACGCCCGTCGGCGAGCGCAGCCAATTATCCGATGTGTGCTGAACCTCAAACCAAATCGGAGGCTGGATGATCTTCTGGGCGTTGATGTTGGAGATCGTCAGCGTGCCGATATAGTAATTCTTGCACTTATCACAGACCCAGGAGACATTCCAGTCGACAAGGGTTGAAACGTCAATAAAGGCTGCTCTGAAAACAGCGATGATGTCTGTGGCCTCTTCCATTGTTCCTGCCAATGGCGCATTGGTGCCGAAGTTGATACCGTTTACGATCCAGTGATCAAAAACGTATCCAGCGTCAGGTATCGGATAGATGTCGTAGCCCCACCCGTCCGGTTTCCATCCCGCTGCGGTGTTGGAAATCGATCCGTTCAGTGCGGTCAGCGACAGAGCATAGTTCGTATTCCATAGCCACGTCAGCACCGCGTTGTTGGTCAGAGTCAATGTCACGGCATTGGTGGCTCCAGACGCAGGGTCGTTGCCGATCATGCTCCAGCCCAAATTCACATGCTGCGTGCCGCCAAGCGTCTCAACGGCGGTGATGCTGTTGGTCAGGGTTGCCCCGTAATCGTTGGTGTAGACCATCCCCACCGGCGGCAAGCCGGCCGGAAGGTCGCCCACTCCGTGCTCGGAGATGATGGTCAGGGTCAGATTCGTCGCGTTGGTCGCCAGAGGAATGTTGGCTGTTAAGCCGTTGAATACGACCTGTTCGTTCAGCGCCAAGGCTCGGCCTTCCAGTTGCGAACCGACGTCCAAAATTACGGACGCATAAGCCATGATCGTCCCCTTGAAAACGCTATACGTTCCAAGCGTTGCGGACGAGCCGACTTGCCAGAAAACGTTTTTGGCCTGTGCGCCGCCTGCCAGTATGACGCTTCTGTTGACGCCGGCTTCCACGAAGAGCGCGCGTCCCATCTGGAAAACCCAGACATCATTTGCACCACCCGTAAGTGTCAGGTCCGCGCCATCGATATACGCGTCGGTGCCGGTGTCGAATGTGTAGATGCCGGGGGCAAGGTTCATTCCGCCGATATGTCCGGGCACCAAGCCGGGATTCAGATTGGGCCCCACGCCGGCGGGAAGCCCTGCCGCGTAAGTGTAGGCGGTGCCCAGATCGAGTTTGGCCGTGTTCAATAGGCCGTCGTCGATGATCGCAGCACCCAGCGTATATCCGGCATCGCGCGCATAGACGGTCCCTGTCACTTGAGACGCGGGCACGAGTATGCTCGCTCCGCCCCCGGGATGAACCCCGATGTCTCCTATAACAGTGCCTGACCCCGGGTAGGTGATCGTGGCGTAGGCTAGAAGCGTGAAATGGCCGGATTCGCCCAAGTCAACGGGCAGCGGGCCAGCCGCGAACAGCATCCCGTTCGGTGTCATCGCGGCGACTGCAAGAACAAGAACCGCGAGGATATGTTTTCTTCCGTTCTTCCCAAAACACCATCGTCCGTACGCATGTGTCACGCGCGCCCCACGGGGGCTGGAACGTAGCTCTGATCGCATATTCATTTTTGTGTTTCCTTTCGATGACTGGCTATAGCGGTTCTCCTGAATGAGAATAAAGTAACGCACTTCGAGAGCGTTTCTCTATAAGGTGTAACCCTACCTGGCGATCGCGTTCGCCGCACAGTTGATGGGGGATCACGGTAGGGTTAAACCCCATGGCAAGAAGGCCGCGCATCATACATGATGCTGCTGTGACGAAAGGTAACGAAACAAGCGAACAAAAGGAGCGATCATCATGAAGATCAACAGGATATGCGTACTTGTTGTGATGGCGGTTGCGGGTGCCGTGGTGGCTGGCTGTGGGAAAAAGTCCGAGACACCCGGCGGAACGACAACGGGCGCTGCGCTGGACAAGGCTGCGGCACAGACCACCGAGGACGTAAAGACAACCGCGGAAACAGCAAAGGATGCTGCCGGGCAGGTGGTTCAGAAAACGGGCGAGGTGTTGGAGAAAGCCGGTGCCGCAGTGGAAAAGGCCGGTGCCGGCATGCAGAAATAGCCTGGGATCCCCGCGCGGACGCGGCACAACGTTGTCTCCATGGATCGCGTGGTACTCGACCGACCCGACAGCAGGCATGCTTGCCGAATGCCGTTTGTTCGAATCGAGCCGGAACGACGCGACTGCGGGCCGGCGAGGGTTTTTGTCGCACACGTTTTTAAATCAGGAGAGTGTCATGAAATCGACCGCAGGTTTGTGGATTGATCATCGTAAGGCGGTGATCGCGATTGTTTCGGCCGAGGGGGAAAAGACGATCGAAATCCGTTCAAACGTTGAAAAGCAGCCTGGACGTATCGCGGGCGTCCGCTCAACGACCCCCTACGAATCACAACAGGTCAAGGCGGACGATAACCGTGAGCAAGCGTTGACGGCGCATCTCAACCAATATTACGAGAAGGTTGTCGAAGCCCTTCGCGGCGTCAAATCCGTTCTTGTTTTCGGTCCGGGCGAGGCCAAAGGTGAACTCGGGAAGCGTCTCGATCACGCCAAATTCGGAGGGGTTGTCGTTGCGCCTGAGACAACCGACAAACTGACGGATCGCCAGATCGCGGCGAAGGCCCGCGAGTACTTTCAACGACAGGATATGAATCGGTAATCCGAGAACGCCGAACTCGGCCAAGGCTTTTGTGACGGATGGAAGATGTCAGCCAGGAGCCGGTCATGTCGATGGAATTCAAAGACTACTACGCGGTTCTCGGCGTGTCCAAGAGCGCGAGCCCCGAGGACATCAAAAAGGCTTTTCGCAGTCTCGCGCGTCTCTATCACCCCGATGTCGCACCAAATAAAGCTGTCGCGGAACCCCGGTTCAAGGAAATCAACGAGGCCAATGAAGTCCTCAGCGACCCTGAAAAACGGCGGAAGTATGATGAGCTCGGAGCGAACTGGGACCCTTCCGAGCGGCAGACGGTGCGAAACGAACAGGGCTTTGGCAATAACGCGGAAGAAGGTGCCGAATTCCATTTCGACGGCACGGGTTTCAGCGACTTTTTCGAGCACTTCTTTGGCAGTCGAGGGACTCCATACGTCAAATTCAGGCGGACGGGTGAGTGCCGCGCGGAGGACGCGCCCTTTCCGCAGCGCGGCCAGGATGTCGAGGGTGACATTCTGGTGACGCTTGACGAAGTTCTGCATGGTTCGACGCGCATGATCAATCTGCGACGGGTCGATGCACGCACCCGGCAAACGTCGTCACAAACCTTGCGGATAAAAATTCCGCCCGGCGTGCGGGAATCACAGCTTATCCGTTTGGCCGGCAAGGGCAAGGAAGGCATCGGAGGCGGCGATCCCGGCAACCTCTACCTTCGCGTAACGTTTGCCAAGCACCCCGATTTCCGCGTGCGGGGTGCAGATCTGCATTACGATTTGGAACTGGCCCCATGGGAAGCGGTCCTCGGAGCCACAATCCACATTCAAGCGCTCGGCGGAACGGCGTCCATAAAGATTCCTGCCGGCACTCAAGCCGGCCAGTCTTTTCGTCTGCGCGGACAAGGTTTGCCCGGCCATGATGGCCTGCGCGGCGGCTTGTACGTCAAAGTGTCCATTCAAGTCCCAACGCATCTGACGCCTGAAGAAAAAGTCCGCTGGGAACAGCTCGCGGCAAAATCAACGTTTAATCCGAGGAAACCCCTATGAGCAATCACTCCGTTTCTGGCTGCCCGCCATCCCTTGCATTGGAGCTGTTTCAGCCGAAGCCCAATATTTTTTATGGTCTTGATGCGGCTGCTCATCTCGCAGGCGTCTCGCGCCGGTCCTTGTTGCTCTATTGTCGCGCCGGGCTTATACGGCCCCTTTTTCAGCCCCCCTATGGAGTGATGGAGTTCACGGAAGAAACGATCTATATCGTTCGTCGGATCGAGCGGTTGCGCATGGTTCACCGCCTTGATATGACCATCATCAAAACCCTGCTCGACCTGCTTGACGAAGTGGAACGTTTGCGCACGGAACTCCGCTTCTTGCGCGCCTTCTGATATAAAGCGGCTATCCCGCGTGCGCTTCAGCGTCGCGGTAGGGTTACGCCCCATAGTGTAGGATGGGGCATCTGGGCTATTCTCTCCGGTGGAATCGGCTTTAGCTATGTGTCGGTCATGACTCAGTGCGCGGGTGCGCTGTGGCGATGATGTGATCGCCGGAAAGTAAGAACGCCATGCAGACACTTTTGTTAGGCTGGCAAACCTGGCTGACCCGGCACACGCGTGCGCGCATCGAAACGAGCGCGCCTCCGTTGCGTGAAGAGTTGTTCAGTGTCGACCAATTGACCCGTCATGCCCAAGTGCTAGCAGCCAGTCATCGGATCGTCAACCGGCGAGGCTCCAATCGTCTGTTGGCTCGGTTGGGCCATAATGAGGACATCATCCGTACTTTTAACCGCTCAACCCTTGCGGTCAATCCGGGTCAGCGCATCACCCCTGCCGCCGAATGGCTGCTCGACAACTTCTATCTGATCGAAGAGCAGATTCAACTGGCCAAGCGGCATTTGCCGCGCGTTTACAGCCGAGAGTTGCCTCGTCTGGTGAATGGCCCGTCAGCCAGACTGCCGCGCGTGTATGACATCGTGCTCGAACTGATCTCCCACGTGGATGCGCAGATTGAGGCGGGTCCGCTCAGCGCCTTCGTCGCCGCTTACCAAACGGCTGGGCCATTAAAATTAGGTGAGCTGTGGGCGATTCCGATCATGCTGCGCCTGGGGCTCATCGAAAATCTTCAACGCGTAACCACCCGGCTGATTATCGCACGGCATGATCGAGACTTGGCGGAGCTGTGGGTGGGCCGCTTGCAGGAAATGGCAGAAAGCACCCCGTCCCATCTAGTTGTGGTGGTTGCGGACATGGCGCAATCGGATCTGCCCCTTTCAAGTTCGTTTGTCGCTGAGTTTTGTCAGCGGTTATCCCGGCACAGTCCGGTCCTGCATCTCGCCCGCAACTGGCTCGAACAGCGGCTCGCGGAACAAGGGTTGTCTATCGAGCAACTTGTTCAAATGGAGAGCCAGAATCAGGCTGCAGACCAAGTTTCCGTGAGCCACAGCATTGCCAGTCTTCGCTTTTTGAGCGCTATGGACTGGAAGGAATTTGTGGAGACTCTGAGCCGGGTTGAGGAGGTCTTGCGTTCTGACCCGGCCGATGTTTACCGCAAAATGGATTTTGCGACCCGTGATCGCTATCGCCATTCGGTCGAGTTCTTTGCGAGACACAGCCGCCTCACAGAAGTGGAAATCGCGCATCTGGCGATCCAGCTGGCCGCGGGCTGCGCCCGGCAAAAAGAGCGCGAACACCGGGCAACCCATGTGGGTTTCTACCTGATCGGCAACGGCCAGCCGCTGCTGAGACATCAGTCGAACATGCGGTGGCTCGGGCGAACCGTCGCCGAAAGGGCCATCCACCGTTTTCCGCTGGCGTTTTATGCGGGCGGCATCGGCGCGCTCGCGAGTCTCGCCACGCTTGGGTTCTTTCGGCAGGCGTTGGCACTCGGTATGCGGGGGTGGGGCCTCGCTGCAGTCACACTTGTCTTTTTCCTTTGCGCCAGTCAGCCTGCGGTTGCGTTGATGAACTGGCTGTCCATGCTGCTGGTGAAACCGCGCCGGCTTCCGCGCCTGGATACCTCCTCGGGCATCGCGCCGGAGTGCCGCACGATGGTGGTTGTTCCAACGATGTTGACGAACGCGGAAGGCGTTGCTCGCCTGATCGAGACTCTGGAGCTTCATTATCTCTCGAACCGGGACCGGCATCTTCATTTCGCCCTGCTGACGGATTTCTGCGACGCGCCTGAAAAGGTCCTGCCCGCCGACCACGAGTTGATTCAGCGGGCGCGGTCCGGCGTCGAGCAGTTGAACCGCAAATATTCGACCGACCGGCCCGATCTGTTCTTCCTGTTTCACCGCCCGCGTCGCTGGAACGCGGGAGAAGGCGTGTGGATGGGATACGAGCGCAAGCGTGGGAAGCTGATGGAATTTAACGCCCTGTTGCGGGGCGGCAACCGTCATTGTTTTTCCGATGTCGTCGGGAGGCCGTCCATTTTTCCCTTGATCAAGTATGTCATCACGCTCGATACGGATACCCAATTGCCACGCGATGCGGCCCGGCAACTCGTGGGTACGATGGCCCACCCCTTGAACCGTCCTCAGTTCGACGCGTCACGAAAGATTGTTGTCGACGGCTATGCCATTCTGCAGCCCCGCGTCGGCGTGAGTCTTCCGAGCTCTCGTCGCTCTTGGTTCGTCCGGCTTTTTGCCGGCGACACGGGAATTGATCCTTACACGCGCGAGGTGTCCGATGTGTATCAGGACGTTTTTCGGGAAGGTTCGTTCATTGGCAAGGGGATCTATGATGTGGACGCGTTTCAGCAGTCCGTGGACGGCCACTTCCCCGAGAACACCATTCTCAGCCACGACTTGCTGGAAGCCTGTTATGCCCGTTCAGGTCTCGTGAGCGACGTGGCGCTGTACGAAGAGTTCCCGTCCCGTTATAACGTGGACATCGGCCGTCGGCACCGGTGGATTCGCGGCGATTGGCAGATCATGCAATGGCTCCTGTCGCGGGTTCCCGGTGCTGGTGCCCATCGACTGGCCAACCCGCTCTCCCTTTTGTCGCAATGGAAAATCTTCGATAACCTGAGGCGCAGCCTCGTGCCTGTCTCACTGCTGCTCCTTCTCTTGCTTACTTGGTTTTCCATCCCAGAATTCGTCGGGCGTGGCTTCCGGTTGGTGCTTGCGCTCATTGCACTCCCCGGGGTGCTGTCGCTGCTGGCCGAATCGCTCCGCAAACCGGCTGATTTACCGTGGGTGATGCATGTGAGGGGCGTGACCGCCTCGTGTGGCCGACAACTCGGCCAGATCTTGCTCGCCCTGGCTTTTCTGCCCTATCACGCGTTCATTAGCGCGGATGCGATCGGAAGGACGCTGCTGCG
>Ga0075012_10001738_pt1 | contig 21820 bp, 14 predicted proteins | sample All_14_2_FD_71474 | JGI IMG/M metagenome (GOLD analysis project Ga0075012, IMG submission 71474) | Freshwater microbial communities in response to fracking from Pennsylvania, USA - Allegheny Zone_MetaG_DW_15 | ecosystem: Environmental > Aquatic > Deep subsurface > Groundwater > Drilled...
CAGAGTTCGACGCAGATGGAATCGGGCCGGACGATCTCCACCGTCCGCCGTACGTCCTCGACGCTTTCCTGGGAGACGTGGGCCGTACCGACGAGGAAGAAGCGCTTTCCCCCCTCCTCGACCACGGTCACGCTCTCGGGCAGATTTTCAAATTCCACGAAATACCTCACGGGCCAGGCCCCGGAAAACGTCCCGGACAGGGCCCTGTTGTGTGATCAGGATGGGTTCCGTTATCCGGCCGCCCGGGGGAAAGCAAGCCCGCCGGGGCACCGTCGCCCGCCTGCAACATTTTTCCTTGTCAAATCGAGCACCCTGAAGCATGGCGTCACATGCAGCACCCGGAGAAGACATGAGCGATTTCGACCGGCGCATGGAGCGCGCCCCCTATTCGACCATCTGGAACCTGGCCTGGCCCCAGGTGGTCATGATGTTTTTCCACTTCCTGATCGGCTTCGTGGACGTCTGGGTGGCCGGCCGCATCGGCCGCGAGACCCAGGCCTGCATGGGCGTCATGAGCCAGGCCATGTTCTTCTTCATGGTCGTGGCCATCGCCCTGGCCAACGGCAGCGTGGCCGCCATCAGTCAGAGCTCCGGGGCCGGGCTGCCGAAGCGCATCAAGCGCTTCGTGGGCCTGGGCGTGGGCCTGGGCGTGGTCACGGGCCTGGCCATCCTGATCTTCGGACTGTGGTTCGACGAGCGCTTCCTGGACCTGCTGCAGATCCCGCCGGAGCTCATGCCCATCGCAGAGTACCTGCTTGAGGTCAGCCTGTACCTCATGCCGGCCTACTACGTCTTCACGATCACCAACGCCTTCTTCCGGGCCCAGAAGATCGTGACCCTGCCGCTGTATTCGATGATCCTGGTCACGGGCGTGAACACCCTGGGCGACCTGGGCCTGGGCCTGGGCCTGTGGGGCCTGCCCGAACTCGGGTACAAGGGCATCGCCTGGGCCACCTTCGGCTCCATCGTCTGCGGCACGATCTACAACGTCGTCATGCTGCACCGCAGCGGCCTGCTCAGCGCCCAATGCTTCGCACCCTGGCGCTGGACGCGCCTGGCCCTGCCCTACCTGATCAAGGTCGCCTGGCCGGCCGGGCTCATGCAGCTGGTCTGGCACTCGGCCTACATGGTCCTCTACGCCATCACCGCGAGCCTCCCCGAAGGCAGCGTCGTGGCCATGGCCGGCATGAGCGCCGGCATCCGCGTCGAGGCAGTGCTCTTCCTCCCGGCCATGGCCTTCAACTTCACGGCCTCCATCCTCGTCGGCCACTACCTGGGGCAGGACCGCCGGGACGAGGCCAAGAGGGTGGGCTACCGCATCATGGCCGTCGGCGTGACGGTCATCAGCGTCTTCACGGCGCTGCTGTGGACGGTCATCGGACCCGTCACGGCCTTCATCGCCCCGGACCCCGAAGTGCAGGCCGAAGCCGTGAACTACCTGGGCTGGAACATGGCCGCACAGCCGCCCATGCTGGCCGCCATGATCCTGGGCGGGGCCTTCACCGGCGCGGGCGCGACCATGTACCAGGCGGTCATCTTCGGCACGGCCGCCTGGCTGGTGCGCCTGCCCCTGGCCTACGTGCTGGGGCACGTCGTGCTGCGCTCGTCCGACGGCGTGTGGATCGCAATGTTCGCCTCGGTGCTGGTGCAGTGCGGCACCATGTTCTATTTCTACCAGTTCAAGGACTGGTTCCGCTTCACCCTGCGCAAGAACAGGAGACCCGCGTGAGCGAATTGCCCGGACACTACCTCGGCTCCGTAGCCAACTATGCAGCCGACACGCCCTGGGACCTGGAGTATTCCCTGACCCTCGACGCTCACGGCCATTACCGCTTCTACTCCCGCAACCCCGAAGGCCTGGTCCGCCTGCGCCACGCGGGCACCTCGGGCCGCGCCTTCGCGCAGTTCGCCGTGCAGAACGGCTTCGACGCCGACGATCTCCAGCGGGACCTGCGCTACATCGACAGCGGCTTCGCCGCAGACTTCGCGGCCTTCATGGACCAGCGCAACACCAGGGCCTGAAGCCATGACCGAAGCCGTCGAACGGACGTCCCCTACCGTCCCCGCCGTCAGAAACGAAGCCCCGCGCCGCGACCAGGACCGACCGTCCCCCGCCCCGGCCGAACCCAGGCGTCCCACCCAAGATCCGCACAAGGGCTCCCTCGTGGACGTCTTCGTCTGACCCGCCCTCGCCCAAGAAAGAATTGACGCTCCAGACAGCCCTGTATATTTGAAAAAACTCCCTGCCCGGGTGGTGGAATTGGTAGACGCCAGGGATTTAAAATCCCTTACCTCTTGCAGGTGTGCGGGTTCGAGTCCCGCCCTGGGCACCAAAAGAAAACAAGGACTTAAGTGGTAAAACACCTAAGTCCTTTTTTCTTTTCCGTGACTGACTCCGGCATTTTGTCCCCCATTTGTCCCCCAATAAAAATCTGCGAACTAGCCCTGCACACTTCGTCTTGTTCGACTAGCCACACGGGCGTTCAAAAAAAGTTGAGTTAAAATCGCTGAGATAGGTTGAAAAAAACTTTCAAATCCTGTATATTTTATAAGATGGGAGTTCTTGCCCTTGAACACGAGATAGTTTCACAACAACATAATTTGGAGGTTATATATAATGGTAATGAATGACGAGAAAGCTAAATACACTGATATTGAGGATCATGTACTCCTCAATGAGTTTAATGAACTAGCTGCCAAGTGGGGAAAACCGTTTGTACCCCGCACAAAAGTTGGAATATTTTCGGAGGGGTTGTTGCATCCGAGAACTTTAGCCAATCTTGATTGTTTGGGTATTGGACCCGGAAAAATCATAATGGGTAAACGTGTTTTTTACAAAACACCAGATCTCATTGCCTGGATGCAAGGCCGTGTTAAAAAACAAGCTGCTTAAACACTTCCATAATATATCGATACAATTTTACTAAAACTGATTCTTTTTAAAAAAATGATAGAAATTTAAAAAATTTAATCATTTTGGTTAAAAAAATTGTTTCCCATGCCACTTGGCATGGAAACAAAAAAAATAATTAAAAAAACAGATTTAAAATCGGTAATGGAAGGCGTCTATCTAGATCAACAAAAACGTTTTATTCAAAAACTACCGTCTCGACCATATTGCGCGGAAAAAATCACGGATGGTTTGATAATCGATGATTTAGATAAAGCAATTTGCTACCCATATATTCAACTCAACAAACATGATCGAGGATATATTGTTTTGGATTTGGATATAAAAAATTCAGCCTATCTCTGGCAAGAACTTGACATGCCGGAACCAACGATAATTTGCGTAAACCCACTAACAACACATTGTCATTATTTTTACGAGCTAAAGATCGGAGTAAAACACCCAAAAACCAACGAAGGGTATTCTCCATATAGCATGAAGGCAATCAAATATTTTGAGTCAGTATATAAGTCACTTGTCTTGAAATATAAAGCCGACCCATCATACGGACAACTTATTGCCAAAAATCCACTACACCCTCACTGGCTAACAATTTGGACAAATGTATCATATGAACTCAGCGATTTTCGAAAATATTTAAAAATTACTTGGAACTTTAAAAATTACACACCCCGAGATCAACAAATTCTTGGCAGAAATGATTACATATTTAATGTTGTTCGAGAGATGGTCAAAGATTTTCTCACAAGTTCAAGCACCTTTGAAGAAATCCATAACTATACACACATGTCTGTCTGCGTAGAAAACAGCAAGTTTGACGAACCACTTCCGGCCAGCGAAATAAGATCCATCACTAACAGCATATCGAAATACTCTCATAAAAACAAAGAATTGATTATTAAAAGAAGACAAGAACAAAAATCATTGACCTTGACGAATGAAGAAATTAAGGAAAAACAAAAAATAGCTGCGAATAAGACAAATAAATCACAGGCAGAAAATACACGTTCAATCATTTCAAACACGATAGCAAAATTCAAAAAAGAAAACAAAAAAATTACCATCGCGGCTTTGGCGAAAGAAATGAACAAAAACAGATCGTGGATTAGCACAAAGTATTCCGATTTTATAAAATCACAAATTTAATGATTGAATAACACTCAAAGTGTTTGGCATGGTATATAACGATCAGTTAGTGTATACTAGCTCCAACTATAATTGACTTGAAGAAGAAAGCGAAGCGATTCTTAGGTGACCAACCAAACCAGGAACACCCCAGGAATTCTGGAGAATCTCTACCATACCAAACACTTTTAAACAAGGAATGAATATAACAATACAAGAAAGATGATGTTTTGCGCGCGAAGCGCGCTATGCCCCAAAACCAAGAAGCAAAGCATTTAATCACCAAACACTAATGAGAGGTTTTGAACATGGAAAAGATGAAATTGAAAAACAAAAAAGAAGTCGACATCAAAGAGTTATCTAACAAGCTACTTGAGTATGCTATCGAAAATTTTTCAGAATCAAAGGTTTTTGATACCTATAGGGCCAAGAAAGATTTTGGAGTAAAAAGAAACCTTATCATCGAGGCGTACGCTTTTGGGCCTTCAGAATTACACGAATTTAAGTTGATTGAGAGCAAACCAGCCACGGTGGTTAAAGACGCAGAACCACCAATAGTGGGAAGAAAAGGGACGATAGTAATCAAGAAATTCTTTATTGATGAGTTCAATTTGAAAAACCCCGAGAAAGCATACAAAGAAAATGATATCTTTGATATCCAGGTTTCCGCTGACAAAATCGTGCTAAAAAGGAAATACTAATCTGTACTTGATGATCGTCCCGACCCCCTGGGGCGATCATCACTTTTCCAGTTGATCCCACCTCACATCCCCACATATCATCCGGCAGCCTTCTCAAAAATTGTCTTACATCTTTGGCACTTGACTTTGCCCACTTCGTGGGGCTTAGTTCAAAGCCATATTTCCTTTTCTGGATTTGGGCATCCAACCCATATTTTCAGACCGGAACAAACTCTTCAGGACTTCTCATTTAACAGGGCACGTGTTTTGACGAACAAAGATAAGCATTCTAAGGGAATCAGCCTGTTCGGATTCAGTTATGAACGAGGGGGTGCCCATCTGGCTCGAACCATCATGTTCGAGGAACTCCAAGAAGTCTTGCGGCAACCTACGGAATTTACGGTTTCCAAAGATGACTTCCGGAAGGCCATTGTCGACGAGAACTGCCTTAACAAGCGTTCGGGCCGAACGAGGTTGCTAACCTACCGGCACCTTGTGGATCTTTATAGCCTAGACACAGGGACCACCTTATTTCGCAACCTCCTCTATGTCTGGCAGCGAGATCCATCCGCAAGGGTATCTCTGGCCTTCCTTTGCGCGTACGCCCGCGACCCCCTTTTACGCAGCGCAACACCATTCCTCTTTGATCACCCCATTGGATCAACGGTCATCCGGCAGAACCTCGAACAATTCATTGATTCGCTGGAGACAGACCGTTTCAGTGCCGCCACGCTCAAATCGCTGGCACAAAATATCAGTTCGTCCTGGACGCAGGCGGGTTATCTGAGTGGCCGTGTCCGAAAAATCCGTTCTCAGCCGCCCGCCACTCCTGGCGCGACGGCTTATGCTCTTCTTTTGGGGTATCTTAACGGGTTGCGTGGGATGTCCCTTTTCCAATCAGAATACATTAACCTCCTCGACTGTCCCCTGGAAACGGCTCTGGATGCCGCCGCAGAGGCTTCTCGCCGTGGCTGGATCGTTTTCAAAAGGATCGGCAACGTGGTCGAAGTCCTTTTTCCAAACCTTCTGACTGACGAGGAAATGGAGTTGCTGCGTGAGCAAGGTTAAAAGGCTGATCCAGTCCTATGCCAACTTTATCGCCGTCCCTTGGCGTGAAGATGCCGCCCCAGCCCAGCGGGTCATTTTCTGCGTGTATGACGAAAACGAAGAACTGCGGCTTAGGGCCAAAGTCGACGAGTTCGATCTGACCACACGCCAAGCCGGTCACGACTGGTTTGTCTTTGATGTGACCGACTCATTCGCTCAGTGGTTGGCAAGCGAGGATTACGCGGAGGAATTCTTCAAGGAACCAAGCTTACTGGGCGACCTTCTCCCGGAGGAATATCTTCGTTTCCTAATCTCATCCTTCAATACGGACATAGGTGAGGCCACTGCAAATCCAAACGCTGTAATCGCGGTGCTGGGTGTGGGCGCACTCTTTGGATTCGCCAAGGTCAAAGACCTCGTGGACAGCTTGGCTCCCTTGGTCAAGGGACGCCTCATGATCTTTTTCCCCGGCAGTTACGAAAACAACAACTATCGCCTGCTCGACGGCTACGATGGCTGGAATTATCTCGCGGTCCCAATCACCGCCGACAAATCATTCTAGGAACTCCCATGCTCAACAAAGACATTTTTCTCAAAGATCCCGTATCACGGAAACTGGCCAACCAGGGCGTGGCCAGCGTTAACGAGTCGGACGAAAGCATCCTTCGCTACGAGCTTGAAACCTTTGTGTGCAGCGGACAGTACGAAAAAGGATTGGTGCACATTCTGCGGACGTATCTGGAGAATCTCAAACACCCCCAACAGCCAGGCGTCTGGATCAGCGGCTTTTTCGGTTCGGGTAAATCACATTTGGTTAAAATTCTGGCCGCTCTCTGGCTGGACTATAGCTTTTCCGATGGAGCCACCGCGCGAGGCATCACGACCCTCCCCCCTGAAGTTCAGGAGCTATTCCTAGAATTGAAAACAGCCGGACAGAGACATGGCGGTTTACACAGCGTCAGCGGCACCTTGAAGGCCAACGATGACAGCAACAGTGCCCGCGCCGCCATTTTGGCCATGATCTTCAAATCCGTCGGACTGCCCGCGAAGTACCACTTTGCATCATTCGTCATGTGGCTCCAGGAAGAAGGCATCTTGGATCAAATTCGACAACATGTCGAAAATGCGGGTAAAATCTGGGACCAGGAAGTCCTGCGTCTGCACGTCTCCACGGTGCTCCGAGAAGCTCTGGTCAAGGTCAGGCCGCAAATCTTTTTCGATGAAAAAACCTGCGCCGATATTTTGCGCAACCAGTTTCCATCCGGCAAAGACGTTTCCAGCGACGACATGTTAAAAGCTATCAAGCAGGCCCTGTCCAAAGATGGCAAACTGCCGCTGACCCTGATCGTGCTGGATGAAGTTCAGCAATATATCGGAGAGGACAGTCAACGGTCGATCGATGTGCAGGAAGTTGTCGAGGCCTGTTCCAAGAACATCGGCGGCAAGCTACTCTTTGTGGGCACCGGGCAGACCGCCGTGACCGGGACAAGCAACCTCAAAAAACTTGAAGGACGGTTTACTGTCCGAGTCGAGCTTTCTGATGCCGATGTGGACGCGGTTATTCGGCAGGTCATCCTGGCCAAAAAGCCTGAGGCCATGGCTCCCATCAGTTCAATGGTCCAGGCCAATTTAGGCGAAATCTCCCGCCATCTGACAGGAACCACCATCGCGCATCGCCAGGCGGACTTAGAATACATCGTTCATGACTACCCTATCCTGCCGGTTCGCCGCCGTCTTTGGGAAAATGCCTTACGTGTCCTGGATCAGTCCGGGACGGACAGTCAGCTCCGCAACCAGCTCAGTCTGATTCACAAGGTCATCCAAACCAATGCCGAACAGCCCATCGGGCATGTCGCTCCTGCGGACTTTATTTTCTTTGACCTGGCGGAAAATCTCCTCCGCACCAGAATCCTGCCTCGCAAAGTGTACGAAAAAACCATGGGGTGGAAATCCGGGTCTGCCGATGAGCAGCTCATGGCTAGAGCGTGCGCCCTTGTATTTCTGATCACCAAGCTCGCCGCTGCGAACACTGAAATTGGCCTGAAAACCACGGTAGACACGCTAGCAGATTTACTCGTGGAGGATTTGTCCCAAGGTTCAAGCTTGCTACGCAGCAGGCTTCCGGGCCTGTTGAACTCCTGCGAACTGCTGATGAAGGTTGGCGACGAGTACCGCATCCAGACCGAAGAAAGCGCGGCTTGGAATGACGAATTCTTAAGCCAACGCACAAGCTTGGCAAGCACCGCCCATCGGATCGAAACAGAACGTGACGACCGCATCAGACGCAAGGTCAGTGAGTCTCTGCGCAAAGTTTCCATCCAACACGGAATGTCCAGGACACCGCGTGACATTGCAACGATATTTGATTCCCAACTCCCCTCCGACGCTTCCGAAAAAATCTGCGTCTGGATTCGTGACGGCTGGAGCACGGATGAAAATTCGGTTTTAGCCGATGCCCGACACGCTGGAAACCAATCTCCCACGATCTTCGTCTATATTCCTAAACGATCGGCTGATGATCTCCGTCATCAGCTCATGGATTTCAAAGCAGCCAGCGCTACCCTGGAAAAACGGGGAGTTCCTTCCACTCCGGAAGGCACCGAAGCCCGAGCGGCCATGGAAACGGCAAAATATAACGCAGAAACACGCATTGCAGCGCTTCTGGATGATGCGTTTTCAGGGGCAAGAGTTTTCCAAGGAGGCGGCAACGAAATTCTGGGAAATGAGCTTCAGGACAAGGTGACGGAAGCAGCCAAAAATTCATTGGCCCGCCTGTTTCCGCAATTCGACCTTGCAGACAACAATGGCTGGACCAAAGTGCTTGAACGCGCCCAGAAAGGCGCTCCTGACGCCTTGAAGGCCGTTGGCTATGAAGGTGAACCTGGCGCCAATGTCGTGTGCAAAGCAATTTTGGGCTTTATCGCCGGAGGAAAAAAAGGCGTCGACATCCGTAATCACTTTGAAGGCCCAGTATACGGGTGGCCGAGGGATGCCGTGGATGGAGCCTTGCTCGTCATGGTCAACGCAGGTCTTGTTCGTGCTCTGGATGACATGGGAAAGGCCTTGGACGCGAAGACTTTGGACCGAAGGAATTTCGGCAAAACCTCTTTTAAGGTTGAAGCGACCACCATCAGTGCGGCCCAAAAAATCCAGATCCGCAAGGTTCTGCAAAAAATTGGCATCGCCGCCAAACAGGGTGAGGAATCAGCCTCGATTCCCGCGTTTGTGCAGAGCATGAAAAATCTGGCCGACCGAGCAGGTGGCGAAGCACCCAAACCTGCGATACCGGATACCGCCTGCCTCGAAGACATCCGTCTGACAACCGGGAATGAACAGCTTCTTGCGGTGTACAATCTGCGCGACGAGTTAGCCGCCTTGATCGATTCCTGGACAGAAGTTGCGGATCAAATTTCCAAACGGTGGCCAACTTGGCCCACCCTGGTCCGTCTGAAAAAACACGCCGCTACCTTATCCCAAGCCAAGCTGCTGCTCGATCAGATTTCGACCATTGAACAGGAACGCCAACTGTTAAATGATCCCGATCTGGTAAGCCCCCTCGTATCCAGCTTGGCCCAAATTCTGCGAGCAGAACTGAACCGTCTTGATCGTGAGTATTCGATAAGACACGAAGAAGGCATGGCCCGGCTCAAAGTAGATGACAATTGGCAGCAATTGGAACCGGAACAGCGTCATCAGCTTTTGTCAGGCCAGATGCTGCATGAGTCTGCCAGACCGAAAGTCGAGGTCCAAGCAACGGAAGACGTGCTGCGCACCCTGGAAGCATTTTCGCTAACCATGTTCGAAGACCGAATTGCCGCCATGCCGGGACGTTTTGACGCAGTCCTACAAGCTGCTGCGGAACTCATGGAGCCTGCGGTCCAGTTTATTCAGATATCTAAGTGCACATTGAACACTGAATCCGAAATCAATGACTGGATTGAACGGGTAAGATGTCAACTCAAAACAGCCTTGATGAATGGCCCTGTACGCATCCAATAATCACAGGAAAATAAAAATGTTAAGCAAAGAATATTTTGATTATCACTTGACACCTAATGGTTGGGTCGAAGGAACAGAAAAACTTGATTTTTCAACAACCGAAAGATCTATCCCTGAAGATAGAGTTCTTACCCTCCGTATAATCGAAGAGATACCTCACCCCAATGAAGGTTTCCGTTACGAGCAAGTGGTGTGGAAATCTGATGACATCAACCTACTCAATAAATTGAAAAAAAAGTTTGGCGCAAGGCCGTAGTTTTTTTATTTCAACCGCTTGCACAGTACAGGAGTCAATATTTTGCAGCCTCTCGCTAAAGCCCTTCGCAACGAATTGGAGAAAACCGTCAAATCGGCCCGGGACATTGCTGAAAGTGCGGCCAAGGCTTGTCTGGAACAACTTGGAGTTGGTGAGACTGCTCCGTTTTCACATCTATCTGATGATCAAAAGGACTTGCGCCGCAGGCTTCGTGCCCACGGGCGACAGCTTGGAGATTATCGCTCAGCCAAAGGAGAGCAGGAAATAACCCGCCTCCTGGAAGAGGTGGCCTACGAACATTGGCATCGCATGCTTTTTGCCCGTTTTCTGGCTGAAAATAATCTGCTCATGTTCGACGGCGTGGCCGTCACCTTGGAAGAATGCGCGGAACTGGCCGCAGACGAAGGTTTCACCAATGAATGGGAACTGGCCGCCAACCTCGCCGCAGCCATGCTGCCGCAGATATTTCGCACTGATTCGGTTGTCTTCAAACTGAAGGTATCTCCTGAACACCAGCGCAGCCTAGAACGGCTCATTGCTGAGTTACCCGCAGACGTTTTCACCGCGTCAGATTCTCTTGGTTGGGTCTATCAGTTCTGGCAGAGCAAGCGCAAAGAAGAGGTCAATGCTTCAGAGGTCAAGATCGGAGCACGGGAACTGCCAGCCGTTACCCAGCTTTTCACAGAGCCATATATGGTCGCCTTTCTGCTGGATAATTCCTTGGGCGCTTGGTGGGCGGCGCGGCGGCTATCCGAAGAGGAATTGCGAACAGCGAAGAACGAAGAGGAATTGCGAGAAAAGGCTGCACTTCCGGGTATGCCGCTGGAATATCTGCGCTTTGTTCGTCAGGAAGATGCATCGTGGCAGCCAGCGGCGGGTTCTTTTTCCGCATGGCCGCAGAATCTGGCTGAATTCAAAACGCTCGACCCATGTTGCGGGTCCGGACATTTTCTCGTGGCGGCATTTTTGATGCTTGTCCCCATGCGCATGCTTTTTGAAGGTTTGAGTGCCCGCGAAGCTGTGGATAGGGTCTTATCAGAAAACATCCATGGTTTGGAGCTGGATAAACGCTGCGTGGAATTGGCCGCTTTTGCCTTAGCCATATCAGCTTGGAAATATCCGGGTGCTGGCGGCTACCGGGCATTGCCGGAACTGAACGTGGCCTGTTCCGGATTGGCCGTCGGCGCGGACAAAGAAGCGTGGACCAGCCTGGCTCCGGAACACAGCAAATTGCGCAACGCTTTGGCGCTTATCCATGATGAATTTCGGCATGCTCCAGTATTGGGCAGTCTGCTCAACCCATCCAAAAGTATCGCTGCCAATTTGGTGGACATGGACAGCCTGGCCCCAATCCTCACCAAAATTCTGACCCAGGAAAACGCGCTGGAAAAGCACGAGGCTGGCGTCATTGCCAAAGGCATCGCCAAAGCAGCGCAGCTTCTGAGTAGGACATATCAGTGGGTTATCACCAATGTCCCATATCTGACTCGGGGTAAACAATCTGATATTCTAAAGAATTATTGTGAGCAGTACTACCCGGCGGCCAAGAATGAGCTCGCTACGGTTTTTTTGGATCGTTGCCTGGAGCTATGTGTTCACGGGGGCACGGCCAGCGTTGTTATGCCACAAAATTGGCTCTTCTTGACCAGCTATAAAAAGTTTCGGGAAAAATTGCTCAAGAACGCTACGTGGCATTTGATTGCCCGGCTAGGAGAAGGAGGCTTCGATTCATCAGCCGCGGCAGGTGCGTTTGTAGCAATGCTCAACCTGAGCCGTGGAAACTCAACTAAAGAATTGAGTCAGCTACTTGGCGATGCCGATGACGTAAACCTGATTCGTGGTGTAGATGTATCCGAACCACGCACCGCAGCCGAAAAAGCGGCGCAGTTGCTGAAAAAAGAAATCAAAAGCGTTGAGCAGGCGAAGCAGTTGGAGAATACGGATGCGAGAGTTGGATTTACAGAGCAGGCTACGGAAAATCATATTTCTGAAATTGCAGAATGCTATCAAGGCCTAGTTACTGGAGATATTGAGCGGTTCACAAAAAAAACATGGGAAATCTCTACTACCAGCGATGATTGGCTTCCTTTTCGAAGAAGTAACAACTCCGCTCAATATTATGGGGATGTTTCAGAAGCAATTCTTTGGGAAAGAGGCCGGGGCCAATTGCGCGATTATGCGATCGTCGCTCGCGACCAACTGCATGACATGCACGAGAGTGGAAATCGCGCATGGAAAAAACGCGGGATTGCCATCAATAGAATGAGAGATTTAAAGGCTGTCCCATATTGGGGAGAACATTTTGACAACAATGTTGCGGTTATCTACCCTTCAGGCAACCACGATTTGGCACCACTCCTATCTTTTTTTGCATCAGGCAATTTCTCTAAGTCAATCAGAGAATTAGATCAAACACTGAAAGTCACAAATAAGACCTTACTTAAAGTCCCCTTCGATCTAGCTCATTGGACCAATATCGCCGCAGAACAATACCCAAACGGCCTACCAAAACCCTACACCAACGACCCCACCCAATGGATCTTCCACGGCCATCCCTGCGGTTCGGTCATTTGGGATGAACACACCAAAACGACTGCCCATGGCCAACTGCGAAGTGACGCAAACGTCCTGCACATTGCCGTTGCCCGCTTGCTTGGGTACCGCTGGCCTGCTGAACTTGATTCAGCAATGGAATTAGCCCAAGAACAAAATGAATGGGTAGTTCGCAGCGAAGACCTTCTTGCATATGCCGATGAAGATGGCATTGTCTGCATTCCGCCGGTCCGGGGCGAAGCCTCTGCTGCTGAAAGCCTCCTCAATCTGCTTGCTGCCGCTTATGGTGACGAATGGTCCACCGAGACATTGAACCAACTCCTGAGCCAAGCCGAGCACGCGGGCAAAACATTGGAAACATGGCTGCGTGAAAAATTCTTCACCCAGCATTGCAAACTCTTCCAGCACCGTCCTTTCATCTGGCACATCTGGGACGGCCTCCGAGATGGTTTTGCCGCATTGGTCAACTACCATAAACTCGACTACAAAAACCTCGAAACCCTGACCTATACCTATCTTGGAGACTGGATCACCCGTCAGAAACAGGACATCGCCAACGGCGTGGACGGGGCTGCGGAAAAACTCGCCGCCGCCGAAACTCTGAAGAAAAGCCTGGAACTGATCCTGGAAGGCGAAAAGCCCTACGACATCTTCGTGCGCTGGAAGCCCATTGACAAACAACCCATTGGCTGGAACCCGGACCTCAACGACGGCGTCCGCCTCAACATCCGCCCCTTCATGACCGTCCCCGATGTGGCCAAAAAAGGCGCAGGCATCCTCCGCGACAAACCCAACATCAAATGGGACAAAGACCGGGGCAAGGATGTGGAATCCGCGCCATGGTTTCCTGTTTTCAAAGGCGACCGGATCAACGATCATCATCTGAGTTTGGCGGAAAAACGAGCAGCACGGAAGGTTAGAGGAGAGGCACAATGACCGAATTTCACACCAAGGCTCAATTCTGGAAATGTGCGCTTCAGGTCAACCCGGTAGATTACATCTCCTACAGAGGGGCTGACCATGGAATGACTCAGGAGCAATATAATCTAAAACTCGTTGAGGTTGCGCTTGAAAACAATATCAAGGTGATTGGCCTGGCCAATCATGGCAATGTCGATGGCGTAGACGCAATTCGTACTGCCATGAATCAACAGGGAATTTTGGTTTTTCCCGGGTTTGAAATAGCATCTACCGAGAAAGCCCATTTTGTCTGCCTATTCCCTGAAAACACAACTGTAGATCAGCTTAATCGCTATTTGGGTGCGTTGGGATTGACCAATCCTGCCAACGGAGTGTGGCCGTCAAACCTTAGCGGAAATGACCTTCTCCAAAAAGTCGAAGAACTTGGTGGGGTAATTTATGCTTCGCATTGTACCGACGACAGTGGTGTTCTTCGACAGAGACTTGTCCACGTCTGGCAGAATCCACTACTCAAAGCGGCACAAATTCCCGGCACCTTGGATGATCTGAAAAATGGAGATGGGAACGCATACAGGCGAATCCTTCTCAATTCTGATCCAGCCTACAGACGTGATCTCCCGGTGGGCATCATTAACGCCAAGGATGTTGCCGAACCTAATGATTTAGCCAATCCCAAAGCCTCCTGCCTGATCAAGATGACCAAACCCTGTTTTGCTTCGTTCAAGCTGGCTTTTCAGGATCCCCAATCACGAGTACGCCTCAACAGCGATGTTTCTGAAAAATATTATTCTCGCATAGAACGCTTAAAAATTACCGGTGGTTACCTGGATGGGGTTGAGATTGAATTCTCTGAACATCTCAACGCGGTCATTGGGGGACGTGGAACCGGAAAATCAACATTGATTGAATGCATCCGTTATGCCCTGGGATTGAGGCCCATTGGGAAAAATGCCCAAAAGCAGCACGATGAGATCATCAAGGAAAATCTGGGAAATTCACGCGCACGAGTTGAACTGGTGATTCGTTCGTCCAAGATGAATGGAAAGCGCTTTATCGTGGCTAGGCGCTACGGTGAGAGTACCAATGTCAGCGATGAGATCGGCAGTCCTTCCACTTTCACGCCCGCTGACCTGTTGCCGGAAATTGAGATTTACGGGCAAAATGAGATTTATGAAATTGCCCAGGACAAGAGCAGCCAACGCCAGTTGTTGGGTCGTTTTCTGGAATCGGGCCAGCAAGACAGTGAAGCAAGCATCCACCAGGCGCTCCAGAAATTAGCGGAAAACAGGCAGAAGCTGATCGAGGCGCAAGGAAGGGTTGCGGCGATTGAGGATGAAGTTGCCCGGCTTCCGAAATTGGAAGAACAGGTTGGCCAATTCAAGAGCCTAGGACTGGAAGACAAGCTGAAAATTGTACCACTGCTTGAAACTGAAAAGCGTTTGTTGAAGCGTGTGCAGGCCGAAGAAGGGCCTAATCTTAATGAAGCATTCCAGACTATCCGGGATAGTCTGCCAGATACTACATTTTTAAGCGAGTCATCGCTTGAAAAGCTTCCACACGCCGAAAGACTGCGCCAGATGAAAACGGCTTTGGATAGCCTGCGTGTTGAGGCCGAAATCCTGTTGAAACTGTGGCAAAGCAAATACACCACCGCGAAGGAAGGCATTGACAAACTTGCTCAGGAATTAACCGCAGATATTCTACGAGAAGAAGCCGTACTTGAGGAAACCTTCAAGGGTCTTCCCTCCAGTGAAGGGAAAACCGGTAAGCAGATCGGCTTGGAATTTCAGGCCTTAATGAAAGAAATTGAACGTATTCGTCCCAAAAAAATATTGATAGAAAATCATAAAAAACTGACCGCAGAGCTACAAAAGCAGCGTAAATCGATACTGGACGAGTTGTCTGCAACACGAGCAAATCGTTCTGCACAATTTGCCCGGGCGCTGAAAAGGCTTAATAAACGTCTCGCCGGAAAGCTTCGTCTGGAAGTTAAGGCGGAATCTGATAAAAGGCCGATAATAGACTTTTTGCTGGGATGCAGGATGGATGGAGTGGGTGAAGCCAGGCTTTCCTGGGTTAAAGATGCAGACGATTTTTCACCGGTTAAGTTGGCTGAAATGATTCGAGGTGGAGCTGATGCACTACGTAACGCGAAGTGGGGGCTTACTCCCACAGTGGCCGACGCGCTAGTGCGATTAGCACCAGAACAAGTCCTGCAACTCGAAGAACTGGAACTACCAGATCTTATCAATATAGAATTAAATACCGCTCATGAAGGCCAGCAAAACTTTAGACCACTGGACAAACTCTCAACTGGACAACAATGCACGGCAATACTGCACCTGCTGCTTTTGCAGAACCTTGATCCTTTGATGATGGATCAGCCTGAAGACAACCTCGACAATGCGTTTATAGCAGATCGCATTGTGGCCGAACTACGCTCTGCCAAAATTGCCCGCCAGTTTATTTTTGCAACTCATAACGCCAACATACCCGTGTTCGGCGATGCGGAATGGATCGGGGTGTTTGAGGCCGCAGATGGTCAGGCGCAGATGCCTGTTGAGGCACAGGGTGCGATCGATGTACCCGAAGTCAGAGATAAAGCCGCCATTATTCTGGAAGGTGGCAGGGCCGCGTTCAACCAACGTAAAGCCAAATACGGATTTTAAGGTGATGTATGCTGAAAGCTGAATTGTTTGAAATAATCGCTAACGGAGAAAATTCCGGCGTTGAATTTAAACGTGATGACATTCGACCCGAACAACTGGCCAAAGAAATAGTCGCCTTTGCCAATCTACAAGGCGGTCGAATTCTCCTGGGTGTGGAAGATAGTGGTCAGATTTCAGGCTTGCAGCGACCTGAGACGCAGGAGTGGGTATTGAATGTGTTCAGAGACAAGGTGCATCCCCAGATTATTCCCTTCTATGAAGAGATCATTGTTGAAGATAATCGTCGTGTTGGAATCATCACACTTTCGATGGGGGTATCCAAGCCTTATGTGGTGAGGCACAGCAATCGGGAGGAAATATATATCCGCATGGGTGATCGGTCTGAACTCGCAAGTCGGGAACAACAATTGCGACTTTTTGAGAGCGGTGGATTGCTCCATGTTGAAGTAATGCCGGTTGCAGGCACCTCATTGGGCAATATTGATACAGATAGACTTGACTATTATCTGAGGTCAATCATCAAAGACCCTGAAATACCAGGCACTGATTCTGAATGGATTGAACGCTTGCTGGGCCTTGGACTGATGGCTGAAGACGGCTTGGGAAATACTGTATGTTCGGTAGCAGGTTTAGTGTGTTTTGGGATCAAACCCCGGCGATTTCTTCGGCAGGCGGGTTTACGAGTAATGGCCTATGCCGGGGAAGACAAAGAGTATCAGGCGCTGCTGGATGTGGTTCTGGACGCGCCTTTAGTAGGGCGATGGCAGGTTACTGAATCAGGGCAAAAACAGTTGGTTGATGAAGGCCTTATAGAAAAATTTTCATCTGCCATCGAACCTTTTATCACACAAGAATCATCTGATATCGACGAGCATATGCGGCGAGAAAAAACCTGGTTTTATCCTTGGGAAGCCATTCGGGAAACTGTCATCAATGCCTTGGCCCACAGAGACTGGACACGATCAGTAGATATCGAGGTCACTAATTATTCTGATCGGTTGGAGGTTATTAGCCCTGGCAAACTTCAAAATTCAATGACTATTGGCAAGATGGTTGCCGGTCAACGCTCTCCACGAAATACCCTGATTATGGAGATCCTGCGCGACTATGGCTATGTCGATTCCCGAGGAATGGGAGTGCGAACCAAAGTTATCCCCCTTATGCGAACCTTGAATCACATCGACCCAATTTTTGAAGCAACTGACGATTATCTAAAAACTGTTCTTCCCAGGAAAAAGGCGGATGTCCAAGGTCATTAACAACATCAAAAAAGCAATTGGCAATGCCGCTGTTTTCAACCCTGAGATACAGGTCGCACCAGCCTGCATTCTTTGGCCTGATCGAGACCGTCAGTGGGAAGCCGTCATACCCATTCTTCAGGCCGAACTGCCAGAACTTATGATCCTAGGCGACTATGCGCCGGACAAACGCACAGGTCCGGCAATCTGGCTGCGCTGTTTACTCTCTGGCCGTTCCGAGAATGTCTCCCTCCCCCTAGGCCAAACGCCGATTTTTTATCTTCCCGGTGTGAGTCGCCAAGACTTGCGTGCTGTTGAACATTGTCCGGAACACCTGAAACCGCTTGCTGAATTGCAATATCGGGGAGCGATCTGGAATCAAAGCAATGCAAAGGACTGGACCATTCTCGCCTTCCTAAGATCAGTCCAAGGGGGCTTGGGCCTAGATGTTGCCCAAGATAACGACACCAAACAGTCTATGCTACTGGCTCTCAGCCGCCTGCTGGATGAAGAAGTCGAGCCATTAAAAAACAAACGGCTTGATGCCGAATTTTTCAAAAAACTTCTGATCGGTGATCCGCGTCGGCAAATTTTGGAGTGGATCGACCACCCGGAAAAATACCGAACCAGCTCTAGTGAAAACGAATGGCTGGCGTTTATTGAGGTTTGCCGGTCTCAGTTTGGCATCCATCCTGAAAAAGATGGCCCCCTTGTTGCCTCTGAGCGACTCGCTTTGAGAGAAGGTCCGTGGAAAACCGTGTGGGATAGGTTTTGCGAAGCGCCCAACAGGTATCCTAATATCCCCGCACAAATCAAAAAATGCAAAATGCCCGGAAACTCGATGCTGTGGAGCATGGGCAAAGCATCGGGGTATGAAGGTTGGCCACAATGGAACGAGTTGCAAGAAACAGCGTTACGGCAAGGGCTATTGTCCCTTGCCAAGCATGATGCATCCACATGCCGCACCGAACTTATCAAGTTTGAACAGCACCATGTCGCACGCCGTGGTCTGGTGTGGGCGGAACTGCGAGAAGCTTCTTTAGCCCAAGCCTTGGAACATTTGGTGGTAGTGGCGTCAGAAACAAGGAAATCGTTGAACGCAGGCTCTCTGGATGACGTGGTCCAAGCTTACCTAAACAGTGTCTGGAAAGCCGACGATGCAGTTTTGTCCGCGCTTGCATGCGCGGAAAGCAGTCAAGATTTCAACGCCGTGACAGTGGCGATTCGAAGCGTCTACCTTCCCTGGCTGGAGGACTCCGCTCGGCATCTGCAAAATATTTGGGAACCAATAGCCAAAACTGATACCCCCCCGTCTGATGCCGAAAGCTGCATTGTCTTTGTCGACGGTTTGCGTGCTGATTCCGCTCGGCGTTTGAAGTCCATCCTTGCAGCAAAAGGTGCTGTCATCAGTGAGCAGATCCGATGGGCTGCATTGCCAAGTGTGACCGGGACGGGAAAGCCTGCTGTCGCACCTTTGGTTTCATTCAGGGCTGCGGAGAATCCAAGTCCTACAGACTTTCAGGCCATGCCTCCATACCAACTCGAAAAAGCTCTCAAAGACTCCGGCTGGATGGTAATTCGAGCCAAAGATCCGATTCCAACCCCAATTTGCCAAGGCTACCCCGTCGCGTCGACGGCCAACAAACTTTGGGTCGAGATCGGCAACATCGATCACGAAGGACACGAACGAGGAGCGAAGCTTGCGAAACAGCTCCCGGCTCTTCTGGCAGAAGTTGCCGAAAGAATCGAAGCCCTGCTTTCTGCGGGTTGGTCTCGCATTCGAATAGTCACTGATCATGGCTGGCTCCTCATGCCTGGGGGTCTGCCAAAATCAAACCTGCCCACCGCCGTTTCTGAAAACAAATGGGGTCGGTGCGCCCTGTTAAAATCTGGAGCAGCCACCGATCATCGCGTATTTCCCTGGCATTGGAATCCTGACGAGTCAGTCGTTCTCGCCGATGGGATCAGTTGCTTTCGAAGCAATGAAGAATACACCCATGGTGGTTTAAGCCTTCAAGAATGCCTAACCTTGGACCTAATTGTATCTTCGGATTCTCCTCAAGAAGCCGTCACCATCTCCGAAGTCCGATGGAAAGGTTTACGCTGTTCCGTGCTTGCCCAAGGTGCAGTCAACGGACTTCATCTTGATGTGCGCAAATTCGCAGAAGATGCGAGCACGTCCCTGATCAATCAAACGAAACCTGTTGAAGATGACGGCAGGGCTTCCGTGCTGATCGTTGACATGGACGGGAATTTGGAAGGAACAGACGCCTTTGTCGTGCTCATCAATGATGCGGGCACGGTGACAACACAAATTTCGACACGAATCGGTGGATAACCATATGAATTTGGACGCAATTGATCACAAAGCGGCATCGACATTCGAGGGCTATCTGGTTCGAAAAGACTTGGTTCGGACGTTCAGCAGGCAGTTTCCTGTCCCCACCTATGTCGTGGAATTCTTGCTTGGTAGATATTGCGCCAGCATCGATCAGGAAGAAATCGACGAAGGTCTTGGCATTGTTCAGCGCCAACTTCTGGATCGTACCGTCAAAGCTGGGGAGGAAGAGCTTTTCAAGTCCCGCGCCAGGGAAAAGGGACAGGTTAAAATCATTGACCTTATTTCCGCACGCCTGGACGCCAAATCCGATTCCTACCTAGCGACAATCCCTAGTTTGAGGCTTACTGACGCTCGGATTGAGTCGGACGTTGTCAGCAAACACGAACGCATGTTGACCGGCGGTTTTTATGCCGAGATCACGCTTGGCTATGATCCCATTATTGCCCAGGAGAAAAATGGCCGCCCGTTTGGAATTGATGGATTGCGTGAAATCCAACTTTCAAACCGGGATGTTCTTGAAAAGCTGGGAGAAGCCAGGGCTCAGTTCTCTACTCAAGAATGGAAGACATTCCTGTTGCGGTCCATCGGCATTGAAGATGAATCACTGTCTGATCGTCAAAAAAACGCGCTCTTCTTGCGCATGGTCCCCTTTGTAGAACGCAATTTCAATTTGGTTGAACTCGGCCCGCGCGGCACGGGCAAAAGCCATCTTTTCCAACAGGTATCCCCGTATGCGCACCTGATTTCCGGTGGCAAGGCAACGGTCGCGAGAATGTTCGTTCATATGGGTACTGGCCAGCGAGGCCTAGTCTGCCAATACGACGTTGTCTGCTTTGACGAAGTTTCCGGAATTTCGTTTGATCAGAAAGATGGCGTTAACATTATGAAGGGCTACATGGAATCCGGTGAATTCAGCCGGGGAAAGGAGAGCATCAGGGCGGACGGCAGTGTTGTCATGGTAGGCAACTTCGATGTGGACGTGGAACACCAGCAACGGGTTGGACATCTTTTCGGTCCAATGCCTCCGGAAATGCGAGACGACACCGCATTCATGGACCGTCTGCACGCATTCCTGCCAGGTTGGGATGTGCCTAAGATCAGCAAGGAACTACTTACCAACCATTTCGGCTTGGTCAGCGACTTCTTGTCGGAATGCTGGTCTCAACTTCGCAATCAAAGCCGCGTTTCGCAGCTTCAGAACAGGGTCTTCTTTGGTGGCGCCCTTTCAGGTCGCGACACCAATGCAGTCAACAAAACAGTGAGCGGCCTGCTCAAACTCCTTTATCCTAATGGCGCACGACAAATCCCAGAGGAGGACCTTGAATGGGCCGTGAGAATCGCCATGGAGTCTCGCAGGCGTGTAAAGGAGCAGCAAAAAAGAATTGGAGCCGCCGAGTTCAGAAACACCCATTTCAGCTATGTAATGGGAACCGATGGCGTAGAAAAATTTGTCTCAACACCGGAACTTCAAAGCGACAACAGCATCGGGACTGACCCCCTGGAGCCTGGGCAGGTTTGGACCATTAGCCCTGGAGGAAATGGGGAAAATCCAGGACTATACCGGATCGAAGTTAACGAAGGCCCAGGTTCAGGGCTGAAGATCCTGAACAAACCTATTCCACCGGCATTCCGGGAAAGCATCGGGTGTGCGGAACAGAATCTCTATGCTCGGGCAAGCCAACTCGTCGGAGACAAAGACCCTAGGCACCACGAATTCACAACTCAACTCAGAGCCTTTGATGCCTCGAAATCAGGAGCCAAGATCGGAGTTGCGGCTTTGGTGGCTCTGTGCACCGCCCTACTCAAAAAAAGCGTGCGAGGCGGCCTTATTCTCGTAGGTGAAATTAATCTTGGCGGGTCCATTGAAGCGATTCATAATCCAGTAAATATAGCTGAAATCGCAGTGGAAAAAGGCGCGACATCTCTTTTGATGCCGGTATCGTGTCGAAGACATTTGTTTGATTTATCAGATGACATGGCGACAAAAGTGGATATTCAGTTCTACTCTGACGCGAAAGATGCTTTATTAAAAGCGATTATCGAATAAAATTTTAACATAAATTATTCAACATAATTAAAA
>Ga0075012_10001741_pt1 | contig 21783 bp, 22 predicted proteins | sample All_14_2_FD_71474 | JGI IMG/M metagenome (GOLD analysis project Ga0075012, IMG submission 71474) | Freshwater microbial communities in response to fracking from Pennsylvania, USA - Allegheny Zone_MetaG_DW_15 | ecosystem: Environmental > Aquatic > Deep subsurface > Groundwater > Drilled...
CCCTTCGGAAACAACTCCGGTGCGAGTGATCGACCGAACGTGCCTCCTTCGAATTCAGGTCGGTAGTCGCACCAACGCAATGCCCTAAACCGGACTGGTGTTTCGTCTTCAAGAAATTTTGCCACCTGCGGTGCCATGCGAACATAGGCGTCAAGCATTGGCTCATCGACCCGGTCACTCGCCAAACGCCGCAGATATCCCATTGCCGCTTCGCGGCTATCCCGGCTGCCCACCTCGTGCATCAGATGGTTGTTTGGTATCCAGGGCACGCCACCTGAAACGGCCGTCGTGCCGCCAAGCATGTCCGAGCGTTCAAGCAACGTGACCGAGGCACCATGATATAAAGCGGCGACCGCAGCCGAGAGACCTGCACCGCCTGAGCCAATGACAACCACGTCCGTGTCGTGGGTCCATACAATGCCATCCGACAATGACAACCGCTCGGTCATATGCTCTCTCTCCTAATGTTTCTGCGGAAGAGATTGCCGACGAAGATGGCGCGACCATGCTTGGCCAGCGCCGTTCAAGGCATTTGTGCAACCAATGCCACACACCCGCTTGTCGGATTGCGTGACATTTGTCATTCAAGCTGTCAATGTCAATTATGGCTTAACTGGTCCGGCGCAGCAGGAACGAGACTCTTCATTCCGCCTCGCGATTGGCCAAATCTCTGCTGGATCGAATAGCGCTCCTCGATCGGTCCGCTGCATCAAGCAGTGCTTCGATTTGCAATGCAGAGGCTTCGAGAAGGGCCATCTCCCCTTTTGCCAACAATCGTCCGGCAGCCCGCTCGATTCTGTCGACTGCCCCTGAGGCCTTCCGGCCGGACGATGGTGAGAGTTGCGCATCGACACGGCGAATGAAATCGAGGGCTACTCCGATCGCCTTTTCCACGCACTCGTCAGTGATCTGGCCATAGCGGCTTATGCTCATATCAAAGAGGGCTGACTGCAGTACCACCAGAGTCCGGAACGGGTCGGCATCGGATAATGGCTCAATGTCCCACTCATTATGCCACAGCGTATGATACGGCAGGGCAGCGACCTTGTCGAAATCCTCTATGACGTGCCGCATCTCGAACGGGATGTGCTGGGCCAAGGAGTCCGGACTGTCTGCGTCCGGTTCGTTGAAGTAGGCCTGAATACCCCGTATCACCAGAACAATAAGCTCTTCCAATGTCCGCGGGTTGTTGCGGCGGACATAGTCTTCAACGAACACGCCGGTTTGACGTACAAATCGGACTGAAATCTGCTCGTAAATTTCCTCGACTTTCGAGAAATGCGAATACACGGACGTTCGCTTTATCCCCGCCTTTTCAGCCACCATCGCTATCGAAATATCAGCTGGGCGGTGTTCCCTCAGCAGTTCAATGCAGGCGGTGATGATGTTGTCAATGCGCGCGCGCCCCGGCGCACGCTGCCCCTTTCTCGCCGTGCGCGCGAGGAGATCCTCCTGAAGCGTTTCAAATGAAATGCCGATATCCGCTGGAGACGTTTCCGCTCTCGTTTTCATTTTTGATCTCCTTTACCCAAGCAGGTTTCGACGCTTCCCATGGGATGGTCACGCAGAAGCAGCGAAACGCTGAGTCCTATGCTTTGGCACGAGGCTTCACACATATAAACATTATGGATCATGACGGTGTCGGATTTGCCTTTTTGTCGTAGAGGTAGAGATCGAGCTCTGCGAGGAACTGTTGTATCCTCCGCTCCTGTTCGCTAAAAACAATTTTCCCCTTGAGCCCATCGCTCTTCATGCCTCGGTGAAACGTCACCATATTGTCGAGGTCCTGGAGCAATAATTCGCTGCTGGGCGCGCTGTGCACATCAACCCGTTCCCGAGCAGGACGTGTTTCACCAGTGACATCCGCGCTGTCATCAACGCCCATATATGCGGGCGGGCGCTTGCCGTCGGCCAGTCTTCGCGAAAGCACGATATTATCCCAATACCCCTTTTCCGGATCCGTCGGATGAGGCCTGAACCGCATCACCAGTACGCCCTCTGGATGCATATTGAATGTGACGTTCGGAAATAATGACGGGTTCCAGTCGTCAGTGATCTGATTGTCCGTAAAGCCGTCATAAGCTATCCCGAAAGGCATATTCTCGCGCTTCGCCTTCTGGATGGCTCGGCGCACGCCGCGTGCATCCCCTTTATATTTCGAGACTTTCAGCCCCGCTTCCTCAAGCATGAAGGCAAGGCCGATGTTGACATAGCGCGTATCGGGCCAGCGCTCACTTACGACACCGAGGGCAAACAGATTCCGGTTGTGTCCGTGGGGATAGAAATCATACTGGTAAAAATGATCGTCCAGCATCGGCTTCGTTTGAGGGTGGGTTGCATGGGCGTGATACGCCTCGTTGAAAACGCTGAACATCGTCTTCCAGTTTGCCGGTATCTCGACTTCCAGGTCCTTGACGACATACATCTCGCTGGTGGGGTAGGACGCCAGCATGGGCAAGAGCCCGCGATAATATTCCTCAAACGGCATCGGATTTTGGGCCATATTGATGAAGATGAACCCATTCCATTCACGAACATGAACAGGTGTCAGATCCAAATCTTCGGATAGAACTTCATCACTGAAGCTCTCCCGGTCCGTCACACGGATATTTTTACCCTTAAGATTATACCGCCAGGAATGAACGATGCAGGTAAAGCAATCGAACCCTTTACCGAAATCGCCCTGAACCAGCTCGTTGCCCCGGTGTTTACAGACATTGTAAAAGGCGGACACCTCATCAACTGCAGACCGAGCCACGATAAGCGACTGTGGGCCGACGTCGAAGCGAAACCAGTCGCCCTTCTCTTTCAGGTCGCTGGAAAACCCAGCAAGGAGCCAGACCTTGTTCCACAGCTTTTTCTCCTCGGCCGCTTTGCCAGCTTCACCGACGAAACGGTCTGTCGAAACGATCCGATAATCGGCGATATTAGGATATAGCGCCTCCAGCCGGGTCGCAGACTTCTGCTCATAATCGGCAGTGATTTCACCGGGCTCGAGGACGAATGCCTCTGGATCGGAAAGCACGTTTTTGATCGGACGGTCGTTAAACCGGATTTCAGAATATCTAGGCTTCGCGCTAGTCGCCATTGCCATAACTCCGGAACTGAGGACCGCTAGGCGATCGGCTTGCATTAGAACTGGACACGCTTCGTGAAGCCGCCATCGATAACCAAATTGGTACCAGTGATGTATTTTGCCGCAGGACTTGCGAGGAAGGCAACCGCCGGCCCTACGTCGTCAGGTGCGCCGAATCGGCCAAGGGGTATCTGCGCCTCAATGCCATCATAGAGCTCCGGCATCATGGCCTTGACGCCCTCCCAGTTGCCACCCGGGTAGCTCACGGGACCAGGCGATACCGTATTCACGCGAATGCCCTTGGGCGCCAGCGACTGTGACAGTTGCGACGAATATGTGATCAGCGCGGCCTTTATGGCGTTAAACGCCTGTGGAATAAGAAATGTCTCGAAGGCAGCCGTGCTCGACATCATGATGATCGAAGCGCTTTCAGACCTCTCCAGATGGGGCTCGAGCGCTTCAACCGCGTCGACGGCGCCAAGCATGTCGATCCGAAAACTCTCGTCCCAATCCTGCGATCCTTGGGCTCCAGAGGAACTGATCGAGTGCACGAAAATGTCGCAACCGCCGAGCTCCGTCGCGAGTTCGTCGAGCATTGCGCGATAGGCATCGCGTTCAGCCAATACAAACTCTCTCTTGATGTGACGGCCACCACCAGCCGCAATTTCTTCAGATAGATGATCAAGTCCATCGCTATTGCGAGAAAACATTCCGATATCGCAACCTTCCGCTGCGAACGTCTTCACAATTTCGCGGCTGAGCCCCCTGGCCGCTCCGCCAATGATGACCTTCTTTCCCTGCAGTTGGAGATCCATGATTTTGTCCCTTGCTTCATCCTCTCCACCCTGAATACCCGCACATCCAAAAATGACAAGTGTCGCGTAGATCGCTTCATCCTAGACGGGGCGCCTGAGAACGAGCGCGCCCGGGCGGCGCTGCCGAAGACAGGGCGTCTACTGAGCGACTCCCGATCAAACGGTTCACGCCGGCCTACCGGTACGCCTAATGTTGAGCCCGCAAAGCTCAGTTTCAAATCTATTCGCTACGAAATACGTGCTCCCCGAAATGCAAAATTCCACACATTCCACGCTTGACAGTTGACGGTTGTCAGGCAAATAAGCCTTAGAGAGACAAAAGTTGCATATGGGGAGGAGCGGAAGCCGGGTGTCCGGCCACCGGTCCCAGAAGTTGGGGCATACGTCACGAGAACACAGAGGTTCCGTGCACCTGATTTGTTCACACACATTCATTTGACGAACTGACGAGCGCGCAGTCCGCGCGCCTAAAGACTGAAGGGGAGGAGAAGGTATGAAAAAGGCAATTGGAGTTTCGATCGCTGCATTGGCGGTGAGTCTGACGGCAGCACCTCAGACGGTCTTTGCGCAAGGAGCACCCGCGCAGTCCGATGGCGCCCAAGACGGCAGCGCCCGGACATCAGGCGGTCTCGAGGAGATCATCGTCACGGCGCGGAAGCGCGCAGAGCCGCTCCAGGAGGTTCCGGTCTCCGTGTCGGCATTTGGCGGCGAGGCTTTGAAGTCCGCAAATGTTGACTCGGTCGGCGGCCTTCAGGGCCTGGTGCCAGGCATGACTATCACCCAGTCAGGCGCCTCACTTGGAACTCCCCAGCTCAGCCTTCGCGGTATTTCTATTCAAGACGTGGTTCCCAGCACCGAGTCGGGTGTCGGATTTACGATCGACGGTATTCCTTTGGCTTATCAGCGCGGGATGTTTCTCGATTCCTTCGACATCGAGCGCATAGAAGTGCTGCGCGGACCTCAGGGACTGTTGTTCGGCAAAAATACCACTGGTGGAACGGTGAACGTCATTCGCTCACGTCCAGACCCTAATGCTGAGATAGCGGGACGCGCGCGCGTTACCTTCGGCAGCTTTGGCCGCAATGACTATGAGGCAGTCGTGACCGCACCGGTCGTGCCCGGATTGCTGGCGATCAAAGGCGCTATTTCCGTGAAGAAGAACGACGGCCCATTCAAGAACATCGTGACCGGTGAGCGTGAAGGCAAGCGCAATTTTCGCGACTATGTCCTTTCACTTGTCGCAACACCTTCGGAGCGTACCAATGTCTATTTGTCGTTCGAGCGCATCGAAGACGACAGTCAGGTGCCTCCCTATGTTCCGATCCTGACCTCTACCGTCTACCCGCTTGGCGCCCCGGGCTATTTTGGTGGCGGTAATTCCCCATGCGTAAACCCGACAACGAGCAATCTGTGCGTTCCCTTGACCACCGATCGAAACGGGGTCGAAACCCGGCAGTTCCCCGCGTTCCAGCATACAACCTCCGCCACACTCGAGGTTTCTCAGGAACTCACGGACGGTATCCGGGCGGTCAGCCTGACTGGCTACCGTAAGTATAAACAGAGTCAGATCGGTGACTTCGACGGTACGCGCTACGGCTTTTTCCGGGATAACGCCCAGGATGAAGGCCGTCAAATTTCCCAGGAGCTTCGTGCGGAAACGACGTCCAAAGGGCCTCTGAGCCTGGTGGCGGGTGCTTTCTATATCGATTATCGCTATAATGAACTTCAGAATCCTTCGCTTGATATCGCGGCAGTCAATCCCGCAGTGCCAGTCGGTACGACCTATCTGAATTCCGCGAGCCGTTATCTCACAAAGCAGAATGCGCGCTCGTTCGCGCTGTTCTTCCAGGCTGATTATAAATTCTTCGATCGCCTGACTCTTACCGTTGGTGCCCGGCAGACCTGGGATAGGAAGAAGCAGGACTATACCTTGTGGGCCGGTGTCCTGAGCAGCTTCCGCGACATTGAGGCAGTTGGTCCTCTGGTCGGCAATGCCAAGGGTGAAGCGAAGTTCAAGGAGTTTACGCCGAAGGTCGGTCTCCAGTTTGAATTTAACCCCAATTTCCGCGTCTATGGATCCTATACAAAAGGATATAACACTGGCGGTTTCGGAGGCCGTCCCGGTGACCTAGCGGCAGCGATTATCCCGTATCAGCCCGAAACCATGGATGCTTATGAGATCGGCTTCAAGAGCGAGCTTTTCGATCGCCGGGTCCGGTTCAACGCTTCAGCTTTTTACAACACGATGGACAACAAGCAGGAGGATGTCCTCACATTCGTCCAAGACGAGAATGGCGCACGAAACGTCACGCGAACTGTAAACGCAGCCAGGGCTCGCTATAAGGGTGTCGAAGTGGAACTCGCGGTGATCCCGGTTCCCGGCTGGACGATCAGTTCCTCCGCTGGTTACCTCAGCGCGAAATATAAGAGTTACACTGCCAACCTCGGTCAGGGCGAAGTAGATCTGACGAGCTTGAAGCTGCGCAGAACGCCCAAGTGGACGGGAGGCTTCAATTCTGACTACGTATTCGACGTAGGTGAGGGTAAGGCCGGGTTGAATGCGACGTTCGCCTATGTTTCGCGCTATGAGACTAACGTCTTGAACGACCCGCGCGGATCCATCACGCCTACCGGTATCCTCGACCTGAGCGCCCGATACAGCTTCCCCGTTGTTGGCTCGCTGAACCTCGAAGTCTCCGCCTTCGTCAAGAACGTGACCGACAACACTACCTACACCGGATCGACATCAGGTAATGCTGTCGGGACGTTCCTCGAGTTCGCAATCCCGCGTGTCGGGCGCACTTGGGGCACGTCGCTCAGCGCTCGCTTCTAAACTGATTTGTCCTCTTCGCCCGGCACTCAAGCCCGGGCGAAGGGGACGAGTAATCAGGATCTATAAGATGCCCTATAGTTTTGCGGGTAAATCCGTGCTGGTCACCGGCGCTGGCTCTAGGCTTGGCGTCGGTTTTGCGATGGCGCAGCTATTCGCTCGCGAGGGCGCTACCGTTATGCTGACCGATCTCGACATCGAGGTTCTGGAGGCGGGAGCCAGGACCATTCAGAGTGAGGGCGGCAGCGCCATAGCCAGGGTTCTTGATGTTTCCGACGCTAACGCATGGGACGAGGCGGTCGAGCATTTGATAACGGCCTGTGGATCAGTGGACGTGCTGGTCAACAATGCCGGCATTTATCGCGGCGACGGCGTGGCCGATATGTCTCTGGATTCTCTCGATGCGCAGATAAGCATCAATCTTCGCGGCACGTTGCTGGGCTGCCGAGCGGTCGTTCCCCATATGCGCAAGGCGGGCGGTGCCATTGTGAATGTGTCGTCGATCACTGCGCTTATTGGCGTTAATAAGAGCGTCGCCTATTCGGCCACAAAAGGGGCCGTTCGCTCCTTGACAAAGTCCATCGCTATTGACGAAGCGCCTTTTGGGATCCGATGCAATTCCATCCATCCAGGTACGATCGACACCGGGATGACCAGAGCCCTCATCGGTGCGGGTGACGAAGCTGCGCAGGCTTTAGCAGCCCATATTCCTTTGGGTCGGCTGGGCACGCCGCGCGATGTCGCAAAGCTGTGCTTATTTTTGGCGTCAGACGATGCCTCATTCATCACTGGCGGAGAATTTGTCGTAGACGGGGGACAAACCGTAGGATGAGCAGCAACTTTGTTCCCATCGCCAGCCTAGCCGATCTCGCCCAAATCAATAGCAGCATCGCTGTCAAACAGGACGGCATCGACCTCCTGCTTTGCAATGCAGATGGTCAGATTTTTTGTGTGGAGAACCGATGCACCCACCGCGATTTTCCTCTGGCTGGGGGCCGCATTCGCCGCTGTATGGTACTTTGCCCTGAACATGGGGTGCCTTTTGACCTTCGCACCGGAGCGCCCAAAGGCGAGCTCACGAAGGTGGCGCTCCGAATCTTCCCTGTCCGGATTGTAGATGGGGTGATCGAAATCGACATGAGCGAGCTCTCTTGAAGGAAGCGCTATGAACGACCCCCTCTTGGTTGCTACCTACTATACACTTGCAGGCCCCGTCTATCCAGGTAGGCCTGACGACAGTCCGTTCACCTTTCTGAGACGCGCAGAGGCTGCATCGTCAGCAGGGTATAAGGGCATCGGTGTCTCGGGTTACGATCTGGATGCCAGCATTCTCCGCTATGGCTGCCATGGTATGCGCGCGATACTGGATGATAACGGTCTCGACTTTTTCGAGGTTGAATGCCTCACTGACTGGTTCGCCAAAGGCGAACATAGGCAGGCGTCAGATAGAATGAGGCGAACCTGGCTTGATACGGCCGGGGAGCTGGGCACCAAACATTTCAAGGTCGTCGGCGATCTCAGAGACACCGACGTTTCCTACGAACAGATGGCGGACGATTTCAGAGCATTTTGTGCTGAGGCGAAGTCTTTAGGGGCCTATGTGTCCCTGGAGATATTTCCGGCCGCCAATATCAACTCGATCGAGAAGGGCCGCCGCCTGATGGACCTGGTAGGCATGGACAGCTGCACGAACGGCGGACTGCTTATCGACATCTGGCATATCACACGGCCGGGCATCCCCTATGACGAGATTGTCGATCTTCCGCTATCCTACATCGCTCATGTGGAACTCGACGACGCAGCGGCGACGATGGAAGGTACATATTTCGAGGATACCACCTTCCGCCGCCTTTTGCCGGGCCAGGGCTCCTTCGACGTGCCGGCCTTTATCGCTGCGGTCGAAAAAACAGGTTATAAGGGAGCCTATGGTGTCGAAATATTATCCGAGACCATGCGCAATCTCGAGCCGGAACAGGCGGCACGACTGAGCTTTGACGCCACGATGGAATGCTTCAACGCCTGATTGATCGATGGCTGCGAAATCTCTAGCGATGGAGGCGCTGTTCCCCAAGGAACAGCGCCTCTTTTCCTATTCAGGTGGTGAGGTGAGCCGTAGCCTGCTCTGCGATGTCACCCAGCTCAGAGAAAATCGGATTGCGACGAAGCGTCAGCCCGCCGTTCACCTGAAGGTTCTGGCCGGTCATGAAGCATTCGTCATCCGCAAGCCAAACCACCGCCGCAGCGATGTCGTCTCGCGTTCCCACCCGGCCCAGCGGATATTCACGAACGAACGCATCCATGAGGGGCTTGATGCTGAAGCTGTCCCCGGACATCGGGGTCTGAGTAAGGCCCGGCGAAATAGAATTAGCCCGTATCCCGCGATTTCCATACTCGTTTGCTACCGTGCGGATGACATGGTCGATTCCAGCCTTGGTGCCCATATAGGCCGCGTGGTTCTCGAGCATGATCGTAGCCGTGGCCGACGAAATCTGGATGATGGAGCCGCCCTCACCCATTACCCGCAGCATTGCCTGAATGAAGAAAAACGGCCCTTTGAACTGGATCGCCGTAATCCTGTCCAGATCCGCCTCGGTGGTGTCATGCGTAGACTTCATGAGGCCCCAGCCTGTCGCATTGACGCCGATGTCGAGACGCCCATAGCGCTTGATGACATGGTCTGCGGCGCTGTCGACCTCCGCCTTGCTGGTGATGTCCATTAGGGCAAAATCACCCCCGATGTCGCCCGCGAGGCGTTTCAGCTCTTCTTCATGCCGTCCGGTCACTACAACCTTGACACCCTCAGAAGCCAGGCGCTCCGCAATCTTCTGCCCCATATTGTTCTTTCCCGCCGCTCCCGCGACAAGCGCTACCTTCCCGTCTAGCCTTCCCATATCCTGTCCTTTCGATGTTGGATTTGCTGGCGTCGCAACAAACTAAAAAGATGGCTCTCGCTCATGCAGGTGACGCGATGAGCAAGCTACCAGCCATACCATCACGTAGCCGCCCCCTCGGACCGACCAGCGGCAATAAAATGACATTAGTTGCTTAATTTCCGCGCCAGGGCCAGTCAATCACTCGTTTTCGTCCGATATCGCAGAAAACCGTCTTTACGAGGGTCCCGGTCTCTGACAAATGTTGCGGAGCGAAATGTGTGACAAGGTCGCCTTACCAAGGGAGAGAATTAATGGCCGTATTTCTTCAGGCTACGCTTGAGCTTGATTATCAGACCCTTCCCATCTTCCTTTCAATCGCACCAACGATGAAAGCCGAAGCTGAAGCTGCGGGTTGGACGATGCTGGCAGCCATGACCACCAAGATCGGCAAGATGAACACCGTCGTGCACCTGTGGAAGCTTGCCGATATGAATGCCTTTGACGTCGGGATAGCAGCGATGGCGTCCTCGCCCCACTCTGCAAAAATCTATGAAGAGATTTGCAAAAGCGGCGCAAAGGAGACTCTCGCTTTTCTGGACGCCACTTCCTATAGTCCGGCTCTGTAATTTTATCCCCAGAGACAGGGTGCGCAGAGGGGCGTTAGAAGGTCAGATTGTCGAAAATCTGACCTTCAAGGCCACTGCCAGCTAGACCTTGTTCACTTGGGCTCCCGGCCGGGGTGTCATATCTGTGGCCGGGATGCCCCTTCCCTGTTTGCAGTTTCCATCGCGTCAATGACCGAGGCCTGAGCCGCCCTGCAGTTCCTTCGCGATGTTTGCAACCATATCCCTGGCATCGCCGAACAGCATCTGAGTGTTCGCATTGTAATAGATGGGATTGTCTATTCCTGCGAAGCCTGCATTCATGCTGCGCTTGATCACGAAAACCGACTTCGCCCGGTCTGCCTCGATTATCGGCATCCCGGCGATGGCACTGGCGGGATCGTCACGCGCGGACGGGTTGATCGTATCATTCGCACCGATGATGAGCGCGACGTCAGCCTGAGGTATTTCCGGATTGATGTCATCAAGCTCAACAAGCTGTTCGTAAGGCACGTTCGCCTCGGCGAGCAGCACATTCATGTGACCAGGCATGCGACCCGCTACCGGGTGGATAGCGAATTTCACGTCCACGCCCTTCTTGGTGAGCGCTTGGTATAGTTCAGATACCTTGTGCTGCGCCTGCGCCACAGCCATGCCATAGCCGGGGATGACGACGACACTCGACGCGTTTTCAAGCTGCATTGCTGCTTCCTCAGCAGAAGCGGAGCGCACCACGCGATCGACCCTGCCGCCTGAACTCCCTGAAACTACGGCACCAAAGCCACCGAACATCACATTCGCAAAGCTGCGGTTCATGGCTTTGCACATGATGACCGCCAGAATGAAGCCCGAGGCGCCGTCGAGGGCACCAGCCACGATCAGCAGCTTGTTTCCCAGCGCAAAGCCCATCGCACTTGCCGCCAGACCCGCATAACTGTTCAGCAGGGCGATTACGGTCGGCATATCGGCGCCGCCAATGGGGATCACCAAAAGGACACCAAACAACAATGCCAGACCTGCGAAGACCGGGAAGAGCGACGTCTGCGTCGGATCGAGGGCCAGCATCGCGGCAACGACCAACGTCGCGAGTGCAACCACGCCGTTGACAACACGCTGACCTGAGAAGACGATTGCCTTAGTCGGCATGATTTCCTGTAGCTTGCCGAAGGCAACGACCGACGCGGTGCAGGTCAGGAACCCCAAAAGCATCTCGAACATCAGCGCCCAGAGTACGAAGGTGCCGCCATATTCGCTATGGGCATGCTTATAATATTCTGCCGCGCCGATAAGCCCAACCGCGAGCGCTCCGAAGGCGTGACTGATGGCGGTACGCTGCGGGATCGCTGTCATCGGCATCAGCAGTGCCATGGGAATCCCTGCAGCTGCGCCGGCGATCATGGCAATGATGACCAGATTATAGTCGACCACCTCATGTTGAACGAGCGCGCCAATTATGGCGAGGGCCATGCCTATCTCGCCCGCACGCACACCACGACGGGCTGTTGAAGGATGGCTCATCCACATAAGAGAAAGCACGAAGAGAGAGGATGCGGCGACAGCCGCCAAGGGAACAAAGAGCTCCATGAATTCAGCTTCCCTTACGCTTGAACATCTTGAGCATGCGGTCGGTGATCATGAACCCGCTCACAAGGTTCACCGTAGCGCAGAATACGGCAATGAAGCCGAGCGTTTTCGCGAGCGGCGTAGCCCCCTCCTCCCCTGTAATGGCAATCGCTCCCACGACGACGACCGCCGCAATCGCATTGGTCAGAGACATCAATGGCGAGTGAAGTAGCGGAGACACTTTCTTGATGAGTTGAAAGCCCAAGAAAGCAGCAAGGATAAAGACAAAGAGATAGTCTGCATAATGAGCGCTCATGCCTCGGCCTCCCTTCGCTGCGACAGTCGATCGCTGACAATTTTACCGTTCCGCGTAATGCGGATCGCATCACCAATCTCAGCGTCCAGAATGGGCATGTTTTTCTCCTTGTCCCAGAAAGCGGACAGGAAGTTGTAGAGGTTACGGGCAAACAGCGCCGATGCGTCAGCAGCAAGACGTGACGGGACATTGCGATGGCCGACGATCTTCACGCCGTGGCGTTCGACAACTTCACCCGCAAGCGCGCCTTCCACATTGCCGCCCTGCTCAACGGCCAGGTCAACAATGACGCTACCGGGCCTCATCGTTGCGATCTGCGCATCGGTGACCAGACGCGGCGCTTGCTTACCAGGAATGAGTGCCGTTGTGATCACAATGTCTTGCTTGGCGATATGCGACGAGACCAACTCAGCCTGAGCTCTTTGATAGTCGGCAGACATCTCTGCCGCATAGCCACCGGCTCCTTCTCCCTCGATCCCCGTCACGCTTTCAACGAAGATTGGCTTGGCGCCCAGCGAAAGGATCTGCTCCTTCGTTGCCGAGCGAACGTCTGTGGCCGATACCTGCGCGCCCATTCGCCGCGCCGTCGCGATCGCTTGCAGTCCCGCCACCCCTACGCCCATGACAAATGCCCGCGCGGCCGTGATCGTACCTGCCGCTGTCATCATCATGGGAAACGCCCGCCCATACTCCGCAGCCGCGTCCAGCACTGCCTTGTAACCCGCCAGATTCGCTTGGCTGGATAGAACGTCCATTGACTGCGCACGCGTGATGCGCGGCATGAACTCCATTGCCAAAGCCTCAAGACCAGCCGCCGCATACGCGTCGATCCGAGCCGTCTCGACGAAGGGATTGAGACTCGCGACAATCCACGCGCCCGATCGAACGCCAGCGAGCGTATCTGCTGCTGGCCCTTGGACGCCGAGGACAATGTCCGCGCCGGCGAGAATGTCGGCTCTACTGCCTACTTCTGCACCGGCCGCTCTGAAATCTCCATCAGAGATCGACGCGTTGCTGCCAGCAGCGGTCTCAACGGCTACGAGAGCCCCGAGGCCAATAAGCTTCTTCACTGTTTCAGGTGTTCCGCTGACGCGCCGCTCGTCAGGCGCATCCTCCTTCAAAATCGCTATCTTCATCGAAATACTCGTAAACGTGACATGACGCGCCCACCAGCGCCCCACCTAAGTGGACCTGCCTCATATTACTGCCGCACCCTTCCTTGGGATAACTGCAGTCATCGATCTAGGCGGCGGTGTCGAATTCCCAATGCATACCATTCAACGTGAATGCGAAAGGATGCGGCAGGAAGGATGGGTCAGGGTGCTTTGACGAAAGCCGAATGTTCTCGAGGCGCGTCAGTAATTGCGATACGGCAATCCTCAGTTCAGCCTTGGCCAAAAGATGACCGATGCAATAGTGGATGCCGCGACCGAAGCCGAAATGGCTGCGAATGCCCTTTCGCTTCGGATCGACAGTCAACGCATCTGACCAGCGCTCCTCATCTTTGTTCGCTGAATAATAGCTTATAGCGACTATGCTGCCTTGCGGAATGTGCACACCGCCTATGGTCGCATCGCCGATCGCCGTACGATAAAATGTCGGTATCGGTGTATCGAGCCTCAGCGTCTCTTCGATCAGACCAGGAACCTGAGCGAGGTCAGCGCGCACAGACGCCATCAGCGCCGGATCATCCAGCAGTCGCTTGAACAACGACATCAATACTGTCGTCGTCGTCTCGTTCCCAGCGACCATCACCTGGAAGGCGATCGACACTGCTTCGGCATTGGACAGCCGTGTGCCGGCTTCATCTTTCGCATTAGCGATCAGGCTAAGCAGGCCGTTATCAGGATGTTGGCGACATTCCTCCATATGGCCATGCAGATAGTTTTGCATGTCAATAAATTCGTCAGCCAGTGCCAGCTCCGCTGCTGGATCTAGCGTCGGGTCTGATCGTAACAGTGCGACGTCAGACCACCGCTTGATCCGTTCCAAATCCTCTCTAGGAAGTCCTAGTCGATCGAGGATGATATACATAGGGAGTCGGACAGCGAAATCCATGTGAAAATCGACTTCACCATTCGCAGCAAAGCCATCGATCAAGCTGTCGACAATTGCCAATATACGAGGCTCGAACGACTTTACGAAGCTTGGCGTGAAAATCTTGTCGAGCACGGCGCGATTGCGCGTGTGATAGGGCGGGTCGGCCGTGACCAGCGTATGCAGCTCCGGAAATCCGTGCGCCGCGAATTTTTCCCTGATCTCGCCCGCGACAGGCGAACGCTGGCGTCCGACCATGATCTCGTTGTTGTTAGAGAATAACTCCGGATGCTCCCCGACATATACAACGTCATCATAGCGCGAGATTACATAGAGCTTGGCTATCGGATCCCAATATACGGGCGCCTCGTTGCGCAACCGGGCGAACAATGGCCCTGGGCATTTGCGGTTATCCGGCGACGTGATTGAACCGATTTCAAGCTCACGAGTGCAATCCGACATTTCATTCCCCCCGCTTCAACGCGAATCGCAGCGCACGCAGTTTCTTTACGCGACACCTGTCAGATTGATATATAGGGTTGAGCTGCGGGCAGCAAGCCAGTTTCCGCCCGCCAGCCCTGGGCTGCGTTGCAGACCCTAGAATGAGCGACGACGCGGCAGCACGCTACCGCTTGCAATGAGCGACGATTGTCATATATGGCGCCGAGCAAGATAACGACGTCAGAGGAGGGGTTTTCATCGCATTTTGGCATGACCGACGATTCGGGACAGAGCAGTGTCGAGCCTTGCTGGACGACTGACCGCGTTCGGACTGAAATAGCCAGTCGCAAAGCGTCTGTCATGCAAGCGCTCGCCGCCACCTAGATATCCGGCCATCTTAACTGGAATGGTCAGGCGGCTTTACTTGGAAACTGCCCCTCATTCCCAATGACTTAAGATTTAACTTGAAGGATCCGCCATGAATAACAGTTCTGTAAAACTTGCATTTCCGGTAGCGCAGATTGCGTTTGTCGTACCCGATGCCATTGAGGCAGCGAAAGCACATGCAGAGCGCTACGGCTCTGGCCCGTTTTATGCAGTTGAGCATTATCCCCTACATATTCATCGGCATCGCGGTAGGGACTGCGCGATCGATGTCACCTCGGTATACGGACAATGGGGTCATATCACTGCTGAATTCGTGCAGCAGCATGACGATGCTCCTTCAGCCTATCGTGACCTCGTCAAGGCAGGCGAGTCCAGGATCCACCACTTTGCCATGTTCGTCGACGATCTCGACAAGCGGATGGCCGAGTTTGAAGCAGATGGCTGCGAGGCGGCTCTCTATGCGGAAACGTTTGAGGGCGGGCTAGGCCGCTATGCAATCATGGACACCTCCAAAAAGCTCGGTGTCATGACGGAGATGTACGAAGAAAGCGGAACGCGCGAGTTCTATGACTTTCTGATAAAATCTGCAGATGAGTTCGACGGTACGAACCTCATCCGGAAGATGAAGTTCTCTGACCTGCTCTAGGTGAAAAGGGGCACCTAAGAGCCGCTGCCGCGGCAGACGTTTCGGTACAGGCTTTGTGTATTAAGGGTTCGAGCGGAGCCCGCAATGCGTCCAAGGTTGAGCTTCCGCCGCGGCAGCGCGTTCTCAGGCAACTGAGCTGGAGACTAAGTGATCTTTGCCAAAGAGCCTAGCGCAGACTGGCGAGCGATGGCCAGTGAGTGGCAACAACATTGGCGGGTTGGATTGGCCAGCTTTCTCGTGCTGGGCCTTTCACAAGGCGCATTTCAATCCTTGTTCAGCCTCTTCATCATCCCTCTCCAGACGGCTTTTGGTTGGTCGAGAGGGCAAATCGCGCTCGCCTACAATGCCACCCTGGCCACGGCGCTGCTGGCACCATTCTTTGGATATGTAATCGACAAATATGGCGCCCGCAGGATCATGCTTTCTGGATTGATCGCATCTGCTTGCGTCTATGCCGGCCTGGCCATGATGAGCGGGCCCATCTGGATATTCTATCTTCTTCATGTTGCCGCCGCCAGTGTAGGGCTCTCTACGAGCGGGCTGACCTGCTCGCGCGTGGTCAGTGCAACATTTGTAAAATCGCGTGGACTGTCATTGGCGCTGGCGCGAAGCGGATATGCGCTAGCTAGCGCAGGCTTACCCGTCGTGATGTTTTCTCTCATCATGATGTTCGGATGGCGTGCGGGATATGTGATGGAGGCTGCATTGGTACTGGCAGTAGCGCTGCCGGCCACGTATTTCTGGATCGACAATAAAAGCCTGGAGGTCACTGCGTCGCCTGCTGGCAAGGCGCCGTCGGCCTCGGCGCTAGCTCTGGTACGCGACAGGAGAATCTGGATACTCTGCTTCGGCGCTCTTCTGAGCTATGCTCCAGCGAACGCGCTGATGAGCCAATTGCATCCAATCCTGACTGGGAAAGGCGTGTCTCCGCTCGCAGCGGCGAAGTTCATAGGGGTCGCCGGCATAGCTAGTTTTCTCGGGGCCATCGTAACCGGGATCCTCGTGGATCGGTTCTGGGCACCCGCTATAGCATGCCTGTTCAGCATTGGCGCCGCAGTTGGTTCTCTCATCCTGATGTTCTCTCCGGCCTTGCTTCCCGCACAGGCCTTCCTGTCGACCGCGCTGACTGGCTTGGGGCTTGGCGCTGAGCTCGACGTTGTCGCCTTCCTCGTCGCTCGGTATTTTGGGATCAAGTTGTTTTCGACCGCTTATGGGATAGCGATCTTTTTCATAGCAGCTGGTGGCGCCGCGGGTGCTTCTGCCCTCGGCCTCTCGTTTGATCACTATAACAGCTACGATCCAGCACTAGGCTTTCTGGCCCTGTCCTTCTGTCTTTCCGGGATTGTCTACCTCATGCTTGGTCCCTATCCGACCGTGAACGAGCATGATGCTTGATGTCTCGGCGGCCCGTCTCAAGCCAATCGACGATTGGACCGGCAGACGCCCCCCCTTCGACAATGCATATAGGGCGAATTCACGCTCGTCGCCGAGCGATCGCCTGTCCCTTTCACCTCATTAGGAGTTGAAGCCGATGCCCAAGCCCCCCGTTGACGATTATCCTTGGAAAAGCCCCTTTCCTGAAACGCCAAACTGGAGCGAGAATTTCCTCTTGGCCGGAGACGATCCCAAAGCGGGGGTCGGTTTTTGGCTGCATCTCGGGCGCTGGCGCAAAGATCTCACCATGTTTCGCGAAACGACAATCGTGCGACTTCCGGACGGCACCACGGTAGGAAGCCGGGCTATTGGTAATGGCCGAGCAGCCGAAGACGGTCCCGGCGGACCTCATTATGCTATTCGGGTGGTCGAACCAGGCCGAAAATTGACTTACAGCTATGCTGGGGGCGTCCGCCGAATTCCAGCTCAGGAGATGCGCGATAGCCTGGTGGCTGAAGGCCCTCGCACTCCGATGACGTACGAACTGACCTTCGAATCTGACGCCGATATCTGGGACATGCACAAGGTGGGTAGCTTGCAGGACTTTTTACCCGCAGGTCATATCGAGCAGATTGGCCGTGTCACCGGATGGCTGCAGGTCGGCAATGATCGCTTTGATATCGATACGATTGCCAATCGTGATCACAGCCTTGGCCCGCGTGACAATAAGGACCTGATGAACCATCAATGGCATCAAGGCTTCTTTGAGAATGGCATCAGCTTTTTGCTTTTCGACGCCATGACGCGCAGCAATGGACAGGTCGTTTTCTCTGAGGCAGTCGTCTATGAAGGCGACCGGCTATATGAAGGCAAGCTCGAAATGGGTTGGCGTTGTGACGACGCGACACGCGATGAAGAGCCGATTACATTCAGCATCATTTACGAGAAAGGTCGCCTCGACATCGCGACGGTGGCTTATACCAGCAACTCCTATGCCTCGTTGACATCGCCTAATGATCAATATGTCGGCGTCTATTCGTCTGACACAGAAGAACCGACGCTTGTTCTGCTCGAACAATCCGTAAAACTACGGCTCAATGGTTCGATCAACGGTTATGGCTGCTTCGAGCGTACCGTTAACGGTCGGATCATCGCAGAAAAATAGCAGCTTAAATTCGCATCATGCTAAAAATATCAAGATATATTTCAATATGACGCCAAATAACTTATATTTAGAAACATATTATATAACTTTTTCATGTATAAGCTATTTTTCCCTCTTACACAAATTGTTCATATAGGGCACTAAAATTATCCTGAAGAGATTCCGATGTTAACTCATATTGATTTTGATCTTATCATTCATATGCTGCGGCATGCACAATCCCTGCAAAATCTCGAGTTAATAATGACGGATTTTTGCCATCGCATAGGATTCGATCAGTTTGCGATGGGCCATCATGTCGATTTGGTTCATCCGCCCAACGACGCAGTCCGCCTCACCAATTACCATCCCGACTGGATCGAACAATCGCTCGAAAAGCGCTTCTTTGCAGATGACCCAGTGCACGCCGCTTTTTCTCGCTTTAGCAGGCCTTTCGGCTGGCATGAAATCAGTACTCACATCGCACTTACGCCATGCCAGCAGCACATATTCGACAAGGCGAGATCTTATGGACTGATTGCGGGCTTGACGATCCCGGTTCGCATGACAGGGGAGTACGAAGGTACATGCTCATTCGCCGCGAGAGACCTTGAGAAGCTGCATCCCTTCGCAATTCCCATGGCCAGTTATGGCGCGGCATGCGCTTTCGAGACAGCGCGGCGCGTGATGCGTATCACTACCGGCAGACCGCCGCGGCAAATACCTCACCTCACCGCGAAGCAGAAAGAATCTCTTATTCTTGTCGGCCGGGGAAAGACCGATGCCGAGATCGGTGACGTCCTAGGCATTTCCCGCACAACTGCCCATGACCATGTTGAAGCTGGTCGCCGCGCCTATGGCAACTCCCAACGAACATTGGCGGTCCTGCGCGCAGTCTATGACGGCGTGATCTCGTTCGCAGACATCTTTCGGCACTAGGGCAACCCTCTACCTAGAGGATAACTGCCAGTGCGCATTACACCGGATTGTCTCCCAACCTTAACTGGGAGACTGAATTATGATCCGGATTTTGGAGGGTTTCGAGCGGCCCGGCTCCGACCCGTTGTTCGACGCGATGTACGAAGACCGCAAGCGCGTCTTCGTCAACATGCGTAAATGGGAAGTGCCTGTTATCGACGGCAAATATGAGGTCGACCAGTTTGACGGACGGCGGTCCGTCTATTGCATCTCGACGAACGAGACTGGCGCTCATCTCGGCTCGATCCGTCTTCTGCCCACGGATGAAACCCACATACTGGGCGACCTGTTTCCCGATCTGTGTGACGGTCCGGTTCCGCGTGGGCCCGAAATATGGGAAATGACGCGCGGTTGTCTTTCCCCGTCCATTCCGGCAATCCTACGGCGGGAAGTCCGGAACAAGCTGACGACGGCGGTCGTGCAATACGCTCTCCACAGGGGTATCACATCATACACCTGTATCGCCGATAACGCCTGGCTCCGGGCGATTCCTATGCTCGGATGGGACTGCCGGTCGCTCGGCGCCGCCCGGATGATCGACCGATCCGTGACAGGTGCGCTGCAGGTCCACATCAACGGCGACACGCCTGCTCGCCTTCAGGCTGCTGGAAGCTACGTACCTGCGCGCATGATCTTCCTTGATGCCATGGAGGTGGCCCATGCTTGATCTGGCATCTCCGACCGCCACCGGCGGCCCCGCCGCGAGGTTTACAGACGCGCTCGCGCAGCATGGCTATTGCGTCATCAGGAACGCCATGGGCATCGACCATGTCGAGCGGACACTATCCGATCTCCGGCCCCATTTTGATGAGACACCAGCATCGGTCGGCGCATTTTATGGTGCGAGCACACGGCGCTTCCACGCTCTTCTCGGCCGCAGCAGTACGATCGAGTGCTATGTCAGCCACCCGCTTATCCTGAAGATCGCGCGCGACATCCTTACAGCGTGCGACAATATCCAGCTCAATCTGACCCAAGCCATCCAGATCGATCCTGGCGGCGAGGCGCAGCCACCACATCGCGACCAGGACATGTGGCCGGTCCATGCGCCGGACACCGAATATCTGATCAACGTGATGTGGCCGTTTACCGACTATACGGCCGAGAACGGGGGCACTATCATCTGGCCGGGCAGCCATCGGCAGCTGGAGCAGATCGTTCTCCCCGCCGAACAGGCCATCGTCCCCCACCTTCTCCCCGGTGACGCCCTCATTTTCCTCGGCTCTACTCTTCATGCCGGGGGCGCCAACATAACGAACATGTCCCGGCGGGGTATGATCATCAGCTACAGCCTCGGATGGCTCAAACCCTATGAACTTCCCTGGCTCGCATACCCGCCGGAAATAGCGCGACGCTTCCATCCGAACGTCGCGGCACTGGCTGGCTACCGAGCGCACCGGCCCAATCTCGGCACCCATGAGGGACGATGCCCTTCCTACCTTCTGTTACAGGACCAGCGGGGTTCACTGGGCGCGATCGATACGCTGCGTCCGGAGCAGGAAGCCCTGATCGCGGCCTATCGACGTGGCGATTTCGATCCCTCCCCTGAAGAGCCTCGACCGCTCTTCCTATTTGGATCAGAGGGTCAGGGGTGACGGCACGGAAAGAAGAAAGCCGCAGGGTGGCGCAATGCCGATATCTCATCCGCTGTCGGCGGATCATTTCGGGCGGCATTGACACACGCTTCCTGCAACTGCCGGTCTGGGACATGCTGCTGGAGCTGTATCTCGCCCATCACGAGCAGCGCGATGTCTATCTCGGTTCTCTATGCATGGTCGTCGACACGGCGCTTGCTACGGCATACCGCCGCATCATGGACATGCAGAAGCATGGTCTCGTTGATCGGACGTACCACAGTCAGGACCGGCGTCGCATTCAGGTCCGGATCTCTTCCACAGGAATTGCCAGTATGGACGCGATCATGGATGCCATCGAGAGCCCCGGATGAGAAAGTTCTGAGGGCAACTTGAACTTGGAAGGCGCCCGGTCCCGCAGCGCCACGGCGCCGCCGGGATCGGGCCTATTCGTGGGCAGCACGGGTCGGGTGCAGGCAAGCTCGGCAATAACTCAGGCGGTGCTATTTTTCTCTGCGTCGATCTCCTGCCGAGCCTGCATATCGGCCTAGAATTCTGCCCTGTTCGGCGCTGCGCGCCAGCCGCACATCCCGTTTTTCCAGGCCGGCGGCGAAATGCTCCGTCAGATTCCAGTCGATATGCGATAACCCGAGGGAATACCGATCACGCATCTTTTGCGCGAGATTCCAGGCAGCTTCGCCGAGAAACAACGCCTGATCCTCGACCTCGTCCTCGATGTCATCGGCATCGCCATGCTCGGCCGCCTCAGATACCGCCGCCCCGCACTGCTGACGGCGCGTCTCGAAGGTACCATCGATGGCCATCGCCGCATCGATCGCCCGCCAGCCCGCATCGTCCTCGGGAAGTTCCGGAATTTTGGGCAGCGCTGCGATCCCGCTATAGTCATAGGGACTTTCGCGCTGGTTGGAGGCATGCCTTGCCGGTATCTCGGCACAGGCCAGCGCTATGCGCTCGAATACATCGGTCAGCCTTATGGCGAGGCTACGTGCGGCACGGTGGGCGTCTCGATTTTGCCGCCAGTCCGTGACTATCAGGGTCAGGCCCGCCGCGCCGATCCCCCCGCCTACGACCTTCTATCTCTATGAGCCAGTCCATCCATCCCCCCT
>Ga0075012_10001743_pt1 | contig 21775 bp, 17 predicted proteins | sample All_14_2_FD_71474 | JGI IMG/M metagenome (GOLD analysis project Ga0075012, IMG submission 71474) | Freshwater microbial communities in response to fracking from Pennsylvania, USA - Allegheny Zone_MetaG_DW_15 | ecosystem: Environmental > Aquatic > Deep subsurface > Groundwater > Drilled...
CCCGATTGCGCGCCGGAGGAGATGAGCGCGGAAGACCCGCTGTTCATCCTCTACACCTCCGGCTCGACCGGCAAGCCCAAGGGCGTGCTGCACACCACCGGCGGCTATCTGCTCTATGCCGCGATGACGCATCAATATGTCTTCGACTATAAAGAGGGTGACGTCTACTGGTGCACGGCCGATGTGGGCTGGGTGACCGGTCACAGCTATATCGTCTATGGCCCGCTGGCCAATGGCGCCACCACGCTGATGTTCGAAGGCGTGCCCAACTACCCCTCCGTCTCGCGCTTCTGGGATGTGGTCGACAAGCACAAGGTCAGCATCTTCTACACCGCGCCGACCGCCATCCGCTCGCTGATGCGCGAGGGGGAAGAGCCGGTGCAGAAGACCTCGCGCGCTTCGCTGCGCCTGTTGGGCTCGGTCGGCGAGCCGATCAATCCGGAAGCCTGGCTGTGGTATCACCGCGTGGTGGGCGATGGCCGCTGCCCGATCGTGGATACCTGGTGGCAGACCGAAACCGGCGGCATTCTGATTTCGCCGCTGCCCGGCGCCATCGCGCAGAAGCCGGGCTCGGCCACCCTGCCCTTCTTCGGCGTGCAGCCGGAAATGGTCGATGCCGAGGGCAAGATGCTGCAGGGCGCCTGCGAGGGCAATCTGTGCATCGCCGATGCTTGGCCGGGCATGATGCGCACCGTCTATGGCGATCATGAGCGCTTCGTGCAGACCTATTTCTCGACCTATCCGGGCCGCTATTTCACCGGCGACGGCGCCCGGCGGGACGAGGATGGCTATTACTGGATCACGGGGCGCGTCGATGACGTGATCAATGTCTCGGGCCATCGCATGGGCACGGCGGAAGTGGAATCCGCGCTGGTCGCCCATCCGAAGGTGGCGGAAGCGGCCGTGGTGGGTTACCCGCACGACATCAAGGGCCAGGGCATCTATTGCTATGTCACGCTGAATGCGGGCGAAGCGCAGACCGATGAGCTGATCAAGGAACTGAAGGCCTGGGTGCGCAAGGAAATCGGCCCGATCGCCACGCCCGACGTGATCCAGTGGGCGCCGGGCCTGCCCAAGACCCGCTCGGGCAAGATCATGCGCCGCATCCTGCGCAAGGTGGCGGAGAATGAGTTCGGCGCGCTGGGCGATACGTCTACCCTCGCCGATCCCAGCGTGGTGGATGACCTGATCCGAAACCGCGCCGGGAAGTAAGCGGGCGGTTCAGCGATGGAATGTGAAGGACGGGCGGGGCCGAAAGGCTCCGCCTGTTTTTGTAAACCGTTATTATTTCTACATCGGAGACGCCAATGTTCGCTTTTGTCGATGAAAGTGGAAACACTGGTTTACGTCTATTTGACCCAGATCAGCCGCATCTCTATTATGGAGTGCTTACAAGCCGCAAAAACATAGATTTATTAGGACGATCTTTTGTAAATTCTTTGCAAAAAAGACTAAACGTTCGCCGTCTTCACGCAAATGAGCTCGGCGTCGCGCGACTAACCACCATATGCGATCCATTGATAAACTTCAGCAAAACCCATGATCTACGATTTTCCTTATATACAGTAGCAAAGAAGGATCATGCCATTATATGCTTTTTCGATCAGGTGTTTGATTCAGGATTGAACGATGCTGTTCCTCCAATACATTATTGGACACCATTGCGATACATCCTACTTCTGAAGGTTTCCGCCCTCTTTGATGACGACCTTGCAAATACCGCATGGGCTGCCAGAATAGAACAGAATCCCGCACGCAGCGCTGCCGGACTACAAACAGTTTGTGCAGAGCTACTGACGCGCTTACATCGACTGCCGGATAAAAGATCACAAGACCTAATTTCAGGTGCGCTAAAGTGGGCTACAAAAAACACGCAAGAAATTAGTTACGGCGCAAGCAATCGAGAATCGACCCTTCAACTTTCTCCCAACTTAATCGGCTTTCAACAGGTTCTTCAAGGTTTAGCGCAGGACTCCGCCAGAAGAGAGGTTCAGGTCAGAAGAATCGTTGTAGACAGACAGTCTGAGTTCAACGCGGCACAACAAGAACTGGCCGAATACTACCGCGCACTGAGAGGATATAAGCGTCAACCTGGTCCTGGCATGCCGACATTTGATTGGTCAAATATGCCAGAGGTTCCTCCGACATTTCTTCCTGGAGACCAAAGCCCCGGCCTTGAGCTCGTTGACATAACCCTATGGATTGCAAAGAGATTGATTGAAAGCAAGCCAGTTTCCAAGGAGCTTGAAGAACTCTTCTGGACACAAGCAAAAAGAGGTTATCGCGACGAGGTGTCGCTTGCTGCCATTAATCGCAGGTGGCAACATCTTCTTGATTTGCCCGAACCAGATAGCCCCTTGCCACCAGACATGACCTCCGCAATTGAAGAAATGGAGAGAAGAAGACAATACGCCGTATCCATGGCAGAAAATCAATAAAGCCATCTATTAAATTCGCAACAACAATATTTATAGAAATAATTATACCCGCTCTCTTTTCTACAACACAGAGATTTTTTTTAATATTAATTGGAAATCTATATAATATTATTCTATAGGAATTTTTCAAATCGAAAAATACTTCCGTTATTTCCCCTTCGCTTTTGACAAAACGGCAGCCTTAATTTCAGCATCGTCAAACTCGCAGGTTTCCAAGCCTCGCGCCCCAGAAAAATCCGCTTCGTCAACGCCGGTCGCACCTCGGAAGTCTGCATTCTCAAACACGCATCCTACAAACGACGCTCCTGTTAAGTCAGAACCGTCAAATGGTCCCCAACTAACTTGGCTGACGGCGTAGTCGCCGGTTTCAGGGTCTCCAATAATCTCATCGTGTGAATCCGGAGGTGCCTCCGTCCATTTCAGAGATGCGCCATTAAATTTTGCCTCTCTCAAGTCCGCATTGATAAAATAGCAATCTTCAAACCTTGCATATCGTTGAACATTAAGGGGCAATCCAGAGAAGGGATCATAAGGCGAGAAAACCACCGACCAACAATCCACATCCGAAAAATCTACTTTCTTCAAGACAACAGAACCATCTCCAACACGCTCACCCCAGGTTCCATCGTAGAAGGTCGATCCCTTTAAGCTTGAAATATTATTATGTGAAAAGGAAAAATCAGAGATTCGAGCACCCGAAAGATTGATGCCCGTTACGCCCATCTTGTTCAATCGTCGAATCGCACCTGCCAACCGGAATCTCGCTTCTTCGCTATCCCAACGTTTATAGTCTTCGATGATGTCGTGCTGAGTTTGTCTTTGGAGAATTTTTTGTCGGCGATGCTCAAAAGATGAGAAAATCAGCAGAATGAATACGATATCAAAAATCAGACCACAGAACTCGACCCATAAATCAGAGAAGAATTCCGGTATCCAGATGCGCCAACCTACTGCAACAACAAGGCAAAACACCAATAATCCGAGGACAACAGGGAAATTTGTCTCTCGTGAAAACTTGCCCCATGCCAGACCAATTTTCTGCCGCCAGCTTTTTGATTTTCGTAAGCCTTGCACGCGCAATGTCATGCCGCTGCCTCCTGTTCTCCAACCGGCATAAGCGCCTCGTGAAGAAGAGCTTCAAGGAGGTGAGCACGGTTGCTTTCTCTGTTCGCCAAAGCGGCCTCTAATTTGTCGCAAAGGGCCATGAGGGCATCGACCTTGGCCACGATACGGTGTTGTTCGGCGAGAGGTGGGAGGGGGATCAGGACTGACGTCAGGATTTCAAGGTTGATGTTCTTCTGCGCCGTCGCTGGGGCAAACTCCAAGAGGTTCGCCTTTGCTGTGCGCACAAAGTATTCGAAATATCGCGCACTCTCAAAGGCCGGTGCCGGAACGAACCCCACAACGCTGTCGGGGAAGCAGGCATCGAAATCAAGGATGCCGCTGTCGGCGATGTTCGCTGCAATGGTGATGCACAGTGTGCCTTTGGGCCATAGCATACTCTGCGCCAGGCCGACGTCGTTGTATTTGTTCGAGTAGGTTGTGACCTTGCCGCCAGATCGAGCAACGTCACCGGTCTGGATCATCAGATGGGTTCCGTCTGTGTAGAGCACCGGATCGTTCCGTGGGCGATGCTTCGACTTACCTCGGCCAAACTTACCCAACTCAGGAAAACGCGCCCAAGTCCATCCTTCTGGCAATTCGAAGGGCGCGTCGGCTGGATCAACAGCGGCAAGCTGTTTCGGATTTCGCCCGCGCCCGCTCCCTTTATCCCTGAGGCCAACCGCGATCCGCTTCAACAACTCGGAGGCCGGTTCGTCAGTTGGGTCTTGCTCCACCAATTTCCCACGCACAGCAAGGTTGAGGATCGTCTGGCGAAGGGTTTTGATCTGATCAGGACGTGAAGTGAGAGCAGGAAGCGATGCGAGAGCAAAGCGGGCGTGGTTTCGGAAATCCACCGGAGCTGCGGCAGGCGCTGTCAGGCGGGCGAGGCTAGCGACGGCAAGACGGTCTCGGGTGGCCTCTCGCGCCGTGCGAACCGCCTCCAGCCGGTCCAGCAGCCCCATCAGCTCATCGACCTTCGCCACGATCCGCATCTGCTCAGCGAGAGGTGGGAGGGGAACAACGAACTGCGTTATGTCCGTGAGCCGAAAACTATTCTTAATGCCTCTCTGAGGAGCATTGAACTGGTCTTGCGCAAAGGGCGAACGAAAAAGCTCCGCCAGGTATCTGCCCTTCATTTCGGGCACCGGCCGAACCATCGCCGTATGCTGATTGATGTATGCTTCGCCAAAACCGTCCGGGACAAGCCCGAGCATGCCGACATCGCCGGTGATAGAAATCAGTATATCCCCGCCCTCCAACCGGGTCCGGGTGCCCTCGCCATCGGCAGGCGGGGCGACACGTTGAATGTTTTCCAGACGAAGCCGATAATGATCCTTTGAGAGGTTCCCCATCCGAACGAAGATCGCGCCTTCATTCGCATAGAACTTTGCCCAATCGCGCGAGCCGCTCGTGACGAATTGGCTTAGATTTCCGAGACGCACCCATTCCCAACCAACTGGCAAACTGAAAGAAGTTTCCTCGCCATCGATGGGCGGTAGCGCTTTATGTTTTCTGGTCTCCCCATTCCTAACCAATCGCGCCTTCTCTGCCGCGATCCGCTTTAACAGTTGAGACGCCGGCTCGTCGCTCGCGTCCTGCGCGACCAGCTTTCCCCGCACAGCGAGGTCCAACACGAAGCGACGCAGGCGGGCAATTGAATCAGGCCCCTCAGCTACTTTTTCGTAGAGGGCGAGCAACCGGTCGGAGTTCATGGATGTGCAAATTCTTCGAAGAGCGGAGCATCTTTCAAGCGAAACTCAATCTCATATGACTTGAACGACACAGACGGCGCAACTTCCAGCGCATAAAGAAGCTTGAGATCACCTTCTGTCGCGACGATAAGGCCCGTCACCGCCTCCCCACTTTCAGCGACGTGCTTCTGCACCCAGCCCATATATCTCAGAACTTGGCCTAATACTGCGTCTGATGATCTGTCTCTTTTCAGCTCTATTACCAGCCATGCCCCATCGCGTCTGTGTCGAGCCAACAAATCAATGCGCCCGACAGGCGTGGGAAACTCATAGCCAGCCTCCGGGTCACCATCGAGAGAATAGATGGTCCAGTCAGCGGACAGATCGAGGTTATCCCAATTATAGAACATATAGTCGTGAAGATGCCGTTCCAGCGCGAAACGACTAATCTTGGCAACTGCTTTCTGCGAAAGGGGCCCCGTAATTGTAGCGCCAGAGGGTAAAGGTTCATTGTCCACCCCCTCCTCGTCGCCTGAGATCAGAAACCACCAGAGGGTGTCCAAGGTCCAGAGATCAACGTCGAGGGCGCTTGCGATATCTACAAATACTGAATTGATGGCAGCATAGCGTTCTCCGAAAGTCGCCCCGCGCCGAAATTCAGGCATTAGCCCCAGCGCTACCAAACCGCTGTTCGAAGTATTATTCCAGACGCCATAACGAGCCGGATACGCAACATGGAGGATGGCGGTGATGATGCCTTTTCCCATGCCCTTGATATTAGTGATGGGCAGCATGCGTTCCGAAATAGGTCTGGTTTCGTCCACAAGTAGTCCCAACGCAGCGCGCGTAGCTGTCATGTCTGAGCAGACACGGTTGACTTGGCGGCTCAGGCCAGACCAGTGTCGATTGTTTTCGATATATAGAAAGGAACGTAAAACATTCTCGTCGATATTTTCGATTGCACCGCGCTGAAATACAGGACCATAGCGCGCAATTACCTCATCCTGAGCCTCATTTACTTCACGTATTTCGGGATGCCCCAGCATTTCTGCCTTGGCCGCCCGAAGCTTGCCGAGGATTATTTCTGAAATCGTCATCGTGCGAGCGCCTCTGCCAAGATTGCTTTCAACTGATCACGGAGCGCTGCCACCTCAGCTTCAGCGGCGGTCAAGTCTTTCAGCAGCGCCTCGGGGTCGCCGTGATCCTCGGCCACCGTGTGCGGGTTTTTGATGTCGAGGTTATAGCCACGGGCCTTCACCTCCTCCGCACTAACTTTCCAGGCGCGTTCGCTCTCCACCCGCCCCTCACGACGCGGCCCGCCCCACCAGGCAACGCATTCGTCCAGATGCTCCAGACGAATGGGGCGGGTCATGGAATAGGCCTTCTGCCCCTCCGGCACCCGATGCTCCCAGAACCAGATGTCCTGCGTCGGTGTGCCCTTCTCGAAGAACAGCAAGTTCGTGCCGATGGAGGCATAGGGCCGGAAGACCGAGTTGGGCAGGCGCACGATGGTATGGAGATTACACTCCTCCATCAGATGCTCCTTAAGCCGGGTTTTGACGCCCTCACCAAACAGCGAGCCGTCGGGCAATACCACTGCCGCGCGCCCACCGGGCTTCAGCAGGCGAATGATCAAGGCAAGGAAGAGATCGGCTGTCTCGCGTGTGCGGAAATGCTGGGGGAAGTTGCTCTCGATCCCGTCTTCCTCGCGCCCGCCAAAGGGTGGGTTGGTGAGAATGATGTCCACACGCTCGTCCTTTCCCCAGGAAATGAAGGGCCGGGCCAGCGTGTTGTCGTGGCGCAGGAAGGAAGCATCCTCTATCCCATGCAACAGCATGTTGGTGACCGCAAGCATGTGGGGAAGCTGCTTCTTCTCCACCGCGCGAAGGCTGGCCTGCATCAGGGCCTCGTCTTCCGGTCGCTTCACGCTATGCTCGCGCATATGACGGATGGCACAGGTCAGGAAGCCACCGGTGCCGCAGGCAGGGTCGAAGAGGAGTTCGCCCGGCTTCGGGTCCGTCATCTGAACCATGAAGGAGGTAACAGCGCGTGGCGTGTAGTATTCGCCCGCATTGCCGGCCGATTGCAGGTCGTTCAGAATCTGCTCGTAGATGTCGCCAAAATGCTGGCGCTCGGTCAAATTGTTGAAATCGATGCCGTTGATCTTGTTGACCACCTGCCGCATCAACTGGCCGGATTTCATGAAGTTGTAGGCGTCTTCGAAGACATCCCGGACGGTTTTGGCACGCGGAACAACTGGCGGCAGCGCTTTCAGCGTGGGGAAGAGGTCGCCATTGATGAAGCTCAGAAGCTCGTCTCCGGTGATACCCTCGGGATCAGCCGCCCAGGCGCGCCATTGCAGGCGGGCGGGGATAGGCGAGCGATAGCCATCCCTCAGAAGTTCGAGTTCCTGGTCCTGATCATCGATGATCTTGAGAAAGAACATCCAGCAAAGCTGGCTGATGCGCTGTGCATCGCCATCCACGCCAGTATCCTGGCGCATGATGTCCTGAATGGATTTAACAAGCGTGCGAACGGACATTGGCTATCTGCTTTTCTGGAATTTTAGATGCGGCTCATTCCACGCTTCCAACTCAGATGCAGTTAAAATCTGCACTGGCCGAAGATCTTGGACAAGATCCGCGAGCTTCTCAATACCTGCGTCAGACACAAAATCAAATTTGAAATTGGCGTTAACAAGCGTTTCTATAAGAATGCGAAAGCTCCAAGAGAGCGCGAAGTCTGACCAATAATTTTCAAAATTACTTGAGGAAATTGTTACTGCCCCATAGCTTCCCCAAACTCTTCGTTGGAGTTCTTGAGGAGAGAAGTGCACTGCTCTGGAAGTGCCTTGATACAGGTATTTATACTGCTTCTCTCGCCCAACGCTTCGAGCAACGTAGGCCACAGACGGCTGCGACGCACCACTGCGCCACCCCAAAGAAGCACCAATCTTTACAAGCGCTGCATTCGAGTCTTTTAAACCCTTCTCAATTCGCTTCGACAATTGACTTGTGAACCCGATATTTCTGATTCCTCTTTGACCTAGGTATTCCTTCTGTGCGCTATAGCTATCGAGAACCTCCTTTCTTGTCATTGATCGGACGATCTCAATACTAACATCCTCATGCTTTCCTAGATACTCGATCCAAAGTAATTCTTCATATGCAGGCCTGAGCATAGTAACTCCAAAGGCACCGTGCCCAGCATCGATTAACGCCAAAATTGCTTCAGTTGCTTCAAATTGGCGAACTATGGCTGCTCGTTTCACGAATTCAAGTGTTTGACTATCACTTGGGCCAATCCAGGAATACCTCGAAAGGCTCGTCACCAGGGGAGCAACGAGGTCTCGGACATTAACACAGACATTTTTAAGTTGAAGGTCACACGCCTTCAATTCAGAGAACTCATTCATAAAGCACCTCTAGCAACTCGCGCGTAGCCCGCTCAAAGGCAGGTTTCCCGCCGAAGGCACAGATCAATTCCATGGGCGTGCCTATGCTGGAGAATGGCGTGATGCGCAGCACATTCGCATCGTCGAGATTCAGCACACCCTCGTCCGCGTATTTTACAAGCAGCGCATCGAGAACGGCGCGGGCCTTATCCCCGTATTTCGTGAAGACATCGCGCTTCTTCACATTTTCAGCACGTTCGCGCCGGGTCAGCGGCTTCGCATCGAAAGCGACATGACAAATCAGGTCGAACGGGTCGAGATCGCGTCCCAACTCCTCAATGATGGGGAGCAGCGGTAGGCCTTCTGCTTCCAGTTCCTCCAGAATGGCCTGTTTGCGCTCCGCAGCGTTCCAACGCTTTAGAAAATCGTCGAGGCTGGCAAAACGCTTGAGTAAAGCCCGCTTGGTGAAGTCACGCAGAGATTCCGTGATCAGCTTGCCATTCTCATCGAGATATTCCACGCGCTCCGCAACGATGCTCGCGCCAACTCCATCGACATAAATTTTCTTTCGCGTGCCGCCGCCCTGTTCCTCATTCGTCTGTCCCGTCGGGTCATCCGAGACCAATTCTCCGTCGCCATCGCCAGCGGGTTCGTCGTCTTCCCCCTGCGGCTCGGGCGGGTCAATCGGATCGCCAGGGGCCGGGGAGTAAATTTGGACCGGGTCCCCATCGAAATCGGGGTCAGCGAAATGACTGGTTGCCCCCCGGAAGTCGATGAGCGTGAAATAGAACTTGCGGGTGTCTTCATGCACACGGGTGCCACGGCCCACGATCTGCTTGAACTCGGTCATGGAACCAACCTCACGATCCAGAACGATCAAGCGGCAGGTTTGCACGTCAACGCCGGTGGAAAGCAGACGTGACGTAGTGACGATGACCGGCCATCTGGATTCCGGGTCCATAAAGTTGTCGATCTCCGCTTGCCCTTCGGCATCGTTGCCGGTGATCCGCATGACATAGCGCGCATTCTCCGCGACAAGATCAGCGTTTTCGTTGATTAGCGCCTGCCGCATTCGGGCAGCGTGTTCCTGATCCACGCAGAACACGATGGTTTTCTGATAACGGTCGCCGCTCTCTTTCAGGAACTGCGTTACCTTTCGTGCGACGAGCATCGTTCGGTCGTCGATCACAAGCGTTCGGTCGAAATCCTTGATGTTATAAATTCGGTCCTCAACCTCCTCGCCGTCGCGGTCGAGTTGCCCCTTCTCGGGGCGATATCCTTCAACATCCCGATCAATATGGACCTTCACCACCTTGTAAGGCGCAAGGAAGCCGTCTTGGATTCCCTGCTTCAGCGAATAGATGAACACGGGATCGCCAAAATAAGCGATGTTGGAGACGTATTTGGTCTCCCTGGGTGTCGCGGTCAAACCAATCTGCGTTGCCGACGAGTAATATTCGAGTATCTCACGCCAAGCCGAATCCTCAGCAGCGCTTCCACGGTGGCATTCATCAATCACGATAAGATCGAAGAAGCCGGGGGAGAATTCCCGAAATAGCTTCTGCCGCTCTTCCGGCCCAGTGATGGCTTGGTAGAGACCGAGATAGATTTCAAAGGCTGTGTCGATACGGCGCTTCTTGTCGAGCGCGAGGGTCAAATCCTCCGTGCTGCCATCAACCCGCTCAATGGTCTTGGCACGGGTCGAGAGCTTAGCCATCGCTCCGCCGAAGGGACGGAAGTCATTGACCATGGTTTGATCAACCAGGAAGTTGCGGTCCGCCAGAAACAGGATGCGCTTCTTCCTTCCGGCTTTCCACAGTCGCCAGATGATCTGAAAGGCTGTGTAGGTCTTGCCCGTCCCTGTCGCCATGACCAGCAAGACGCGATCTTGACCCTTGGCGATAGCTTCGATTGCCGCGTTTATCGCGTTGACTTGATAATAGCGAGGCGCTTTGCCCCCTCCGTCGTCAAAATAATCCTGCAGGAAGATCCGTTCCGCCTCACTATCAAGCCCCTTCCAGGCACGAAACCGCGCCCACAACTCTTCCGGCGAAGGGAATTCATCAAGAGAAAGGGTTGCTTCGCGCGGATTGCTGACCCCTGTTCGATCATGGAACACAAAGCCATCCCCGTTCGATGAAAACACAAACGGGATTTTTAGCGTCTCAGCATAGTCGAGCGCCTGTTGGATTCCGTCTCCAATGCTGCGGGTGTTGTCCTTCGCCTCAATCAGCGCAATCGGGATGTTGGGCTTATAGTAGAGGATGTAATCGGCACGCTTTCCCTTCCCCCGCGTGACGAGCTTTCCGCGCACAATGATCCGGCCCTTCGTGAAGCTAACCTCCTCTCGAATCTGCAACATCTCATCCCAGCCCGCACTACGAAGGGCCGGGGTGATAAACTTGGTGCAAATATCCCGTTCCGAGAAGACGCGCTTGTCCATGCTGACTAGGTGCCTACCGTTTGAAATAGCTTGCATTTGACAGCGCAGACACCCACCTGCGCCACGTCAGAAACAGCCCCTAATTTCCGCAGAGTTCGTTGTTCGTTTTGCAGGTTTCCATCCTCTCCCCTCAGTAGGATGAAAGGCTATGCCGTAAATCTATTGCTATCAAGCCAAGTGCTGCGCCCTGCGTGCCATTCAGCCACCCCGTTCATCTCAGAGACCAGAGTAGCGCCATGCCAAAGAAAAGCCGGGACAACGTGTATTGGAGGAAGCGTCTGCAGGCAGAGCATCCCGCGATCTATGAACGGCTGGAGCGCGGGGACATTCCATCCGTCAGCGCGGCGAGAGAAGAGGCGAAGTTGAAGCGTCAACCCTCCCCCATGTTTCAGCTCAAGAAGCTCTGGGACCGGGCGACGGAAGAGGAGCGCCGGGAATTCCTGACTTGGGTCGGCGTTCCGGTCATGGAAGCGCCTCCGGCACCGTCGCATGCTATTGCAACCTCCCCAAAGTCGAAGTCAGTGCGCCGTCCCAAACCAGCGCCCGCGAAAACGACATCACCAACCGAGCTATTTGATCGCTTCGGTAAGCTTCGTCCCGACATTCGTGACCGCATTCATCGCTGTTTGGTGCTCAAGGGACACTACAAAGGGGGAGCTCATCAGACGGCCCGCGCAATGGAGAAAATGGGGTTCAGCCCATACGATCCGCGCCTTGGCAATGCTATCAAGGGCGCCCCGGTGATGAGCTACGATGGCTTTATCGCCCCGCTTGCCAAATGGCTGGCGGATACGGAAGCAGAGCTTGGTCTAGCCGCGCCCGAATAGCCGAATTCGACCTCATGAGGCTTCCCCGCCACACTCGGCGCGCAAAGTCCTGCATGCGCCATCCCCTCCTTGTGCCGCCTTCACCGGCATCCATGACTGGAGCAACGCGAGCGCCGTTGTGACGCTAGCGATTGACGCGTCAATCCAGGCGCGTCCGTTTAACTGTCATGGGAAGATCGCATATGCCGACCGCTCAACGCATGATCTATTGCAGCCACGAGAAGCGCAAAACCGTTCACCTCGTCCAAAAACGCAACGGCATCTTTCACCTGATTCTGACTGTGATAACCGGTGGTCTTTGGCTACCGATCTGGCTCTACGCAAGTATCACGACCAGCCGCCCTGAATGCACGGTCTGCGGCAAGAAGAACTGGGGATGATAGAAAATTCTGATCCCTCGGCCCACAAGCCTCTCAAGGATTTCGCATCCAATGAAATCACAAGGCTAAGATCAGCATCGCGTCTGCCCGGAACCGCAGCTCTTTCTGGGATATCGCGGCATGCCCTGGTAACCAACACCAGAAATATAATCTTTCAATACACGCGGAACTGTTCATAGTGAGCGGGGGACAGTGTCGCTTGCATCAGCTACCAATGGGGACTTTTATGAATAAAAGCGTAGTGGCTTTCTTGCTTCTTGGCCTTTCTGCATGTGCCGGTAAATTAGAATACACTCCACCAATTGGGAATGGAAACGTCGTTACGCAGATATCAGTAGATAAATCAAAAACTGAATTGTGGGATAGCGTTATCGCAAGCCTTAGCAAAGATTTTTTCGTGATAAATAATATCGAAAAAGATTCGGGCTTTATAAATGTTAGCTATTCCGGAGCCCCGTCGTCATTCATCGATTGCGGGGAAATTTCTTCTTATGTAAAAAATGCCGCAGGCGAAAGAACCTACCGTTTTGGAGGAGAAAAAGAAAATCAAATATATGAATTAATGACCGATGGGTTGTATTTTATAGATAGAAACATGAAACTTGAAGGCCGAATTAACCTAGTTGTCCGGGAAGATTCTGCATCCGCATCAACTTTGACAGCTAATGTCCTTTATACCGTCACACGAACAGTCCGCATCCGATCTGCCGCCGGGGGACAAGGTGCCTTCAGCGACAGCGTCACATTCAACAGCAAGGGCGTCGGTATGTTTCCCTCTCCGTCCTCCGGAAGAGAAGGTTTAAGATGCGTGCCGACAGGAGCGCTGGAGCGAAGACTGTTACAAGCTGGCTTGCCTCCTCTAGACAGCGTCCGTTTGGTCCCACCGCTTCCAAGTGCTCAATAGCTTCGTCACACTACCAGCCGCCCGGAATGCACGATCTGCGGCATGGCCTGCAAGACAAACTGGGGCTGAGCCAGACGAGAGCGCCCCGCTAGGGTTTCCGCCGGGGCGTTCTCGCTCGTGCAGCAGGACGCGTCATAGATCGCGGGAAACACCTGCTCGGCGCGTCCTCAATCCCGGAAGCACTCCAACAGAGCGGACAGTGATTTAGGGCTGCCAGTGCGCATCTAAAGCGACCAGCGCCAATGAGACCATCCTGATCCTGCCGGGAGCATGAATAAGCCGCAGGAATGCGCACTGTTTTTGCTGGAAGGGAAGAATCTCCGGGCGTGTGATTTCGATGGCACCAACGCGCCGAACGCTATTCCCATCGCATTGGGATCAGCTCATTCTTCGAAGTAATCCAAATCAACGCGCTTTAGCTCGAAAACCGCTTCATTCCGGAGCCCCACGCCGTGCTTGATCATAAGCTCCGTTAATCGATCTCCGTCGATCAAGATGATGCGTTGCTGAATGCGATTGGCGAACTCAATGGCGTGCGCGGTGTAACTGCTGGTCGTGACGAAGACACCCTTATGCGCACCCTGCCCCGCCAAGGCCCCGGAAAACGCCTGAACCTTCTCGCGCCCGATGACATTGCCGAGCTGATACGCGTTGCTGATCGCTTCAATCGCGTCGTTAATGTTCTTCTCCCGGCCGTCTTGGGCAAAACTCCAGCAGCGGACGAAAGCAGGATTGAAAATCTGGAATCGTCACGCTGATCTCCCCGGAGCGATTCTTTGTGGCGCTTGGGGGAAGCGTATAGCGACGAGTAGAAGATGGGCAAGCCTGACAAACCGTTGGGACGTGGCAAAGCACGCACCGGCGCGCGAACCTCTTCGAGAGCTACCAGCAACCCCGAAGGGTCTTCCACGCGCCACGGAGCTTCTGGCGCGCTCCCCGGAGTCAATTAATTCTGGAGAGCAAAGCCGCCAAAGTCCCGGTCATCTTCCAAAGCCAGCCCTTGAGTTTACTCATCCGAGAGACCAATGGGACCCGGCAAGATAAGACTGCGCCCGGAGCCGTGATACTTTTCAGGCGCGATTTCGCAAAATAGGGTCTCACGGCGGTATCACTAGCGTATCAAACTCGGCATTTTTTAGAATATGTTCCAAGAACAATACCTTATGGTTACAATAAGGTGCGCCTCCTGGATGCCGTGCGACGATCAAAATCCGGGGATTGCTCCCGTGTGAAACGCAATGGCTCAAGGAGCGCCGGAAACAGGGGTAGCGCTGATCCTCATTTGCTTCACGGGGCTTTTCAAGCCGGAAGAATTTTCAAGGCTAGGATAGCCATTTGCAGCGAAGAAGCGAACGTTGAAGAAAAAACAGAAGATCGGGATGTTCTGCTGCATCCCCGGGATTGTTGCTTTGCGAGCTTCGATACCTGGTGAGGGATGCTTACCGTTCCGGCAGATGTTCGTGTGATGGTTGCGCTGGCGCAAAATTTTTAAATTATATGTTAGAATAGGGAAAGAGTGAGATATATACTAAGTAATCTAATTATATACTATTATATTAAATATATATCTCTATACGCGTGCTCGCGCATATGCGCGCGCGACCCCCAAAATCTGCCCGCGGGAAACCGAATTTCAAAGTTCCACACTTCGAGATTGCGACAACGAGGACAAATCTGATCCGGCTATCCGCGCTATCCGCAGCCGTCCTTCCGGCCGCTTCAACTATGCGCGCACGTTCGAGCAATCGACTTCAATCAGGTCTTAGCACACAGATCAGCACTCAAACTTAGCGCGCCGGAAAAAACAGCGCCAGGAGCGCTGCAAACCTATTTTGGCTATAGGGAGACTCGACGGGGCTCTCCCTGCCCTCACGGAGCGCCAGAAGCGATCCTAGACGCTATCCGGCTCGGGGAGCTGGAGCAATCCAGAACCCACCCGGAATTCGCCCAGGCATTTGATGTAATTATGCTTTTCATAGGATCGTGCTTTCCATGAAAGACATACTTTCTCTGCCCCCCGGAAGGGTTACGCCCATGAGACAGTCCACAGGCGCCAGGGGGATCACTCGCACTCGATTCCGTTCTAGGACTTCGCTTCGGCACAGGAACTTGCGGGCGTCGAAGGCTCTTCGCTTGTTGTCCGGAACGGCTCGCGGACTTCGTTCATCCAGATATCGCGAGCACGAGCGCGAACGGCATTCGTTGCGGCAACGAACTTGCCCGAAGAGAAAGCCTCGCCCTCAAGTTTAGCAGCGTTCATCATTCTGTGCGCCGTATACGCGGCTTGCTTGCTCACATACGCAGCGCGTTTCGGATAACACTCCCCGATGCGCGGCGCTTCACTTTCTTCACTGTCGAGTGCGCTGTGAAGGGTGCGGACAATCTGTTGGTCTGAAAGATGCCCCGGAAGCAGAAGCGATCCATGCGGATGTGGAAGATGATGAGTCTGCCGCCCGCCTCTTGGCTTCGAATAATCGATCTTCAAGCGCGTGTTCATTTCGAGAACCAAGTAGCATTCCACGCTGATCCCATGGTGGCGACGGAAGGCTTGCTTGATCCTGTTCAGAACACTTGAAGCGGGATTTGTGGACGCTTTGAGGTCAAGCAGCAGCTTCTGCCCAAATCTGCCATCAAACACGACGACACGTCGCGACGTATCCAGCGAACGAATCGAGGCTTCGAAGAAGTAAGGAAGAACTTGCTGCGGGATTTCTTTCCAGCGAGGAAGCGTCTCAGGATATCCAATGGAACCGACGTGCGTGAACAGCCTTTCCCAATCAACGGTCATGAAGAGAGAACGATCTTCCTCATCCACTCTCCGGCTATCAAACAGAGGTCTCTTCCCGTTGAATGCATTCTTGTCTGACGTGATAAGAGATGAAGAGATGGATATAGCAACTGGCGAGCCATTAAAGGCGTAAGCGGCATTCATACGCGAAGCCAGCATAAGTGCTGCAATTGCAGCCTTTTTGTTCCTTTCGGAATGCGTGCTGGCCTTGGACTTTTTTCCAAGCGGCTCAGCACCGCCTCTGCTTGCAGTCGCACGTCTGCCCGAATGTCGAGCGGAACCGATCTTCCGACGCGTGGCTCTGAGAAAATCCAAAGCGGACAAAGCATCCTCCAACTGCAATTGAAGTTTTCAGACCAGTATGAGCAACGAGAGGTCCGCCGCTCCCTACAATCTGTCTACGAGCCCCTCGACCCGGAGATGTGTGTAGCGCTTGAGCATTTTGAAAGAGCGATGTCCGCTGATCGCGCTCACTTCCATTGCATCGAAGCCCTTCTCGAACAGACGCGACACGGCTTCATGCCGGAGATCGTGGAAATGCAGCCCCTTGATACCGGCAAGCATGACAGCGCGCTCCCAGCCCTTCTTGACGGCGTGCTGCCCCAGGGAGAACACCTGCTCCCGATCCGGCACGCCACGCTTATAACCGCTATCCATGATCGCCCTTGCTTGCTGCAGCACGTCCACCGCGCGGGCTGAGAGAGGGACGTCACGCGCATCACCGTTCTTCGTCATGTCGAGATGCGCCACCCGGCGCGTCAGATCGATATCGGGCCAGCGTAGGGACAGGATTTCGCTCTGGCGCATGCCTGTCTCGATAGCGAAGATGAAAACCAGCGGCATAAAGGGATTGCGTGCCTGACGCGCGGCATCCAGCAAGGCTTCTTCTTCGCCCGGTTCAAGGCGTCTGTCGCGCCCGCGCGGGTTTTGCGGCCTGCGGATCAGCTTCACCGGATTGTTGAGAAGATGGATACCCCATTCGCGCCGTGCGATCTCTATCGCGTGGCTGATGATGCTGAGATCACGATTGACCGTTCCCGGCTGCACCGTCTTCAAACGGGCATCGCGGAACGCTGCAACCGCTTCGCTGGTCAGTGAAGCCAGCGTGTAATGCGCGATGTCACAACGCAGCAGCATGCGTATCTTATCCTGCTCCGTCTTGCAGCCGCGCTTCTTGGGGCTGATTTCCGCGCTGTAGCGTTCCAGTAGCTCGCGCATGGTCAGCTTCTCGGCCCGGCGTGTATCGATGCCGAAGGCCCCGCGATCCAACAGCGCTTCAAGCTCACGTGCCCAGCGCTCTGCATCGCTGCGCAGGTCAAACGACTTGGCACGCGGCGGCAGCCCACGGCGGCGCACCTGTGCCTGCCAGCGACCCCGGAGCTTTCTGATAGACGCCATCGCAATCCTCCTTGAAACTGCATGTGCTGACACCTCGATAGGATGCCGGCACAGTCCCGCCAAGGAGGGATAGGCGCGGTTACAGGATTAGATCGGGTTGACGCGTCAATCCACCACACGCCTCAGGAATTTGGACACGTCTAACCATGCTCGACGACAGAGCTACATTACCCGTGTGTGTGATCGATATCGGCGCCCCTCGAAATTCGCGAGGACAGAGTAGTTTTGGTTGGGCGATAAGCAGTGCTCAGCAGATAGCTTCAGGCTCCGACATTGACGCTTGCGCGCGGACTTTGGACGAAGCCTTATCTCATTCTTCGGTTTCGCTTGGTATAGAAGCGCCACTGACTCTGCCCTTGCGGAACGTGGCTGGGACGCTCACCAAGGCGCGGAGCGCAGATGGAGCTTTCAGGGGGCAGCCAGCGCGATCCTGGTCGGCAGGCGCGGGGCCCACGGTGGCAATCATAGCTCTTCCTATCCTGCACTACATGTTAACCCGCTTGCCGCATCTGCGGCGCATTGTATTGGACGAGACTGTTCAGCAGGTTTCCGGGGACCTCTTGGTCTGGGAAGCGTTTGTGACGTCAATCAGCAAGGGACAGGATCATGCTGACGACGCATCGCTTGCACTCAGAGCATTCCAAACGGGAAGCGCGCACCGATTTGATGAGACGGAAGACTGTTTGAATACGGTCGCAATTGTTGCTTCAAGATGCGGGATAGAAACGGTCCCCAGCGGTGAAGCTGCTCTTGCTTTCCATATCCCAATTTATCGGCTCTGACGGGACCAGGACGCCAGGAAGCCGGTGTTGTGGCCCTGGTGTGCCGCGACACAATTCCACCGCTCCTGGCTCATCTGCTCGAGTCCAGGAAAGTGTGACGGCTCAACAGCTTCCAACACGTTGAAGTCAGGCCCTTTTCTGTTCCGCGGCCACTTGGGCACGGCGGAAGTGGAATCCGCCCTCGTCGCCCATCCGAAGGTGGCGGAAGCGGCCGTGGTGGGTTACCCGCACGACATCAAGGGCCAGGGCATCTATTGCTATGTCACGCTGAATGCGGGCGAAGCGCAGACCGATGAGTTGATCAAGGAGCTGAAGGCCTGGGTGCGCAAGGAAATCGGCCCGATTGCCACGCCCGATGTGATCCAGTGGGCGCCGGGCCTGCCCAAGACCCGCTCGGGCAAGATCATGCGCCGCATCCTGCGCAAGGTGGCGGAGAATGAATTCGGCGCGCTGGGTGACACCTCTACGCTGGCCGATCCCAGCGTGGTCGATGATCTGATCCGGAACCGCGCCGGGAAGTAAACGGGCGGTTTGCTCACCATCAAGAAGCCCGCGTCCTTCGAGACGCCGCCTTCGGCGGCCCTCAGGATGCGGGCTTTCTATTTGGTCTTTTTGTTTTTCTTCTTCTTTCCAATCCCCTCACCCTGAGGAGCCCGCAGGGCGTCTCGAAGGGTGTGCGGCATCACGCCGGGCGGGGCGAAAGGGCAAAGCTGTTTGTTTATATACCTTTACGTGTAAAACTGTCAGACAGGAATTTCATTTCCGATCACAGAATGCGACGCGGATGCTCAAATTCACGCTAGACACGAACTGCATCATCGACGTTGACTGCAAGCGTCCATCCGCACCTGCCGTCATAGCCCTTGCGGATGCCGCCAAAACAGGCCGAGCCGATGTCGCCCTGGTCGCATCAAGCGCCTCGGAACGCCAAGCCGGGGACTATTTCCTCGAGAATTTCGAAGTCTTTCAGGACCGCGCTTCGTCGCTGGGGTTCGGCAACTTGCCGATACTCAGACCTATAGCACGATGGGGAATGGCATTCTGGGGCCATGGGGTCTGGGACGGCCCTGAACTAAGAGCGCGCGAGAATGCGATCTACCGGGCTCTCTTTCCCCAATCCCCTTACGAGTGGGCGGATTACGCTACATCAAAGGGTGTTGACCCGGAGGACAAACCGTCTCCAGCCTATTTTCGCTGGCGGAACCAGATATTAGATGCGCAGGCCTACTGGGCACACGAGAATGCGCGTAGGGACATCTTCGTAACGTCGGATGGGCGGTTCAAAGTTCTGGAAGAGAACGGAGCCTTCCCGAGCGCACGAATATGCCTGCCTGAGGAGGCCTTGGCGACGCTGCAGAGGGCACTTTAGCATTCCGAAAACTTTCACATAGGAGCGCTTCTGCCGCATCCTGCGCAAGGTGGCGGAGAATGAGTTCGGCGCGCTGGGCGATACGTCTACCCTCGCCGATCCCAGCGTGGTGGATGATCTGATCCGGAATCGCGCCGGGAAGTAGGCGGGGCGGTTCAGACGGGTGATTGAATAGCCCGCGTCCTTCGAGACTCCGCCTTTGGCGGCCCTTGAGGCATGCGGGCTTTTTATTTGGTCTTTTTGTTTTTCTTCTTGTTTCCAATCCCCTCACCCTGAGGAGCCCTCAGGGCGTCTCGAAGGGTGAGAGCCCCCCTTCCCGCCTCGCTCCTCGCGCCCTATAAGCCGGGGCATGGAGTATGATGCGATCATATTGGGGGCCGGTGGGGCCGGGCTCATGGCGGCGGCGACGGCGGGCCAGGCCGGCGCGCGCGTGGCTGTGCTGGACCATGCCCCGGAGCCGGGCAAGAAAATCCTGATTTCCGGCGGCGGGCGCTGCAATTTCACCAATACCGGCATCGCGCCGGATTGTTTCCTGTCCGACAATCCGCATTTCGCCAAATCGGCGCTGAAACGCTATACGCAATGGGATTTCCTGGCGCTGGTCGAACGCCATGGCATCGCCTGGCATGAGAAGACGCTGGGCCAGCTGTTCTGCGACGGATCGGCCCGCCAGATCGTCGCCATGCTGCTGGCGGAATGCGACAAGGGCGGGGTGGATCTGCGCCTGTCGACGGAACTGGGGGAGATCACCCATGCCGATGGCCGCTTCCAGGTCGCGGGCGTCAGCGCGCCCCGGCTGGTGATCGCCACCGGCGGCCCATCCATCCCCAAGATGGGGGCGACCGGCATCGCCTATGACATCGCCCGGCGCTTTGGGCTGGACATCGTGCCGCCGCGCCCGGCCCTGGTGCCCCTGACGCTGGGACCGCAGGACGAGGATTTCCGCGCCATCGCCGGCGTCTCCCTACCCGTCACGGCGCGAACCGGCCAGACCGCCTTTGCCGAGGCGGCCTTGTTCACCCATCGCGGATTGTCGGGACCGGCGATCCTGCAAATCTCCTCCTACTGGACACCGGGCGAGCCGGTGACGCTGACGCTGATCGACAGTGCCGCCGCCATACTGCGCGAGGCGCGGCGGAAGACACCGCGCGCCCAGCTGAAAACCGTGCTTGCGGAGCACCTGCCCCGACGGCTGGCGGAGGTTCTGGCGGAGCGCAGCGGGGCCATGCGCGAGCTGGGCAATACGCCGGATGCGGAGCTGGACCGGGTGGCCGAGATGCTGACGGCGCTGACCTTCCGCCCCAGTGGCACCGAGGGCTATGCCAAGGCGGAGGCGACGGCGGGCGGCATTTCCACCGCCGGCCTGTCATCGCGCACGATGGAGGCAGCCCACCTGCCCGGCCTCTATGCCATCGGCGAGGCGGTGGATGTGACGGGCTGGCTGGGCGGCTATAATTTCCAATGGGCTTGGTCATCGGGTGTGGCGGCCGGCAGAGCCATTGCCGCCGCGCGCGGGTGAGCTGATTTCCACTCCCATACCCCCGCGCCATATTCTGCTAAAGTCTGCCGGATGTGACCCGGCCGCTATCGGCCGGCTCGGGAGAATGCCGCATGACCGCCCCTTCGCTCGCGCTCTGGCTTGATCTGATCGGCATCTTCGTCTTTGGCATTTCGGGGGCGATGCTGGCCGTACGCCGGGGGCTGGATGCCTTCGGTATCGCGGTGCTGGCACTGGCGGCCAGCCTGGCCGGCGGGCTGCTGCGCGACATCGCCCTGGGGGCCAGCCCGCCCGCCGCCCTGGCCGACAGCCGCTATCTGATCGCTGCCCTCAGCTCCGCCGTCTTCACCTTCTTCTTTCATCGCCAGATCGAACGGGTGACGCGGCCCGTCATGGTGCTGGATGCGCTGGGGCTTGGCCTGTTCGCGGTCGCGGGCTGTCGCAAGGCGCTGCTGTTCGGGCTGCAACCCCTGCCGGCCATACTGCTGGGCGTGCTGACCGCTGTCGGCGGCGGGGTGGTGCGCGACATTCTGGTCACGGAAACGCCGCGCATCCTGCGCGAAGAGGTCTATGCCATGGCCGCCCTGGTCGGGGCAGCCATGATCTATGTCGCCGATAGCCGGAACTATGACCCCGTCTGGTCGGCGGTGGTCAGCATCCTGGCCGTCTTCGCCATCCGGGTGGTCAGCGTCTGGCGCGGCTGGCGCGCCCCCAAGGCGCCGGGGTCGCAATAGGCGCCAGGGCTGCGGCATTCCGTCA
>Ga0075012_10001745_pt1 | contig 21771 bp, 23 predicted proteins | sample All_14_2_FD_71474 | JGI IMG/M metagenome (GOLD analysis project Ga0075012, IMG submission 71474) | Freshwater microbial communities in response to fracking from Pennsylvania, USA - Allegheny Zone_MetaG_DW_15 | ecosystem: Environmental > Aquatic > Deep subsurface > Groundwater > Drilled...
ACCCGTCTCTCCTCGCCGCCGCCCATATCGCCGAGCCCTTCGAGCTGCCCGTCGCGATCAACCCGCCACATGCGGGCGGCGGCGGCGCGGACCGCAACGCGGTGCCGATCTACGAGACCCGCGCCACTCATGTGGCCCTGCATCGCCTGACCGAGGCACCGCTGCGCGCTTCCTCCTTCCGCGCGCTCGGCGCCACGGCCAATGTCTGGGCGATCGAAAGCGTGATGGAGGAACTCGCGGAACTCGCCGGCCGCGATGCCCTCGCCTTCCGGCTCGACCATCTGCGCGACGAGCGGGCGCGCACCGTGCTGGAGGCCGTCGCGCAGATGTGCGGCTGGCAGGCGCGCGGGCACGACGACGGCCGCGGTCTCGGCATCGCCCTCGCCCGCTATAAGGAGATCGGCGCCTGGTGCGCCGTCGCGGCGGAGATCGAGGCCGCCGATATCGTGCGCGTGAAGCGCCTGTGGATCGCCGCCGATCTTGGCGAGGTGATCAATCCCAACGGTGCGGCGCACCAGATCGAGGGCGGTGCCATCCAGGCCTGCAGCATCGCGCTGAAGGAGGAGGTCCGCTTCGACCGCCGCGGCGTCACGAGCACGGGTTGGGACAGCTACCCGATCCTGCGCTTCTCCGAAGTGCCCGCGGTCTCCGTGCGCCTGATCGACCGGCCGGAGGCGCCGCCGCTCGGTGCCGGCGAATGCGCGACCGGCCCCACCATCGCGGCCATCGCCAATGCGATCCACGACGCGCTCGGCCTGCGCCCGCGTCGCCTGCCTTTCACCCCCGACAACCTCGCCGCCGACATGGAGTCGCAGGACGCGCATGATTGACATCTGGCAACCTTCCGGCGAGGTCCGCCTCGTTGCCGGCACGCCACCGGGCGGCGGGCAGGACCGGCCCGCGCGCGCCCTGCTCGGTATCCTGGAACGGCACGGGCTGGTCGCGGCGCCGCTGCGCCTGGTCAACATTCCCGGCAAGGGCGGCGGCAACGCCTGGGATCATCTGCGCGAGCATCCCGGCGACGCCCATATCGTGGCCATCAACTCGCCGACCGTGCTCACCAACCGGATGCTGGGCGTTTCCGACTATGACCACGCGGCGCTGACGCCGCTTGCCAACCTCTACACGGAATACCTCGTCTTCGCGGTGCGCGCGGATTCCCCGATCGCCACGCCGGAGGACATCCTGCGCCGCTTCGCCGCGGATACGCGGGGTCTGCCGATCGCCTATGCGACCGCGGTCGGCAACATGAATCATATCGCGCTGGCCGAGGTGATCGGCCATGCCGGCGGCGACATCGCCGCGCTGAATGCGACCGTCTTCGATTCCGCGCGCCATGCCTGCACCCATGCGCTGGACGGCAAGGCGGAGATGGTCGTCGTCACCGCCACCAGCACGGTGCCGGAATTGACCGCCGGCACGTTGCGCGCCATCGCGGTCTCCGCGCCCACGCGCCTGTCCGGCCTGTTCGCGGCGGCGCCGACCTGGCGGGAGACCGGCGTCGACTGCGTGACCGGCACCTGGCGCGGCGTGATCGGGCCGGCCGGCCTCGATGCCGCGCAGATCGCCTTCTGGGACCGCGCGCTCACTGCGGCGACCGCGACGCAGGAATGGCAGGACGAGCTCGCCGGGCGGCATTGGACCCCGACCTTCATGACGAGTGCGGCGACACGCGCTTTCCTCGACGAACAGCGCGTGTCCATCGGCGGAGCGCTGAAGACGCTGCGCCTCATCGGCTGACATCGATCCAACAACGAACGACCAAGGGAGAGAACACATGAAGAGGCGACAGATCCTCGGTGGCGGCGCAACGCTTCTCGCGGGCATGGCGGGCACGCGCCGCCCGGCGATGGCCCAGGGCGATGCGGCGTTCCCTTCGCGCAGCGTGCGCATCGTGGTGCCGTTCACGCCGGGCGGCACCTCGGACATCCTCGCCCGGCTGGTCGGGCAGCACCTTGGCACCGATCTCGGACAGCCCTTCGTGGTGGACAACCGCCCGGGCGCCGCGGCGAATATCGGCGCCGACCATGTGGCCCGCAGCGAGCCGGATGGCTATGTCCTGTTCGTCCTCTCCACCGTCCACGCGATCAATCCGAGTCTCTATCGGAACCTGACCTACGATCCGGTCCGCAGCTTCGCGCCGATATCCATGGTCGCCGCGACGTCGCAGGTGGTGTGCGTGCACTCGTCCTTGCCCGTGCACAGCCTGCAGGAGCTGATCGCCTATGCGAAGGCCAATCCCGACAAGCTGAACTACAGCACCGTCGGTGCCGGCAGCCAGCCGCACCTCGCGACCGAGCTCCTGGCGCGGCGCACGGGGATCCGCATGACGCATGTCCCCTATCGCGGCGCGGCTGAAGCCATGACGGCGGTACTCGCGAACGAGGCACAGGTGACCTTGGCGACATCGCCCTCAGCCGTGCCGCATGTCCGCTCCGGTGCGCTGCGTGGCCTGGCGGTCACCAGCGAGGCGCGGCTGCAGGCCCTGCCCGATGTGCCGACCGCGGCCGAGGCCGGCGTGCAGGATTTCGTTGTGCTGGGCTGGAACGGCCTGGTCGCGCCGGCCGGCACGCCGGAGCCGATCATCCGCCGGCTCAACGCCGCCGTGGTGAAGGTCGTCGCCGATCCCCAGATCCGGCAAACCCTCGCGAACCAGGGCGCCGAGCCCTGGAGCAGCACGCCCGAGGAATTCAGCCGCTATGTCACGGCCGAACGGGCGCGCTGGGCCGAGGTGGTCCAGGCCGCCAACATCCGGCTCGATTGAGGCGGGTGGCGATGACCGCATCCTGGCGGCCGACCTCCCGCGTCACACTGCTCGCCGGCACGGCCGTCGGCGGGGGGCTGGACCGCGTGGCCCGCGCCCTCGCCGCGGCGCTTGAGGAGACCCGCCTCCTCGACGTGCCGGTCGAGGTCGTTAACATCCCCGGCGACGGCGCGCGCCGGGTCTGGCGCGAGGTGTTCCACCACCCCGGCGATCCACACCTGCTCAGCGTCAGCTCCTCCAACCTGACGACGGACCGGCTGCTGGGCGTCGCCGATCTCGGCCATGCCGAGACCACGCCGGTCGCCGTTCTGGTGAGCGAGGCGATCGCTTTCTGCGTCCCGGCGGCTTCGCCCCTGTGGAGCGGCGGCGACCTATTGCAGGCACTGGCACGCGCGCCGGGCGATCTCAACATCGTGCTGGCGACCGCGCTCGGCAATCCAAACCACATGGCGTTGGCCGAAACGGTGCGCCATGCGGGGCATGAGGCAGGCACCCTGCGGGTGCGCGCCTTCGACAGCGCGCCGGACGCCGTCGCCGCGGTGGTGACCGGCGCGGCCGATCTTGGTGCCGTCTCCGCCGCGAGCGTGGTGCGTGCGCTGGACGAAGGGACGCTGCGCGTCCTGGGCCTGACGGCGCCGGGGCGCATGCCGGGTCCGCTCGTCGCCGTGCCGACATGGGTCGAACAGGGCGTGTCCTGCACGATCGGGGCCTGGCGCGGCATCAGCGGTCCGCCTGGCATGCCGGCGGAAGCCGTGGCCTTCTGGAGCGAGGCGATGGCGGCGGCCACGGGCACCGCCGCCTGGCGCGAGGCGTTGCTGCGCCAGAGCTGGGCGCCGATGCTGGTCACCGGCGACGCGCTCGCCCGATATCTTGAGGAGGAGGAAGCGATGATGCATGCGGGACTGGCCGGGCTCGGCCTGCTGCCGGAGGCGGCCGCATGAGGATCGCGGTCATCGATGACTACCAGGACGCGTTTCGTCAGCATCCTGCCTTTGCGCGGCTCGCGGCGCACCAGGTGACGGTCTTCACCGATACGCTGAAGGACCCGGTGGCGCTCGGCGACCGGCTGTCCGACGCCGACGCGGTCGTGCTTACGCAGCAGCGCTCCTCCCTGCCGGCTGCGGCCCTCGAACGCATGCTGGCGCTGCGCATGATCAGCCAGACGGGGCGGAATGTCAGCCATATCGACCTCGCGGCCTGCGCCGCGCGTGGCATCACGGTGTCGGCCGGCGGCGCCGGCGGGCCCCATGCCACGGCCGAACTGTGCTGGGGCCTGATCCTCTCGGCGCTGCGCCACATTCCAGAGGAAGTGGAACGGCTGAAGGCCGGTGCGTGGCAGCATACGCTGGGCGCCGGGCTGAAGGGGCGCGTCCTCGGCGTCTACGCCTATGGCCGGATCGGCAGCCTCGTCGCGCGCGTTGGCCAGGCCTTCGGCATGCGCGTGGTCTGCTGGGGGCGGGAGAATTCCCTCGCCAAGGCGGCCGCAGACGGCTTCGAAGTCGCGACGGGACGCGAGGCCTTCTTCGCGGAGGCCGATGTGCTCTCCCTGCATCTGCCTCTGAATGCGGCGACGCGGGGGATCGTCACGGCGGCCGATCTTGCGCGGATGATGCCTTCCGCTCTGCTCGTGAATACGAGCCGCGCGCAGATCGTGGCACCCGGCGCTCTGGCCGAGGCCCTGGCCCTCGGACGGCCCGGTCGGGCCGCGGTGGACGTCTATGAGGAGGAGCCGGTGACCCATGCGGCCCATGCGCTGATCGGCCTGCCGAATGCGCTCTGCACGCCGCATCTGGGCTATGTCGAGGAGAGCGTCTACGCAGCGCTCTACGAGACTGCGATCGAGCAGCTACTGGCCTTTGCCTCCGGCAATCCGATCAACGTGGTGGATGCGTCGTCGGCTGGCTGATGGCACGGGTCGGAATGACGGCAAAGGCACCTTGTCGCTGATAGCCCGGCGCCCTGGTGCGCCACGCGCCGCCGAGGACGGCATCCTGACTGTTCGGAGAAGACGTGATCCGCCCAGGGGCACTATGAAACGCGCAGTCGGCATTCCATGCTGCTTGAGCGGCCGCGGCCGCAAGCCGCCCGACCGCCCTCCCCGGCACCACGCGGGTCAGGCATCGAGCAGGCAGGCGTCGAGATGACCGTCCGAGACGCACGCCCGCAGCAGCGGGACGACCTCACGACAGCGCTCCACCGCGCACGGGCAGCGCGTCTGGAACACGCAGCCGGACGGCGGGTTGGCAGGGCTCGGCGGCTCGCCGCGCAGCACCAGCCGCTGCCGCATCTGTCCTTCGAACAGGCTCGGCGCCGCTGACAGCAGGGCCTGCGTGTCAGGGTGGCGGGGGACGCGGAACACCTCCCCGCTTGGCCCCTGTTCCATGATCCGGCCGAGATAGAGCACGACGACGCGGTCGCAGAGGTGGCGCGCGGCGGTCAGGTCGTGGCTGATGAACACCATGGTGAGGTTCAGCCGGGCACGGAGATCGGCCAGCACCCCCAGCACCTGCGCCTGCACGGAAACGTCGAGGGGCGAGACGGGCTCGTCCGCCACCAGGAAGCCCGGCGACGTCGCCAGAGCGCGGGCGACGCCGATGCGCTGCCGCTGCCCACCGCTGAACTCATGCGGGAAGCGCCCCGCATGGGACGGATGGAGGCGGACCAGGCGCAACAGCTCCGCCACCCGTGCCGGCATCTCGGGGCGCGGCACCAGGCCGCGGATAGCCATCCCGTCGGCGATCTGCGATCCGACGCGCCGGCGCGGATTGAGGCTGGCATACGGATCCTGGAAGACGAGCTGCATCCGCCGGCGCAGGCGCCGCATCTCGGGCAGGGTCGTGCGCCGCAGATCCACGCCATCGAACAGCGCACGACCATCGCTCGGCGGCAGCAGGCCGAGCAGCAGGCGACCGATCGTGCTCTTGCCCGAACCGCTCTCCCCCACCCGGCCGATGACGGAGCCGCGTTCGAGACTGAGATTGACTTCCGTCACCGCCCGGACGGGACGCCGCCGCACGATCAGGCCGCCACCGCCGAAGCGTCGCGTGAGATCCTCCGCGACCACGAGCTCGGGCTGCTTCATACCAGCTCCTTCCAGCGGATGCAGCGCGACTGCCAGCCCATCGCGGTATCGACGAGCGGCGGCGGCGCCCCATTCGCGAGCAGCGCCCGCGTATAGGGATGCCGCGGAGCGGCGAAGACCTCGGCGACCATGCCCGTCTCGAAGATCTGGCCCGCATACATCACCGCGACCCTGTCAGCCACTTCCCCCACGACCGGCAGGTTGTGCGTGACGAAAATCAGGGCGAGGCAGGTCTCGCGCTGCAATTCCGCGAGGAGTTCGAGGATCTGCGCCTGGATCGTCACGTCCAACGCCGTCGTGGGCTCGTCGGCGATGACCACGCTCGGCCGGTTGGCGATCGCCATCGCGATCATCACGCGCTGGTGCATGCCGCCTGAACGCTCATGCGGCCAGGCACGGGCCCGGCGCTCGGGTTCGGGAATACCGACGCGCGCCGGCAGCTCGATCACCCACGGGTCGCACGGCGGCGCATCGCCTGGATCGTGCAGGCGGAGCCTCTCCTCCATCTGCGTCCCGTCGCGTTGCACGGGATTGAGGCTGCTGGCCGGATCCTGGAAGATCACCGCGATGTCGCGGCCGCGGCGGGCACGTGCCTTGGCCTCGTCCTCGCGCAGCAATTCCTGCCCATCAAGCCGGGCAGCACCCCCGACGACCGCGGCTTTGGAGGACAGCAGGCCGGTCAGCGCGAGGCCGGTCGTGGATTTGCCGGAACCGCCTTCCCCGACCAGCGCCAGGGTATAGCCCGGCGCGACGGTAAGGGACACGCTCTGGACCGATATGATGCTGCGGCCATCCGGCGTCGCAATCGCCACGTCCAGCCCATGGAGCTAGAACCCTGCATGGCAGGCGCAGTCGGCGCCGCCGGCAAGGGCTGACGCCGCGCCAGCCGCACCGGCACGCTCTGCGGATCCAGCATGTCCCACAACCCGTCGCATAGCATGTTGATGCTGACGATGGTGATGGTGATGGTGATGGTGATGGTGAGCATCAGGCAGGGCCAGAGGAGTTGCAGCGGCGCATTCTGCATCACGCCCCGCCCGGCGCCGATCATGCCCCCCAGGTCGGCGTCGGCGGCGCGACGCCGAGCCCGATGAAGGAGAGCCCGGATTCCAGCGTGATGGTGGCCGAGGCGGCGGGGCTGAACCGCACCAGCACCAGCCCCGCGATACTGGGCAGGATGGTGCCAGCGATCACGCGGACACGCCCGGCGCCGAGCACGCGCACCGCCTCCACCTGGTCCTGCGAGTGGATCGAAAGTACGCTCGCACAGGCGATGCGGATGACGCTGGGTAGGAAGACGAGCGCCATGCGCGGAATCAGCGTGGAATAGCCGACCCCCATCAGCGTGACCGCGAGCAGCAGCGGCGGGAAGCAGAGCAGCGCCTCGGTGCTGCTCAGGATCATCGCCTCGACCGCGCCGCGCAGGAAGCCTGCCGGCCATGCGAACAGCACGCCGACAATGCTGCCGAAGGCGGCCGCGGCGAGTGCAATGCCGAGAGAGGTGCGGCTACCCCAGAGCAGACGCGACAGCACGTCGCGACCGAGTTCGTCGAGGCCGAGCGGGTGGGTCCAGGACGGTGCCCCGAACTGTCGGGTCGCCGCGATGGCATAGGGATCGTTCGAGCCGAGCCAGGGCACGAGGATGGCGACAGCGATGTTGAGCGCGACGGAGCCCGCGGCCCACCAGGGAAAGCGATGCATCAGGCACGCACCCGCGGGTCGATCAGGCCGTAGAGCAGGTCCACCGCGAGGTTGAGCGCGACGAAGAGCGACGCGATGACGAACAGTGTGCCGACCACCACGGGGTAGTCGCGGCTGTTCACCGCATTGGCCATCATGCTCGAAATGCCGGGCCAGTTGAAGACGAACTCGGTCAGCACCGTGCCGCCGAGCATCGCGCCCACGGTCGATCGCACCCGCCTGGATGGTGACGGGACATCCTCGCGGGCTGCGCCGCAGGTTCAGCGGGCCGCGCACCTTGAAGTGCCGACCGCGATGATCGAGTACATGCATCTTCGCGGGGTCGAAGAAGGTGCCGGATGCCTTGTCCATGGGAAGGCATCATCGTCCCAGCTTTCCCACAGGCCCTTCACCACCTCGACGAAGTCGGCTGCGCGGTCGTAGCGGCCGCGCTTCTCGGGTGGCTCGTCGAGCCCGAAGTTCAGTGCCTCCGCCTCCGACCAGGAGGTGACGAGACTCTAACCCGCGCGGCTCTTGCCGATGTGGTCGAGCGAGGCGAACTTGCGGGCGATGTGATAGGGCTCGTTGTAGGTGGTCGAGGCGATGGCGATGAGGCCGATGTGGCTCTTGACCATCGACAGCGCGCCGAGCGGCGTCATCAGCTCGAAATTCACGATGTCATGCGATACCATGTGGCGCGCGGCGTGTTCCTTCGCGCGCGCGACGGCGCGTCCGGATGGCGCCTGGCCGCGATGTGATACGGGTTGCGCATCGATACTCCGAGATGATTCTGCCTGGGTGAGGTCATGACCTTGGGCTCCCGATTCTGCATGAGCGCTTGCGCTCGCCGACGGTCAGCGCTGGCGAGAATAAGCAAGCGATGCGCCATCCCACCTCGCCATGAGGGCTCGCCGCAGGCTACCTCAGCGCGGACGCGACGCTGCGCGCCGCAAGCCCCCCGCTGCCATTGTTCTGCGCTGGGGAAGACCCCCGGCACGCCATGGCATCACGCTTCCGGCGCAAGGAGGTCGGCGGTCTTCATGTGCTCGACGAGCTTCGACGCCTGATCGACGATATAGTCGGCGAAGATCTTCCCCGCCGCCCCGTTCGAGATCGAGGTGTCGCCATTCACCGTGCCGTCGGTATGATCAGTGATGTGCATCGGCACATAGACTTCCAGTTCACCCATGCGCACCGAGTTCAGCCCCTGGGTCGGCAGGCCCATCAGGATCTTGCCGTTGTGCACGGGGCCCGCGAGGTCGGGGCGGCGCAGGTCCGGATAGAGATGGGCATAGACCGATCCGATCGGGTCGACGCCATGCCCGACCGAGGCCTTCCAGTTGACGCCATGCGCCTGTTCGCGCACGCGGGCGGGCACCATCGGCCAGATGTCGATGAAGGGGACGATCACGCCGCGTTCGCGGCGGATATCGCGCACCAGGCGATCGAGCAGCGCGTGGTTGCCGGTATGGCCGTTGAACACCAGCAAGCGATTGACGCCATGGTCGAGGAAGGCGCCGATCATGTCGCGCACCACGCCGGTGAAGGTCTCTGGCGAGACCTGGATGCCGCCGGGCACGGCGCGGAACGAATCGGACCAGCCGAAGGGAAAGGTGGGCGCGACCAGCGCACCGGTGCACTCGGCGACCTGTGTGGCGAGGTCGCGCGCCAGCATGAAGTCGCCCATCGGATTGCAGGGGCCCTGCACCTCCTGGCTGCCGAGTGGCAGCAGGATCACCGGGTCCTCCGCCATGCGGTCCGCGAATTCGACCGAGGTCATCTGCTCGATCAGGTATTTCATCTCGTATCTCCATGAGGGGTAGTTGCTTGTACGCCGTGGCCCTGCATGCGCACCCAGTTGCGGGGTCGAGCCCGGCCCGCTGGGCGGTGACGCAATGCCATAGAGCCGCATCGCTTGGGCACCACTCTTGAGCCTAGCTCCTTCTGCGGCGCGTGATCGGGACGTGCGTCGACGCGAGGGCCGCGGGCAAGCTGCGCATCCCGCGGGCACAGCGCTGCGACGATGCGTACAATCATCACGGACGACAGTGCGTCCCCGACCCTGGGCACGAAGCGCGCTACGGATGCGCCCAGGCGCCGCGGCATCGCGTTGCGTGCGCCGTAGCCAGACGGCGCCGGGTCAATCGGGAACGGCGATGTCGCGTCTCGGCGTATCTCGTGCGCGAGGCAAGCCGGTTCGGCGACGGCACCACGCCCCCAAGTCCGATCGGCATTTGGTCGATTGACTTCCGATACGGCGACGGCCGTCGGCGCGGCTCGATAAACCGCCGATGTTGACGGCGCATCTCCAGCATCGTGGAGAGCAACCGCCCTGTCCCGCCCGTATCCAGCCACGCGCTGTCATCCCGTCATGGGTGCGCGGCGATCCGTCCCTTCGCGCAGTATATGAGCGCGGATTCGGCGGGCAAGACGCTATCGGCGATCCTGGTCGCAGAGAGACTCAGGCCTGCTCGCAATCCATGCGCCACTCGACCAGATTGTAACGCGCTTCCGCAGTGCCGCTTGTCGCCATCTGGAGCGATGACCGCTTTCAGCATGCGGCGGCGCACGCCGCTGCATGCTCGGGCAGTTCCCTACCCTTCCCCTGCCGATCCCGAAGTCGCCGGCCAAAAAGCGGAGGCCGCCAGGGGCCGCGCCCGCCACGTTCTGCTATGCCGCAATCCGCGCTTCGTACGGGGCTTCCATCCGCGCAGCCTCTTCGGCGGTCAGAGTGATGTCGACCGCAGCGGCGGCATCAGCGATCTGCGACGGGTCACTGACGCCGACGATCGGCGCTGCCATCACCGCCTTGCTCAGCAGCCAGGCCAGCGACACTTGCATCGGCTTGACCCCGCGCGCCGTCGCGATATCGAGCACCACATCCAGCACGGCGAAGTCGCTGTCCCGGAACAGCCCGTCGGCCAGGCGGTCGGTGCGCGCGCGCTGTGTCGCCGCCCCTTCCCGCGTCCGATTGCCGCCGAGGAAGCCGCGCGCCAGCGGCGAATAGGGCACCAGCCCGACCCCTTGATCGAGACAGAGGGGGATCATGTCGCGCTCCTCCTCCCGCTGCACCAGATTGTAGAGATTCTGCATCGCCACCGGCCGCGCCCAGCCGCGTTCCGACGCCAGCGTGCACATCTGCGCGAAGCGCCAGGCCGGCATGGTCGAACCGCCGACATAGAGGACCTTGCCCGCCTGAACGAGGTCGTTGAGAACCGCCATTGTCTCCTCGACCGGCGTCACCGGATCGATGCGATGCAACTGCAGCAGGTCGATGTAGTCCGTGCCCAGCCGCTTGAGCGAAGCATCCACCGCCGACATCAGATGCTTGCGCCCGACCCCGCCGGCGTTGGGCTTCTCGCTCGTCGGAATGCCTACCTTGGTCGAGAGGACGATCTCGTCGCGCGGCACATCCTTGAGCAGGGTCGTACCGATGATCCGCTCGCTTTCCCCGGCGTTGTAGACATTGGCGGTGTCGAAGAAATTGATGCCGGCATCCAGCGCGGCCCGGAAGAAGGGGCGCGCGCCTTCCTGGTCGATCGCCGCCCAGCCGCGCCGTCCGGCCGCACCCCAGGAATTGCCGCCGAGGCAGATGGCGGAAACGGTCAGGCCGCTGCGGCCAAGCTGGACATACTTCATGATGGCAGATCCCTGAATCGGCTTCCGACCGGACCTAATGCTGCGGATGCGCCTTCACGGCCAGCGTCAACTCGCTGCTGCCCGCCGTACCCGGGCGATAGACGATGCCCGTGCGCGAGGCGAGGATCGGCGGTGAGGTGAAGAGCGGGATGAACATCCTGTTCTCCGTGCCGCGGCGGAACGCGTCCGTCTCAAGCGCAATGCGCCGCGCCTCATCGGATTCGAGCTGTGCGTCGCGGATGCTCTGGTCGGCGGTCTCGTCGGCCCAGCCAGTGCGATTGGCCGAACCGAGGCCGCGCGCACGATCATAGCTGTGATACATCGCCGCGAGCGTCGCCAGCACATCGCCCTGGCTGTTGCTCCAGCCACCGAGGAACAGCGGCTGCGGGTTGTTCCCCGCGCGCACCCGCCCGAAATAGACGGTGCCGGGAACGGCCTCGACGGCCACGCGGATGCCGATCCGCGCCAGCATCTGGCTGATCGCCTGGCAGCTCTCGGCATCGGCGACATAGCGGTCGTTCGTGCACATCAGGCTGGTGCTGAAGCCGTCGGCATAGCCCGCCTGGGTCATGAGCCGACGGGCCTGCTGCAGGTCGAAGGCATCGGGCCTGACATCGTCGAGATAGCCGACCATGCCCGGCGTCGCGATCTGGCTGGCCGGCTCGCCATATCCGCCAATCAGGGAGCGCACCATGCCCGCTCGGTTGAGCGCCAGCGACATGGCCTGGCGCACCAGCGGATGGGCCAGCGGGTCGATGTTCACATTTGCGCTTCGCAGCGCCGGGGCGTTCACGCCGCCAAGATTGACGCCGAAGAACATGACGCGCGATGGCGTGCCGACATGGACGGCGACATTGGGTCGCTGCGCCAGCGTCGCGGCGTCGCGGGGCTGGACGCCCTCGATCAGGTCGACATCGCCGGCAGGCAGCGTCGCGGTGCGTGCCGCGTCATTCGGCACGACGCGGAACTCGACCTTCTGCCATTCGGGGCGAGTGTCGAAGTAGGCGGGATTCGCCCGCATCGTCACGCGGCTGCGGTCGACGAAGCTCCCGAAGCGATAGGGACCCGTGCCGATCGCCGCCACACCGGTGTTGAAGTCACCGGTCTGCCGGCCTTCGACTGCCCGCTGCGAGACCATCATCAGCCCCGCGATCTGACGCGGCAGGATCGGGTTCGGGCGGCTGGTGCGGAGCTCGACGGTGCGGTCGTCGATCCTTACCACCTCCGTCACGGTCGCGATGTAAGGCGTGTAGGGCGAGGGGATGTTAGGCACACGCCGGATGGTGAAGACCACGTCATCCGCGGTGAAGGGCGGCCCGTCATGGAAGGTGACGCCGGGACGCAGCGTGAACCGCCAGGCGCTGTCGCCCCACGGCGCCCAGCCGATGGCGAGGTCGGGCTGCAGCTTCCCGTCCTCATCCGCGCGCAACAACGTGCAGTACAGGTGCATGTTGTAGGACATGTTGGCCCCGAGCCACAGGAAACGCGGATCGAGTGTCGGCGCATTGGCCATGCCGATGCGCAGATCATCTGCGGAGGCGCCGCTCGAAAGGGCCATGGCCAGAACGGGGCAACAAAACCGGGCGCACGACGAGTCACTTGCATCTCCTTTGGGTGATTCACGACTGGCCGTGGCGGGGCTTTCCCAGGTTGGGAACAATGCTCACGCCGAGGCGCAAGGGTTCCAGGACAAAGAGGAGGAAGAAGCGCTCTCCCTCCCCCGAACGCCTCTCATCTCTTCTCCGGAGCGGCCGCAGCCGATCGCGGCACGCCGCAGCCATCCTTCGAGCTGGACGCGAACATCTCGGGATAGCTGGTGCGAAGCTGCGCCACGGCGACCTGCACCGGCTGGGCGACGTTGTTGGCGACCAGCTTGGGAGCCACCCCGAACAGTCGCGACTTCATGAAGAAGCGCCACTGCACGGGGAGTGAGTCGATGATCTCGGTCATGGCCGCATAGGCGTCGCGGCACCAGACCTGCTCGAAGGCGTCGCGCTCGGGGCCAAAGAAGAAGTGGCGACCGGTCTCCGCCTGCCGCAATTCGGCGCGGCGGGCGGCCGTGGCGGCCATGTCCACCGCGTCGCCCTTGATCACCACCCCGTACCCGTCGCCGGCGGCGGCCACCGATACAAAGCCGCGCCGGACATCCTGCAGCACCAGTGCGATGCCGCGCCACAGCGGGCTGCCACGCCCACCACCGCCGGGCGAGTGGATATGCAGCACGTCACCCGGATCCATGCCGGTGATATCGGTGTTGCTCGGCGGCTTCATGCGATTGGTGCCGGGGTTGAGCATGTTGATCCAGGCTCTGATCGGTGATGCCTTGCGCCATCTGCAGGCGGCCGCTGATCAGGCCGTCGGCGAGGGCCGTCGCATTGGTCACGATGTTGAAGGTCACTACCTCGACATGGGCGGCGCCCTTGTTGGGCAGCGTGGCGGGACCTCAGCGGTAGTTGTCGTTCCTGACCACGGGGATCCGCTCATTCGGCGCATAGCTGCCGATCGTGAAGGGGCCGCTGCTCGCAGCCCGCCCCGCACAGCGCGATGCGGCATCGAGCGTTGCGGTGCGCGCCGAATAGATGCCCAGATTCGGCGTGCTGACCCCGCAGAGGAACGGAGCGTTCGGATTGCTGAACCTGACCACGACGGTGTGCGGGTCGACGGTCTCGGTGCCGGTATTGTCGACGAGATAGCTGGAGGGTGTCGGAGCGACAGGCGCCAGGGCCCTCATCGCATCAAAATTCGCTTTCACGACCGTAGCGTCCAGCACGGCCCCGTCGCTGAAGCTGACGCCTTCACGCAGGCGGAAGGTGAACTCCGTGGCGTCGTCATTGACGGTCCAGGACTCGGCGAGCCACGGGGCATAGGTCCCGTCGCGCCCCAGATAGACGAGCGAGTCCACGATCTGACGCTGGTGTTCAAGCTGCGTTCGCAGCGTGGTCTGCCATGGGTCCTTGCAGCGAGAATCCCGAGTCAGCGCCGCCCGCAGATCCCCGCCGGCCCGGGTCTCCCTGCCCTGAGCCGATGCCGCCCCGCACAGGCCGAACAGTGCCAGCGCGATGCCGGTCGCAAGAAACTCTGACCGCCTGCAGTGAAATCCAGCGCGTTCCATGGTCAATCCGGCCTCCGTTGTGGGTTCTAGAGCCCCGCTCGAGTTCAGCAGCTGCTGGGTGTAGTCATGCCGGGGGCTCGCGAAGACGCGATGGGTGGGGCCCGATTCCACGATCCGCCCTCTGCTCATCACCGCGACGCTGTCCGCGAAGTCCTGCACGACCGAGAGGTCATGCGAGATGAACAGGTACGCCACGCCCAGTTCGCGTTGCAGGGATTTGAGCAGGCGGAGCACCTGCGCCTGAACGAGGACATCCAGGGCGGAGACCGGCTCGTCACAGACAACAAGCTGGGGAGAGAGCGCCAGCGCCCGCGCGATCGCGACCCGCTGCTGCTGCCCGCCCGACCGCTCCGCCGGCTGCCTATCGAGGAATGACTTCGGCAGTCCGACGAGATCGAGCAGTTCCGCCGCGCGCGCATCGCGCTCGCGCCCGGTCCTGATTCCGAATGCCCTCAATGGCTCCGCGACGATCTGCGAGATGCGCATGCGGGGATTCAGCGAATCATACGGGCTTTGATAGACGACCTGCATATTCTGGCGCATCTGGCGCGGCTCTTCATCGCGCAGCCCACCGATCTCGGCATCGTGGAACCGGATCGACCCTCCGGACATGGTCTCCAGCCGCAGTACCAGGCGGGCCCTGGTCGACTTGCCCGACCCCGATTCACCGACCAGGGCCAGCGTCTTGCCTTGCTCGATCTCGAAGGACACGTCATCCACGGCGACGATGTCCCGGTGCGACACCGTGAATCGCTTGCTGAGATTCGCCACCTTGAGAAGGGCAGGGCCTCCGCCCTGCGCCGCCTCGGTGCCTTCACAGACCGTCGCCCCGGCGGCAGCCCGCCAGCCCAGCCGCGGCGCGTTCGCGAGCAGCTCCCGAGCATAGTCGGACCTCGGTTGGTCCTGCAGTTCGCGCACCGTGGCTGCCTCGACGACCGAGCCGTTCTTCATCACCAGGATACGATCGGCGCGATGGATGGCCAGCGCGATGCCGTGGGTGATGATGATGAGCGCCGTGCGGCGTTGTGCGACGAGCCGCGAGAGCTGATCCATCAGGCGCTTCGTGACCGTGACGTCGAGCGCTCTGGGCGGCTCGTCCGCGATGATCAGTCCGGCCCGCAGGCGAAGGCGATCGCGATCAACACGCGCTGCTTCATGCCGCCCGAGAGTTCGTGCGGGTAGGAAGCGGCGACGCGCTCCGGATCCGGCAGGCCCGACTGCTCCAGTAACTCGAGCACCTTCTCCCTCACGGTCGCGGGATCGGCGAGGCGGTGCAGGAGAAGAGGTTCGGCGACCTGCTGCGCGATCCGCTGGGACGGGTTCAGCGAGCTCATCGGATCCTGCGGCACCACGCCAATCCGCCTGCCCGGATCTGGCACATGAGGCGGCTGGAGTAGGTGCTGATGGGGCGGCGGTTGAAGCTCACCGAGCCCGATCGCAGCCTGCGTTGACGGGAAGCGTCGCCATGATCGCGTTGGCGAGCGTCGACTTGCCCGAGCCGGACTCGCCGACGATCGCCGCGACCTCGCCAGGACGCAACGCGAGGCTGACACCCTTGAGCGCTTCGACAGTGCGATGACCCATCCGGTAGGAAACGACGAGACCATCGATCTCCAGGAGAGGTGCAACCGGGTCGTGGGCGGCATTCGCCAAGGCCGGCAGTTCACTCATGCCGGCTTCCGATCGCGCGGGAAACGCGGCTGAGCGCGATGACCACGACCACGAACATGAGACCCGGCAAGACGCTGAGCCACCGTGCGTTCTGCAGATAGACCTGCCCCTGTGCGATCACCCGTCCCCATTCGGGGGCGGGCGGGGCCTGGCCGAAGCCGAGATAGCTCATCGCACCGATCGTCAGCATCGCCGTCCCGAACTCGAGCGTCGCAAGCGCAACCAAGCCCCCCCACAATTTGTAGACGACGAGCATGTACTCCTCGGCCCGGTCGTAGCGGGCGTCGTGCTCGACGCCCTGCTTGATGCCGAGATTCGCCCAGCCGCCGGGATTGAAGGACGTCACGACGTTCCAGCCGACGCGGCCGCGCGTGATGTGGTCCAGCTGCTCATCTTGCGCGCGAAGGTGAAGGGATGCTCCTGAACCATCGCACTCGTCGTGACGAAGCCCAGATGCGTCGTCTCGCGCGACAGCGCGGCGATCAGGATCGCCGCATCCATCCGCTGGTACTGTCCTTCGCGAAGCGGGCCGTCCAGGTCCCCTTCGCGGTATCCGCCCGACCCGAGACCGTCCGCCCAGAAGACGGCGTCGAGCCGTCCCCGCTCGGCGATGCGGGCGACCTCGACCCAACTGTCGATATCGGCATAGGCACGATTGCCCCATGCCTCGGGAAGACGCCAGGGGCCACCATGGCTGAGCGACATGCTGAATTGAGTCAACACGCTGATGCTGAAGTGGTCACGCATTCCGAGCGCCCCTGTCTCTGGTCATGGCCACGCTAGCCGCGGACGGCATCGTTGCCGTCGGTCCGGGGCCTCGGCGGCGAAGAGATGCGAACGTCGAAACCAGCCCCCACAAGATCCGCATCGATACGGCACCCCATCTGCTGCAGCCTCCGGCATTGAACGCAAGGACGATGTCAACTATCCCGAACGGCGCTGGCGCAGGTCCAAGATCGATTTGCCGGCCTGCAGTAAGCTGCCCTTATGGCATCGGGATGCTGGCGTGCGGCTCGCGTCGGCTCTCGGCACTACAGGCCGCGCACCGAGGCACCGTTTTGCGATCCTCTGAGTTTGCCGGCGTTGTCTTGCGCTCATCCCGCTATGGGGCGCGTGGGCATATGCGTGAGGTATCGTCGCGGATCGGCTACATTGAGCGCTGCGATCTCAATCGACGAGCCGAAGGCGCCCCACCATCGAAGGCCAGGCTGGCCGGCCCCGCTGAGTATTGGGAGGAACTCACTGGATCATCGCTATTGCACTGGCCTCTGAGCTGGTCTGCGGCCCGGCCATTGGCACTGTTTCCGGCGTAGCCGGTAGCCGAGCGGAACATGCGGTCGCGCCGTGCCGAATACGCCGCCGTTCAACGGCTCGTCGCGCGGCTTGCCGTCGAAGTTCCACGCATAGCCATTTTCGCGACCAGCTTGCCGAAGGGAATATCCCACGAGGAGGACAGTGGATCTTCCGATCGGCAGCGGCCATCGGAATTGCTCCGCGACAGTAGCCGGGAGCCTATGCTCCGGCCTCCGCCCCGCCACGAGGCCCTACCCTCCTCCACTCTCCGTCTTCGTGCAAGGCAACTGACGGAGAGCGCCAGCGCCTGTGATGCGAGGCGGTGCAAGCGCAGAAATGGCGCACCGGCGCATCCAGCCGGCACTATCGCGCTATGGCACGGCAGGTACATCTTGCGGCGCCGGCCGGAGCGTTGCCCAGACGCCTCCACGGTGGGCCGCCGTGTCAGGCGGCGCTTCACACGCCGCCCGCTCGCTGTGGCCCCGAAATCAGACCGGGTCGGGAAAGTCGTAGAGACGCCGCGCCTGATCCGAGAGGATCCGCGCCCGCGTCGCCTCGTCCGGCACCCAGTCCAGCATCATATCGAGAAGATCGCCGTCATTCGGCATGACGCGGCCCCGCATGTTCACATGCGGCCAGTCCGATCCCCAGACCAGCCGTTCCGGCGCATGCGCGACCAGCGCATGGGCAAGCGGCGCGACGGAGGGATAGGGGAAGTCTTCCTGCGTGCAGCGCATCGGGCCGGACAGACGCACCCACACTTTCCCGGAATCGAGCATGCGCAGCACGGTCCGGAAGGCAGGCTGGTCGACGCCGCCCTCGGCCGGGATCGCCGCGAAATGGTCGAGCACCACGGGCGCGGTCAGCGCCATGAGCCGCTCGGCGTAATCGTCCAGATCGCGGGGCGAGGGGTAGAACTGAACAACCCAGCCCAGTTCGGCGGCCATCGCCGCCACGCGCTCGGACAGATGGGGCAGATGCGCGCCGTGGCTCGGGCTGACGAAACGGCAGCCGCGCACGCCGAGCGCATGCAGGCGTTCCATCTCGGCCTGCGTCACCTCCAGTGGCAGCAGCGCCACGCCGCGGAAGCGATCCGGGAAGCGGCGCAGCGTGTCCTCGAGGTGGCGCGTGCTCATGCCATAGCCGCCGCCGCTGACGATCACCGCATGGGCCAGGCCGAGCGTGTCCTGCAGCGCGATGTTGGTCTCCGGCAGCGCGTCCTCCGAGATGTAGCGGCTGCCGGGATCGAAGGGGTATTCCGCCGCCGGTCCGAACAGATGGATCTGGCAATCGACCGACCCAGGCGGACAGACCAGGCGCGGCTTGCACGGATTGGGATCGGGGGGCGGGGTCAGCGGCGGTGTCATGGGGTCTCCGTCATTCCGCGCGGATGTTGGATGCGCGGATCACCTCGCGCCATTGCGGGATCTCCCGCGCGATCAGGGCCCGGAATTCCTCAGGCGTGGAGCCGACCGGCTCGACGCCCTGGGCGTTGAGGCGCTCGACCACGTCCGGAGCGCGCACGGCCGCGATCAGCACGCGGGAGAGTGCGTCGATAGCGTCCGGCGGCGTGCCCGCGGGCGCGAGCACGCCCATCCAGAGAATCCCTTCGAAGCCGGGCAGGCCGGATTCCGCGATGGTCGGCACGTCCGGGATTTGCGGGGAACGATGCGGGCCCGCGGTCGCCAGCACGCGGATCGTCCCGGCATCCATATGCGGCTTCGAGGTCGCCAGGCTGTCGAGCTTGAGCGCGACGCGCCCGGCCACTAGGTCCGTCAGCGCCGGGGCGGCGCCGCGATAGGGGACATGCAGCACCTCGATGCCGAGCCGGCGCAGCATCAGTTCCATCGTCACATGGGGATGCGATCCGATCCCGGCCGAGGAGTAGCTCAGCTTGCCGGGATTCTGCCGCGCATAGGCGACGAACTCGGCGAAGGTCGTGAAGGGTGCCGATACGGGCGCGATCAGGATCTCCGGGATCTGCGCGACCAGGGAAATGGGCGCGAAATCCCGCACGGGGTCGATGCCGCTGTCGGGGAACAGGCTCGGGTTGATGGTGTGGTTCGGGGCGGTGAACAGCAGCGTGTAGCCATCGGCCGGCGAACGCGCGACGCGCTGCGTGCCGACATTGCCGCCCGCGCCCGGCAGGCTGTCCATCACGAAGGATGCATTGCCGAGCAATTCGCCCGCCTTGGCGAAGATCGGCCGCGCCGTCACGTCCACCGTACCGCCGGGCGGAAACGGCACGACGACCCGGATGGGCCGGTCGGGATAGGCGGCTAGGGCGATACGTGGCGCTAACGCCGTCCCTGCCACGAGCCCGAAGAGCAGCCTGCGGCGCAGTCCTTGTTCGATCATGGTTGTTCCTCCCGAATGTCGTTCATTGTGAGAAGTAGAGCCCGAGCGGCGTCCTGCCGAAGATGGTCGCGCGCGTCGCCGCATCGGGCACGCAATCGATCAGCCAGTCGATCGTCTGCTGATAGGTGAACTGACCTTCATGGCCAGCGAAGGGGCAATCGCTGGCCCAGACCAGGCGCTCGGCGCTCGCCTCGCGTACCAGCGCACGCGCGTAATCGGACGATTGCGGGCCGAGCCGATAGCCGCCCGACAGCTTCACCCAGGTCCGACCGCGCTGGATGGCGGCGAGCATGGCCTGGAAGCCTTCACTCTCCACGCCGCGCTGCGGGTCCGGCCGGCCCATGTGGTCGATCACCAGCTTGACCCCCGACGCTTCCAGCGGCGGCAGCAGCGCAGGCAGCTTGGTGCCTTCAACATGCAGGTGGATGTGCCAGTCGAGGTCGCGGCAACGGCGCAGGAAGCGGCGGTATTCGAAGGAAGTGAGGTCCGGCAGGTCGTTGCGGTTGATGAAGGGCAGCCGGACGCCGACCACGCCCGCATCGTTCATCCATTCCATCGTGCTGCGCTCGACGCCGGGATCGAGGATCACCGTCCCGCGCAGCCGCGGGGTGCGGCGCAGGCATGCGATCGTGTAGTCGTTGTAGTCGCCATAGGGGCTGGCCGCGGCGATCACCGCGAGGCTCACACCATGCTCGTCGAGGATGGCGAGATACTGTTCGACAGTGAAGTCGTAGTCGAGGCGGTGGCGCGGATTGGCCACCAGCGGCATGTCCGCGGTCCAGATGTGAGCGTGGCAGTCGATGATCGGCGTGGTCGCCATGGCTGTGCTCCCTGCGGCAGGCGCTATTGGCGCTCGATGCCGGCGGCTTCGATGACGCGTGCCCAGATCGCGATGTCCTGGCGCAGCAGCGCGCCCATCGCTTCGGGCGAATTCGGGTCGGGCTCGACGCCGAGGCCGAGCAACCTTTCGCGGATCTCCGGCATGGCGAGGATCGCCGCGATGTTGCTGTTCAACAGGGCGATCACCGGCGCCGGCGTGCCGGCCGGCGCGAACAGGGCGTTCCATCCCGTCACGGCATAGTCGCCGAGGCCCGCCTCCCGCAGCGTCGGCAGGTCCGGCAGCAGGACCGAGCGGCGTTCGCCCGTGCTCGCCACCGGCCGCAGCAGCCCGCCATCGATGGCACCGCGCGCGGCCGCGTAGGATTCGAACCCGATCTGCGCATCGCCACGCTGCACCGCGGTCAGCACCTCGCCGGTGTTGCGATAGGTGACGATAGTGGCGTCGAGGCCGGCGGCGTTCTTCAGCCACTCGGCCGCGAGGTTCTGCGTGCTGCCCGCGCTGATGGTGGCGATGACGAGACCGCGGCCTCCGGGGCGACCGGCGGCCAGCACGTCCTGCACGCTGCGCAGCGGGCTGTTGATCGCGGTGAGCAGCAGCAGGTCGAAGGATACCAGCGCGGAAATCGGCATGAAGTCGCGGACCGGATCAAAGGGCAGCGACCGGAAGAGCGAGGCGTTGATCGCATTGCCCGTGCTGATGACGATAAGGGTCTGGCCATTCGGTTCGGCCGTGGCGGCGGCACGCGCGGCGAGCGACCCGCCGGCGCCCGGCCGGTTCTCCACGACCACCGGATGGCCGAGCCGCGCCGAGAGCCTCTCCCCGACCAGGCGTACGGTCAGGTCCGCAAGGCCGCCCACGCCGAAGCCGATGATGATGCGGATCGGACCGTTCGGATAGGCGGCGGTCTGGGCCTGGCCGGCCACCGGCCAGGCTGCCGCAAGACCGGCACTGCCCAGCAGGCCGCGCCGGCTGATCCCGGTGACGTCGATGTTTGTCATGCCGTTTCCTCCCAGGTTCTTGTCAGGCCACATTCCGTGGCAAGCCGTCCCAGACCTCGTCGAGCGACAATGGTCGCACGAGCAAGCCCTGGGCGACGCAGAATTCGATGGCACGCGCGAGCGCCGGCGCCAGCGCTGCGCGTCCGACCGGCAGCGACACCGCCGCCACAGCGGTGCCGAAGACCTGCGCCAGATGCGCCACACGATCCGGTTCGCGCTGCGCGAGATCGCGCTGCACCGTGAGCAAATGGTTCACCGGCATGAAGCCGTAGGCCGCCTGGAAATCCGCCCCCGCGGCAGTCGGGTCTGGAAAGACCGTGCGGAACACCAGGT
>Ga0075012_10001746_pt1 | contig 21767 bp, 16 predicted proteins | sample All_14_2_FD_71474 | JGI IMG/M metagenome (GOLD analysis project Ga0075012, IMG submission 71474) | Freshwater microbial communities in response to fracking from Pennsylvania, USA - Allegheny Zone_MetaG_DW_15 | ecosystem: Environmental > Aquatic > Deep subsurface > Groundwater > Drilled...
TTTGGACGCTGCAGCTCGGCATGCCGGAAAAAGTCGAAGTCGTGGAGCAGCAACCCGGTGAATTGAAAGCCTACACCGCACCCAAGTCCCACATCATCTTCCACTTCGCCGCGCGCGGCGCGTTGCCTCCGGTACAGATCCATTGGTACGAAGGCGGCCTCCTCCCCGAGGCTCTGCCCGGCATGGCGAAAGGCCTGCCGGACAATGGCATGATCATGAAAGGCAGCAAGGAGACCCTCTTCTCCGAAGGCATGCGCGTCCAAAGCCCCCAGCTCTGGCCCCGCGAGCGCATGACGCCCATCATCGACATCCTCCGCCGCAAGCCCCTTCCCCGCTCCGTTGCAGGCGAGCCGATTGGCGAGCTCTTCGCCGCCATCCGTGGCACCATCCCGCATGCAGGCTCCCATTTCGACTACGCCTGCCCCCTCACCGAACTCGTCAACACCGGCGTCATGGCCATCCGCTCCGGCAAGACCATCGAATGGGATGCCGCAAACATGAAGGTCAAAAACGCCCCCGAATTCGACGCCTGGATCAAAGAACCCGTGCGCGAGGGCTGGAGCTATGGCGAAGACCTCTGGAAAGTTTAAAGAAGGCAGGCTCATGCACAGGTTTTTCATCTTTTTCACCCTCGTCTTTACCACTCATGCCCAGGAGATCCGCCGCACCCCGCTGACGCTCACGCAAGGCGGCACGCCGGAAAACCCTGCGGTCTTTGATGGCAAGGGCATGATCATAGACCTCGGCATCGACGTCACCTCCCACGACTGGGACAAGCAGGGTGATGTCTGGACCTCTCGCGGCCCTTTCGAAAACCATCCGCCGGTCGAGGACGTCCAGCGCGCCGCTCTCTTTATCGAGGAGGTGCCCATCCGCATCGTGCGAGATCGTGCTGCCGAAAAGCAGAGCGGTGAAACTGGCAAGGTCATCTTTGCCGCCCCTGCTGCCTTGCAGCCCGGCCAGATGGGCTACAAGCCGGACGGCACACTCTATTTCCGCTGGCCCGTCGGCAAGACTCCCGGCTCCTCCAAAATCTTCCTCCCTCCGGCCGGGCTGGCGAGCGGTGTAAACATCGCCTGCTCGTACATCACCATCAAAAACATCACCGCCATTCACGCTGCCAATGACGGCTTCAACATCCACGGTCACCGAGTAGGCATCCGCCTCGAAAACGTGAAGGCCTTTTCCAACGGCGACGAAGGCATCAGCGCCCACGAAACCGTGCAGATGGACGTCGTGGACTCCGAAATCGCCTGGAACGGCTCCAGCGCCGGAGGTGTGGCGGATGTGGGCGACTGCATCACCACCTACACCAACTGCGAGGCTCATCACAATCTCGGCGCTGCATTTTTCTTTGACGGAAAATCCCACCGCGTCACCCACTGCCGCATCCATCACCAAACGCAGGACATCGTCGTGCGCGGAGATGCCATGGTGGAGCAGTCGGACAACGAGTGGCTGAAGCCCTGAGAGAGCTTAGACTTGGTTGATGTCCAGCACCCCGGTGCTGAACCCAAACCTGTCCGCCTCCACACCCATTCGCTGCGCCAGCGAGACAAAGAGGTTGGAGAAAACATGCTTCTCCTTGTCGATGGCGATGTGGCGCCCGTGCTTGTAGCCGCCGCCCGCCAGCACCATCGGAATGTTCGCCGTGCTGTGCGCACTTGCATTGCCGAGGTTCGAGCCAAAGATCACCGCCGTGCTGTCCAGCAGTGGGCGTCCGTTGTCCTGCGTCTTTTTGAGCCTGCCCAGGAAATCCGCAAACGCGGTGAACTCCGCTTTCTCGATCACCTTCAGCTCCTCGATCTTCGCCGGGTCCTGCCCGTGATGGGAGAGATTGTGCCAGTCGTTCTTCACCCCCGCGATTTCAGGCACCGCATTCATGCCGCTGAGCCTCAGCGTCACCGTCCGGGTGGAGTCCGTTTGCAGCGCCAGGACAATCAGATCCTGCATCAGCTTCATCTTCCCGATGGCATCCGTGCGACTCTGGATGTCCGTCGGCGGCTTCGCCTCCACTTTGGGCTTCGGCCTCTGCGCCCACGCCTCGTTCTGCACCAGCCGTCCTTCGAGATCGCGCACGGCGGAAAAATACTCATCCAGCTTTTCCTGGTCCCGCTTGCCGAGATCGTTGTGCAGCTTTTTCGCCTGCCCCATGACCGTGTCCAGAATGCTGCGCCCACGCTTCAGATCGCGAACCTGCGCCGCCACCTGCGCCGGGGTCCCGTCCACAAACAGCTGCTGAAACGCCTTCGAAGGCGAAGACTCCGCAGGCAGAGGCACGCCGCTGCCAGACCACGACAGCGATTCGCTGCCCGTGCCCAGAATCAGGCTCGGAAAACGCGTTTGCCCTCCGATCCGCTCGGCGATGAACTGGTCGATCGAGATCGTGTTCTTGAATCCCGCAAGCCCCGGATGCTTCGCGGAGGTCAGCCAGGTCATCTCGGAAGTGTGCCCGTTCGCACCGTTCTGCTCCTCATGCTGCAAACCGGAGAGCACCGAAAAATCTCCCTTCAAATCCTTCAGCGGTTCCAGATAAGGTGTGAGGGCATAGTCCACACCTGTCTCCTGGGGAAACAAAAACGGCGTGTGAAATCCCAGCGTCGCGCACATGGCCAGAAACCTCGGCGGCGGCTGTCCAACTGCCGCCTGTGCCCGCGTGGCAAAGGCCGGCACCATCGCCTCAAGAAACGGCAGCGACAGCACAGTCCCCGTGCCGCGCAGAAAAGCACGTCGGTCCAGATGGCATTTGGTGGCGGTGTTCATGGGTCGGTTAATTGAAACGAATGGCCGGACGGCAGTCTGTCAGCTACGCCGCTTCACGCAACGGCACGTTTGAACTTCGCCTCGTAGCCGACAGCGCCATCCACATCTCTCAACTGAAAAGCGATCTCGCTTTCCGCTCCGTTCGGACGCAGTTTCACGCACAGGAAGCCGCCCTTCACACGGTGAAACTTATGGTAGGTCTTGTCCTCGCCGGGCGAACCGCCCGCATGCGAGTTGCTCGCCGCCCCCACGCTGAACTCCTGCACTCCGGATGTCGGATGCACGGAATGATACTGCCAGTGGCGGTCCCCGCAGACGACAAAAAAGTTGTCCGGCACGTTCGCCTGCAGCCACCCGCGGATTTCATTGCCCTCATGCGCAAAGCCCTCATTGCTGTGGTTGTCATTCTTGTTGCCTCGATCAGGCCCCACCAGCGGCGTGGGGCTCACCAGCACCTTCCATGTCGCAGTGCTCTCCTTGATCGTACGTTTGAACCACTCCTTCTGCTCCGCACCCCAGATCGTCTTGTCCGGTCCATCCTTCATCGTGTTTGGAGAGCGGTAGTCCCGCCCGTCTGTAAACCACACCTGCAGATCCCTCCCCCAGCGGATCGTGCGAAAATCACGTTCCCCGATCGGTGCTTGCTCGCGGAAAATTTCCACACCCTCACCGAACGTGAGTTCACCGGCTTTCATCCCTGGCCAGGAATCATTCGTCAGCGTATCGTGATCATCCTTCAGCCAGTAGGTCGAGGTGCTGCGCGTCGCCTCCATCAACCGCGGCAGGCTGAACATCCGCTCCCAGTGCAGCCTTGCGAGCGCAGGCGACACGGCACGCGGCGGATTGCTGTCATAATAGACCAGGTCTCCCGTCATCACGATGAAGCGCGGATCCAGCGCCGACATCGACGGATAAATTGGGTGCCCGTCCGCATGATCCCGGTCCTGATACCCTTGACACGTCATCACGCAAAAACGCAGCTCTGTCGGTGCCTCAGGCTCCGGCGCTGTGTGGAATCTGCCTTTGAAACTCCCGCCCGCCGTTTCGCTCTCATAATGATACGCGCTGCCCGGCCTGAGCCCGCTGAGCTTGAACTGATGAATGCCATCCTTCTCCGCGCTCACCTCCACCCACGGCGTCTCCACCGCATCACTCAAATCTTCCTTCAGCCCATAGCGCACACGCACCTTGCCTGAGGCCGCCGGGCAAGCCCCTTCAATCTCATGCACCTCAGGCACCGGTGGCTGCTTTTCTTTCGCAGCCTTCCCTTTGGGCAGTTTGTCAAATCGCACTCCCTCATTGTTCCTCACCGCCCCCTCCGTCAGCCTCGTCCACACAATCGCCGTCGTGTCCGTCACCTCGCCCACCCGCGTCCCCGTCGCCTGAAACGGCCCTGCCTCCGCACCTCGCAGCAGCCATGGCGCGGCGAGCACGGTTGAGGTGGTGGTCTTGATGAAACGACGGCGGTTGAGTGCGGATGCCTGGCTCATGGTCCTGCCATGAACGCCATCCTCTCACATTTCTGTCTCCCACCTTCGCCGCCCCGTCACAGCCTCAGCTTCTTCACCAGTGTCGCTTCCTTTTCCGAATCACTCATCGGCTTCCACTCCACCTTGCAGTTAGGCAGCGCCGCCTTGATCGCCTCCACATCCGCCGTGGTAATATCCACCGTCTCGATCTTCAGCTTCGCGAGCTTGGGCAATGCCTGAAGCTGCGGGATGATCTTCGCGCTGAGTCTCGCCTCAGTAAGCTCCAGCGATTCCAGCGTCTTGATTTGCGCGATCACCGCCATCGTCGATTCATCAAAGCTGATCGGCGTGTCCTTCCCCCACTCCGGTAGCCGCTGCCCCAGGCGCAGCCCGGTCAGTTGCGTCAGCTTCAGCAGCGCCGCATTCCCAGCCTGCGTCTGCGCCGTGTGCCAGGTGCGAAATTCCTTGAGCTGCGTGAGCTGCCCGATGGCCTCCATCGCCACATCTCCCGCCGTCGATCCCGCAAAAGTGAGCCTCTCCAGCTTGGGCAATGCCTTGAGACTCGCAAGACCACTGCCGGTGAAATCCTTCGAACGAAACGCTGGATGGAAAAACGCCAGCGACTTCAGCTTCTGAAACGCCGCGAAATGCTTGTAGCCCGCATCAGTCAGCGAGATGCCATCCGTGCTGAGCTGCTCCAGTTCCACCAGTCCCGTCAGCAACGCCATCGTCTCATCCGTGATCGTCTTCCCGCTGATGCTCAGATTTTTGATCGTCGTAAAACTCCCCAGCGTCCGAAAATCATCCGCCGTAAACGCATCACACTTCACCTGCACTTGCGTGATCACACCCGCCGTCTCAGAGACCTTCGCCCCCATTTTTTGGAGAGACTCAGCATCAGCAGCCCAAAGACCACCACAGCACAGACCAAACACGGCGAGAAAGAGTTTCATGCCTCCATCTCAAATCATAAATCATCAATCGTAAATCATAAATGCATCAGCCGACACTGATCGCGCCTTCGTGCACTCCTGCCTTCAGCTTCACCGGCGCTTGCGTGTGATTGTGAATCACCGCATCCCCTTTGAACACCACCCCCGCACCGCATTCCACCGGACCGTGCACCAGCAGGCTGCGGCAATGCAGCAGGCTGGGGGTGCGCGGGAAATTTTGCTCCAGTCCGTCCACCAGCTTACACAGCTTTTGATCCAGATGCAGGTGTGGCGGCTGCCCGTTGCGGCTCGGGTGTAGCCTCAGGCAGAAGTCCTGCGTCAGTTCATACGCATCCGAGCGCACGGCCAGCAAATCGCTCGTCGTCTTCACCGGCGCAAACCGCACACGTGAAACCTCAATCGCACCCGCTCCCGCAAAGCACTCAATGGCCGCCCCCATCGCGGTCTCCAACTGCACCACCGCAGGCGAAGTCGCATCGCGTGGATCCACCGTCTTCTTGTTCATGATCGGCGGCAGCGGGATCAGTCCGTCATTCGCCTGCAGCGCGGACTTCAATGCCACAAGGTCAATCCACAGGTTGTTCGTGTTGAAGTAACGATGCTGGTCGATGTTCTGAAAGTGCCCCTCGTCTTCTTTCGGACACTGTGCCGATTCGCGCAGCAAAAAGCGCCCGTCGCTCAATCGCACGGCCAGATGCCCGCCCTTCTTGTCCGATTCAGTCCGGCGTGTGACCTCCATGGCAAACGGCATGCCGCTGTCCACAAACCACGCGAGGATCGCCGGATCCAGCGTAGCTCCCAGGTTGTCCGAATTCGACACGAAAGCATATCTCACGCCATTGCTCAGCAGGCGCTCCAGCCAGCCCGATCCGGCGAGGCACGCATAGATGTCCCCATGGCCCGGCGGGCACCATTCCTGCTCCGGACTGCCGGGCGAAGTCGCAGGCTCCAGCGTGCTGGCCAGCACCTTCGGCACCTTGTTCTGCATCAGCTCCCATGTTTCGGTCCCGCCCAGTTGCGGAAAGCGCTTCGCCAGATGCTCCGCCGTGTCTGCAGACGTGCTGAAGCTGTTCATCAGCATGAACATCGGCACCTCGCCTCCCGTCTGGGATCGCAGCAGCAAAATCTGCCGTGCGATCAAGTCGAGAAACGTGTCATCCCCGCGCACCGGCAGCAGCGATTTCGCTTTCTCCAGTCCCATGCCTGTGCCGAGACCGCCGTTGAGTTTGATGACCACCGTCTGCTTCAGCAGGCCCGCAGCACGATCCGCCGCCGGAGCCTTTAAATCATCCGCACGTGGCAGATCCCGCGCCGGAGCGATCGTCTCTTCGGGAATCATCCCCGTCTCACCCGCCAGCAGTGCCTCATAGCTCCCGCGAAACGCGCGAATGGCGGACTCACTCAGACCTTCCGCCTCCATTTTCTGACGGAAAAGAGCGAAGGACGTTTCGGTGTTCTCGGAGGTACGGGAGGTGTTGCTCATGCTGCCTCAAGGCTAAAGTTAACCATCAGCCGAGGCAAACAATCATTCATAAGACATCCCGCAGCTCCTCCCATCATGTGGTCTCCCGATGCCACTTACAGCACAGGCCCTGATGGCAGACGGATGCTCAAAACGAAAGCAATGATGTCCCACCGTTGCGCCTCGGTCAATGTGGCCTCAAAGCTCACCATGGGCGTTCCATTCAAGCCGGTGGCGAGTATGCGAAAAAGATCCTCCGGCAAATCTCCACAGCGCGGATGCGCCTGCCGCAAATCGGCAGGCGCGGCCGGAATCCCCCAGATGTCCTTGAGACTGACCGCCGCCGGACCTTTGCCGTCGGCTTTCTCACCGTGGCAGGCGGCACAATTGACCACAAAAAGCTTCTGCCCCGCGAGGACATGTTTTTTCATCTCGTCGGCCTTCTGGAACCACTCCGGCGGCGCGGCGAATTTCATCGCAGGCGCATGATTCTCCGCCTTCTTCCACCGGCGTGAAAACGACTTCAGGTAAACGATCACCGCATCCAGATCCTCCGCTGGCAGATGCGTGAACGCTCCCATCGCCGTGCCGCTCAGCCCGTGCGTGATGGTCCGGCGCAGGTCCGCATCCGTGGGCAGCATGCCATACGGGGTGGTGCGAAATTTAAACATCCCCTCCCGGAACGATCTCGGCTTCGGCTTCAGGGTCGGACTCAGCTCGCCGTTCCCATCCCCCCGCGGCCCGTGGCATACGATGCAGTTGCGCTCATACACATACTTCCCCTCCATGTAGAGATTGAAGTCCAGCGGCGGTGCCTGATCTGCCGCTTTCAGGGCAGCCGCGAGGGCCAGAAAAACAAAGGTGCATCGAAAATACAAGTTCACCCTTTCTTATCGCGCTTTGACCGCCGGAAACCACGCCGTAATTGCCAAAGCCTGCGCTAGAACTGCCGCAAAGCCGCTTGCGCCCGGGAAGCCGTCTGCCATTTTGCACGTTCCCAATCCATCCCCTGATCATGCCCAAGAAAGCCTCCGCCGCCAAGTCCGACCTCCACCGCAAACACAGCGCCATCGTTGTCGATGGGGTGGACCGCGCCGCCAGCCGCGCCATGCTGCACGCCGTCGGCTTCAAGCGCGAAGACTTCAAAAAATCCCAGATCGGCATCGCCTCCCTCTGGAGCATGGTCACTCCGTGCAACATGCACATCGACCGCCTGGCCAGAGAAGCCGCCAAAGGCGCGGATGCCGCCGGTGGCAAGAGCATCATCTTCAACACCATCACCATCTCCGACGGCATCTCCATGGGCACCGAAGGGATGAAATACTCCCTCGTCTCCCGTGAAGTCATCGCGGACTCCATCGAAACCGTCGTCGGCTGCGAAGGCATGGACGGCTTCGTCGCCATTGGCGGCTGCGACAAAAACATGCCCGGCTGCCTCATGGCCATGGCCCGCCTGAACCGCCCCAGCGTCTTCGTCTATGGCGGCACCATCCTCCCCGGCTGCGTCGGCCCTGAGAAGAAGGACGCAGACATCGTCACCGTCTTCGAAGCCGTCGGTAAGCACGCTAACTGCCTCATCAATGACAAGGAGCTCGTGGACATCGAAGAGCATGCCATCCCCGGTGAAGGCAGCTGCGGCGGCATGTACACCGCCAACACCATGGCCAGCGCCATCGAGGCCCTCGGCATGAGCCTTCCGAACTCGGGCGCCCAGTCAGCCGTCGGCAATGAAAAACTCATCGACTGCTTCGACGCCGGTGCCGCAGTCATGAACATGATCAAGAAGGGCATCACCCCCCGCGACATCATGACGAAGGAGGCCTTCGAAAACGCCATCACCCTCATCATCACTCTCGGCGGCAGCACCAATGCCGTCCTCCACCTCATCGCCATGGCGCATAGCGCCGGCGTGAAGCTCGGCATCGAAGACTTCGTCCGTCTCGGCAAAAAAACCCCCGTGCTGGCCGACCTCAAGCCCAGCGGCAAGTACTTCATGAACGACCTCGTCAAGATCGGCGGCACCGTCCCGCTCATCCGCATCCTGGTCAACGAAGGCCTCATGCACGGCGACTGCCTCACCGTCACTGGCAAAACGATGAAGGAGAACATGAAGAACTCCAAGATCGTCTGGCCCAAGGATCAGAAGATCGTCAGCCCGCTCAGCAATCCCCTCAAGAAGGACAGCCACCTCGTCATCTTCAAAGGCAACCTCTGTCCCGAAGGCGCCGTCGGCAAGATCTCCGGCAAAGAAGGCCTCAAGTTCGAAGGCAAGGCCATCGTGTTCGAGTCCGAAGAGACCGCACTCCAGGCCATCCTCAATGACAAGGTCAAAAAAGGCCACGTCATCGTCGTCCGCATGGAAGGCCCGAAAGGCGGCCCAGGCATGCGCGAGATGCTCTCCCCCACCTCCGCCATCATGGGCAAGGGCCTCGGCAAGGACGTCGCCTTCATCACCGATGGCCGTTTCAGCGGCGGCAGCCACGGCTTCGTCGTCGGCCACGTCACCCCGGAAGCCTTCGTCGGCGGCCCCATCGCTGTCATCAAGAATGGCGACCCCATCACCATCGACGCCGAAAAGCGCGCCATCACCCTCGGCATTCCCGACAAGGAGCTGAAGACCCGCCTCGCCAAATGGAAGCAGCCCAAGCCCCGCTACACCCACGGCGTCCTCGCCAAGTACGCCAAGCTCACCAGCAACGCCAGCCAGGGCGCTGTGACGGATCTCGGACTCTAATCGATGAGTGCCACTCTTAGGAGGGGGATCATCTTGATCCCCTTCTGGGAGAAATAGCTCACGGATGGATCAAATCGATCCCTCACCATCAAACGCTCTTCTCGTCCTCAATCCGGCACAATGATCTGATCTTCCGGCTGCAGCTTGATGTCGCGGGCCGGGTCTGAGCTGATGTCCTTCAGATTGATCTCCGTGGTCACCCCGTTGCGGAGCAGCTTCGTCTTGCTCGGCTTGGCAAACGGCGTAAAGCCCCCCGCTGCGGAGATGGCCTTCAAAATCGTCATGCTGGAGGTGTACGGCACCGTGCCGTTCCCTTTGATGCCACCCACGACATAGACCATCTGCGCCGTGCTGGCGCTGTCATTGGTGGTCACCGTCACGGTCGGCCTCGTGTAAATTTCTCGCGCAATGTAGGTCTGCTCGATCGTGCGCTGCAGCGTGGAGGGCTTCAGCCCGGCCGCGCGCACCTCGCCGATGTGCAGCAGATTCACGGTGCCGTTGTCGCTGATCGTGTACACCTTGCTGATCTGCGGCACTTCATTGTCCGGGATCCCGCCGATGGAGATCGTCACACGGTTGTTGGGCTTGAGGGCGATTTCGCCGTTTTGCGCGTGTACTGATGCCAAAGCGCAGAAAGCGAGGAGGCAGGTGAGAATGCGTGTGTTCATGAGGCTGGTGATTCAGGGGAAGTTAAAAGACATCGTCGCCATCCAACCGCGACATGGACTGGGAGCCTCCCAGCGCGGTAGCGGTCGTTTCGGCCTTGATCTTGCGGCGGCGGGACTTGCCCCCCGCACCACCGTTCGGCGAGTTCGTTGGCGAGTAGTAAGTGTAGTAGCTGGTGTAGTACTGATACTGAGCGTCGCTGCGCAGATCGACGTTGTTGAGGACCACCCCCACCACCTTGCCGCCGACATTCTCCACGCTCTGCTTCACACGCAGGAGCATGTGCCGCGGCAGCTTCCGGTGCTGCACCACGATCATAGTCATGTCCGCCAGATTGGCGAGCACCGAGGCGTCGCTGACCCCAAGGATGGGCGGTGAATCGATCAGGACGAGATCAAAACGGCTTTTCACCTCAGCGATCAGATCCACCATGCGCTGGGAGTTGAGCAACCCCGCGCTGTCCGCCGGCAGCAGGCCGCTGGGCAGGAAAAAGAGATTCTCCACCTGCGTGCGCAGCACCACGTCTTCCAGCCGGATGTCGGTGGTGAGGTAGTTGGTCAGGCCCGTGGCATGGCTCACATCGAAATGCGTGTGCAGGCTGGGCCGGCGCAAATCCGCATCGATCAGCAGCACATTGTACCCACCCTGGGCGCACACATAGGCGAGGTTCACCATGGTCGTGGACTTCCCCTCCCCTGCACCGCCACTGACCACACTCAGGCAGTTGGCGTCCGGTGTTTTGCGGTTGAACTCAATGTTCGTGCGCAGGATGCGGTAGGCTTCAGCGTCAGGATTGAACCCGCTGGACCGATGCAGCACACCGACATTCTTCGGCACCACCGCCAGCACGGGCACGCCGAGGTAACGCTCCACGTCATCGAGGCTCTTCACCGTCGTGTCCATGTATTCAAGGAAGAACGCCAGGCCCAGGCCAAACATGAGCCCCAGCACACCACCCAGCGCAAGGTGCAGAGGCACATTGGGCTTCGCAGGCTTTCCTTCAGGTTCTGCTTCAGAATAGATGGTGGCAGGCGATTTCACGAGCTCGATGTCGGCCTTTTCCTCGAAGTAACGTGAGCGCATTTTGACGATCAAATCATCGAGGTAGGTGACTTCGTCCTTGGCCGTCTTGTACTCGGTGTAAAGCGACGACATGTTTTGCAGTTCTTTCTTGGCGTCCTCATTGTATTCCTTGAGGGCTTCGCGTTTCTTCCTCGAGGCATCCTGCCGGTTTTTCAAACCCTTCACATGCGACTCGGCAGCAGCCACGACGAGAGATTGGTATTCAGCCAGCTGACTGTCCACACTCAACACCTGCGGATGCAGCCGTCCCCGCCCTTCATTGACCAATCCTTCACGCGCGACCTTCAGATCCTGCAGCTTCGAGGTAATGGCGGCAATGTTTTGATTTTCCAGTTTAAGTCCGGATGCCTGATCAATGAGTTCGTCGGGAGTAAGCTTGCTCACCTGGTCGATCTGCGATTGCAAATCCAGAATTTCCTGGTCGGCGAACATGAGCGCCTGTTCACGTGAAATGACCATGGAGTCTTTTTCACTGCGCATCTCCCCGCCCGGATTCAGCGAGCTGCCGCCACCCGCGATCCAGTCGCCCACGATGCCAGCTTTGCGCCGGGCCTCCTGGGAGCGAACTTGCGCCTGGCTGCGAAGAGCCTCCTGATCGGAGATTTGTCGGTCCAGCACATCAAGCGCCTTTTGTTTTTTATCAATATGAATGCTGTTGCGCTGATCCATGTAGCTCTGGGCCACTGCGTTGGCGATCGCAGCAGCCAATTGCGAATCCTGGTCGTAGTAGTCAATGATGACAAAATCCGAGCGCAGCATTGACTGCGTATCCAGATTGGCGCGCAGCCTCGCCAGCGCCGCCTGGCGGTTCGGCAGCTCCCACTTCTTGGTCAGCTCGAGTTTTTCGATCACCGGATAAAGCGTCGTCGGCTTGGTGATCGTCTCAAACTGCGTTTTGATGTACTCCTGCGTGAAGGCAAGCCCGTCACTGCGATTGCGGTCAAACACATTGATGTCCTGCGTGATGCGCTCAATGGTCATTTCGACATGCCCGCGATACTTGCGCGGCATGATGTAGGTCAGCACCGCCGCCGCCGCAAAGATGAGGATGAACGAAAGCGAGATCAGCCCAAAGCGATTCTTCACCACCTGCCAGGTGTCCATCGCATGCTTTTGCAGTTCGGTGCCGGACTCGTTCATGACTGCTCAGGTTTGATATTCGGAGAGGTTAAGAAAATGGCCTTGAAATGCCGCCAGCGGGAGATTCGTGAGGTCCGAATCTGCCCGCCGGCGGATTGTTGTTCTGGCTGTCGGGACTAAAAGGTGGCCGTGGCTCCCAGGGAGACGCGGTTGCGATTGAATTCCACCAGGGCATTGTTGGAGAGCTGCGTGGAGAAGGAGTAGTTGGCGTTCAGATTGACGTTATCCATCAGCTGATAGCCGATCCCCGCATTGAGGAAGACCGAGTCTTGCGTCTGATCCGGAATCGTTCCGCCTGAAAGCACCGAGTGCGCATAGCTCACCCCGCCGTTCACGCTGAAACGTTTGCTGACCTGATGATTGAGCTGCACGCCTGTGTTCACCCCGTAGCTGCTGCTGTAGTTGCCCAGCAGCGCCCCATTGAAACCCAGCATCGCAAACCAGCGAAGCTGTGTCTGCTTGGCCACCGCATAATTGAGCGCGCCCTCGGCGTAAGGCTTCGTCTGCCGCCCACGGCCGTTTTCGAAAAGCTCCGCACCGCCTCGCACGGAGGTGGACATGTTCTCGCTCCACGCATGATCGACTCCGACAAGCGCGAAATGTGAATGGTAATTTTGAAACGGGCTCTTGGTGTAGTCCGTCATGCGGTAGCGGTACTCTGCCGTCAGGCTCGTACGCTGGGTGACTTTGTACGCGAACTGCTGGGCGAGCAGATGCGAGTAGCGGTCCTGAGAAGTGGCCACCGCAGACTGCTCGTAGGCGATGCCGTCGAACGTGTAGGAGCTCGTGGTCGAAAATCTCGGAGTCCAGGCGTAGCTGACATTGAAATTGTTGTAGCCGTACAGAAACTGCCCGTTCCACAGCGCGCTGGTGGCACCGTAGCCAAACGCACTGTTGGGATTGGTCCCGTAGGTGACATAGAAATTGTTGCTGATCTTCAGGCGCTCGGAGAACTGGTGCTCAAAATTGAAGGTCGCCCTGCCGTTGTAAAAGGTGCTGCCATACACCGGCACTCCGTTGACGTATTCAAGAACACTGCCTTCAAGGCTGAAGCTGTACGGCGTCGTCTGGTCCATGTGCGTGTAGGACGCCCCTGCACCCGCCTGCGCGTACCAGGAATCAATGTCGCTCAACGACGAGGATGGCACTTTGTATTTGAGACTGTCATAACCTGTGTTGCCGGTGATCGAAAACGTCAGCGGCTCCTCGGTTCTAAAATCCGCCGAGTAGTTCTGGATCGCCACCAGCCCCTGCGCACGCAATGCCGCTGGGCTGAGCACAGCGACTGCCAGGATAAGCATTGCCAGTTTGGAGCGCATGAAAGTCAGGAAAGATTTCGAAATTCAGTGTGGGGATGGGCCGCCTTGGACAGATTCCGAAAGCTCACGGAATCGAGCTGGATGGAGACACCGGGGTGGTGATGATCCGGGGCGGCAGCGGGCCCGAGATGGGCGGCATGAGCAGAAACACTCCACGAATGCTCGATGGAATGTAGAAATCGGGTGTGGATGGAGGGACGACGGGATTCTTGTCCACGACAATGGGATTTTTCGGGTTCTTTTCAGAAGCCATGATCGGGCGTTCAATTTCGGCCGCTGGCGAAGCAACAGCGAGACCGGGAACCACAGAAACAGCGGCGTCGTTGATGACCCCTGCCATCTTGGGTGCCACCGCCACTCCCGTTTGCACGATCTGAGCCGCCAAGGCTGGATCTGCCTTGGAGGCCATGATCGCGGTTTTCACAATGTCAGCCGCACAGCCTTCATTAATAACCAGTGCATCTTCCACAACCATTAGAACCTTGGAAAGATCCTTTTCAACGGCAACTCGTACATCGTTGGAGATCTCCGTGCAGCTCGCAGGTGCCTGAGCTTTGACGATTGTGCCAGCAAGCAGGAAAACGCACGCAGAAATACCCGCAATGCGAGAAATAGGGACAGATTTCATAAGCGGCAGTTAAAGAGAGATTTACAGATGTTTTCGTGTCCTCAGAGCGGGTAGTGGGAATCGAACCCACATGGCCAGCGTGGAAGGCTGGAACTTTACCACTAAGCTATACCCGCAATTGAAGTTATAGTATCACGAAACATCCGGCTGCCGCAAGATATTTTTAGAATTTAAAGCAATTTTTTGAAATTCTAGAATCCTGAACAACCTCGAAATCCTAGACTTTCGTTGAAATCACTTTTCAACTCCGCCCACTAATTAGCACTCAATAAGGACCTGGCAAGTGGCTAGTAAAAAGGACTTTCCGCACCAAGCCCCCATCCCCCTTCCAGGCAGGGGCTTCGAAGGCCTCTGCGTCGTTTCACTTCTTCTCGGCTTTGCCCTCCGCATAATCCTCCCCGTTCAGGCTCCGCGCCACGCTCTCCAGCCAGTCTTCGAGATTTTTTTGCATTTCCGGCACCCGCTCGGGCTGCTCAGCCAGCAGGACGGTGCTCTCATCCGGATCTCTGACGAGATTGTACAGCTCCCAGGCCACTTCATGAGTTTTTTTGTTTTCGATCCGATGGAGCTTCCACGGCCAGTCCAGCCAGGCCGCATGCCCGGGGAACTCAGTCAGCGAAACGGGTTCACCAATGACTGCCGCATCAGGCCGCACTCGCGCAGGTTCCGCAGGCTCCTCCCCTTTCGCCTGCGCAGCGAGCAGCTCGTCCATCCAGACTTTGGACGGCGTGCCGATGCCTTTGCGTCCCGAATCCCAAAATCCAATGGGCTTCGTACGCTTCTGCTCCTGCCCCGTCAGCAACGGCATGATGTCGATGCCATCCAGCGGCGGCTGCTTTTCCATGCTCACGCCCGCGATTTCCAGCACCGTGGGGTAGATGTCAGAAGTCACGCAGGGGGCCTTGATCACCTTGGGTTCGTGAAACACCGCAGGCCATTCCATCAAAGCCGGCACTGCCAGCCCCCCTTCATAAACCTGCCCTTTGAATCCCCGGCGGCCGCCGGTGGAGCCCACCTTCGGCAGAGCTCCATTGTCGCTGCAGTACCATAAGAGCGTGTTCTCGCGCAGATCAAGGTCCCGCAGTTCCGTCCTCAGCCTGCCAAACGCACGGTCCATCGCGCTGATCTCGCCATAGAAATTCTGCTCCTCCTTGGGCAGCTCCGCATAAGCCGCCCGGTCGGTCTCCAGCGCCTGGTGTGGCGCATGAGGAGAGCCAAACCACACCACCGCAAAAAATCGCTGCTTCTTCGCCGCACAACCCCGGATGAACTTCAGCGCTTCATCCATGGTGATGTCCGAACTGTCCCCCTGAAACTGAACAGCCTTGCCCTGCACGCTCAGCACCGGATCAAGATCAAAATAATTGGGCGCTGAAACCCACTCGTCGAATCCGCTGGCCCCGGGGCTCACGGGGCTGGCCTTCTGCACCGAACCCAGATGCCATTTGCCAAAGTGCCCGGTCGCATACCCAGCCGTTTTCAGCGCCTCCGGAATCGTGATCTCCTGCGGACGCAGCGAATGCCCCCAGGAAAAGCAGCCGTACCGGTTCGGCGTACGCCCCGTCATGACGCTGCCGCGTGTGGGAGAGCACACCGGCGCTGCCGCATGAAATTCGTCAAATCGGATTCCCTCCTTCGCCAAGGCGTCAAAATTTGGCGTCTTCAAATGCGGGTGCCCATTGTAGCCCATGTCTCCCCAGCCTTGGTCATCCGCCATCACCAGCACAATGTTCGGCGGCTCAGCAGGGGCGGCCATGCAGGCCAGTGAGGCTCCAACAACACCGCACAGAAGCAAAGGACATTTCATGCCGCAATGATAGCCACGATCACCACCGCTCTGGAATCAAAAAATCACAGCCACTTCACTTCGTGCGACAGCATCGTGTCGTCATCGAAGGTAAACCGACCCATGAAGCGCCGGCGCTCAACCAGGGTCTGCGCCAGCCAGTGGATGTCGTCAGCCCACATCTCTTCAAACGGCAGCGCATCCAGCGAAGTCCACATTGGCACGGCTTCAGGCGTTTCCACCGCCTCGCCCTCATGCTCGGTCGCCACAAAGACATCCACGTGCATGCACAGGCCGTCCACGAACTGAAACCAAAGCTCACCGTGGTGGACGGGATTCAGCGCCGTGACACCCAGCTCCTCCTGCGTCTCACGCACCGCGCATTGCAGCGAAGTTTCACCCGGATCTATCTTTCCACCCGGACCATTGATCTTCCCGGCGCCCAGCCCCCGCTTTTTGCGAATGAGCAAAACTTCACGTTTCGCCTCGTCAATGATGAACATCAGTGTCGCACGAACGCCCGGCTGCCAGGATTTCCAGTCGGTGATCTCCATGAACTCAGCGTTTCTTCCACGGCAGGGCACGCAGCCAGCGTTTTCCACTCTTGATGTCCATGGATTGCGCCAGGATCTCCGTGTCCCCGGCGTCAAAATCCTCCGCACGCGGCAGGCCTGCAGGCAGTTCGAATTCAGGTTCAGGCACCGGCATTTGTTCCGGCAGCGGGGCCGCAGGCGGTCTTTGATTCAGCGGCGCCACGGAGTTGAGCGGCGAAACCAGCCCGCCGGAGATGATCATCTTCATCGCCTCTTCAATCGTGATCGGCGCATCCGTGATTTTGTCTGAATCCACCACGAGCAGAAAGCCCGTCATCGGACTCGGTGCCGTCGGCAGCAGCACGCAGGTCATCGCCTTGCCGGTCTGCGGGTCACAATACTGGCCCGTGGCAAAGCCGATCATGCGCATGCCAGGCACTGGATAGTCGATGTACACCACCCGCTTGAAGTTCTGCTTCGACCCGCCCCCCAGGCTGCGGAAGGCATCGATCACCTGCTTCAGCGGTTTGTAAATCACCGCGACCAGGGGAATGCGCAGCAGCAGTTTGTCCACCGCGGTGACAATGTGCACGCCGATAACATTGGTGGCCATGAAGCCAAGTCCCAAAATCGCCAGCACCGAAAACAGGAAGCCGATGAAGTTGGTCAGGCTGTCCAGATTCGGATTCCCGATGTCCAGCACCGGCTCTTCGGAGAATTCGTTGACCAGGTTCACCACCTGCGCCAGCACCGGCTTGCTCCAGGCGTGCAGCAGATCGTAGACGAAGAACAGGATCCAAAACGTGATGATCAGCGGCAGCGCCAGCGCCAGCCCGGCAAGGAACTTGTTCCGCAGCCACACACCCCACCCTTTCGGCGCATGCGCCTCGGGCATAGGAATGGTACTGGGGGTCTCAAGCGCCATTTAATACAACTTCAGTCTGAAGATGAGAACGCATGGCAGCCGCTTTGTTCAGCAAAAATCTGCACTCTCCTTGAATTACGCGCCCACCAGCATTCTGGCCGGGTTTTCAATGCAGTCTTTGATGCGAATCAAGAACGACACCGCTTCCTTGCCATCCACCACGCGGTGGTCATAGCTCAGCGCGAGGTACATCATCGGACGGATGACCACCTGTCCATCAACGGCCACCGGACGCTGCTGGATGCTGTGCATGCCCAGGATCGCGCTCTGCGGCGGATTGATGATCGGCGTGCTCAGCAGAGATCCGTAAACACCCCCGTTGGAAATGGTGAAGACACCACCGGTCAGATCGCTGACCTGGATCTTGCCCTCTTTGGACTTCGCCGCGTAGCCGAGGATGTCCTTCTCCAGCTCCGCAAAACTCTTCTGGTCCGCATCACGCAGCACCGGCACGATCAGCCCGCGCTCCGTACCCACGGCCACACCGATGTCAAAGAAGTGGTTCTGCACGATTTCGTCTCCTTCGACACGCACATTGACCTGCGGCACCGCCTTGAGGGCTTCCACCACGGCCTTGATGAAGAAGCTCATGAATCCGAGCTTCACGCCGTTCTTCGCCACAAAGCTGTCCTGCAGCTTCGAACGCAGCGCCATGACGTTGCTCATGTCGCATTCATTGAACGTCGTGAGAATCGCCGCCGTGCGCTGCGCACTGACAAGCTGATCCGCAATTTTCTTGCGCAGCGGGCTCATCTTCTTGCGCGTGATACGGCCTTCCGGTGCAGCCTTGGCCACCGGCGCAGGTGCAGGTTCCGGTTTCGGCACCACTTTGAATTCGGTCACGTTCGCCGGTTTCTCTTCCGCCTTCGCCGCAGGGGCGGGAGCAGCAGCAGGCGCTGGCTTCGGTGCCTCGGCCTTCGCCGCAGGGGCTGCGGCATTTTCGTCGATCTGGCCCACCACGGCGCCCACCTCGACGTCTTCCCCGGCCTGTTTGCCGATGTGCAGCGCACCGCTGCTTTCAGCAGTGACTTCGGCGGCGACCTTGTCGGTTTCAAGAGTCAGCAGGATGTCGCCAGTCTTGACGATGTCTCCTTCTTTGAAGTGCCATTTGGCGATCTGACCACCGGCGACGGATTCGCCGAGTGCGGGTATTTTGATGTCTGAGGGCATGACGGGATGGGGGAAGAAAATCTTAAACGGAACAAATCACACGCTGAACGCTGACTCGACCAGATTTTCCTGTTCGAGGGTGTGAATGGCTTTGGAACCGGCGGCGGGGCTGGAGCTGCGCTCGCGGCCTGCATAGCGCAGCTTGTGGTTGGAGAGCTCTTCGAGACGTGGGCGGATGTAATAGAAGGCGCCCATGTTGCGCGGCTCCTCCTGGCACCAGATCCACTTCTTCTGCGCGCGCGGATACTTCGCCACGATCTCCTTCAGCATGTCGTAGTTCAGCGGGTAAAGCTGCTCAATGCGGATGATCGCCGCATTCTTGATCTTGTGCTCCTCACGGAATTCCAGCAGGTCATAGTACACCTTGCCGCTGCACAGAATGAGGCGGGTGATTCGCTCCGGAGCGGCCAGCAGATGCTCGTCGTCCAGCACTTCTTTGAAGGTCGTGCCTTCGGCCATGTCGCTGAGCTTGGACACACACCGGGGGTGGCGCAGCAGGCTCTTCGGCGTCATCACGACCAACGGCTTGCGCGTGCTGCGCTTGATCTGCCGGCGAAGGGCGTGGAAATACTGCGCGGGCGTGCTGAAGTTGCACACCTGCATGTTGCCACCGGCGCAGAGCTGCAGGAATCGCTCCAGCCTTGCGCTGGAGTGTTCCGGACCCTGGCCCTCGTAGCCATGAGGCAGCAGCAGCGTGATGTGGCTCGGCCTCTGCCATTTGCTCTCAGCACTGGCGATGAACTGGTCGATGATCACCTGCGCACCGTTCACGAAGTCGCCAAACTGCGCTTCCCAGCATACCAGAAGATTTTGCGTCAGCAGCGAGTAGCCGTAGTCAAAGCCCAGCACCGCAGCTTCCGAGAGGAGGCTGTTGTACACACAATACCGGCCCTGCTCTGCCGCCAGATTGTTCAGCGGGATGTGACGCTCACGCGTCTGTGAATCATAAAACACACTGTGCCGCTGGCTGAAGGTGCCGCGCCGCACATCCTGACCGCTCAGGCGCACGCCATGGCCTTCCGTGAGCAGCGTGCCAAAGGCCAGCGACTCTGCATACGCCCAATCAATGCCCTCACCTGCCTCAATGGCCTTCTTCCGCGCCGCAAGGAAACGTTTCGCAATTGTCGGGTGCAGGTTGAATTCCTCCGGCACCTCCAGCAGGCGCTGCCCGATACTTTTCAACGTCGCCAGCTCAACCCCTGTGTTCACCGGGTTGTAGTCATAGGCAGGCTGCGGCATCGCCATGCTGCCTTCGAAAGGATTGCCGCCCTCGGCGTTTTTGTCACGGTCCGCCAGGGTCGTAATGCCCTCTTCCAGCTCCTCATCCAGCTCCCGCTGCAGCGCAGCTGCACCGGCTTCATCGAGAACGCCGGTCGCCGCCAGATCCAGACGGAACAGCGTCGCCGTGGACGGATGCTCCGCGATCGCACGCGCCATGTTCGGCTGCGTGAATCCGGGCTCGTCGGTCTCGTTGTGGCCGTAGCGCCGGTAGCACACAATGTCGACGATCACGTCACGCCCAAAGGTCTGGCGGAATTCAAACGCGAGTCGCGTCGCATTCATCACTTCCAGCGGGCAGTCCCCGTTCACATGGAACACGGGCGCTTCGATCATCTTCGCCACGTCCGTACAGTAGTCGGAGCTGCGGGCGTCTTCCGGCATCGTAGTGAAGCCGATCTGGTTGTTCACGATGATGTGCACGGTACCGCCCGTGCGGTAGCCGGGCAGCTGGGAAAGATTCAGCACTTCGGCCACGAGGCCCTGTCCTGCAAAAGCGGCATCGCCATGAATGAGCACGGGAATGACCTTTTTGCGGTCCTTGGTGTCATTCAGCGCACGCTGACGCGCACGCGCCATGCCTTCCACCACTGGGTCCACAGCTTCCAGATGGCTCGGGTTCGGCGCAAGCATCACCCCGACCGAATCACCACTGCTCGTCTGCCTCACTGTTTCAAAGCCCAGGTGGTACTTCACGTCACCATCACCAGACACCATGTTCGGCACATAGTTTTCGCTGAACTCATAGAAGAGATACTCCAGCGGCTTGCGCAGGAAGTTCGCCAGCACGCTCAGACGGCCGCGATGCGCCATCCCCAGAATGATTTCTTTCCCGCCCGCAGCCGGAAGCGCCTCCAGCAGCGTTTCCAGAGCCACCAGCATCGACTCACCGCCCTCGACCGAGAAACGCTTCTGCCCCACGAAACGACGGTGCAGGAAGCGCTCAAACGATTCCGCCTCCAGCAGCCACCGCAGCGCATTGATCTGATCCTGCGCCACCGGCTTCGCATCCAGGTCACGACCTTCGATCCGGTCCAGCAGCCACGCCCGCACCTCAGGATGGTGGATGTGCATGAACTCAAAGCCTGTTTTACCGCAATACGTCCGCTGCAGCTCCGCCAGCATCGTTTTCAGCTTCATCGGCTGACCGCCGCGGAACAGGTGTGTCTGCACGTCCTCCTCCAGTTCGTCTGCCGTGAACCCAAGGCCGGCCAGTGTCAGCCCGGGCACCTCCGGCCCCTCCTTGTCCAGCGGATCCAGGTGCGCCGCCGTGTGGCCCAGCGCGCGGAAGTTTTGCAGCGCGTTCGACACCCGCATGCGGAAGTTCAGCGTCTTTTCAGACAGCGTGGCGCCATCCCCTCCGGCGGATTCTCCGCCCTTGGTGGGCAGTCGGGCCATGCCCAGTTCAAAACCTTCAAAAAACGATGACCAAAGCGGTTCAACTGAACCAGCATCTTTTTTCCAGTCCGCATATTTGGACTCGAGGAAATCCGCGTTTGCGCGGTACGGCAATGTAGCACTCATGTGGGGGGGCGAGCAGAATGCTCCCATTCGTTACGAGTGCAAATGCGGAAAGGCACATTTCCAGCCATTTTTGCGGGTAGTCTCCCATCCCTTGCTCAGGCTACCCACGTTTCTCTGCCCCGCCGCAATCGAAGTCGTCCTTCCCCGCAAAAACAATCGCCAACCCGCGCGAGCCGCTGCAAAAATTCGCAAACCTCCTCCCATGCCCCCGCAGCCGCTCTACAAAGACATCGCCGACACCGTGGCCAAGATGATCCACGATGGCGTGCTGCGGCCCGGCGAGCGCACCCCATCCCTCCGCGCCATCTGTGATCAGCACGGCGTCAGCATGAGC
>Ga0075012_10001747_pt1 | contig 21765 bp, 27 predicted proteins | sample All_14_2_FD_71474 | JGI IMG/M metagenome (GOLD analysis project Ga0075012, IMG submission 71474) | Freshwater microbial communities in response to fracking from Pennsylvania, USA - Allegheny Zone_MetaG_DW_15 | ecosystem: Environmental > Aquatic > Deep subsurface > Groundwater > Drilled...
TCCCCGTTCTGTGATCCGCTTTGCTTCTGCCGCCCGCCCCGAATGCTGATAAATGATCCCGATATTAATGTCCGCCCGTCCCCGCAAAACCACATCTCCAGAACCCGCTAATGCCTCCCGCAACCCATCAGCCACCCGCACCGCACCCTTAAAGTCTCCAGCCGACAAACGACCATACATCCCCACCACTCCAAACCGATATCCCAAATCATAATTCGCCTCCCGAAGTGCCTCCTTCATCGGCCCCTCCGCTTCCAAATACCTTGTTCCCAGGTTCCCCGAAGCCCATTCCAGCAGCATCAAATTTGCCAAAACCTCCGCCCGTGTCGGCGAATCCTTCTTCGCCAACTGCAAAACACGTTGATGCAAAGTCAACGCGGATCCAATATCGCAAGAGGGCCAATACTGACCGGTCGCCATCAAGAAATCCAAAGCGTCTTCCGGATTCCGAGCAATCAGCCACTCCACCATTTCAACCAATCGATTATCTGCTGCGCCTGGCTCTTCGCCAATATCCGAATCCAATCCCAAAGCCTGCAGCACCTTGCCCCGATGTTGATCTTTAACTTGCACCGACATCTGCCGCATGCCCGATTCATCCAGCAGTCGGGCATAAAGAGTCGAACAAACCTGATGCAAAGGATCAACCGTACACCCTTGTTCAGCAAATGCCAAAGCTGCCGACATTTCCCCCGATGCTTCCGCCGCAACTGCTTGATCAACTTGCTGCCCCACCCAATCTTCACGAAATCGTAACCGAATATCCAAAACCCAATCACTCTGAAACCCCGGCATAAAATCCCCTCGATACTCACCCCTCAAATCCCACCGTAAGTCCGAATCCTCCAAAACCCCCTCAACCAAACAAACCTTATTTCCCTCCGATATCAACGAATTCTTTCCCAAAACTCTCCGGATACCACTCAACGCATTCCGCAAGTTCCACCGACCCGAATCCCCAAATCGGTCCGGCCACAACCGATTAATCAACTCTTCCCTCAATACAAATTGCCCCTCCCTTTCCGCCAGCATCGCCAATAACTCAATCTCATTGCGAGACCGAAATCGAAGCTCCACCCCCTCCGAATCGATAAGCCGTACTGCCCCAAACAAAATCAATTTCATGAACTAACCAATTGTAAACGCTTTCCCGAAAAATAATTCAAATTTCAATCACTGACAATCGAGAAGATTCAATACCGAATTCGAGCCGCCCAAAAAAGAATGCCAAACTATCTTTGAAATTTCTATGACCTGCCTCATCGTCATCCCCAGCCGAATGGGTTCAACCCGATTCCCCGGCAAACCCCTCTGCGATCTTCTCGGCAAACCCATGGTTCAATGGGTATACGAAGCCGCCCTCAAAGCCAATATCACCCCCAACATCGTCATCGCCACCCCAGATCAAGAAATTATCGACGCCGCAAAATCATTCCAGGCACCCACAATCCTCACCCGCAACGACCACCCCAGCGGCACCGACCGCATCGCCGAAGTCGCCCAAAAAATGCCCCACGACTTCTATCTCAACGTCCAAGGCGACGAGCCCCTAATCGACACCGAAGATCTCAAAGCCTGCGCCCATCCATTATTCGAAGACACTCAAATCCAGATGGCCTCAATTATGGCCGACTGCCCCGAAAATGAAATTGATAACCACGCCGTCGTCAAAGTCGTAACCGACCTCCAACAAAACGCCCTCTATTTCTCGCGCCACGCCATCCCCTTCCCCCGCAACCCCCGCGCTGCCCAAGTCAAAAAACACGTCGGCATTTACGCCTACCGCCACGACGTCGTCCAAGCCTTCTCAACCTGGCCCCAAACCCCCCTCGAAGTCACCGAATCCCTCGAGCAACTTCGTTTCATGGAGCATGGAATCCGGATTCGCATGGCTCACGGAAAAGGCTCCGCTCTCGCCGTCGATACACCCGAACAAGCCGAAGCTGTCCGCAAACTCCTCGCCGACGCCCATCGTTAACTTAGCTATTTACACACTCTCCTCTAACTCAGAAAGTGAATAAGTCGAATAAACGACCACCAGATTGAAACCTCCCTCCCCCTCGGGGAGGGATTAAGGGAGGGGATTGTTACACTTCAGTGTGATCAGGAGGGTGTTGAAAATGAACCTACAAACCCGGAACACCCTGAGTCACCCGGAAGGATGCCGAATCAACCAGCTCCTTCGCCGCCGCCTGAAACGCCTTCTCGTCAACCTCATTCAGCATCTCAACCCAACGAGCCAAAGGCACACTCGGCAAACCCATACCGTTCAACAATCCGCGCCACCGCAAATCATCATCAGGCAATCCAAAAAGCGTATTCTCCGCATCAACATAAACCGCTGCGAACGAATTCGGATAGAGCAAAATCTGCTCCGCCATCACCTTCGCCCGGGCCAGCGAAATCATGTCGTAAGCTTCAACCCCCTGCTCGAGCGATTTCACCATCGTCTCCGCGTACTGAATCTCCCCTTCTTCCGCCCGCCGCAACATAAACAATCGCGGAACAAATCCATTGCGAGTCGGCCAAAAAACCGCTTCCGTCCGATAAGCCAAACCTTCCCGTTCCCGCAAAGTCTCCCAAAGCGTAGAACCTTTCCCCACCCCCAAAGCTACCGTCGCCAAAAATTGGGCCGCCGACCCTGCTTCGCCAACTCGAATCGCTTTCCCGGACATCTCAAAAGTCGTAACCGCCAAATTCTGCTTCATTGGCAATTTCGACTCCTCGGCAAATCTCGAGAGGCTGCGATATTCCGGCACCGACCAAAGCCGCGAAACCTTCTCCATCTCCTCTCTCGCCTCACCAATCTCCACCGGACCTTCAACAATCAGGCGTAACCCTGATCGATCAATAATCCGCGAATGTGCATTCGGAGCCTCGTCTTCAAGCAATTTTTCTGTAAATTCCGGCATCGGCCAAAGCGACTCCGACCAGGAATCCAACACCGTCCCCGCCAAAACCTTTTCCGCCTCTTCCCATTGGTTCGACCGCCAATTTGGCTGAGCCACCAAGCTCGCCGCCAAAGCCAGCGACTCTTTCCACTTTTCCGGAGAAGACACAACCTCAACTCTCAAAAAGTCCGGCGAACTCACAACCCGAGGACGAATCCCGGCCGTGCCGCCAAAATAACCTACTTCACTTGCATTATAAGTTAAAGAATTAACCCCTGTAATTGCACAAATCAATCGCCAGGATTGCTCCTCTTTAACAAAATTCTTATCCCGCCACAGGTAAGCATGAATAGAAACGGTCTCCGCTTCCGGCTTCGGCAGTTCCAAAACGCTCAGTTTCACCTGATACTGAACCATCGATAAACCCAACAGCGCGCTAATCACTGAATTCCTCCAATGTGCATCGCCCCGCCCTGCCAATCCTGCAACGCACTCCAAATCTCATCATCCGTCAATCCCGCCGCTGTACTGTGCAGCTGGTTCATATCAAATGCCGGTGCCTGCCGCACTAACTTCGCCCGCAAAATGCCATAAGCCGGGCCCTCTCGCTCCAGCCCGCTCACATACAAAATCGCATTCAGCCTTGCAAATGGCGCAAACCTCCGCATATCCTCCCGGGTGTATTTTTTAATCGAAGCAAATGTCGTATCACTCGTTCCATAAAGCAAAATCGGACCCCGATCAAAGCTCGCTTCATAAACAACCTGAAACCCCGGCTCCATCTTCATCAGCGCCAACGCCGAACCAATCCGAGCCAAAGTCATCGGTCGATCAAGCCCCGCCGCAATTACTGCCCGCGCCGACCCTTTAGCCTTAACCGACTCTTTCTTCCCAATCGATTCCAAGAAGTTCCGCTCTGTCCTCACCGATTCCCCTTTCGGTGCACTCATCAAAATCTCCTCAACCCGCATCGCCGTAACCCCCGGGTCAACATCCCCTCGAACAAAAACCGTCAAACCACCCGACTTCATCAAAGCCTGGCTCGAAGTCCGCAAATCCGCCGGTTTCAGTTGCCTCATCGCCTCCAAATTCCCATAAACCGACTCAATCCCCGGATCAAACAAATTCAACCAAGCCGAATCCAGAAACCGCGAAAATCGATCTCGAAAAACTCCTTCCTGATCAATAATCTTGATCTCTGTCGCAATCTCTCCTTCCCCAACTTCTACCGGCTCCAGCAAATCCCGCAAACTCTCAACCGCCATCACTGCTTTCTCGCTCGGCCCCATAATCACAAAATTCGTGCCGTCCCGCTCCGTTGTCGCCGTCAAGCTCAACCCAGCCGATTCCAACTTCATATCAAGCAACCGGTCCGGTCCCTTCGCAATAAAATGCTCCAGCAAATGTCGCGTCCCCGGAGTCCCCGCGTCCCCCGGCAAATTGTCCGCACTCGCAAAAAGCGCGACCATCACTTTCTTGGAATCCGCAACCCGCTCAACGCGTAGCTTCGCCCCATTCGGCAACTCCTTCGAAATCGCCTCCGCACCCTGACTTAAAACCAAAAAACTGCACAGCGTCGCAATCATTATCGGAGGTAACTCGCTCCATTAATATCAATCACGTTGCCGCTCATATAAGCCGCATCGTCTTTAACCAAGAACGAAACCGCCGCCGCACAATCCTCCGGCGAAGCCATCCGGCCAAGAGGAATCCCCGCCAAAATCTCCGACTCTTTATCTCCCATGCCCTCGCGAGCCATCGCCGTATTCACCCAGCCCGGCGCAATCGCGAAATGCCGTACATTCTGTTTCGCCTGCTCCACCGCCAATGCCTTGGTCAAATTCAAAAGTGCCGCCTTCGAAGCCGAATAAAATGCCGCCCCCGGCTCACCCCGATGTCCCACCCGACTACAAACATTCACCACAACCCCACCCCCGTTCTTTATAAAGTGCTGCGATGCCTCCCGAACAATCCATGCCGGCGATTCAAAGTTCACCGTCATGCACCGACTAAACGCCGCATCAAATGCCGCATCCGCACACCCCGCAAAGTCCATCGTCACATAAACCCCTGCATTATTCACGACCGCATGCAACGGCCCATCCTTCAAAACACGGCTTACCAATTTTTTAGCCTGCTTCGGATCGCCCAAATTTGCTTCATAAACCCCCGCACTCCGATCGCCCAAAAGCTGAATCACTTCCTCCGCCGCCTGTGCGCGCTCATGAAAATGTATCGCCACATCCCACCCATCTGTCGCCAATCTCAATGCAATCGCCCGACCAATTCCCCGACTCGACCCCGTGACTAAGACCCGCTTTTTTGACATATTCTAAACTCTAACACAACTTCGCTCGTTTTTTATCTAAACTAGTTCAGAGGAACGCATGAATTTCACGGCAAAACTGTTCTCCGCCATCATCCCATCAATCGGGATCCTAACTGTCGCAACAATAAACTCCCCCAACCAACCCCCAAAACCCCAAACCAAACCCGCTGATATCAAAGTCATTACCTACGCCGACAACGTCGCCCCAATCCTCAATAACAACTGCGTTAAATGCCACCGTGAAGGCGAAAACGCACCGTTCAGCCTCGAAGGCTACGCCAATGCCAAGCGATACAGCGACATGATCGCCATGGCCACCTCCAAGCGTGTCATGCCTCCCTGGAAAGCCCAACCTGCCGATGTCGAATTCCGCGATGACGCCCACCTAAGCGATGAACAAATTGCCATGCTCCAAGCATGGGCAAATTCCGGTGCCCTCCGTGGCGATAAAGCCAAAGAACCCGCCGTTCCCACTTACCCCAAAGGCTGGGCAAACGGAAAACCCGATCTCCTCCTAAAAATGCCCTACACCCACGAACTCGGAGCTGAAGGCGAAGATGAATACTGGAACTTCGTCATCACCCCCAACATCACCGAACCAACTTGGGTCTCCGGCACCGATGTGCTCCCCGGCAACAAAAATATCGTCCACCACGTCATCGCGTTCCTCGATAAAAAAGGGCAAGGACGCAAACTCGCGCTCGGCCCCAAAGGCGATGGAAAATCAGGTTATCGCTCATCCGGTGGCGGAGTCGGATTCAACCCCGACGGTGCCCTCGGAGGCTGGGCTCCCGGTGCCCACGGGCATCTCCTCCCATCCGATGCCGGAATCCTGATCGAGCCTGGCACCGATATCATCCTCCAAGTCCACTACAACAAGTCCGGCAAGGTGGAATCCGACCAAACCCAACTCGCGGTCTACACCAACAAATCCAAACCCGAGCACAACGTCACTCTGGCGTTTCTCGCCAACCCCTTCATTCGCATCGTCCCCAATAAAGCCGAACAACTCTTCAAATTCGACATGCCCCTCCCGGCCCGGCAAGGCGGCCGCGAAGTCAACTACCGCATCTACAACCTCATGCCCCACATGCACCTGCTCGGGCAAACCATGAAAGCCACCGCCATTCTCCCCGACAAATCTCAAAAAGTGCTCATCGACCTCAAAGATTGGGATTTCAACTGGCAACTCGTTTACACCCCACTCAAACCCGTAGACCTCCCCGGCGGCACCATCATCCGCCTCGAAGCAACCTATGATAACACCACCGATAACCCCTTCCAACCTCACGACCCCCCAAAACTCACAACCTGGGGCGAAGAAACCACCGACGAAATGATGCTCCTGGTCAGTGCCCTCACTGCTATCCCAAAAGAGTAGAACGAATGGAACCTAGCCTCCGCCCTTCCGTCACCCCGGCATAGCAGGGGTTTCACACGCCAATTGATTCAATCACTAACCTCTCCTCCAAGACCATAAAGTTCGTCACCCTTGCGTAGGCAGGGGCCCAGTCCTCAAAATGTAAGCAATACGTAGGATTGTCCAATCAGCATCTCCCAACCACTGTTTTGCAGCTTACACATTCCGTTTTTTACCAGCCCGCGAACAAGATCACCAATATTTCACAGCCACAGATCTCCACCAACCTAAATCTGCAGACGGCAACCTTTTGAACTCACGAACATTCTCAGGAACTGATATCACCAACGTCTCGCCTTCCCAAGATAGCTTATACTCTCCTTTCATATAGGTAACGTCCGCAACATAAACAGAGCTATTGAATTTATTGCTGCCTTTCGGAACAACGCAAACCCAGTTCACAAATCCAGTCGTCGCTCCACCATCGACCGATACTAAAACCGCATCGTACTTCCCGTCCGGCGATGCCACACGAATCAGCGCATCCTTGCTCGGCGCAAAAAAATGTTTCAAAAACGCACAACTTCCCATACACATCAAAAAAATTCCCAAACAAATCCCCACAAGTATTTTCGTTGACTTCGACCAACCTTGATTCATCGTTTGAGACCCTCCTTAAAAAAGATTTAACCCCGACCAGGATGTGGCCGGGGTGTTCTGTTTTGCACCTCAGAGATCAAGTTCATGACGAACCCAATCGTGTAAGTCCGGATTCGCTAAAACCCGAGGCCTCTGAGGTGGTTCTGTTTATGGTTATCCATGTCTGGGCACCACCTCCTTTGTTTTTAGAATTTATCGTCTCCCGAAAGAAACGACAATCTTAATGACGCCCATTCCCCAAATCAAGTTGCACTTATTTCGTAGGATTTTCCGCTGCAATCTGCGCCGCCGCCCCAACATCCTGACGAGCCGAATCCGCATTCATCCGCAGTCGATCCATCACATCCCCCAATCCCAAAACCGAAGTCAACCGATAAACCCCGTCCCCCACTCTTACCGAACAAATCATCACCCGAACCGGTCCGCTCCCCCAAAACCAATACTTCGCCTTCTCATCCCCAACTTCCGATTGAGGCACCCCAAAATTCGACTGATACCGCTCAACAACCTCGTCTCGGTGCTCCAATGTCACCGCGTTCTCCATGTCCAAGGCCAAAACAATATCCGTCTCTTTCGCCACCAAAGAAACCGTCCGCTCCACCGTCTCCCAGCCCAAACCAACAAAATCCGCGCTCACGCCCGGCGGCAACTCCCGCAGTGCCACCCCCCGATTCGGTCGCCTAAAACCGCCGACCAAAACCGTATTCAAATCTTGACCAATCCGGATAGAACTATCCTGACTGAGCAAAGCCAAATTGCTCGTCAAACTCTCTCGGTCAATTCGAACCTCTTCAACCTCAAGCTGTGGCCCCGTTCCTTTCCCATCAATCGCCAATCCCGCAACATCACAACCCGATAAAGCCACCAAAACCAAAAATCCCAGTCCAAATCGAGCAATCCGCATCTTAGTCCACGCTCAAAACTTTATAGTTCTGGATCCCACCCGGCGTTTCAACTTCAATCACCGCCCCCGCTTCCTTCTCAAGCAACGCGGTTCCCATCGGCGAAGCCACCGAAATCAAATCATTCAACGGGTCAGCCTCAAACGCCCCCACCAAACGAATCTTCATCTTGTCCCCAAACTCCAAATCCTCTAACTCAATCGTCGAACCCAAATGCGCGATTCCCGCCGTTCGCTCACTCGTCACAATCTGGGCATTCATCAAAACTCGCTCAATCTGACCAATCCGTGATTCAAGTCGCGTTTGATTCAACTTTGCCTCATGATACATGGCGTTTTCCTTCAGGTCACCATGCGATTTCGCCTCGCGAATATTGTCCGCAATCCGGGCGCGTTCCGCCCCTTTCAAAAACTCAAGCTCCTTCTTCAGCTTGTCGTATCCCTCTTGCGAAAGCATCGTATCGTTTGACATAACGAACCTAATAGTCTACTTCAACTCAATCCCAACTCGCCGCCTAAGCATAAGGCGCATCCGAATTCCAATCAAATTCTCGTTTATCATTCCCCTGCGTCGCCAACTTCGCAATTCGCGCCCCCATCTGCTCACCCACCAACATCTCCTCATCCACAACTTCATCCGCTCCCACCATATCCAGCTCCGACGAATAAACGTGATATCGACTCCGCGTAATCACCCGAACCTCCGGCGCAATCGACTTGCAAACCGCCACAACCCGCCGACAAATCGTATGGTCACTTACCGTCACCAAAATCGCCCGTGCATCCGAAATGTGCGCCACGTCATGCAAAAATTCCGCACTCGTCGCATCCCCTATAATCGCATGGTTCCCATTCCGCTCGGCTAACCGCACCAATTTAGGATCAATATCAATCACCAATCGCGGCCAATCAATGTCCCGCAAAGCCATACATGTCGCCTGACCAGCCTCGCCGTAACCTACCGTCACCAAATGCCCTCGCAATGTCTTCGGGCGCGCCGCCCGCACACTCGCCACCAATTTCCGCGCCGGAACCAAACGCCTCGCCAAAAATTCTCCCATCACCAAAGACCGAGAAACCATAAACGGCGACAAAAGCAAACTCAACATAATTGTCGAAATCACCAACTGAAAAACATCCGGCGGAATAATCCCCGCCTCCGAACCCGTCGAAAGCAAAACAAACGAAAACTCTCCAACCTGACTCAATGCCAAGGCAACCGCGATCGTCTCAATAATCCCCCGCACAAACGGCCGCATCGCGAAATAAGTCGCCACCGTCTTCACCGCCATCACCATAAAGGTCGATGCCAAAACCAAAGGCAAATGACCAAATATCCAACCCAAATCTGCTAGCAGTCCAACACTCACAAAAAAGATCGTCACAAACAAAGTCCGCAGCGGCATCACATCCGCCCGAATCTGCTCACTAAACTTTGAATCCCCCAAAAGCATGCCCGCAAAGAACGCCCCCAATGCCGGAGAAATCCCGAGTTCATGCGCCGCCCAAGTCGCCCCCACACAAGTCAAAACCGCCAAAATAATCGGAATCTCCCGATTCTGCGCCACCACTTTCTCATGCAAGAGTCGCGGCACAATCTGGCTCACAAATACAACCAATATCAAAACCAACAATCCCGTCGCCCACAGCGCTTGACCAACCTCTTTCCCCAATTCGCCCGATCCATTCGCCACAAAATTAACCCCCAAAACCAGCGGAACAACTGCAATATCCTGCACCAACAAAACCCCCAGAGCCGCCTTTCCATGAACCGAATCGAGTTCATTCCGCCCCCGCAGAACCCGCATCACAATCGCCGTTGAGCTCAAAGAACCCGCCGCCCCAATAATCACCGCCGCCTGCCAACTCAACCCCGAAACAATCCCCACACAGGTCAAGAACAAAGTACACGCCACAACCATAATCCCCCCACCCACATAAACTTTCAAGCCCATCTTCCGCAAAGCGCGCCAACTAAACTCCAGCCCAATCGTAAACAAAAGCAGCGCAACCCCAATCTCCGCAATAACCGTCACTTCGTCCGGCTTTTGCACCAATCCCAATCCGCCCTGACCAACGATCGCCCCCGCTAACAAGTAACCAATTATCGCATTAAGCTTCAAACGCTCAAAAAGCAATCCCAAAACAAGGGCCGCCGCCAAAGAAAGTAACAAATCATAGATAAGCCCCCAACCGTGCATATCGATCTATTCCGGCTTGATCGCCCGTTCATAAACGGCTTCCATGCGCTCCATCATTTGCGCGAAAGTAAACCGCTCATGAATCATCTGCAAAGCATTACTCCCCATCCGCAACCGATCATCCTCATGACCCAACAAATAATTCATCCCCGCACTAAAATCTTCCGGAGTCTGCTCGGCCAGTAATCCTGTTTCTTTATGGATCACCAACTCATCCACCCCCCCGATTCGTGCTCCGACAACTGGTCGCTTCCGCGCCATGCTTTCCAAAACCGCTAATGGACAAGCTTCTGCCGAGCTCGGCAAAATCGAAAACTCCATCGCATCCAGCATTCGTGCAACATCCTCCCGATTCCCAGTAAATGTCACCCGACTCCCCAAATCCTGACTTTCAACCCGCTTCCGCAAATACTCCGCAAACTCCCCTTCCGCCCGACCGACAAACAGCAAATGAGCATCCGGATTCTCTTCCAAAACCTTCGGCATCGCGTTCACCGCAATCAAATGCCCCTTTTCTTCAGCAACCCGACCCACCAAACCAATCAACCGTCGATCGCCCGGCAAACCAAATTCGCTCTTTACATCATGATCCGCCGCATATTGCAAATCCTGAAAATCTGTCCCGTTATGAACAACATCAATATATTTAGCCGGCACCCGTGACCCCTCAAGCAAACCCTGAATATAGTTGCTCACCGCCACCACCCGGTTTGATTTCCGCGACGCCAAGCGATAAATCAAATAATGCGTCTTCACGTGAACGCTGCATACAAGCGGAATATCCTGCAATGCCGTCGGCAACAAACTCAAATAAGCCGCTCGACTCAAATGCGCGTGAACCAAGTCGTACTGCCGATCCTTCGCTAGCTTATTTAACTGAATCAACGCCGGGATTCCCCAACCCGATTTCAAATCAATCTGATGAACCGTAACCCCTGTCCCCTCTAGTTCAGCGCGAACCCAAGGAATCTGCGGCGATAACAAATCTACTGAGTGCCCTTGCAACTGCAAACGGCGCGCAAGCGCAATCGAATGCTTCTCCGCCCCCGAAGTGGCAGCGCTGGATATCACCTGGAGTATCTTTAATGGACGCACCGAACCTGCCTATTTCCCAAAGCAATTATACCGAGTCACTACCCACTCAGTCCGTCAAAACTTGGTTAAGCTAATCTCTATGCTAGGGTCTTTTGCAAAAGCACTTGAATTCCTCAAGTCCTGGCCCGCATTCAAAGTTTTTCGCCACCGAGATTTTCGATTGCTCTGGTTTGGCGCATTTATCTCGTTCACTGGCTCCCAAATCCAAATGGTCGCCCAAGGCGCATATATCTATGAACTCACAGGAAGAAAAACCGACCTCGCCCTAGTCGCTGTGTTCAGCATGCTCCCCGTCACTATTTTGTCCCCGATCGTCGGGGTTCTCGTCGATCTTCTGGACCGCCGCAAAATCTTAATTGGCACCAGCGTAACCCTCTTCCTCGCCACCGCATACAACGCCATTGCCGCCACAAACCACACCCTGACGCTCGCCCAAATCCTGATCGTCGCCCTCATCGCCGGACTCGTGCAAACCGTCGAACCAACTTCCCGACAAACCATCGTCCGCGAAGTCGTCGGCGACCAAGAGCTCTCCCAAGCCGTCCCCCTCCAAGCCATGACCTTCAACATGGCCCGTGCTATCGGCCCCGCCATCGGTGGAATCCTGACCGCCGCATTCGGATTCGCCGCCTGCTTCTGGGTCAACACCGTTAGTTTCCTCGCCATGATCTTTGCCTCCGTTGCCATCAAAACGCGAGTCCCCGCTGCAAACCGACCCGGACAACCAATAAAAGATCTGATCTTCGAAGGCATGCTCTTCACCTTCCGAGACCCATCACTCAAAATGCTCTTCCTCATGGAAGGCGCCCTCAGCCTATTCGGTGTCCCCTATATGTTTCAAATGCCTGCCATCGCCAAAGACATGTTCGGCCTCGACGAAGCCGGCCTCGGACTCTGCTACAGCGCAATTGGCATCGGAGCTATCACTGGCCTTATCACGATCATCGCAATCTCGAACCGAAACCTCAAGACCAAAATCGTTCGCCTCGCCATGGCGAGTTTCGGCATCTCCCTAATCGCCCTCAGCTTTGTCCAAAGCGTCTATCTCGCCCTCCCCTTCCTCGCCATCCTCGGTGCCTCCTCCATCGCCCAGTTCAACACCACCAACACCCTCTTCCAAATCATCTCTCCCGCCCCACTCCGAGGCCGTGTCCTCAGCATGCACATGTGGGCCATTGCCGGACTCGCCCCATTAGGAAACATTTGGATGGGTGCCAGCGCCGACGCATACGGCCTCCCTCCGTCCCTCCTTTTCGGTGGAACCGCCGTCGCCATCGGCGCAACCCTTGCCTGGATCAATCGCAAAAAACTCGTCGAACCTATAACCATTTCAGAAGAAATTCCAAATTTATAAGGTATTCAAAATTTTCATCTCGCACAAAGTCATTCAAACTTGCGATACAAAGCAAAAAAGTTTTTGCCTACAAAAGTAAAATTTCCCTCACAATTCTTGACAATAACAATTTAGTCTGGAGCCCGATGACAGAATTGAACTGACGACCTACCGCTTACAAGGCGGTTGCTCTACCGCTGAGCTAATCGGGCTTACACTCTAATAATTACCCGACCCGCCCGATTCTTCACCGGGCGGGTCGAATAATTAAGCCGGAATGCTTACTTCTTTCGTCGAACGCGCGTCTTCGCCAAGCGAGGAACCCCGTCCAAACCGTAAACCAATTTGAAGCCAGCTGGTACTTTGCTCAACGCTGCTTTCAACTCATCTGGCATTTCTGCCGAAGCTCGTGAACCACCGCGTCGGCGTCGGCGTGACTTCTTAAACTCCGCAACCGCTGCTTCAGCGCCTTTAACATTATCAACAATCGCGAAACTTCCGTCACCCGTATTCATGATTTCCGCCGCAGGAGGAATGTGGATGAACACATAATCATCGCACTCCAACATCCGTACTTCGAACGGAAGGTCAACCTTGCGCTTACCCACGCGCATACTTAAAACTCCTGTTTTAGAAGTCGTTTTCAATTTCAACGATGCTTTGATCTGTTCTAATGTTTTCGCCATGGCAATTCCTTGCTATGCTCATTGAGCCTAATTTGCAACTACGAATTATGCCACACGAATATTCCATTAAATAGGAACTTTTCTGAATCTTTATGCAAATATCGAAATATTATCGATTAAACGAACGCCACAAAACCTTGCCGCAACAATTAATCGGGCATCTTTACCTGCAAGCCGAACCGGTTTCATAGTGGACGAGTTCACTAATTCCAAATACTCAACATCAAAATTCCTCGATCGCAAACGAGATATTCCATCTGCCAAAATTGACTCAACATCTGACTCAACTATTATTATCTTTTGCGCGATACTTCGCAATTCCTCATTCAAATAGGCCGCATCGCCACGCTCCGCCTCCGAAAAATACGCATTCCGACTACTCAATGCTAATCCACTTGATTCGCGCACAGTTTCCAAAAATTGCAACTCAACCGGTAGACACAAGTCGCGAACCATCTGATCAATAACCGCGCACTGTTGCAAATCCTTCATTCCAAAATAAGCCACATCCGGCAACACAATCCCAAAAAGACGAGCCACAATCGTCGCCACCCCATCAAAATGCCCCGGTCGCTTCTCGCCCTCAAACAAGTCCGACACCTCCCGAACACTCACAGTAGTTAAGTTCGACCCAACCATCTCCTCCACCCCCGGGCAAAACATCGCCGCCACCCCAACCCCTTCTGCCATCGCCAAATCCTCCGCTTCCCGCCGAGGATAAACCGATAAATCTTCATTCGCACCAAACTGCAATGGATTAACAAAAATACTTCCCATCGCAACATCACAATCTTTTACCGCTTCGGACATCAAATGCAAATGCCCCGCATGCAACGCCCCCATCGTCGGCACAAAACCCACCCGACCAACACCCTGCCTATATTCTCTCACTTCACCAATCGTTCGCAAAACGTTCAAAACGAATTCTCCTCACCCGGAAACTTCCCTTCTCTCACATCGCCTGCGTAACGGCCAATCGCATCCGTAAACAATTCCCGCCCCGCAACAAACGCCTTCGCATGTTTATACTGCTTGGCGCTCAGTCCCAAAACATCGTGCCAAACCTGAATCTCGCCGTCGCAATGCAATCCGCCGCCAATACCAATAGTCAAACAATCAACACTTTGTGTAATTTTTTGCGATAAAGTTGCTGTCATCATTTCCAAAACAACCCCAAATGCTCCCGCTTCTGCCAGTCGTTGAGAGACACCCAAAATCTCCTCCCCATCATCTCGACCCTGAACTTTAAAACCCCCAAATCCATTAACACTCTGCGGCGTAAATCCCACGTGCCCCATCATCGGAATCCCTGCCTTCACACAAGCTTCAATCGCCTCCGGATAATCCCCTTCCAACTTCACCCCTTCCGCCCCACACTTCATCAAATAAACGGCACTCTCCACCGCTTGCTCCGTCGAACATTGATAGCTCCCAAACGGCAAATCTGCAATCAAAAGCGCATCACTCAACCCCCGTTTAACCGCCCTCACGTGATAGCCCACATCCTCCAGCTCCACCGGTAAAGTCGTACCATGACCCAAAATCACGTTCCCCAACGAATCCCCAACTAAAACCAAATCAACGCCGGCCGCGTCCGCCATCTCCGCCGACATCACATCATAAGCCGTCAAACAAACAACCCGCTCCTTCCCCTTCAGAGCCAACAACCCCGGTGCCGTGCGTTTCTTACCCATCACAAAACGATGATATCAGAATCCACCAAGCTGACTCATGAACCCACCGCCAACATCCCCGGAAATGCCAAACCACTTCCGAGTCTCATACTTCCGGCAAATATCGCCAACTTGCTCGTCTGTCTGCTTCGCCAATATGTCAATCCGACCACCCGAAGTCCCCTGCATCTTCGTCAATGCCGCAACCGCCTTATCCGGCGACTCCGAAGCCATATTGACCGCATCCAAAATCTCGACAATCATCGCCCCCGTCTCACCCAATGCTTGCGTATAGCTCGCCTGAATAGGGACGCACTCCGCCGGTGGCGGATAGCTCAAAAAGTAATCATTGAGTTTCTTCCATTCTTCGCGCTTCTCGCGTGCATCAACAATCAATGAATCTTTATCCGGCTGGTTCGGATCAAACGGAATCGGCGACTCTTCTTCAGTAAACAAACTCTTCATCGCATCCGTAATGCTCGAAGTCTTCATCCGAGTCATCATCACCGTCAGCTCGCCAATCTGATCCGCCGACAAAGATTTCCGTAGCTCCTCCGTCTTTCGCAAATGCTCAAGCCAATTGTATATATCGTCCGGCATCCGAATCGCTTCCTGTGGCTTCGGCAACGCCGGCTCCGGAGCAATCGGAATCGCTGGCAAAACTGATTCCTGTTTCCCCACCGCCGGGAGAACCGATTGCTGCTGTCCAGCTGCATTCAAAGCCGAAACCGGCTTCGGCCCCAATAATCCAAGCGCATAAAGACCACCGCCAAAAAGCAACAACGCCACCAATATCCCCACCCCAAAACCTAAAGCAATGAGCGATTTCTTCGACTGACTCGCATATGGATCCGGAACATTCTGTGGCTGCATAGTTATCCCTACCCAAATTAGACGTCGAAACTCACCCAAGGTTGCCTCAAATATCCACCCACTCCGCAACCTCGCAACAACACCTGAGTTATCGAACCTAAAACCTAACGAACTAAGCCCAAACTCCCAAAAATCATAGATACAGACAGGAACAAGCCTTCAACTTGCACGTCAAAGGATACAAATGGCAAGAATCAGTCCCACTCATCCTCTCTACCAGATGATGGCTGAACTCGTCCAAACCGAGATCGGTCAACACATCGGCCCCGCAATCGCGCCCGAAACCCAAGACTATCTCACCCACCTTCTCATCGACTTCATGAGAACCGATCGCCTTTACGCCATCAAAAACCCCAGCGGTCAACCCCTCACATCCATCATCGAAATGCTTGCCGAAGGCGATGTCCGCCTCCACGCCAATTCATTCGACCGCGAACGCGAAGTCCACAAACACATTGGCGATTTCATCCTTTTCTGGTCTGGTCTCTATCCCAAGCACCTCACTCGGCTCAAAATCGCTTCACAAACCGACATCACCTGCGACTACACCCGGCAAGGGCAACAAAGCTATCACCTTGTCAGCACATTCAACCACCCGCCGTATAACATCGAAGCCCCAATCTTCAATAACCTCAGCGAAGGGTTCGAAGATTTCGCATTCATCCTTGGTCAAGTGGGTCGTAAAACCGGGCTCTACGCCGCCTGATCGCCAACGCCTGGCATCTTCGCGTCCATAAACTCACGGCTCATATACCCAAGCAGACCGGCCACAATAAACAACCCTCCCATCACAATCAAACAGCCTTCAATCCCAATCAACTTCAACAAAACGCCAATCAAGACCACCCCAATCGGGTTCATCGCCTGGCTCACCATGCTCCAAGTAGAATTCACCCGACCTCGAACCCCATCCGGCACCGCTAACTGCAAATAACTCTGCAAAGGAATAATCAAAAGCGGCAAGAAAAGCGCACACAAAACATTCATCAAAAGCATTGACCACAGCGGTTTACAGATCGCCATCAAACCAACCGTAACGCCCACCCCCACATAGCCAATCATCGTCCAACGACCCGGCCTCAAAACAACCTGTTTCCCCACCCACAGACTCGCAAACAGCATCGGCACCGAAAAGAACAGTTCAATCAGCGCCAGCGTCCCATATTCGCCCCCATACCACGCCCGATTAAACGCTAGATAAACAACAAAGAACCCCGCCACAGCTAAGGTGGAAACCATCCCCATCGGCAAAGCCAATCGAATCACCGGATCCTTAACAATCGCCCCAAAACCAACCTTCAAATCGCCCCAAACCCGATGCAACGGATTCACCGTCTCATCCGCCACCTCCTCACGCAACGGCATCAAGGAAGGAAGCTTCCGAATAAAATAAGCCGAACACAAAAAAGTCAACGCATTAATCGTAACGCCGGAAAAGAAAAAGTAATCTGGCCAAAATTTATACAAAGCTCCTAACCCAGCCGCAGAAAGTGCCAAGCCTAAAATCGAAATCATCTGCCGAGAAGCCTCGCTCAGGGCATTCGCTTCCAAGACATCCTCAGGCGGTAGCAGCCGAGGAATAGAAGCTGACCGGGCCGGGAAAAACACAGTACTGACCGTACTCATCAAAAACGCCGAAACATAAAGCACCCAAATAGCCGGACTAGGGTTGAAAAAAGCGTAAAGTGCAACCAATCCTGTGATTGTCCCGCTCGCAATCTCCGAACCAAGCATCAATTTCCGTCGATCCGCCCGATCAACCAAAACCCCGGCAAACGGACCAAAGATAACGCAAGGTATCGCCGCTAAAGCCCCCACAAATCCAACAACCATCGGATCCTTCGTCACATGATCCGCCATAAACAGAAACACCAAATAATACATAGAGTCCCCTAGCTGGGAAATTGTCTGACCCAACCACAAATCTCGAAACGATTTATTCTGGAGAACTTTCTGTTTTAACAACTGAGATATCCTACCAACAAGCAAGATATCTCAGAAATGACCTTTAGTCGTTAGCCCCTTCTGTTTTTTTTCTTCAACCGACCAAGATCAACTCGCATAACTAAAATCAATGCCTAAAAAAAAATTGCCGCCTCAAGGCCAAACGACCGTTAAAAGCGACAACTTTTCCAAATGAACTTAGTCGTTCAAACTTGCTGAATAACCTTCTGCCGAAAGCAATCCTTCAACCGAACCTGCATCATCCAACTTAATTTTAATCAACCAACCATCACCATATGGATCAGAGTTAACCAACTCACTTTGCGCACCCAAAGTTTCGTTGACCGCCGTCACCTCACCCGCAATTGGCGAATAAACATCGCTCACGGTCTTCACACTTTCAACCGTGCAAAAACTCTCTTCTGCACCCAAGTGCCGACCAACATTCGGCAAGTCAACAAAAACCACGTCCCCAAGCTCACTCTGAGCATGATCCGTAATTCCAATCACCACCGTATCGCCATCAACCCGCACCCACTCATGCGACTTCGTATATTTCAAATCACCCGGAACGTTCACCCCTCAAATTTACCCTCAACCCAAAAGCCGAAACACACCTATTACTAAGCGGTACCCTCAAATTCCCGCAATGAAGATCGATTTCGTCACGCTTTTCCCGGAAATGGTGCTACCCGCCCTCCATCACAGCATCATTTCCCGCGCCGTCACCCAAAATCGAGTCTCATTCTCCACCCAAAATCCCCGCGATTTCGCCACCGATAAGCACCGCACTGTCGATGATTCCCCCTATGGAGGCGGCCCCGGAATGGTCATGATGGCTCCCATCATCGAATCCGCCGTCCATGCCTGCACCCCCACCCCCCAAACCGCAATCATCCTCACAGATCCCGCTGGCGAGCGATTCACCCAATCCCACGCCGAATCCCTCAGTCAGCTCGACCACGTCATCTTCATCTGCGGACACTACGAAGGCATTGATGAACGCGTCGCTACCCAAATCGCCACCCACAGTTTCACCATCGGCGATTTTGTCCTCACCGGCGGCGAACTCCCTGCCCTCGCCATGACCGACAGCATCGTCCGGCTCCTCCCCGGCGTCCTCGGCTCCCCCGAATCTCACCAAGACGACTCCCACTCCAACGATGGACTCCTCGGATTCCCCCTTTACACCAAACCTCTCACCTTCCGGGGCGAAGAAATCCCCGAACTCCTCCGATCCGGAAATCACCAGAAAATTGCCCAGTGGCGCCGCCAACAGCAGCTAATTCGCACAAAAACACGGCGACCGGACCTATTCGCCCAAGCAGACCTGTCACCAAGCGACCTCGATTTGCTATAATTCCGTTCCTGAGTCCGGCTTCCCGGCCAAACTCATTCCTAGGAGAAAACGATTTATGTCCAAGCAAGCTATCCTTGAGAGCGTCGCTGCGCCAAACATTAAAAGCGACATCCCCGTCATCAAACCCGGTGACACCATCAAGGCACACGTAAAAGTCCGCGAAGGCGGCAAAGAACGAATTCAGGTTTTTGAAGGCCTCGTAATCGCTATGAAAAATGGCGGCATCGCACGCAACGTCACCATCCGCAAAATGAGCAACGGTGTCGGCGTCGAAAGAACCCTCCCCCTCCACAGCCCTAACGTGGAAAAATTTGAAGTCCTCCGACACGGAAAAGTACGACGCGCAAAGCTGTATTACATCCGAGGCAAAGTCGGTAAGGCTGCAAGAATTGCCGAGAAGCGCTAACAAATGCTTATTTTGGCCGGGAACCTCTTAGCATCAGCTAAACCAGGCGGCCTTATCTTCATGATAGATAAGGTCGCCAGAACCCCCATCAGCCAAATCGTGATGTTCGCAATCGCGTTCACAATCATCCGACTCGCCCTCTATAAATATCTTAAAGACACCCCCCAACACCACCGATCCGGTTTTTATCCTGCCGCCCGCATTGTTAACGACCTCGCCGACGCCCTCGTCTATGCCGCCGTAGTCGTCTTCATGCTCGTCCGCCCGTTCGGCATTCAAACGTTCTATATCCCGTCGCCCTCCATGGTCGATACCCTCCGCACCAACGACTATATCGTTGCCAATAAATTTGTCTACCGAACCTCCAATCCAAAATTCGGCGACATCGTTGTTTTCAAGCCACCTCTCTACGCCAGGACAAAAGAAAATCCCGACGCCGACTTCATTAAGCGTTGTCTTGGTACCCCTGGCGATCTCATCGAAATGAAAGATTGGCAACTCTTCCGCAACGGCAAAGCCGTAGAAGAGCCCTATAAAACAATCAGTAGCGACGAGACACGGCACGAACTTCCCCTACCAAATGATGAGTGGCAACCCTTTATAGATCAGCAAGATGACTTCAAGCTGATCGAAGACACTAATTACAAAAACGACGACCCGAACCAACCCGGCAACCAATATGGCGTCGTCCCCATGCTTTACAATAACCGCGTTGGCACATTCTTCCAGTTCAACTACAGTAACGAAGAAGCCCCCGATGTTCCCGCTGTCCGAATCCCCAAAGACTACTATCTCATGATCGGCGACAACCGCAACGGTTCGAACGACAGCCGCTACTGGGGACTCGTCCACCGATCACAAATCGTCGGACGCGCCGAGTTCACCTGGATGCCCATCTCGCGCGCCAAAAAACTCACCAACCCCCACGCCAAGTAAACTCAAATCTGTGAAAATCGCCATCGTCGGTGCAGGAATCATGGGCCTCAACGCCGCCCTCGAGTGCCAAGCCCGGGGCCATCAAGTCACCCTCTACGATCAATTCGATCTGCTCCACACCCAAGGTTCGTCCCACGGCAACTCCCGCATCATCCGCCTCGATTACCCCGATCCCTTCTATCTCAACATCATGGTCGATGGCTACTCCCTCTGGAAGCAAATCGACAAACAACTTGGTGGCCAAATCTTCCGCGAATCCGGCATCTTCACCTTCGGCGATCCCAACCACTCCGATCTCCAATCCCTCGAACAAGGGCTTATCAATCACCACCTTCCTTACAACAAACTTGATCATAACCAAGTGCTTTTCCCTGCTCTCCAACTAGAGCCCCACGAAATCGCGATCCACAACGCCCGCGCCGGATGGGCCAGACCCAACACCTTCCGAACCAAAGCCACCAACCACCTCCTCGCCCACGGTGCCCAAAGAATTCAAGAAAAAGTCGAAGACCCGACCTTCCTCAAAGCCACCCACGACGCCGTCATCATCACCGCCGGAGCATGGGCGAAATCCCTCTTCAAACTCCCCGTCACCGTCAATTGCCAAACCTTCGCTTACCTCCAAGTCCCCAACCCCGAACAGCACACCAAAGTATGGATCGAAAGTGAAAAGCACGGAATCTACGGATTCCCGCCGGAATCACCAACCACGAACAAAATTAAATTCGGCGTCCATTCCCCCGGCCCCGAAGTCGATCCTTCAAACCCCGAACGCCCCATCACCCAAGAAAAACTCGACCTCCTCATCGAATTTGCCAAACGCCGATTTGGCATCAAAAACCCCGAACTCGTCGACCCCCAATCGTGTCTCTACACCAACACCGCAAACACCGATTTCCTCTGGGGAGAACTCAATCCCGGCGTCTACTGGGCCTCCCCCTGCTCCGGCCACGGATTCAAGTTCGGCCCCTGGATCGGCGCGCGCCTCGCCGATTTCGCCGAACAAAAACTCCACCCCTCCGCCTACCCACGCTTCAACCACCAACCCTAAATGATTCCTCCGTCATCGTTTCAGCCGGTCAATAACTCTCGCGTCCCTCCCCTCAGGGGAGGGGAT
>Ga0075012_10001751_pt1 | contig 21738 bp, 16 predicted proteins | sample All_14_2_FD_71474 | JGI IMG/M metagenome (GOLD analysis project Ga0075012, IMG submission 71474) | Freshwater microbial communities in response to fracking from Pennsylvania, USA - Allegheny Zone_MetaG_DW_15 | ecosystem: Environmental > Aquatic > Deep subsurface > Groundwater > Drilled...
AATTATTACTTTTTAAAGTTTAAAACATAAAAAGTATTTACTTTAATTTTGCTAAAAATATTGCCTGCTCATGCTATTCTCCCAGACCGGTGCATATTCGTTTTCTAAAACGCCTGTTTTTAGTCAATTTGGGCGAAATTTCTACCAATATGATTCCCCGTTACACCCTCAAGGAATTAACACCCCTTAAAAGCGCTTAAAATCGTTCAGTCAAAATCATTGATGTGCGCAGCAAATCGCACGGGGTTGTCGTTTTTGTATTTTTATCATTTTTTAGTTTTATAGTTTAAAATAAATTACTACTAAAACTCTTGGTTTTTCAAAATGAGATGGATGAGAAAAACAGTTTAGGAATGTCAGTTTAGGAATCAGAAAAGATTTTTTCATGTTTTTAACTATAAAACTATTAAAACAAAATACTTTTTATATTTTTCGCTTTGATTCAGGCATTCTTTTACCTTTGCCCGTCAAATTCAAAAAAAACATCGAAAATTTATGAGCGATTCGCCCATCATCATCACACTTTCCCACCAGAAGGGTGGGGTAGGGAAGAGTACCCTTGCATTCAACCTTGCCGCCTACTTTCAAAAGCAGGGGGACGCGTGCGCTGTCGTTGACAGCGACCTGCAAGGCACCATCACGGAAATCTACAACAACTTCTCGGAGGACAAGGAGACCATCGCCGGGGTGAAGCTGATTCGCAGGAACGCCTTCAAGGACTACAAGGAGTTGCTCAAACTCAACCAGTTTGCCCTGATTGTGATTGACACGCCACCATACCTCTCGGAGGAACTTAACCAAATCTACCCGCTTTCCGATTTCGTGCTGGTACCAACCAAGCCGTCCGTGAAGGACTACTTGGCTATTTCAAAGACCATCAATCTGATACGCATGGCGAAGGCCGCTAACCCGAACGTGGAGACCGGGGTGGTCATCAACATGGCGGTGCATTCGTCCAAGTTCAACTCCATCATCCGTGAGGAATTGGAGAAGGAGGATGTGCGGGTGCTGAAAACCGAGATAGGGCAACGGGTAGAATTCACCCGCTACGAGCTGTATGCCGGCAGTATCTTCGACACCGACGACGAGAAGGCGCAGACAGAGATTGCCGCACTCGGAAAAGAAGTTTTTACCATCCTCAGCAACAATTAAAACCTATCACCATGAAAAAAGAAGACATACAAAGGACATCGTTCAGCCAGATACGGCGCAATAAGGAGCAGGGCGTGGTGGAACAGGTGACACCGCCCGTCCAGAAGCAGTCCGTGGTAAAGCCAATTGCCCGGCAGGGGCGACCAACCAAGAAAGACCCCAACCAGAACTATGTGCGGATTGGGGCGCTGGTACCAGAGGCCATGCGCGACCGGATGCACACGGCGCTGCGTACTTACCTAAAGGGCACGCACCTTTCTATTGATGAACTTATCACCGTTGCCATTACCAATTATCTGGACTTAAAGGAATAAGGGAAATAATTTACAACTATTTCATTTTCAGTTATTTATGTAGATTGGATTTATCAAAAATTCAATTAAGTTCGGACAAATTATGGGCGACTTTTTCCTTTCCTTTCAAATCTGTTCAAAGGTTTTAGTTAAAAGCTGTACATCGAAGTACGGACATTTTATGGGTGCAGAATAAATAGCCATGACGTATCGGCTATTTTGCGACACCAAACACGGACAAAATAAGGGGCACTATTCAAACCTAGCACAATTCACTGATTATCAATATTTTATAATCAAAACATCAGCCTGTAATGCGGACAAAAAAGGGGAATTCTCGTACAACAAAAATGGTAAATAGTAAAAATGGTGGGCAAACACGGACATATTAGGGGATAAAAGGTGGATACGAAGTACGGACATTTTAGGGGAAGTACGGACAAAATATGGGAGATACATAAAGTTCCGCGTTTTCGCTATGCCGTACCATTTTGAAACACGGACAGTTTATGGGTTGTTTTTTAGAAAATAGTTAATAAATGTCAACAACACCCCTTGTTTGTTCTTTTTTACACTATTCTTCTTCTTTTTAAGGTGCCTTGAACGTATTGATAATCAGTTTGTTACAAGACACTATACGGACATATAATGGGTGATTTGCGGACAAGATATGGGCGGGACAATGACAGATTGTGGGAATGGAACGGACAAGATATGGGCGGAACAATGACAGATTGTGGGAGGGCTACGGACATATTATGGGTGAGGCCGCAACTGTGCATGTATGTTGAAAATTAAATACGGACAAATGTTTGGAAATGTCCGTACTTCGTGGCAACCTTACGCCAATATTAGTACCGAAAAACGAAACCTTAAGACTCTCATGCAAACCGAAGTCAACACTGCAAAGGATTTGGATAGGCAGTTGGTTGTACGCAAGTCCAACAAGATTGTAGAGGCGAAGTACCGCCTGAACCTGCGCGAACAGAAGTTCATTCTATACATGGTTTCCATGCTCGATAACCGCGATTCTGACTTCCGCTACCAGCGTGTCAAGATTAGCGATTTTGAAAGCGTGCTAAACCTTGATGGCAAGAAATGGGGCAGTATTTACCAAGTAGTAAAGGAAATCACGGAGTCGCTGAACGACAAGCCGCTCACCATCAATAAGGAGGACGGCAAGAAACTCATCATCAACTGGATTGCCTCGGCGGAGATAGAACCGGGCAGCGGCGTCATCGAGTTTGAGTTTTCCGACAAGCTAAAGCCTTACCTCTTGCAGCTTAGGGAGCATTTCACGCAATACGAACTAAAGAACATCCTACAGCTTAAGAGCAGCTTTTCCATTCGTATGTACGAGATACTGAAGGCTCACGAGTACCAGCGAAAGGTGACCTTCGAGGTGGAGGAACTCAAACAGCTATTGGGCGTGGACGATAAGTACGATGTTTACTATGATTTCAAGAAACGGGTACTCAACACGGCACAGAAGGAACTGAAGGAAAAATCGGACATCGCTTTCAAGTTCAAGGAAAAGCGGCAAGAGCGCAAGATACATTCCATCTTTTTCGAGATATTGAAAAACAGTAGGGTAGGGGAGGGCTTTGATGGCGAGGGCAGACAAGCTGACGCACCAAAAGCCGAAGTGTTGCTAACGAACCCTGTCATCGAGCGGCTTATTGGGGCGGGCTTTGCCCATGCAAAAGCCGCTGAGGTCTATCAAAAAGGGTTTGATTCTATTCACGATGAAGCGAAGCGCCAAGCGGTGGAGTCACAATTTGGTTCCGTAGATGCGTGGCTTATCGAGCGGCTGGAGTTCCTTGCCACTGAAATGGCAAAGGGCAAGCTGAAAAGCCCACAGGGTTTTTTCCTAAAATCGCTCGAAGCACAGTACACGAGCGCAGAACTGGAGGCGCGAAAGAAGGAGCAGGAAGTTCGCAAGAGAAGCGCGGCCAGGGAAGCAAGCAAGAAACAATTGGAGGCGGACATCGAAAAATTGAGCCGTGAGCTGTGGGAGGAAAAGAGCCAGTTGGTGGAATCGCTATTGAAGGGCAGCGAAATGCTCCAATCGGCAGTGGTGCAGGAAACTGCCAAAGGAGGCCTTACTTATCGCTCATACGATGCTTCGGTATCTTCTTTGGAAAACTTTTCAAAAGGGGGGAGCAACAAAATGGCGGTGTTTACGGCGGTGACTATATTAAGGGCGACGGATTTTCAACGCTTTAAAGAGAAAGAGATTATGTTGGAAAACTTAAAAAAGCGTCGATAGTGCGTAAATGATAAACAAAACTTGAAATTCGGGGCATTTCTATTTTGAAAAATACAAACCGCTTTTAAGAGTATAAATAGCGTAAAAACTATTTTTGCATTGAAAACGCGAACTGAACTAATGAAAAAACTATCGGCACGTAACAGATTAATGGCTTTGGGCTTTGGTGCACTTGGACTGGTCATAATTGCATGGAAACTAAGCTTTGCCAAAACCCTAGAAGCATATCAAAGTCTGCAAGAAAATAGTTTACAACTAGTGCGACTTTCCAAAGCACCTGCACTTGCCGCCGAATATCAAAAACAAATATCGGACTTCGACAACCGGGAAAAATCGAAGGAATATGACCGGGAAATTCTGTTTGAGTTTATCAATACGTTTTGCCTCGGCCATGGCATCCAGATTTTGAAGTTCCATCCAGAACAGCGCGTTTCTGACCTCCGCTTTGAACTGATTACCAACAAGTTGGAAGTGCAGGGCTCTTTCAAAGAAATAGTTAAGTTGGGGTGGAATATTGAAAGGGAGGAACGGCTGGGCCATATTGCCTCAGCATCCTATCAATACATGGAAGACAAGCGGACGCACAAGACTGCACTAGTCGGACGTTTTACCATTCAACATTATCTTCAAAATAACAAAAATGCGCCTAACTAATATTTTCGTACCACTTACCATTTTGCTTTTTACTGGTTGTTCGGATGTAATTGTCCCCGATATCAGCGATGACCAAGTACAACTGGTTGCACCATCCAACGGCCTGTCCACAAACATACAATTACAAAAGTTTTTATGGGAACACCTGAAAGATGCGGAGGAGTACAATTTACGCATCGTGTCACCCAGTTTTGATTCGACCGTGACCGTTTTTTTGGATTCAAGCATCAGCGGCAACCAGATTGACCTGATATTGCCCAACGGCAGCTATGAATGGAACATCATCGCCTTGAACAGTGCCTATTCCTCAGCCTGTTGCCAAACTTTTCGGCTGAACATCCAAAACGATAGTTCTGCCAACCTTTCCAACCAAACCATTCTACTAAGCACCCCATCCGACCAATTCAACACCAATGACCCTACTGTGAATTTTGAATGGTTGCCCTTGTCGGGTGCGGAGACATATCTGTTGCAAGTGGGCACGCCTGATTTTTCAACCTTGTCGTTGGAGAAGGATTTGAATACATCAAGCTACGCTTTCACGCTGCCCAACGACGGGCAATATAGTTGGAGGGTCAGGGCAATGAATGAATCCAGCCTGACAATGACTGCATGGCAACAGCGGTCTTTTGTTTTAGATAGAACTGCCCCTGTAGCGCCCGAACTTGAATTTCCGGCCAACAGCGATACTATAAAACTAGACGCACAAGACCCAGACCTTTACTGGAACAGCTCATTGGATATACATGTTGATACTGTCTTTATCTACAACAATTCACAGCGAGACATATTGCTCTTACAAATAGCAACATCATTAAGAGAGCTAAACCTTGATGGCACTGTCATTGACCAAACCAGCTCTTTTGAGGACTATTATTGGGAAGTGATTTCTGTGGACAAAGCAGGCAATGTATCAGTAAAAAGCCCTTTGCGCCGCTTTTATTTACAATAATTTAACGCTAAAAATCTGCATTTGCTGTGAAGAAACAAAATAGAGCGGTGCAAATAACCTTAGGTGTATCAGTATTGATCATTTGGGGTATGGTGGCCTATCGTTTCAATCGGTTGAGCAAGGGAACAAATAGTAAAGCTGAAAATGCCGAATTTGTGATGCCAGAAGCAACCCCGGCGCTGGAGCAGGATACCTTTCGCCTTGTCCTTAATTACCCAGATCCATTTTTGTCTGGGTCAGCCTTAATAAGTGAAAAAAAAAATAGCATCTCATCGGGACAAACCGCACGGACAAACCAAGTGAATTCAGTTAAACCACCCCAAGGTATTCCTCCTCCCTCCATTCAGTACAAAGGTTTTTCAATGGACAACAAAGGTCGGATAAGGGCACGATTGGCGGTCAATGGCAAGGGAATGACGCTGGCTAATGGAGACGTTGTGGGGAACTTAAATGTCCTGTCAATTTTCAAAGACTCTGTTCAAATCAAATGGGAAGGAAAAAAATACACATTGCGAAGGCAAAAATCAAAATAGCCTCAAGCCTATCCTCCAAAATTTGTGACTAATTTAAAAATAGGAAGATACATGGCGACCAGCACAACTCCCACCACAATGGCTAAAAAAACAATAAGCACGGGCTCGATAAGGCTACCAAGACCCTTGATACGATGTTCTGACTCTTCATAGTACTGGAAAGCCAATTTTTCGAACATCTGATCCAGGCGGTTCACTTCTTCTCCGACTTTAATTAGCGCTGTCATTCGTTTTGGAAAAAACGGAAAGGCCTCCATGCTTGAATGCAGTGACTTTCCTTTCATAACCTGTGACTGAATAGTGGTCAAAGCAGTCTCTAGTGGGTAAAAGCCTACCATCTTTTGTACCAATGACAAAGCGTCCAGCACAGGAACTTTGGAACTTATCAAAAATACCATTGCGGAGCAAAACCGGGTCAAGAACAACATTTTAATTAAATGGCCCAGAATGGGAAAGTGTAGCAATAGCCAAGCTGAGGTTCGACGGAACCAAGCTTTTTTGCGTTGAAAAAATAAGGATATACCAATAATGAAAACGGCCAATATTGTTTTACCGAAATAGGCAGAAAAAACGTTCGAAGCATTCACGATAAAACGCGTAATGGCCGGCAGTTCTTGGTTCAAGCGTTTATATACATCACTGAACATAGGGACTAGGAAGTTCAATAAAAAGGAAAGGGCGAGCACAGCGGTCAACACAACAATGGCAGGGTAGGAGAGGGCGCTTGCCAGCAAGCGGCGGTGCTGTAGGTTTTTGTTGTAATAAGTGGCAAGTTCCCCTAATACAAATTCTAGTTTGCCGCTCTCTTCCGCTATACGGACGCTGAAAACATCATAAGCAGAAAACTTGCCGCTCTGTTCCAAGGCTTCTGAAAGGCTTGCACCGTGGACGATAGCATCTTTTATATTGGTAAACAGACCTCCTTTATCTTCTTTCTTCAGGCTTTCGGTGACCAGTTCAAGCGCTGTTTTGAAATCAAGCCCCGCACGGAGCAGCACGCCAAATTCCATGAAAAAAGCCTCCTTCTTGCGAATGCTTAAACCTGTACCAAACAAATTGATTTCACGATTTAGCAAGGAAGGTTTTTGTTCCTCATCCCTACTGTTGGCAGCTGGTTTTCTTTTTTCCTTGTCAACTCCGCCTGGTTGCTGGTACTGCCGGATATCAATGCTCATATTTATTTTGATGGTTAATTCGTTCCTCCACGCTGTACAGTTTTCGCACTGCAAAGGAATGGTTTACTCCAAAAGGGCCGATGTTGAAAACGCAATGGTCCATTAAGCCCGCTGAAATACGTTTCCCACCAAAGGTGGCATCCTGCAAAGCAAAATGGATGGGGAAAGTATCAATGATAGCCGTTTCTGCCAGCACAGACCTTGTCAAGTAATTTGACGAAATCCCGTATTCCACCAGAATCGGACCTTGGTCGCATCGAATCGAGGAATCATTTTCCAAGAGCACCCTTTGGGCGTTCGTAAAGTCGTGCCAGAGTAGTGCCTCTACCCGGCGGTAATCCAAAGCCTCATTGGTCGTTTCTTCAAAAAGAAGGTACTGCTTCTGGAGCAATTGAATGCCATAAAACCCCAGCGTTACCACTAGTGCAGCAATGGCAAGACCAGCCAGCATCTCCACCAATGTAAAGGCTTTAAGGTTCATAGATTATTTCTTCATAGGTACTGATTATATGCCCTTGGTCGTCCAGTGTGTAGAATCCCAATAAGAAACATCCTTTTGATAATTCCAATTCCTGCACTTTTCGCTCAATTTTGAACCCCTCCATTTCAAACGTCTCGTCAATGAAACGCTTAGTATTTTTTGTATCTTCAGCAGCATTGCGCAAGACGGCAGTGGCTTGGAGTTCGAGCGGCATCCGGTTGGAGCTCAAAACCCAACCGACGGTCATGAAGGTGGCGCTAAAGGCGATGGTAAGGATGGCAATCGCGGCCAGCGACTCCACAAGGGTAAATGCAGGCAGTTTTTTATTTATTATAGAAAAACGAACGGCCATGATTGAATCATTTTTCGGTGCAAAGTACGATAGCAGTTCAATTGCGGAGCCATTTCACCAGCCCCTTTTTCACATTACCATCCCCAATAAGCATGGAGCCAATAAAATACGGCGGCCTTTTGGACGCGTCAATCGTAGCGTCCAGGAGGTGGTTTTCATAAATGGATGTTGGCGTTTGAAGCAAAAAATTACGACAAGATACATTGCCATTAACCGTCCCTTTCAAGTCCAGCCATCCATCGGCATACACCTGGCCCATGATAACCGTTCCTTTGCCAATAAAGACTTTGGGTAACAGTTCCCGCCTTGCGCCGTCTCCCCAAGAAAAAACCAAACCGCCCACACTGCAGCGTTCGCCAATGGTGAGCATGCCCTGAACCGCAACACGTCTATTTCCCAAAACGACAAGAGCAGAAGGGTAGGGTAGGGTCACGTTGTCACCCACTATGATATTGTTGGAGGCAAATGCCTGAATAATGCCGATAAAGCCGCTATCAATCTGAATGACAGGTGCAAAGAGCAGAATATCTTTTAAATGAGCGGTTTTCCCGACCCGGATGAGGCTGTCGGCCACCACCACAATTTTACCCTCCAAATACTGGCCATCCAACCTGATTGTTTTACCTGTCATCCGCATGGCAGCGCTATCGAAGGGGACAATTGTACTTGCTGTCAGTTTGCTTTGCCCCCTCGCCAGCTTGCTTTTGAAGGCTTGCAAAGTGCTGATACGGGAAGTGTCAACGAGGGGCATATTGCGGCCACTTCGCCGCTCATCACCTTCCAAAAGGTGAATGCCCGAAAAACCCCTAGTGTCCACCATTCCCGCTTTGACTCCCTTTTGTGAGAGGTAGGCTGTGCCCCGCAGGTGTGAGTCTCCCACTAGTGATAGTGGCTGGGCGTTGTCCGGGAGGTAGAGTGCAGCTTGTCCAATAGAATCAGGAGAAAGCCCAATCAACGCTGTCAGGCTTACCTCTTCTTCCCGCCAAACGGTATGCCGCCATACCCTTACGTTTACCAAATCAAACATACCCCAAGGTTCCGAAGACAACAAAATAGTGTCTTCTAAATACCTTCCCAATGGCAGGAGCATGGGTTGTTTTCCAATAGTTTCTCTACTTTTTAGCAGCAATTCCATTCCTGAAACTGCATGCCGGGACAAGCGCTCTTGTAAACCATCCCGCTCGAACAACATCTTTTGGTAGCTGGACAGCGTGATCAGTGCCGTAGAAGTGAGGGCCAGCACCACGATGATGATCAAGGCATACAGAATGGAGCTAGCCGCTAGTTTCATCGGCCTTTGCTTTTTTGCGTTTGAAAATTTTCAGAAAAGAAAACCTTTTTGCGATATTTCCTTTACGATAGCGGGTCTTTTCAACCGTTACTCCACCGTCTAATGTCACGATAGTACCATGGAGCAAGCCATACCGATAACTCCCTTTCTTTGTGGGTTGCCCATTTGCATCGAATTCCATGAAGCTGCCGTGCAGCCTCCCTTCCCTCCACCGCTCTTCCCGTTGTAGCCTTCCATTGGGGTACCAATAGTGCCAAATCCCTGATTTTAGCCCTTTTTCGAACATGCCTTGCGAATAAAGCAGGTTGTTGGGGTACTGCGATTCCCAGGTGCCATCCAGCAAGGATCCCGTGTAGCCGCCTTGCGATTGATGGATGGCATCCTTGTAGTGATAATAATAGGTAAGGTCATTCGAAAAATTGATATTGACAGGAGGGGTATTCAATATCTGTACTTTCATGGAATAGTTGCTGTCCCGAAGAAATAGGGTACGGTGCTCAGCGACACTTTCTTGCCCATATAGCAGTATATTGTACAGCAAACCAAAGCAGAGGAAGGAATATCTATAGGAATTTTTTAGTAACATCATGTTTCGGTGAAAGCAACGTGTTTGTACTATTGCCTATTCGCCTACAAATATGCCCCATACTTTTGCTTAAGCCCAATTTTAGGTAGTAAAATTTATAGATTTCGAAGTTAAAAAAATAAATATTTAGCACTAAAAACGTAAGCGCTTGTAAATCAATGATATGAATGGTAGTTTTTTTATCAACTAAAAAATAATTTGAAACTGCTTGTAAAAATGAAAATAATGCGCTTCATTTGCAATGTTGTTTTTATGGAAATACCAAGGTTCATAATCTGACAACCTTAGTAATTCGTATCACAACAAATTCAAAGCACACAACAAAAAGATTCACGAAACTCTTATGGGCGCCTCTAAAACTCCCGTTCCGTTACTTGACAAGCTTCTCCCTTCCCTTTCTATCCTTGGATTGGTCGTTGGAATCGCAGCAATACTCATTGCGTTTTCCACCACAGGGTCGCCAAAAATAGCCTATATCAAGTCTGATGAACTCCTGCAGAAATATCAGGGCATGATAGATGCCAAGGCCAAGTTCGAGGATAAGGCCAAAGACTGGCAAGCCAATACAGATACCTTGAAAGCTGAATTCGAAGCCTCGCTCAAGGCTTACGAAAAAGCAACGGCCACCCTAAGCCCTAACGAGCGTGCTGCCAAGGAAAAAGAACTCCGTGCCAAGCAGGAAGAGTATGGCAAATACAGCCAAGCCATCAACCAGCAGGCAGAGCAGGAGGATAAAAAACTCACAGAAGGCGTATTGGCGCAGGTCAATGCCTACCTAAAAGTTTATGGACAAAAGCATGGTTACGATATTATACTCGGTGCAAATGGTGGCACCGTGGTGCATGGCTCAGATACCTACGACATCACCGACGAAGTGCTCGTGGAACTGAACAAGCAGTACGCTGGTAATTAATAGCATCATAAACTTAAATGTGGGATGATGCATCTTGAATTTGCCAAGCAAAACAGTCGCTTATTATATTTACTACTACTACTGTGTGCCGCTATGGCCTGTACAAAGGTACAGACCGTGGAAGACCTCCAAGCTTATGTGAAAGACCCGGACAACGGGTTGCGCAAGGAAAGGGAAATAGGTCGGGTAAAAATGAGCGTGACCTACCGTCCCACCGACCTGCTGGTAAAGCAATCCCTCAGTAGCAAGCCTACCGATGGAGAGATTGACAGCCTGCGGAGGGACTTTGGGAAGATGGTATATTTCGTATTGAGCATGTCGGCGGAAAAAAGGGAAGTGGAAGGTTATGCACTACCTAAGAACGGATTTAGCGATAGGTTTCACACCCTTGCATTTGAGATGGGCAATTATGTCCGACTTATTACGGAAGCCAAAGATACAATTCCAGTAGCTGACTACTTCTACCAGCGCACTTTTGGAGCGGGTGAAAGTTCAGACCTGCTTTTCTTATTTGATCAAGCGAAATTGCAAAAATCAAGCAGTTTTAAAATACAGGTTGATGATTTTGGACTTGGGGTAGGTGACCAAAACTTCAAATTTCAGACTGATAATATTAAAGATACTCCTTCTTTGGGCAGGGAGTACCTAAAGCAATGAACCCTGGAAGCTCAAAAGAAATAAAACAAACCATTTCATTCTAATCTAAAAGCTTCAATTATGAAGACCCGCTTTCGCCGCTTACTTGCTGCCTTCCTGCTGGTGAATATCCTCCAGAGTGTTTTCCTTCCCACCATTGCCTCGGCTTTGACTTCTGGACCTAGCACCCCAGAGACCACCAATTTTGAGCCAGTGGATACAACGGATATGGTGAACATTGGGAACGGTGACTTTACTTATAATGTGCCACTTTTGGAAGTTCCAGGACCGGAGGGTGGATATCCGATTTCACTTTCCTACAACGCAGGCATTAAGCCAATGGAAGAAGCCTCATGGGTAGGTTTGGGTTGGAGCTTGAATCCTGGAGCATTGAACCGCACTGTAAACGGATGGGCAGATGATGCCTTGGCATCCATCAAAAAAGTTGAAGATCACTGGGATGGCGGTGAGACAAAAACTTTTTCGGTAGGGGTTTCCTATGGAATTCCCAGCACTCGATTTGGTGTCAGTGCTCATGTAAGTAGGTCAACAGATACGTATCGGGGTATAGGCTGGGGCGGAGGCATAGGAGCTTCCATAGGTGCAATGAAAGGTGCAGATAATAATATGCTCACTAATAGTTCACCGAATGTAGGTGTTGGCCTTAGTTACCATCAATGGTCTGGTTTTTCAGGTAGTGCCAATTTGGGCTTCGGAACTAACAAGGGTAATTCTTTGGGTGTCAATGGTTCCACCAATTTTAGAGGTCAGAATGGTTTTGGAATTTCAGCTAGTGTTGCTGGCCGTGTAAGTGTTGGGATGGATATTTCTTCGGGCAAAGCAAGGGGTTCGATGTCCATAGCTGGTATTTCACTTAGCTCCAACAATAACAATTTTGGCAAAATTTCATCGTATTCCAATGGTTTCAATGTCCCAATTCCTATAGGAACGTCGGGACTTTTTGTTGATGTTGGATATTCCTACCAACGCTATTGGATGTCCGAAAAAGACTATGTGACTTCTTATGGTATATTGTACGGGAATCAGGCTAACAGTTGGACTCCCCCATCAAGTACGAGTCTTGCCGAGCCGGATGGCCCTGCAAATGCTTCTTTAGATTCGTACTCCATTTTATCATATGATTCAGGCCATGTTTATAGTATTGGGAACCCAGATAAGCAATTGGGAGGGAGTTTCCCTGCTTATGATTCTTATCAAGTATTGGGACAAGGGATTGGCGGTTCAATACAACCTTATAGTTTCGAGAATTCGTCCCTGTTTCGTCAATTATCAAAAATAAACGTTACTGAAATAGTAGCTAACTACGGAAGAAGAAATGGGATATCAAAGAAAGTCAATTTTAGGTTTGTCAACGATTTTTCAAACAGCACTAGCTTCACGCCTCCCACCTTTACATTTGGAAATACATGGACGCCGAATTCGCCGGGTAATCCAGAGCAGGTTTCTTCTACTCCTCCATCGGGTTACCCTAATGGCTTAAAAGGGGGTTCTGCGAATAGTGAAATTCACCTTGCTGGTTCAAAGCATGTGGAATGGTACACCAACAACGACATAAAAAATGGCACAAACGTCGATGGGTTTATCAACACACAAGATATCAGTAACACGGATAGAGCAACCTTTATCAGTGGCAAAGATATTTCAAGCCAGATAGGTGGATTCAGTATCACCAATACAAGTGGAGTTACTTACCATTATGGTCTGCCTGTTTATTCATTTGATGAGTACACAAAATCCTCCAAATTGGATAACCAAAACGTAGAAACCTATAATAAACAGACTAATCCTGAACCATACGCTTACACGTGGCTATTAACCGCCGTCACCGGCCCTGATTTTGTTGATGTCAATGGTGATAAACTTGCCAATGATGGAGATTATGGCTATTGGATAACGTTTCATTATGGTAAGTGGGCGGACAACTATCAGTGGAGGAATCCAGCTGAAGGTTTTGATAGAGATCTGCAAGGGGCAGATATTTATTCATTCGGCAGGAAACAAATTTATTATTTAGATGCTATTAAGACCAGAACTCATACTGCATTGTTTGTGAAAAGCCCTAGATTTGATGGAAAAGGTGTAAATGAATTGGATTATGGGGGCTGGCAACAGTCGGGCTACGAGTATTTTAATAGAGAATGTACGCATACATGCACGTGCGATAATAGTTCTTGGACCTGTATTGATAAACACAAGTTATCTGGGGTCAAACCTACAAGTTTATTAAAGTTGAAAAAAATTTTGTTGTATAAAAATGAAGACCTGCCACAAACAGTGGCTAACATCAAAGATAACGGAGTAATTGGACTTTCCCAAGTCTATACATTGACAGACCAAACAATAGGTGGAAGTTGTGAGGTTCAGGAAATATGCTGTGGAGACACATATTCTAATGTCTCTTGCCCATCAACAAACCTAAGCCGTCAGTTTCATTACGAGAACAATGTGGTGGATAGTGCTGACGTTGTGAACACCCCAAACCTTGCTCTAAAAGCCTATAAAGCAGTGGAGTTGACTACATCTTACGAGTTATGCCCAGAAACCCCAAATAGCTTTGCCAATACATTTTATGCATCAGGTGGGGCATGGCCTACCGCTAAAAGCGGTAAACTCACTTTGAATGAAGTCAAATTTAAGGGCAAGAACGATGTGACTTCTATGCCCCCACTCAAGTTCACTTATGATACTCCTTCAGACCCCTATGGAAACACAACGAGTTTGAATCTCAATGGCCAAGATTTGTTGATACCTCCAAGTTCAATGGGCTTTGCTGTTGGCAAGATAATTTCCTTCACCAAGAATTCTGACGGAACTGGGTTGAAATATTATTACCTTTTAACAGAGTATAGCCAATCTACTGGTTATAAGTACATAAGGTTAGGTGCAAATAGTGTTGATACCAATACTACTTACTACAAAACAATTACTACCAAAAACCTGCCCTTCAAGAATGATTTCTATGATTGGTGGGGGTACTACAAATGCGACTTTGCAGGAGGAGTCAATGATGCTGTTAGCAAGGATTCAAGAAAACCATCTACGGTTTCAGGGAATTATTTGGATGTTTGGTCGCTAAAAAGCATCGAAACCAGCCTTGGCGCAAAAATTAATGTAGAGTACTATCCAAAAGACTTCACTGAGAACGTAGTCAGGAAGGACAATGAGTTCCTTAACATGACCAATATTACAGGTACAAACCCTAGTGGTACGGGTATGTCAAATCTAACAATAACTTTAGGAGCGACCGTCCCATTTAGCGTTGGTTCGCAGGTCAATATCGTGGCACCTGTTGATTTATACTTCTCAGGTAATTTGGTGGGAGGAGCTATTATCAATACATTGGGCACAGTTGCAAGCGTTAACGGAAACAGTTTTACAATTAACAATATAGCGATTTATACGCTACCAAAATATGATTTGAGTTGTAACTCATCGGGCACAGATCCTGCTACGCTTAGCTATACTTTTCAAAAAGGGTTTGTTTATAGACCGAATTCAACTGCTGATGATGGAATAGGAGACGGAATTAAGGTAGCTTCGATAGCGGTTACAAGCTCAGATGGAACGAATTATTCCAGAAAGACCAAGTATCAATATCAAAATGGGACTACTTCTTATCAACCGAGTGAAATATTACCAGCATTTACCTATACAGGACTTAGTGCGGTTTGTACAATACCCATCGCTACTAATTTGTACGCAATGGCCTTTCAGGAATATTATCTTCCATTGGCTAGGGAGATACCTGGGCCAGGCGTCCTGTATGGTAAAGTCACTATCACGGAGGAAGCAAACGGATTACCAGTTCCCGGTTCGAAAGAATACAATTTTAAGATGTTTGATTGGAACATGGTCAATTATGCCGTTTCCAATTCTAGTGCTAGCGGAACTGGCACTCATGCAAGCCCTAGGTTATTGCAAAGAACTGTAACCATGAAAAACAAGACAGGCTTGATTGGCGCTCTAATTAGCGAAAAGCTCTATGATGGTAATGGCAAATTAGTGCAGAGTACTAAAAACAATTATTTGGATGAAAACTTCACCGCTCCGGATACTGACTATGACCAGTACAATCGACAAGGCATCGTGGAACAAGTGTTTAATGAGATACGGTATAATTATACCAGTTCGGCGTTAACTCGGTACGCAGTCCAAAGCAAAAAAATTGACTATCCAACTATTTTGGCCAGTACAGAAAACTATGCCAATGGTAGAACGTCAACCACCTATAACAGGCGATTTGATTTCTACTCCGGCGAACTTTTAGCCACAGAAACCTTGGACGCCTACGACAATAAAATTCGCTCCGTCACCTTACCAGCCTATCGGGTTTCAGATACATATGGAAACCCATCTATTAATACCAACACGGATGTAGGCATGGGCTTGAAAATTTGGAACATCCAGAACAAGCACATGCTTTCACAATCTGCTGGATCTAATTTGTACAAAGTCAGTGCATGGTTAGCTCCTTCCGATGCCACCACTGCAAATGTTGCTGGCACCTTGAGTGCATCAGCAACTACATGGAGCAGGGATTGGACCTACAGGAACTATGTTTCGGGGAGTTATGTGCCCCAGGTCGAAACCAATAACAATAAAAAAGTTTGGCGAAAGCAAAAGGAGTATGTCTGGAAATCCGATAGCAATCCAGATGGGACTTTTGCCTCGTTCACCCCATTCGATTACACCACTCCTCCAACAGGATGGCAAAAGGTGAGCGAGACTACTTTGTATGACCGTTTTTCAAAGCCACTTGAGGAGCAGGACATCAACGGCAACTACGCCACCGCCAAACTGGGCTACAACGAGAGCTTGGTCATCGGGGCTGCCTCTAACGCCAAATACACAGAAATGTACTACACAGGCTGTGAAGACCTGAATGGTGATTGGTTCGGCGGAGAGGTTACCCGTTTCAATGGAAACGTTGAGACAGCTTATGCCCATACGGGCAGCAAATGCCTAAGAGTAACTGCGGGTGCTGGCCCCAACGGCTTCGTCACCAAAATGAAGGTAGGGACAGACATCGTGGCTGGCCGAACTTACCAAATAAGCGTATGGGTGAAGGATGATGGCAACCTTGCCAATAGGAAAGTTTGGACCGACTTCAAGAACGCAAGTGGCGTCCTAGTTGCAGGCTCGCCTACTGCGGTTACGGCTAGCAACTATGCCATTAAAGCAGGCGGTTGGGTTTTAGTGAACCACCAAATTACCGTGCCAAGTAGTGGTTACACAAATTACACATTGACAGTTGGTGTCCAAACCACAGGCACTACCGGCAACCATGGCTATTACGACGATTTCAGGATACGACCCATAGACGCCCCGATGACCTCCTACGTGTACGACCCCCAGACGGGCCAAGTCACCTATATACTTGGCAATGACCACCTCTACACCCAATACCAATACGACGATGCCGGACGACTCATCGCCGTGTACGCTGAGACGCCAGAGAACCCGACCGGCAAACGAAAGGTATCGGAACATGTTTACCATTATAAGCGTCCTCTCGATTGAATTTGCAACTTTGATAAAATGATGTTTTCCCGCTGTGAAGTAAGTTCTTCCGAAAAACAGCATAAAATAATATAGTTCATTATGAAAAATACAAAGGCCAGCTACTTGTTGCCAGTGTTTCTAATCCTTCAAACGCTGCTATTGGCACAAGACGGCGGTGGTGGCAGTGCATTGCCAACACCAAATGGTGTCGTGTTGACACAAGAAACGGTAGTAAGGGAGATTGCACTGAACTACGACTCCTTGCTTCAGACCATTGACTCAGCATCATTGTACCACGACGAAACACTGTATATTCCAGTACAATACGACGAGAATGACAATCCCATCGCTTACGATTATGTGACTGTTAAGGTAAAGGACGAGCCCAAACTCCCTATATTATACGATACTTCGGAAGTGCTGATGGCTTTGATAACATTGCCAAAATCCGATACGCTTGATATTGGCAGGCTTTTCTTGAAATTGGGGGAAAGCTCTCAGACTGGGTACAACCTGTTGGATACAGCCTACCAGCCCAGCGAATCTTCAAACCCCTATGAAGTCATTAAGGCAGAAGAATTTACGGTCATTGTCATCAACTTAGGAACGGCATTTTCGGGCATGCCCAGCTACTATGGGCAGGTGGTGTTCCAGACTACGGCAGGTACGATGTCAGCACCCTATTATTTTTCAGCCACACCCTGATAACTAAAACTAACACCAACAAAACGCATTCATTAAGTCAGTTAACCAATTCAACAATAATCGCATGCCGCTCCGCCATCCCTTCACCTTCCGCACGTATTTCCAAGCAGTACTTTCAGTGTTGCTGCTCACCCTTGTGTCGCTTCCATCCTTTTCCCAGGTAGTTGTGTGGGACTGGACGTCGGGACCGCCAGCGAACTACAAGCAGAGCGCCCAGACGATAGAACGTGGCAAGGACGGTTATATCATTTATCAGTATAGGAGCGGCAATGTCTATTTTGGAGTCTACGAGCGGATGATGAGCACGCCCTCGGTAGCGACCTCAACATTCACAGGTGTTTACATTTCGTCGGGCTCGGTAGCGTATTTTGGGGAAAACATCTCGCCCATCTTCGGGGTAACGACGGTGGCGGCTAACGACTATATCAGGATGGAACGGGTGGGCTCGAAGCTAGTACTGAGCAAGGGGACTGCAAGCACGGGGCCTTGGACGGCGTTCCTCACCCGTACGGCAGACGCCAACAAGGACTGGCACCCGATAATGAAGGACGACAGCGGCACCCACTCGACGGTGGTAACCCAGATAAGCCCCACGGCAGTGCGGGAAGGCTACCAGCCCGACTATTGGGGCTCGACGATAGACCTCGGCAGCACCTACACCAATACCTATTTCCCCCGCTATGACGAAACGAACTACAGCACTACTTACAACTGGCAGTACAGCGTGACCTACAACGGCGAGGGGGAGAAGCCCTGCCACGAGCTCGGCCAGTCCATCACCTACTACGATGACCTGGGCCGTGCGATTCAGTCACAGGCAAAGGATTACACCAGCGACAAGGTATGGGTGACGCAGACGGTCTTCGACCGATACGGCCGTGCCGCCATCTCAACGCTCCCTGCTCCGAAGTCAACTACGCAGATGGGCTACGTGGACAAGTTCGCCCGGAGCGGCCAAACCACTTCCAACGCCTACAGTTCTACCGACTTTGACGCATCCACGACCTACTTTAACCCCAAGATAGTAGGCAACGTTGCAGGTACGCTCGGCGCTTGGTACTATAACACGGACGGTACGGACGACCCTGGCCGACCTGCTACACAGTATCCCTTCTCTAGAACGGAGTTCAGCCCGCTGACGGGCGGGGCGAGGTATGCCACAGCGCCTGGCGAGGACTTCAGGTTAAGGGCCACTGACTTCAGTACGACAGGTGCCTCCACCGGACATTACGGCAGGTCTTTCAGCATGTCTGCCGGCAATGAATTGACCTATCTTTTCGGACAACGGAACCCATTGGCCCTCTTGAGCGGCACCGTGTACGACGACAACAACACTTTGTCGTCGTACACCAACACAGCCGTGACGGCCCAATACTTCAAGACGGTGTCCGTGGACGCCGATGGCAAGCAGGCGGTGACCTTCACGGATGTGGAGGGTCGGGAAGTAGCCCGATGCCTATCCGGCATGGTAAACGGAGCAAACGTCAAAACTCAGACCACAACATTGGCCATCCCCCCCGGTGAGTACCGGGATATCCACATCACGGACCAGGCAGCCACGACATCGGTCACGCTGTCCGGAACCAGTATGAAGTACACTATCTATCGGTTGGAAACCTACCACGACTTTAACAAGACGACGACCAACCCCACTAACCCCGCTACCCCAGCCGGCGCAATTGTAATTAATGGTACCACGACCTCCCGTTCGCTAGCCCCCGGCTTCTACCGGATAGCCAACACGTCCACCGCGGCATCGCCTCCGACCATCACAGTTAGCTATGACCTGAACTACCACAACTTCACCCTCAACATCTACGACTTGGCGGGCAGGTTGGCAGCCACCGTGCCGCCGAACACGGTCAGGTACAACACGGTGCCTAATAATCCCGCCCCGCCCAGCTACATTCTTCCTACGGACGTGCGTTCTGAGTTTTCATATTACAGATACAATTCTTTGGGACAGCTCCTGTGGGACCAGACGCCCGACGGCGGCAGGACGGACTACTATTATCGCAAGGACGGACAGATAAGGTTCTCGCAGAACGCCAAACAGGTTGCCGAGAGCAGGTACTCCTACACTAACTACTTTGCCAATGGCCGACCTCAAGAGTCGGGCGAGGCCTATAAGAGTGGCGTCACCACAACCATCTTGGCAAATGGGGTGGATGCCACGGCGCTCCCCTCCAGCTCCACCAAAAAGGTACTAGTGCTAACAAAATACGACGTGCCCAACGCAACTCCTTCCGGCTGGACGCAAAAAAACATGGTAGGACGCGTCTCTTACGTGGAGAAAAAGGAAGAAATAGCCAGTACGCTGACCATCACTTCCAAGAACTGGTACAGCTACGACGAACTGGGCCGAGCCGCCTGGACGGGCGAGTGGACGGCTGGCATCGGCAACAAGTTCATGGAATACACTTATGACCTGCTTGGCAACGTGACCAAAACTGTCTATCAAGGTAAGGGCAGTGCCACAGACGAGCTGCATCATATGTATGCCTATAACAACGAGGGGCAACTGCAGCACGCCTCGGTGCGGAAGAATGCCCTGGCCACGACGCTACCCCGCAAGGTGGCAGACTACGCCTACTACAAAACGGGCGGTGGTCTGAAGAGCGTGACCTACGACGAAGGCTTCAAATCCTTCGCCTACAGCTACACGCTGCACGGGCAGCTCAAGGGCATCAACCTGGCGGACATGGGCACGGCCTACAACGCCTACCCCTCCGTCTTTGCTATGGCACTAGACTACTACACGAACGACTTCCGCACGACGATGGCCACCACACCTGCCGCCCCGACGGAAAGCCCTGTGAACAACACCGTTTACGGGTACAGCGGCAACATAGCCCGGCAGCAGTGGAAGGCGCCTGATGCCTTGGTAGGCGCAGCCAACTTCAAGGGCACTTTTGCCTATACCTACACTTACAACCACCGTAGCGAACTGACCGGCGGGCAGTTTGCCGAGGGCGGCACAGGCGGCACGCCATATACCCTGACCTATGACCCCAACCACAAGTACCGGGAGTATGGCATGACCTACGACCTGAACGGGAACCTGTTAACCCTGGACCGTTACGGCGCCACCCCAGGTACCGTGAGGGAAAACTACGCCTACAGCTACAACGCCAACAAGAACCAGTTGAACAGCCTGTCGGGCACGTTCCAGACGCTGCCGGGGTACCTAAAGATGCAATCTGCGAACAACTACATGTACGATGCCATCGGCCAGTTGACGGACGATGTGGTAGAGAACCTGCGCCAAGTTTACGATGTGTACGGCAAGGTGGTACAAGTGACCGACCGGGCCACGCCCACACCCAATCTAAAGGTACAATACTGGTACAACGCCGGTGGCATGCGCATTAAGAAGACGGCCTACTCCAACGCCACCAACTACACCAGCACCTACTACTCCTATGCCGGTAGCAACCTTGCGGCTATCTACACAGAAACGGTGACCAACGGGACCAGTGGCGGCATACTGCACACCGAGTCGCCGATGTACGGGGCGGGGCGGGTAGGGACGGCCTACCTGACCAGCGGGGCAATAGAAAGCTACGTGTACGAGGTGAGGGACCACCTCGGCAATGTGCGGGTGACCTTTCGGCGACAGTGCCTCAGCTGTCGGGAAGAAAATTTACTGTTCATAGAAAGCTACGCCGACTACTACCCTTACGGCTGGGTGCTGCCGGGCCGCAACGGCAACAACGGCACGGCCTACCGCTACGGCTTCCAGGGCGAGTTCGCAGAGAAGGACGCCGAGACGGGCTGGAATGCCTTCGAGCTGAGGATGTACGAGAGTAGGCTGGGCAGGTGGATGGCCACAGATCCGTATGACCAGTACTGGAGTCCTTATATCGGAATGGGCAATAATCCTATAAATGGAGTAGACCCTAATGGTGGTGCTTTCAATGGCCTTAAGGCTTGGATATATGCACAAACACACGGAATTGATAAATATACCTTGGCAACTACATCAAAGGGTGATGTATTTATGCAGTATTCTACTGGTGATGCAGCTGCTAGCCACGTTGTAGGTAAATTAGGATTTTTTGGTTGGGTTCCAGTGCATGAATTTTCAGCAAAAGTGATAGTTGGCCCACAACTTGGCTCGGATACCAAATATTTGGGGACAGAGGCAGGACTTGTAGTTGGTCATGGCCATGTACTTTTAGATGCCAATTTTTATGAAGAAAGCACGTATTTTGATCCATATG
>Ga0075012_10001754_pt1 | contig 21701 bp, 16 predicted proteins | sample All_14_2_FD_71474 | JGI IMG/M metagenome (GOLD analysis project Ga0075012, IMG submission 71474) | Freshwater microbial communities in response to fracking from Pennsylvania, USA - Allegheny Zone_MetaG_DW_15 | ecosystem: Environmental > Aquatic > Deep subsurface > Groundwater > Drilled...
GGCCTGGGCGGCGATTGATGCAGCGGCAGCGGCCTTTGCTGCAACCGGTGATCTGGGATGGTTGCGCCATGCCGAAGCGGCCTACCGCTGGTTTCTGGGCGGCAATGACCGCGGTGAGGTCTTGGCCGATCTTGCTACCGGGCGTTGTCGTGACGGGGTGACACCGCAGGGCGTCAATTTAAATTGTGGGGCAGAATCAATCCTTGCCTTCCAACTTGCGCACTATGCCATGTGCCGACTGGCCAACCGGTCAGGAACCGGAAAGCCTGCCGCGAGTAATGTTCCTGCGGCCGTTGAGCCACAACATATCAACTACAAGGGTACGCAACAGCTTGCGGGTGCTTGAACAAAGGCTTCACGCCGATCCATCGCGGGTCGTGCTTCGTCCGTTTCATCTCGGCTGGCAAGGGCCCGGCGGAACGTCCGCGCGCGCCGAAAAACTCGTCTGCGATGTCGCTTCCTTGAGTGAAGAAGAAGCGGCGGATGAATATACGCGGGTGCTTCATGATTTTGAGGAACGGCACTGGCAGACAGAGCAACTGTTTCTTGAACGGTATGCGGAAATCGAGACGATGCTTGGCCTCGACCCATCCGCATACTCGGCGAAACGCAAGCGATTGATCGGCGCGTATTTCTGCCATGAATACACCTATGCAGCCGCTGCATTGATGAATCCGAGCATCGTCCCTCATCCCGATCAGTCGGGCATGATTGGCGGCGCGGTGCGATTTGTGATGAGCCTGCGTGCAGTGGGCGAAGGGCACATCAGTTCAATCGTGTTTCGTGAAGGCATCGGATTGCCTGACGGCACGTTTGAGCTGTGGCCGCAGAGCCATTTTGCCACAGCGATGCAGGCGGATGATAGCCTGGCGGCGGTGCGCGAGGATGGTGCCGTCAGCGTTCATCGCCACGCCGAAAGCAGCCTTTCAAACAGCGTGATATTCCCGATTACCGAGCAGCAACGCGGCGGGCTGGAAGATTTGCGACTGGTTCGCTTTGATCATGGCGGCGGGGACTTTGAATGGGTAGGCACATATACCGCCTATTCCGGCGCATCGATCCGTTCGGAATTGCTGCGGACCTGTGATTTCCGACGGTTCGTGCTTGAGCCGATTGAAGGCCGCGCCGGACGCAACAAGGGCATGGCGCTGTTCCCGCAGAAGATTGGCGGGCAATATTGCATGGTCGGTCGGCAAGACGGCAAGAACCTGTTCCTGCTGCGATCTGACCGTCTGGATTGCTGGGACGATGATGGCGTGTTGTTGATGGAGCCGAAGTTTCCTTGGGAATTCGTCCAGATCGGCAATTGTGGCAGCCCGATCCTTACAGACCATGGATGGTTGTTGTTCACGCACGGTGTTGGCGCCATGCGAAAGTATGCGCTGGGTTGTGCGCTGCTGGATCGTGATGATCCATCAAAGGTCATCGCGCGATCATCAAAGCCGATTCTGACCGCACTTGATGCAGACCGTTTCGGCTATGTCCCCAACGTCGTCTACACCTGCGGCGCGCTGCTGGTCGGAGAGCAACTGCTTATTCCGTATGGGATCTCAGATAGCGCGGTCGGTTTTGCATCAACATCGGTGACAGATCTTCTGTCAATGATGCACGAATAGCTTTAATGGCCGCGCTCCGGGCGCATGGTAGCATTTCAATCAGGGCGTATATGACCGATATTATTCCTGTTGTTCTTTGCGGCGGCAGTGGCACAAGGCTTTGGCCCCGTTCGAGAATGCAAAAGCCGAAGCCATTCTTGCCGCTGGTCGGCGATACTACGATGTTTGCAGCAACGGTCTTGCGTTGCGACGGTCACAAGGGCTTTGGCTGTCCGGTGATTGTCACCGGTATGGCGCATCTCGGCCATGTTGAAGAGCAGTTGCCCGATCGTGCACGCACGCAAATTCTGGTGGAGCCTCAAGCGCGCGGCACTGCCGCAGCGATTGCATTGGCGGCGCTGGTCCTGCCCGAAGACGCGATCATGCTGGTGTGCCCAAGCGATCATCATATCGGTGACCCCGAAGCGTTTCGCAGTTCAGCCCGAGAAGCGGCAAAGCTTGCTGACAAGGGTTGGCTGGTATCGTTTGGCATCGCGCCTACCGCTCCTGAAACCGGTTTCGGCTACCTCAAGCAGGGCGAGCCTATTGCGGGCACGGGTGGCCGCAAGGTTGAGCGTTTTGTCGAAAAGCCTGATCTTGCCCGCGCCATTGAATTCCTCAGCAGTGGGGAATATGCGTGGAATGGCGGCATATTTGCCTTCCGTGTCGGTACTTTCCTCGAAGAATTGGCGCGGTATCGCCCTGACATTTTGGATGCGGTGCGCGCGTCGGTGGATCAGGGGCATCGTGATGGCATGCGTTTCCATCCCAACGCTGACGCCTTCGCCTTGGTGCCAAACCAGTCGGTTGACTACGCCGTTATGGAACTGACGGATCGCGCTGCGATGGTGCCCGCCACAATGGCGTGGTCCGATATCGGCAACTGGCAGGCGTTACATGATGCGCAGGATGTTGACGACGCTGGCAACGCTGCGTTTGGCCGCGCGGAACTGGTCGATTGCTCGAACGTATTGGTGATGAGCGATGGTCCACGCGTATCCGTGGTAGGCGCATCAAACCTGATCATCGTGGTCGATGGTGATGAAGTTATGGTATGCACCCCTGAAGGCGCGCAAGCTGTTGGTAAACTAAGCGGAGCAGTCAACCAGTGACCTTGCTGACGAAGCGGATGGTCGAAAAGCCGTGGGGCAAGGATGTCTTGCCCGCACCGTTCGTGGCGCCTGAAGGCAAGCGTATTGGCGAAGTATGGTTTGAACCTCCCCCGACAATGCCGGACATTCTGGTCAAATACATATTCACCAGCGAAAAGCTTTCGGTGCAGGTGCACCCCAGTGACGCGCAAGCGAAGGAGCTGGGTGAGGCAGATCGCGGCAAGGAAGAATGCTGGCTGGTGATCGATGCCGAACCAGGCGCTACATTGGGCGTGGGATTTAAAAAACCTGTTGATACCGAGGCAATTCGTCGTGGTGCGTTGGATGGCACTATAGAAGATATGTTGGAATGGTATCCGGTTAAAAGGGGCGACTTCTTTTACATACCGGCAGGCACCGTTCACGCCATTGGCGCTGGCGTAAGTCTTATCGAAGTGCAGCAGCGGAGCGATATTACCTATCGGCTTTTCGATTATGGGCGGCCGCGTGAACTCCATCTGGACTCAGGTCTGGCTGTTGCGTCCGGAACGCCTCATGATCCGTCTTTGCATACCACCGTGTCGCTTGAGGAATCGGTGCAACTGACATGCGGGAGATATTTCGCGGTCCATTTCGTGAAGGGCTTGCCAGCAGCGGAGGTCATAAGCAAAATTGACACACCATGCTTGGTCATTCCGATGTCTGGGTCTAGCACAGATGACAACGTAAGTTGGTCGGCGGGTGACTGTGTGCTGGTTGAGTCACTTAGCGCGGTAACGCTTGATCCAGCAGGCGATTGTTTGATTGTGTACCCGGTATAATGCCCCCTGACCGGAAGGAAGCCTTCGACTCGGCCTTCAGCAGCCGGTAAAACGATGACCACTTGCAGAAATGCTCATGCAGGTCGGGCACGCCAGGGAAAGCGCTTGAAGATGAAGGCTCCCGTCGGTCATTGGGGAACGCAAACCTTCATCGCCGCGCTGCGTCACGATGGCTTGACAGTACGCTGGGTGATCGACAGCCCAATGAACCGCCGCATCTTCGAGGCCTATGTCGAGACCCAACTCGCCCTGACGCTCAAGCCTGGCGACAGGGTCATTCGCGACAACCTTTCCAGCCACAAGAGTGAAAACGCCGCTGCAACCCTCAAAGAACGCCGCGCAGGGTTTCTGTTCCTGCCACTCTACAGCCCGGACCTCAATCCCATCGAGATGGCCTTTGCCAAGCTCAAAGCTCACCTGCGAAAAGCCAAGGCCCGCAAAGTCGGCACAGCCAATTTCAGGATAAGTCTGGCCGAGGGGCAAGAGGTGACCGTGGTACAGCGACTACGGGGCAGGAACTTCTTTGAATTTGGACACTTCATGCATTAAGTCTCTCGTAAATACTCCCCAAAAGGTTGAGACTAAGGCCTGAACATGATCGAATTTGACGAAGTCTCAAAAGTTTACGACCTTCGCGGGCTGCAGAAAACGGTATTCCGCAATGTCTCCTTCAAGATCAATCGTGGGGACAGCATTGGGATTTGCGGCGCTAACGGGGCTGGCAAGTCGACGCTTATGCGCCTCATTTCCGGAGTGGAGTACCCAACCAGCGGCATTGTCCACAAAAGCATGACAACGTCATGGCCGATCGGTTACGCAAGCAGCTTTGATGGCAAGCTTACCGGTGCTGACAATGTGCGCTTTATCGCGCGTATCTACCGGCAGGACGAAAAGAAAATCCTCGAATATGTTGAAGATTTTGCTCAGCTAGGCCCTTTTTTCCACCAGCCAGTGATGACCTATTCTGCCGGTATGACTGCGCGACTGGCATTTGGTGCATCACTGGCCATTCGATTTGATTGCTATCTTATCGATGAGGTCACCGCGGCAGGTGACGCACGTTTTCGCCAACGCTGCGAGGACGCTCTTAATGAGCGTCGCGAAAACGGAACCATCATCATGATATCACACGACCCGTATACATTGCAGCATTACTGCAAGCGGGGGGCAGTTCTATTTGGTGGAACATTGACATTTTACGACACCGTTGCCGAAGCGTGCGAAGTTCATCATGCGCTCCAGATGCGCGTAGCCTGACACGGTATTTTGATGTTTCCGTTCCGTCCAAAGCTGCGAACCCTCCTTGCGCGTGCGGAAAATGCAGGAAAAAGTGGCCAATGGAGCGCTGCATCCAGACATTATTCAACCATTCTTGCACGTCACCCTGAGCGAACAGACTTGCGTGTGCAATTGGGCCATGCGTTGAAGGAAATGGGAGCGGTTCCGGAGGCCGAGCAAGCATATCGACAAGCGGCAAACGACGATCCCAATCACCCCGATGCCCCATTTCATCTGGGCACTCTTCTTCTTTCTCAGGGAAAGTCAGCTGAAGCTGTTGATGCGCTGGCCTGCGCGCTGACCCGCGACCCCCTGCATGATGGCGCGTTTGAAGCGCTTTACCATTCGAGCCTGCTGCTAAGCCTTGCCCCCGAACGCCTCGCTTCGTTACAGCAGGCATTGGCCGCTGCAGCCTCCACACATTCAACTGCCGCGAGAAAACTTTCTGAACGCAGCAGCCTTGCCGCACGTCGACGGTATGCATGTTATCCGGATTTTCGTCCCCGAATGACCTTACCTCCGCCGTCTGCGGCGCTCAAAGCTGATGGCAAAGATTGCGATCCCATCCTGATCCAGATCGACGCCGACAATTCAGCACCTGCGTTTATCCGTATGACGCTGGACAGTCTGCTACAGTCATCCTGGCAAAACTGGATTGCGGTTGTCTGCTGCCCTGCTTCAGACCGCGAACATCCGGTTGCAAGTCTGGCAGATATTGATAGCCGCATCTCGTTTGCGTCACCGGTCGATGTTATGCGCTCCGATCACGACGCGGTCTTTATTTCTGCCGGAACTGTGCTGGACCGTGAAGCACTTGGCTGGTTCCATTATGCTTTCCGCGACACGAATGCTGATGCCGTAACGGCAGACTGGGACTGGTTTTTTCATTCCTGGGATGGCGTGCCACAACACTTTTCGCCAGAATTGCATGGCCTGGCCGATATTGACAGGATCGCGTCAGCAAATCTCCCCTCTCCGATCATTGGCCTTCGTGCCAACACTTTCAATGGTCCACTTCATGCAGAAGGACGCAGAGATACTCTGATTGCAATGGGTTTGGCCAACATCGGGATTGGACATATCCCGTTACCGCTTGCCGGAATTGGCGGGATTGCCGAACGAGCCACGATTGCTCCGGAAAACGGCGTGCCTATGCCTATCTGGTCACAACCTCGTGATCCTGCCCAGTTTTACACAAACAATGCCTGGCGCGAGACACTCTTCGTAGCGCGGCGCGCCGGACGGCCCGCACTGCCGTGTGGTGTGATACGCAACCCGGACGAAGCAATCAGGGTGATTGTCCCAACAAGAGATTGTGCTTCAGAACTCGCAATTGCCATTAGCAGCCTGATCGAAACGGCCGCCCAACCCCGCCTTGTGCACTTCACGATAGTCAATAATCGCAGCCAACAGCCCGAAACGATCGATCTTCTGCGCGAGTTGGCTTCGCGCCCGCAGTGCGAGGTTATCGACCATGACCAACCTTTCAACTGGTCTGCGATCAATAATCTGGGTGCGGAAAGAGGAACCGAGCCGATCCTGGTGCTGGCCAACAATGATATCCGCATGCTCTCGCAAGGCTGGGATGATCGTCTCCGCGGGCAGTTGCAGCGCCCGGAAATTGGCGTGGTCGGAGCACGACTGCTCTATCCAGACGGCGGCATACAGCACGCAGGGATGATTTTCGGTTTCCGCGATCGCGCGCCTGTTCATGATGGCGTGGCCATTGAAGTCGACGATCCCCAATCCGACCCCCGCTTCGACCGTTGCCAAGCCTGCAGCGCCGTTACCGGAGCATTCCTGGCTATTCGCCGCGACACTTTTATGCGGGCCGGAAGGCTGGATGCAGTCAGGTTCATCATTGCCTATAACGACGTTGACCTGTGTCTAGCCGTCCGCGAACTTGGGCTGAAGGTACTTTATGACCCAGGGGTCGAGGCCATCCATTACGAAAGCCGCACCAGGGGGCTCAACGATAACCGTCGCAAGGTGGCATGGGATCAGGAAGAATTGCGCGCGCTTCATGCAAAGTGGGGCAACGCCATGTTACACGAACCGGGAGTGAGCCCGTGGTGGGCAAAAGATGCGGTCTATGCGGCATTCAGGCCGCTGGACACTGCCGTGATTGCCGAACACCTGCGCAGTAGTATCAACGCACCTTGGAAAACCATGCGCGCGTCAGGTCAGCCATAAAACTGCCCCGCCTCATCGAACGCAGTCAGCCGACAAGTTCTTTCGCAAAAGTAGTCCACGTTCGCCCGTGGCCACGCAGGGGAGGCACGCCGGCATCAATTGCCGTCGCCCAACTTTCCGCAGATTGCGCCTTGATGCGATGTGATGGAGGGAAACCCAGTTCGCTGTGCGCAGGAATGTCTGATACAAAAGTTGGCAAGCCACGAGCGAACGCATCTGCAGCCGGTAGACTGAAACCTTCTGCAAGCGATGGCTGCAGCACGCCCGTTGCTCCACCGGTCAAAATTGATAACTCCATGTCATTCAGCCCTCGAGCTTCAATAACAAACGGAGCAAGATCTGTCATCGTGTCCAACTGACTGTTCAAACGCTCATTGTTCCAGCCGCGCGAACCCGCGAGAACCAGGCGCGGCATTTCTGCAAGCGGTCGCCGTTTTGCCAGCAAGCGCCACGCTTGCAAAAGCACATCCACATTTTTTCGCCCATCCATCGTTCCGGAGCACACGAAATAGGGGGCAAGTGGCAAGGCGTGGCTGAGTGTTGAGGCAGCTGTGTTCTCGACCGTGACGCCCAGCGTATGGACTTCAATATTTGGCACTCTCAGGTTCGATTGGATCAAATAACGGCGCAGATCGTCGGCTGTTGCGACAGAATTTACGGCAATGCGCGTCGCAAGCGCGCTGACATCGGCAAGGCCCTTCTGCAGGCTCAAGCGTGCCCCTTCGCTGCAGAATTGTGGATGCTGAATAGGAATCAGATCATGAAGGAAGAACGTTGTTTCAACATTTTCCTTGGGCAACCAGGAAAAGCGCCGCGGTTGGCGGAAGCCGTGGTGCGAGCAGTGGATGTAGCAAAGCTTGCCATCAACTCTTCTGAGGAAAGCCTTCAGGGAATTACCCTCCACGACCGTCAATAAAAAAGCATCGAGGTAATCTCGGTTGCTGATGCTTGTGACTTGGGACTCACCAACTTTTAGCGATCCGACATGCAAATCAGTTTCGGGAGGCCGGGATAGGACATCCAAAACGCCTTTCAACGTGGAAGTGGTTACGGAGTTCAGGCCTCGAGCTTCCTGCATCTCTTGCAGCAACTTCTTCATGACATCGGGAGGAAGAACCTTGCTGATCCACGGCGACCGAAAGAGGAAGCCGCATGTCCCGCTGCCACGGACGCCTTTCATTGATGTTGCAGTCTCTGCAAGATGCCACGCCGTGTGAAAGTCAACCCGATCAATCCCGGTCATCACGGGAATACGGCGCCGCAACAACAATGCGGTCACATCATACAACGTGTTCAACTCTTCGTGCCCCGGTCAAAGCTCAACAATGCGATGCTCCTCATGCGTAAACTAACACCGCCCCAATCCATACGTCGGTGTCACCGACTGTCCACCGGCATGAGGCGGCGAATGGATGTGGAAGCAGTTTTTCGCCATTTTGCAGGTTACCCATCAGCCGTTGGCCTGCCACTTGGGCCATGGATAGCTAAGGCGAAACCGCTGCCATCGGCATTAAGCGTCAGCACGAACACCATGCACCCGCAGATGCGGTCTTGCTGACTCTTGTCGGTAAACCAGGGGCAAGTTCATTCCCGTGGCAGATTCACCATCAGAATGGGGGTTCTTTCGGCGGGGCAGGTCTCCAGGCTGCTTGCTTGTCGGGTTGGCATTGGTTAGACGGCGAGCCCATTAGAGTTTTGAGAGTAAGATGTTTAGCCGCCAAGACTCTCACCGTAGGTCAGAGACTGTCCGAATCGGTATCGACGGATATAATCTTGCCATGCCTAAGGGCACCGGGGTGGCCACTTATGGCTTCAACCTTGCACTGGCGTTGCAGGATGGGGGGCACCCGGTCGATGGCATCTTTGGGCTTGATGTGGGGCAGGCACCTGAAGGACGTGAAGTCGGCTTCTTCGACATGCTGGGGCGTGAAAGGAAAGTCCGCAAGAAGCATGTCAGGCATGCGGCACTTCGATCCTTGCTGGGTGTTAAGCTAAAAGAAGTCCCGTTAAGCGGGCGCGTGGAGCGGCGTGGGTTTGCCGACAGGCTGCCAGATTTCGACCGTATCTTTACGTCGGGTTTGTTATTCGAGGCTGCGCAGCTCCGCTTTCAGTTAACGCGCAAATTCCTCACTGTTTCAATGCCTGATCCGCCCGATGTCATGCACTGGACCTATCCGGTGCCAATTCGGATGGCTGGAGCACGTAACGTCTATACGTTGCATGATCTTGTGCCTCTGCGGATGCCCTATGCTACGTTGGACGAAAAGGGGCTTTATCGTCAGACTATTGAGGGCTGCATTGCTGCGGCTGATGCAATCTGCACAGTTTCAGAATCTAGTCGAAGCGACATCCTAGATACTTTTGAAGTTGCACCTTCGAAGGTCGTAAATACGTATCAATCCAGCCCAGTGCCGGATGAAATAATCAACACCACCGTTGTTGATGATGCAAGCATAATTAAGGGGTTATTTTCCCTTGATTCTAAGGGGTATTTTCTTTTCTTTGGGGCACTCGATCCCAAGAAAAATCTGCCTCGAATAATTGAAGCCTACCTGACAAGTCATTCTGAAACGCCGCTCGTGATTGTGGGCGCGCGCGATTGGGGTATGTCGGGAGAGCGCAATGCACTCGGCTCTGGCGTACGCGTTTATGGGCATCAGGCAAATGGGCGCATTTTGCAACTCGACTATATGCCGCGGGCGTTGCTGTGCCGCCTCATTCGGAATGCAAAGGCGGTCATATTCCCGTCTTTATATGAAGGTTTCGGCCTCCCGGTTCTGGAAGCCATCCAACTTGGCACGCCTGTTATCACATCGAACGTCAGTTCCTTGCCGGAAGTGGCCGGCGGCGCCGGGCTACTCGTGAACCCATATGATGTGAGGGAGATTGCGTCCGCAATCGGACGGATCGACAATGACGAAAGTCTTGTGGAAAGTCTTCGCCAAGCCGGAAAAGTTCAGGCTGAATTGTTTACGCAGGACAGTTACCGGATGCGTCTGGAAAAATTGTACGGCGTGGCGCTGGGCAAGAACATGTAGGGTTTTCGAAGATATGCGATCATCACAGCATCCATGTGATGTTGCGATCTTGTTTTTTGAAGTCTCGCATGGTGCGGATACAAAGTGCATAACCAGAGTTTTCTTTTCATGAAAAGCCGGAGTGTTGGCGCGTTGACAAAGCAAGGTTTAGCTCTTTTTGTGCTTGCGAGCGCGACTTTGCTGCCAGGTTGTGCAGCTTTGCCAACAAATGGTCCAACGTCGGGCCAGTTGCAGAAATCCGTCAGGGACAGTGGTGGGGGGATTTCCGCCGAATTGATTACGTTGGACGCAAGCGTGATTGATGGCCAAAGTATGCAAGCTGCTGTTGTGGCAAGTGCGTTCGCACCACTCCAGCAAGATGCACAAGCCTTTGCGCCGGAAGTGGTGCGGCCAAACGACCTTTTGAATGTTACCATCTATGAAGTGGGCGTTGCCTTGTTTGGAATGCAGGCGAACGCAGCTTCCCAAACCGGCATCCCGGCAGCCGCGGCTCAGACGATTGCTGGGGTCCGTGTTGACGACAAAGGGGTGATTGATTTGCCCTACATTGGCACTTTGGCCGTTGTCGGCCTTACCCCGCGTGAACTGGGCAAGCAGATCGAGCGACGATTATATGGCTTGTCGCAAAGCCCACAGGCGATTGTATCGGTTGTGGAAAGCAGCGAAAGTGCGGTGAGTATCAGCGGCGAAATCTCGCGCAGTGGCCGTTATCGTCTGAATGTCGTCAGAGAGCGGGTCCGAGATTTGATCGCTCTGGCCGGAGGCGCACCGGGTGAACCGGAAGATTTTGTCGTCCGGTTGATCCGTGGCGAAAAATCGGCCGAAATGCGGTTGAGTGACATCAGGATCGGATCGACAGACGATGTGTTTCTGGCGCCGGGCGACAAGCTTGAATTGCTCAAGCGCGCAAGGACATTCACTGTATTTGGGGCGTCAGATCGAGTGTCGCAGATTCCTTTCGGGGCTGACAATGTCAGTTTGCTTGAGGCAATTGCGAAGGCAGGCGGGCCGTCTGAGCCGCGCGCAAATCCGCGCGGTGTATTTCTCTTTCGTTGGGAATCTACTCCGTCGGGAGAGCGTCGCCCAGTTATCTACCGGCTCGATATGATGCAGGCAGGCAGTTACTTTCTGGCCAGCCAATTCATGGTCAAGGACAAGGATGTCGTGTACTTTGCCAATTCGGCATCAAACCCTCCAAGCAAGTTCATCTCCATTCTGAACCAACTTTTCTCACCGATTGTTACGGCGCGTGCGTTAACTCAGTGACGTCGGCTGGAGAAGCATAATGGCCTGGTTCGGCAGATCAACGCAGTTGGGAACCGGGGACGCCTCCCCGTCACCTATTCCCGAATCTTCGGTTTTCCCTCTCGAAGAGCTGCGGCCGACGTTCAGGACGCGAAATGAGCGTGTATGCCGAAGCTTGTGTTCCAGTGCTTATCTTGGTGAGTATTTCGGAATTTATCGAGTTCTGTGCCGGGTTCTTGGCCGTTACAAAATGTATGTCGACCCCAACGATCATGGCCTTTCGCCCCATCTGATCCTTGATGGTTTCTGGGAGATGCCTACGACAGAAGCTATTGTTGATCTGGTCAAGCCGGGCATGGTTGTTGCCGACGTCGGTGCCAATTTGGGGTATTTTACTCTCCTTATGGCCGATAAAGTTGGTAGTTCAGGCAAGGTGTTCGCATTTGAGCCGAACCCCCAGATGGCATTTCGTATCGACCGCAGCGTTCAGTTGAATGGCTTTGCGGATCGCGTGGTGGTCTGTGAGGAGTTGCTTCATGCAGAGGATAATCGAACGATGTCCTTTCTGATGCCCACGGACGAACCGAAGAATGCCTATGCCCGGCCTTTCGATGGTGTCGAACTTACAGGCGCTGTTCTGATGGACTCACGTCGGCTCGACAGCGAGGCTGAATGGCGAGAGATCGAATGCATCAAGATTGACGCCGAAGGGTCTGAGCCTTGGATATGCGCCGGGATGGAGGCGCTCATCAAGGGTAATCGCCTGAAGACCATCATCATGGAAGTGCGGATGTCCCGCTATGAGGACAAAGGCGCTTTCCTACTGCCGATCCTAGGCGCTGGTTTTGATATGGCCCGGATCGATGACGTTCAAGGCATTGTTCCGACAAGCATGAAGGAGTTGGAAGCAGTGCATTATGATCGAGACGTCATGTTGGTGTTCAGACGGTGATTGATGGAGTCGTAAGTTCAGGCACTGCAGTCGCCGCGCCAATTCGGCGCGTCGTTGAACCATTCGTTTACTTCCCCGATCACGCATCAGCAATTTTCGGTCTTGGAGGAAAGACGCGCGGACCAAATCCGAACTACTGCTTTCATACAAATTACTTCGAATATATTCCTGGGGTTGTGATTTTTCACATCATACTTCGAAATGCCAGTGCCACGCGCGGAGAGCTTGAGGTCCGGGTTCACGGCTATCGCCCCGACAATCCGGATTTGGGGATTAAGCTCGTGACAGGTTCAAGACTGGATCTGACGGGCCTTGAGGCCGATGTTCAGCAAATAGCCGTTCGTATATCGGCCATACCTGGAGTACATTACGCGGTATTTGGGCATTATACAGAACCGGCCGATCTTCGCGCGTCTGCGATCGAGATTGAGGCTGAGGAGTTTGGCGGTGAAGTTGCCGAAGACTATGGTGAGGGCAACGTACCGGATATAGATATAGCAGTTGGTGAGGTTGAGTCAGTAACCGCATTATTGGCTGCGCAGCCTGCAACTTTGTATATGCCAAGTTCGCAAGCTTGCACCAACGCGCAACTCGCCAGTCCGCAGTTTCTGTCCGAATGGCCTGATGTCATTGGTGACACTTTGTCCCGTTGGCGGCAGATCTATTTCCTTCAGGTTATGCAGCGATTTGGATTTTTGCGGGCAGGCGCAACGGGTTTGTTGCTGGGCGATGCCCCTGCGACGTTCGAGCAGCAGCTTTCCTCCTTTGATTGCTTGATTGCCGGCCGTACTTTCGAGGAAAGGGGTGACCCTTGCAAAGCCCTTGAGGGGGGCGGCCATTTCGATTTCGTGGTCTGTCTGAATGCCAGCCAATGCGCAAAATCTTGCGGGGGATTGGACAAGCTCATCTCGATGGCGTTGCGCCGATTGTCCCGTCGAGGCATTGGCGTTTTCGTGTTTGATTATCGCTCTACCGTGATCACAGCGCCTGAAGACGGCTCGGTTGTATTGAACCGTGCGGATATCGAGCAGCTTTCGTTGCGTATGATCGGGCATGGTTCCGATATAGCGCAGTTGGCATTTCCGTCAGGGATAGCTGCAGATTCAGTTCCTGCCGATCCAAGCCCGTTTGGATTCGTCGTTCGCCGATGACGCTGCGTGTCTGGATAACAATGAGAGGAAAGAGTTAATGGTTGCAGGTTTGATCGCCAAGCTCAGTATAGCGCGGCGTCGCCGGGCCAATTCCCTGCGTGAGCGTGGGGATCAGGCGCGCTCCGATGGAAGGTGGCAGGAAGCCGCCGATCACTATGACGCCTTTCTTGAACTTGTACCTTCCGATTTCGATATCCGTGTCCAGCTTGGCCACATGCACAAGGAAGCGGGCGCGCTTGTCGATGCGGAAAGGGCTTACGTTCAGGCTCTCCGGTTGCGCAAAGATGATGCGGATCTCCTGCTGAACCTTGGTCACCTGTTTAAACTTACGGGCAAAGTAGAGCAGGCGGCGGCATATTATTTTGCCAGCACCCGAAGCGATCCTGCTGGCCATGCGCTGGCAGAGTTGCAAGGTTCGTGGCTGTCGTCGGACATTCGCTCGCGCTACCTGGACGAAATGGGCGAGCCAGACAAGGAAAGCCAAAAACGCCTGAGGAAGGTAACGTCCGGTGCCAAAATTACCGCTGTTCGCGGTATGAATGTAGGCAAGGCTGAGTCGACGTTCAATTTTGGTTATGATCCGCGTGTGGAATTGGAGTTCACACAAAGCGTGAAAATGGCTGCGGTTGCAGTTATTGAGATAGAATATGAGCGGATTGAGGGGTTTGACTGCGCTGAAGGCATCCTTTTTATCGACTTGGGTAATGGATTTGAAAACCGGTTACGGCTTGAGGTAGTCTATCCCGCAGGCCAGTCTGGTCGACTGGTGCTGTTCTTGGCGGCACCAGCAGCCATCCGCGCAGTCCGGTGGGATCCGACTGAACGGCCCGGAGGCGGAATCAGGATAAATGCTATAAAAGTCGAAGGGGTTGGCAATGTGGAAGCCTTGATCGCCAGGATCAATCAGAGCGATGTGATCTGGACACATGAAGGTAACCGCATCGCCCCGGACGAACTGCGGAATGGCATCGGCCCATTTTTCTTCCGCTCCAAGCCTTTGGCGGCGGCTGAGCACAAGGTTATGCAAAGCTATCTGCCCACCGCTGGCGACCGCGGCCATGATTACACGCACTGGCGTTATCGCTACGCTAATCCCGGGGTGGAAGAGTATCACCGGATGTCGGTGATGATCGATGAGATGGCATGGCATCCCAAGTTTTCGTTCGTGATGCCCGTCTACAACACGGACCCAGATCTTCTTCGCGAAGTTATGGACGCAATGATTGGGCAGAATTATCCGAATTTTGAGATTTGCGTTATTGATGATTGCAGTTCAAAATCAGATGTTGCTAAAATTCTTGCAGAATATTCGGAAAAATTTCCTAATTTACGTTGGAAAAGTCGAGTTTTGAACGGTCATATATCGGCTGCTTCAAACTCCGCGTTGAATCTTGCGACTGGAGATTTCGTTGTCCTTGTCGATCATGATGACCTTATCCCACCATATGCTTTGTTTGTTGTGGCATCTTACCTTAACCGGTTTAGCGATGCGAAAGTGCTGTTCAGCGATGAGGACAAGATAAACCCTCAAGGGGATTTCTTCGATCCGTATTTCAAAACGGCATATAATCAATTTCTGATGTTCGGGCACAACATGATCAGCCATCTGGGTGTTTATGAACGGCAGTTGCTCGAAGATATCGGCGGTTTTCGTATTGGCCTTGAAGGTAGTCAGGATTATGATCTGTTTCTGCGCGCGTCGGAAAGTGTGCGTCCATCCCAGATCGTGCACATTCCTCATGTGTTGTATCATTGGCGCCAAGTTCCCGGCTCCACTGCCATAGGGGCAGACCAGAAGAATTATGCCGAGATTGCGGCACGAGTTTCGATCAACAATCATCTGGGGCGAACAGGATTACCCCTTCAGTCAGTCGCGGGCCATGCGCCGGGTAACAGCGCCATCGTCGTCCAGCGTGAATTCGACATTCCGGTCAGCATCATCATCCCGACGCGCAATGGCATCGATTTGTTGCGTCCATGCCTTGATTCCATCATGAGCGGATTTGCTGAAGGCGTCGAAATTATCATCGCCGACAACGACAGCGACGACCCAGAGGCGCTGGATTTCCTGCGTCAGGCTCCTGCATTGTACAAAGATGTCAACCTCAAGGTTGTTCGTGTGCCGGGCCCGTTCAATTTTTCGCAAATCAATAATGTTGCGGCAGAGGCGGCAAGCGGCGAGATACTTTGTTTTCTTAACAATGATACCGAAGTTATCGCGCCTGACTGGATAAATCGCGCACGCGGTCTGTTATCCATGAGTGATGTCGGTGCAGTTGGTGCAAAGTTGCTTTATCCTGATGGGAGCATCCAGCATTTCGGTCTTGTTACTGGCATGTATGGCCATGGTGTGGCTGGAGGCATTCATTTGTTCCAACCTGCGAATGCGTATGGATATTTCAGCAAGCCTTGTATGATTCAGGAATTCACGGCCGTTACTGCTGCTTGCATGTTTGTTCGAAAATCTCTTTTCTGGGAAGTTGGCGGCTTCGAAACGGAACTTGCGGTTGCGTACAATGATGTGGATCTGTGTCTGAAGTTGCGGCGACAAGGCAAGCGCATCCTCTGTGATCCGCGGATATTGCTGACGCACAAAGAATCCAAATCGCGCGGAAGCGACGCGACAGCGGAGCGCATGGTGCGTCTGGATCGCGAAGCATCGTGGATGAAGGAGAAATGGTCCGGCGTTCTAGATATGGACCCTTTCTTCTCGCCGAACCATTCGCTTGATCGCCCGGATTTCGCACTGGCCTACCCGCCACGGCAGAAGTGGCCGTGGGAGTATGACGACGCAGATTCCAAGCAGCATTCGTCAGGCAGGATTGCTCGGGCACCGTGCTATTTTGCAGAAGGCGCTCCCGCGATCAGCGGAACGCTTGCGGTGTGTGCAATCATGAAGGATGAGGCAACCAACATTGTTGAATGGCTAGCCTATCATCACGCAATTGGGGTGGAGAAGTTTTTTCTCTATGACAATGGCAGCTCAGACAATGTATCCGATCTGCTTGCGCCCTTGGTCAACAGGGGGTTGGTGGAAATCATCCCGTGGCCGATCAATCCCGGCCAGCGTGAAGCCTACGACGATTTTTCTGAGCGGCAGGGAGCGAACTGGACTTGGGCGGCGTTCATCGACATTGATGAATTTATCAATCCCTTTGGATTTGAATCATTGCCAGAATGGCTTGCAGGCTTCGAAGATGCCTCTGCAATCGCAATCCAGTGGAGGAATTTTGGGCCGAACGGACACGATAAACCCACCGCTGGATTGATGATCGAAGCCTATACAACGCGGCTGGAGGACCAGAACCCGGTTCATCAACATGTGAAGTCTTTTGTTAGGATGAAGGATTTTAGCAAAACCCGATCGCCGCACAGTTTTTGGGTTTCGGGCCGTGTGGTTGATGAGCATGGCGGCGAGATCGACCAGCAAGGCGATGACTATGCTATTATGCCGATCCGTGAACATGTTGGTATTTGTGTGAACCATTATTATACAAGATCCCGTGCCGAATGGTATGCCAAGATAGCGCGTGGTATGGCGGATTCAGCAAAGGGTGCACCCAATCGCCGCGATCCTGCGTGGCTCGAAGGCTACGAACGAGACGCTATATGGCACGATGATTCCATCGTAAGGTTCGCACCCGCAGTTCGCGCTACGCTTGCTGCATGGGGCTATCCAGAAGGCCCGTCGCTGGGCAGTCATCAATAAAAATGGCACGCGACCTCAATATTTCGCCGCTTTCGACGCAAGCTGCCGTTCTAAAGGCGTTGATTCTGCGGGAACTTCACGTGCGGTTCGGGCGGGATAATATAGGATATTTGTGGCTTATCGGTGAGCCTATGATGTTGGCAACCGTTATAAGCTCGGTGCACTACATTGCAGATGCAGGGCATGGCGCCAATGACATGGCGCCGTTTCCCTTTACGCTTGTTGGATACTGTTTGTTCATAATCTTTCGAGGGATTTTCAATCGAGCCGAGGGTGCAATTGAAGGGGTGAGTTCTCTCTTTCATCACAAGATGATTAAGCCGCTGGACATCATGATCGCCAAGGCGGTCATCGAATGTCTGGGCTGTGCGTCATCTTTGATCGTTCTGCTCGGTATCGGCATTGTGCTGGGCATTGCAGAACCCCCTGCGCGGCCATTGTATCTTATGCTGGGTGTAGCCCTGATAACCTGGTGGTCGTTCGGGTTGTCCTTGATTGTGGCGGGACTTACCTACGGTCACCATTCTCTCGGTCGTTTTGTTCACCCGATTTCCTATTTCATGGTCCCGCTCAGCGGGGCATTTTGGACGATGTCGTTTCTGCCGACAAAGTTTCGGGATTATATGGGATGGAACCCGATGGTGACCATGTTCGAACTTGCGCGATACGGCCAGTTTCGCTGGGCATCGGCGGAATACCTCTTCCCCGAATACGCTATCGCTGTTTGTGCATCGCTCACCTATGTTGGTCTGATCCTTGTTCGACGTTTGAAGTACAAGATCCAGGTCAATTGAATCCGTTCCGAGATATAGAAGGTCTTTCAGTACAATGAGTGGAATTATCCGGCCTTCCGGGGCAAAGGAACTGGAGGTGAAGGCCACGCAGCAGGGGCGTTTGAAGAATGCGCTCTATGGCTATCGCTGGTTCATCGCTCTGGTTATTTTGCCAACGCTCGTCATTGCAGGTTACTATTATCTGATCGCGTCTGACCAATATGAATCTCAGGCGACCTTTGTTGTGCGCAGGGCTGGTGTCAGCGGTCAGTCTGGCGGTGTGGGTCAGGTTCTAGGGTTTAGCGTCGGGGCAAGCCAATCTCAGAGTGAGGCCCGGATAATCGAAGAGTTTCTTCTCAGCCATGATGCGGTTGAACGCTTGCGAAAAGAAGATGCGCTGGTTGAAAAGTTCCGTCATAACAGTGCGGATATGTTCAGTCGTCTAAGCGTTTCTGATACGACACCTGAAGATTTGCTAAAGTATTATCGCAAACGCGTGAGTGTCGAGTTCGATGCTGACAAGGGTGTATCCACTTTGTCGGTTAAAACCTTCAGTCCTGAAGATTCCGTTGTCCTTTCGCGCAAGTTGTTGTCGATGGGGGAGGAACAAGTCAACGCATTCAACGCACGTACGAATGTCGGTGAAGTTGGCGCGGCGAAGCGTGAACTGCAAGCAGCGGAAAAGGACATGGGTGACGTCCAGCGCGAGATGACGGAATTTCGTCGTGTCAGGGAGGACATCGATCCCGCTGGTACGGGCAAGGCGCAGATTGGCTTGGTTAGTGAACTTGAAGCGAATCTAGCGTCGCAGCGCGCGCGGTTGAAATCGATTGAGGGTTTTATAAGCCGTAGCAGTCCGCAATATCTTTCTCTTGCTGCTCAGGTGCGGGCATTGGAGGCTCAGGTCGCTGCCCAGAGCGCCAAGCTTGCCAGTAACTCAGGCGAGAAGAGCATCGCCAGCCGCTTGGGGGCGTATGAGGAACTGTCCGTTCGTCAGGAGTTCTTAGGCAAGCGCTATGTGGCCGCAGCCGGGCTCTATCAGCAAGCCGTGGCGGAGGGGCGCAAGCAACAACTTTATCTGGTGCGCGTGGTAGAGCCGAATAAGCCGGTCAAATCCCAGTTTCCTGAAAGGGGGCGTATCGTTCTGACCTTGTTTTTCTCTCTGGCGATTGCTTATGCCATCGGTTGGCTGATGGTTGCCGGTGTAAAGGAGCACTCGCTCTCTAGTTAGGCTCAGCATCTGTTAGAGCATTTTTCGATCATTCTGCATCATATCCGCATGAGCTGAAGTAGTTGGCGCATTCCTGTGGTTGGAAGATAGCTACGAGTTTGCCGATCAGGTGCCACAGGCCGCTCACGGTTCGCTCTTCTGCCTTTCGCAGCATGGCTTTGAGTTTGGAGAAAGCCTTTTCAATTGGATTGAAGTGGGGGCAAGAACCGCAATGTTGCTCCCGCTGCTTCAATCAGTCCGTGTACTGAAGCGCGCTTGTGGCTCGACAGGTTGTCCATAATCACCACATCACGGGGCCGCAAATCGGGCACGAGGATTTTGGTGACGTAAGCCTCAAACCAGTCGCCGTTGGTCGGGCCATCTGGCACCATCGGGGCCACCATGCCAGTCATACGGAGCCCAGCCACCAATGTGGTAGTTTTGCGATGGCCATGCGGAAAGCCCAGAGCGCCAAGATGTCGCCACTGCGTTCTTCAATTCGGCGAGAGCGCATATCACACCGCCCTGAATCTTGGGCGTAAAGTGACCGGTTTCGCGGCGCTGCGCGTGCGAACGGATCGCCGTTGCACGGCAAATCAGCCCAGTATCAGTTGCTGCCAAAAGCCGACTACGCAAAATCCATCGATAGAGCTTGAGCCATCCATGCCGGCCTCCTTCACCAGCTTCAATTCTGAATCACAAAATACGTCCAGGGAAACCCCTGCGATTCAGTACGCTCGAAAACCGCTCTAAAACGCTCACGTGACCGGCGCAAATCCGGTACACGTCCAATTTACGGCTACGCTCTGTGCGGGTGACAACCTCAATCCTGCCCACCTCTCAATCTCCTTATGGATTCCAAGAGACTCCTATCGATCTCTCCCTCGCCAACAGAGCTGAACGCGCGAGATGCCGGACATCGGACGCTTAAGTTCATGCCGGCTTTTGATCAAATAATGACGCCACGATCATGTGTACGGCATTACGGGGTATCAAATCGCGCTATGGCATGCCGCACTACCACGGCCAGCGCTTCTTCCGAAAAGAAACCTCCAGGGATCAGGCAGCGGTCGATCAGGACACGCCGAAAAGCCTCATGCGTTTCGGGGTCGGGCCCCACAGCTTCAGTCCAAAAGGCATCCAGTCCGCCTTGAAATGTAATCCCGGCGATGTCGTAGATCGCCGTCCCTAGTACGACAGCAGGGATCCCCATCGACAAGCCCAGCGTCCCGCTGGTGCTGTTGATCGTGACCATGCCGCGCGATTTCCGCGCGACAGGGACAATGTCGCCGCTTGGCAGGTAATCAACGCGGTCTTCAACGCCGAAACGGATCGCCATATCCGTTGTGATCTGCTGCCAATCGCGCACGCCGTTGTCGAGTGGGTGTTCTTTGACGACCAGTCGCGTGCCAGCGGGGGCATGGCTGGCGAACGATGAGATCACGACCTTCAATGCTTCGGCAATGCCTGCAAATGGGGAATGCAGCCGGATTTGCGCGTCAGAATCAAGTTGGAGCGGAAACAGGAAATAGGGTTCGGGCGATGTCTCGAGCCGTGCCATCAGGCCAGCCGCTTCGGCATCGCGTTCCTTGCGGCGGCGCAGTTTGCGGATCCAGCCCATGCCTTCGACGACAGGGTGCCAGGGGCGATGATTGTTCCAGTTGGAGTAGTGCCAACGCGTCAGAACATCGGCCACATTGTAGGCCAGTCCTTCGATCGCGCGACGTTTGAATGAGGACGGCACCTGGCGGTGCGCTGGCACCGGCGGCAGGCCAGCGGCGGTGTCCCTGTACCACTGCGGATCGCGCGGCAGGGTGGAATGTCCATTCACGCCATCGCGTTCGAATGTCACCCAATCGGGCCGGATATAGCCTTCTTCGAAGACATGTACCGGTACGCCGAGTTCTCGGCAGACCCGCGTGGCGATCATATGGTGGTCGCGGCAATCGCCAAACAGGACAACGTCGGTGATTTCCTTTGCGGCGATGATTGCTTCAAGCGCCTGGGGCCATTCCTGAAGCGTGCCGCGATAGTCTATGCCGCGCGGCAGCCGCCAGAAAAACCGGTCACCCCCATTGAAATTCACTTTGTGGACCGTGTGCCCTGCTTGAATCAGCCCCTGCCCAAGGCGGCGGAACAGCGGACCCATCAAGCCTTGCAGCAGCAGAACACTGCGCTTAGCACGCAATTGCTGCGGATCGGAACGCGAGGCCACGACGGTCGATGGGGCGCCAGCCTGGATTATTGGCGATTGCTTTTGGGGCGACATAGCAGTTGCTCTAATGGCAAGAAATCGCTTGGTCGATGTGTTAGATCACGTTTCCACCGGGCAATTGTGTCGGAACCGGCGACTGTTGGGCGGTGACAGAACGTGTTGCAGTTGATAAATGCCGCCCGTCGTGTCCGCCCCTCTTGTGCGGCCTGAGGTCTTGAGGGTCGTGGCAGCTAAGCTATTCATAATTCTGTTTTTGCTGGTGGTAGCGCTGGTTCTTGATGGTTGCGTTCGCCCGCGAAGCACGCCGCCAGCGTTGCTTCGGCGGCGGAGCTGGGCTGGCATATGGCTGAATACACTGGTCGTCGTTGGCGTGTTCGGCACATTCCTCGCCATCTGCGGCAATGTTCTTGTCTCGGCGGTTTTGGCGCTG